>Ga0307312_10000140_pt1 | contig 28441 bp, 27 predicted proteins | sample ER_DNA_202_FD_194489 | JGI IMG/M metagenome (GOLD analysis project Ga0307312, IMG submission 194489) | Bulk soil microbial communities from the East River watershed near Crested Butte, Colorado, United States - ER_DNA_202 | ecosystem: Environmental > Terrestrial > Soil > Floodplain | place... | reverse complement strand
GTACATCAAGGGATCCGACGTCCGCGACGCGAACCCCCCGATCGCGACGATGGCGCCCACCAGGACCGCGGCCTCGACCCACCGGCGACTGCGCCAAACGGGCGAGAGCGGCCGGTACCACGCAAGTGCCAGCGGAACGACGATCATCGCGCCGGACGAATCGCCTAGCCACCACGTGCGCCAGACGGTGGGCACTGCGTCCGAGTCGATCACGTTCCCGGAGAGAAGCGAGACCGCGCCAACGGTGGCGCTGACGGCCGCCCCCGCCGCGATCGCTACAACGATCGCACCGACCCCGCGAACGCTGGCGAGCGGCGATCCACGCGGGACTAGACGCCGCAGCAGCAGGACCGCCAGGATCACCTCGAGCATGTTTCCGAAGGTCTGCCCGAGCGCAGAGCCGACCGGGAGTGCCATGTAGTTGTTCGCGAGCAGGTCGCCGATCAGCACCCCGGGCCAGTAGCGAAGGCCGCCGAGGTACAGGAATGCGATGCCCACGCCCGCCGGCAGCCAGACGATCGCGGCGACCGGGCCTGCGAACTCCAGGAGATAGCCGGTCTTGGCCGCCGCGTAGTAGAGGCCCGCAAGGACAGCCAGGCCGGCCGGGTACCGAAGCGGTGCGTCTGCGAGCCGGCCAAGCCGCCGCCTGGCTGCGGGATCCCGCGCGAAGACCGCCTCGGACAAGACTCAGCCTCCTCCGTCGGTCAGGTAGACCAAAGCGGCCTTGACGCGGCGGTTCACATCGGAAGCCTCACCCAGGTCGAGCTTGGCGAAGATTCCGTTGATGTGCCGCTCGACGGCGCGTTTCTTGAGGTTCAACGACTCCGCGATCGAAGCATTGCTACGCCCCTCTGCGATCATCGAGAGGATCTCGCGCTCGCGAGGGGTCAGCTTTTCGATTCCGGGATCGTCCAGGCGGGCAGACACGAGCTTGTCGACGATCCGGGTATCGACGAGCGAACGGCCGGCGACGACTTCCCGCAGAGCCCGCCCCAGCTCGTCTTCGTCCTTTAGACGCTCTTTCAGCAGGTACGCACGCTGACTCGAGCCGCCCTCGAACAGGCTCATCGCATACGCCGGCTCCGCGTGCTGGCTGAGAACCACCACTCCGATCTCGGGATGCGAGGCCCGAAGCTCGCTTGCGAAGCGAATGCCCTCGTCCGTATTCGTCGGGGGCATGCGGATATCGGTCACGACGACATCTGGCCCGACGCGCTCGACGGTCGACCGAAGCTCGTCCAGGTCCGCGCAGGCCGCGACGAGATCGACATCCCCGATCCCGTCGAGAACCCGCGCGACGCCCTCGCGTGCGAGAAAGCTGTCGTCGCCGAGGACAACCCGAATCATCGTGCGACCGAGCCTAGGGCGGGACTTACCCCCAACGGGCAACAATGTGGTGTCAGAGCCGCTCTCATGGAGACGACCTCCTCGAAGGACACGGCGGACGTCGCCCTCTGAGGATCGCGCGGCGGTACAGCGTTGATCGAGAGCGGCAGTCGGACCGAAAACCTTGTTGCCGCCCCGTATTCGGCGAAGGGCGGCGTATGTATTTTCCTGCCGGGAAGTATCGCAGCAGCCGTGCGCATTGGGCAAGACTGGTGGTGCAGCCATTTGCGAATCGTGGTAATTGCACGGTGTTTGCACCCCTGACAGATCCGTGGATTCCCGAATGCCGGGCTCCCTTCCAGGGCCTCATACTCGCTGGTTGAGACGGTTCAGCCGTCCTGAGCCGGAGGCCATCTCTAATGACGCGACCGCACCGCACTTGCCCGCCCCCCGGAGGGAGTCCCCCGTGCGCGACCTGAGCTGTGCGCCGAGCCCGGCGGATCCCCGCAACGCCGAGCTGCACCGGGCCGGAGGGAAGGCCGTCCTCGCTGGACCATCCGCTCCGCCTGCGCTGCCCTTCGAGGTCGTCGAGTCGAAGATCCAGGTACCGGCGCTCCCGGTCGGAACGGTGTCACGGACGGCGCTGGTGAACCGTCTTCGCGCCGCGGGCGCATTCCCGCTCGTGCTGGTCGTGGCGCCTGCCGGTTATGGCAAGACGACCCTGCTCGCTCAGTGGGCCAGGCGCGACGTCCGGCCGTTTGCCTGGGTCGCGATCGACGAGTACGACAACGACCCGGTCGCGTTTCTGAGACACGTTGCGGCGGCGCTCGACCGAGGCGAGCCGATCCCGGCATCCGCGCTCGAGCCCCTTCGCCTCGACGAAGAGGCGGCGTTCACGAAGGCACTCCCGCGCCTCGCCGAGGCGCTCACGTCGCGGCGGTCGCCCTTCGTCCTCGTTCTCGACGGCGCCGACCTGCTCACGCGCGACTCGATCACGGTGGTCACCGAGCTCGTGAAGCACATCCCGGTTGGGTCGATGATCGTGCTCTCGGGTCGCGTCCTCCCCAATCTGCCGGTTGCTGCGCTACGCGCAGGCGGCCCGCTCCTCGAGATCGGCCCCTACGAGCTCGCGTTGAGCCGGCGCGAGGCCGAGATTCTGCTGCGCGCCGCCCGGATCGAGGTGGGCGATGAGGAGATCACCGAGCTCGTGGAGCGCACGGAGGGTTGGGCGGCGGGCCTCTATCTTGCAGCCCTTGCCTCGCTCGACGAGAGCGGCGTCGAGACCGGCCAGCCGCAGGACATCTTGTCCATCGCCGGAGACGATCGCTACTTCGCCGACTACTTCCGCTCCGAGTACCTGTCACGTCTCGCCCCGGAGCGTCTGACGTTCCTTCGTCGCAGCTCGGTGCTCGAGACGATGTCCGGCCCGCTCTGCGATGCCGTCCTCGAGCAGAAGGAATCGGCGCTCGAGCTCGCTACGCTCGAAGCAGCGAACCTCTTCGTCGTGCCGCTCGACCGCCACCGCGGCTCGTATCGCTACCACCACCTCTTCCGCGACCTGCTCCAGCGGGAGCTGGCCGAGCGTGAGCCGGAGCTCGTCCCGGTGCTCAACCAGCGCGCCGCCGACTGGTTCGAGGCGCGGGGCGATGCCGAATCGACGCTCGACTACTCGCACGCGGCCGGGAACGAGGACAGCGCGGCACGAATCCTCAGCTCGATCGCAATGACCGTTTGCTCGACGGGCCGGGTGACGGCCGTCGAGTCCTGGCTCGACCACTTCGACGATGAGGCGCAGTTGAGCCGCTACCCCGCGGTCGCCGTCGAGGGATCCCGGATCCATGCCTTCCGCGGGCGGCCGGACCAGGCCGAGGCTTGGCTCGCCGCCGCGGAGCGTGGCGTGTCGGCCAACGGAGAGGGCGGTGCCACCCGGGCGTGCATCGACGTCCTCCGCGCCGCCATGTGCGCCGAGGGTCCGGAGCGGATGCTGGCGAAGACCGAGTCCGCGCTCGCGGAGCTCCCTTCCAACCACCCGTGGCACCCCTGGGCGCTGGTCGTCAAGGGAACCGCCCACCTCCTCCTGGGAGAGGACGACCGCGCCGACGGGGTCCTCGCAACGGCTGCCGGGGCCTCCGACCGCCTCGGGCGGACCGAGAGCCGCTCGCTCGCCCTCAGCGAGCGCTCGCTGCTCGCGGCCGGGCGCGATGACGACGAGGCTGAGACGCTCGCTCTCGAGGCGCGCCGCCTGATCGCGGACGGCGACCTGGACGGCTATGCGACCAGCGCCCTCGATCTCGCGGTCACGGCCCGCGCTCTGCTGCGCCACGGACAGTGGGACGAGGCGCGCCGGCAGCTGACGATTACCCAGCGGCTGGCACCCAGCCTGACCTACGCGATCCCCTGGCTGTCCGTGCTTGTGCGCCTCGAGCTCGCTCGCGCCTACGTCACGTTGCGGGACCGCAAAGGAGCACACGTAATGCTCGCGGAGGCTCTCGAGATCCTGCGCCTGCGACCGTCTCTCGGAGTGCTCGGCGAGCAGGTTGCGGGGCTCGAAGCCGAGATCGGGGCAATGCCGGAAGCAGCGGCCCGTGGGGGCTCTGGCCTGACGCGGGCAGAGCTACGGCTTCTCCCCCTCCTCTCGACGCACCTCTCGTTCCGCGAGATCGGCGAGCGGCTGTTCGTCTCACGCAACACCATCAAGACGCAGGCGATCTCCGTCTACCGCAAGCTCGGGGTCTCGAGCCGCAGCGCCGCGATCACGAGAGCCGGCGAGCTGGGGCTGGTTCCGGGCTGGGCCGGAGGAGCCTCCGACCCGATCGCCGGCGACGAGCAGTCGGCCGCTTCCTAACCCCGTTTACGCCTCCTCGTACTTCTTCACCTGCCGGCGGTCGTAGAAGTAGCCGTACCCGCAGGCAATGATGAAGAAGAACAGCAGCGCTCCCAGCCCGCCCCACCTGGCCCACGCAGCTCCCACGAACAGGAAGAGAAGGGCGGCACCGACGGCGCACGCCAGTACCAATCCGATGATCTTGAACCAGAAACCTGCACCGAGTCCGTCGTTCACGTCCCACTCCTTTGAGTAGATCTGCACGACAGTCGCACTAGATAGGCCCTGCGACATCGTCCCAACCGGGTGATGCTCGTCGTCAGGCGGGCACCGTGGGCGCCTCAGCGGCTAACGCAGCTTCCTCCTGCCTCGCCGCAGTGAGCCGCGCTCGCGCCAGGTCGCGATTGATGTGGACAGCCGCCGAAGCGAGCGGGGCCGCGAGGACCAGCCCGAGCATCCCGAAGATGCAGCCAGCCCCGATCGAGAGCACCAGCACGGCGAGCGGGTGCAGGTCGAGCGCCGAGCCCATCGCGAACGGCTGGACGACGTTCTGGAGCAGGCCATTCGCCAGGAGCACGATCAGGAGCATGATCAGCGCGACCGTCGTTCCCTTGGCGCCGAGGGCGATCACGACCGCGAAGGCCCCCGCGACAAACGCCCCCACGAACGGGACGTAGGCGGTGACGAAGGTGACGACCCCGATCGTGCCCGCGAGTGGAACCCCGAGCGCGAGCGCGGCGAGACCGACGACCACCCCGTTGAACGCCGCCACCAGGGTGACGCCGCGGAAGTAGCCCCGCAGCGAGCGGATGACGCCTCCGGTGACCACCTGCGCGACCGGAGGCGGCACGCCCAGATGACGGTCGACCCACCGCCGCATCGAGGGCCCGTCCTTCAGCAGGAAGAAGAGGCTGAGCAGCGTGAACGAAAGCGCGAAGGCGAGCGACGTCAGCCCCTCGATGCCGTTGATCACGCCCTTCGTCAGCGTCGAGATGATCTTGGGGACGTCCCCCTCGACGCTGGACTTGGCGCTCGACGACCCGGACTCGTCCACTCCGAGGTCGTTCAGCCACCCCTCGGCCTTGTCCGCGGCAGCCTTTGCGTGCTCCGAGATCGACGACTCCTGCGAGGTGATTCCGCCGATCACGAGCACGAGCACGAAGGCGCCGATCGCGGCTAGTCCGAGGAGCACGATCCCGGCTGCCGCAGCACGGGGCATGTGCCGCTCGAGCACGTCGACGATCGGCATCGCGACCGTCGCGACGATCGTCCCGGCCACGACCGGTCCGACGATGGTGTTCGTCGTGCCCAGGAGCCAGAAGACGCCGGCCAAGAGCGCGAAGAGGCCGACGAGGAGCCACGAGGTTCGGCCCAGGTCTCGCAGCCAGCGTGGGGCTGCGAATACCGAGGCGACCTCTCCTGCTTCCCCGGCAGCGAACTCGAACGGCGCCGGCTCGACGGCGGGTGCCGCGTCCTTCCTGCGCAGATGCTTCAAGAAGTCCACAGCTAGGTGAGTTCGACGCCGAGCAGGGTCTTCTTGCGCATGGTCATTGATCGTTCTCGGGAGCCGGAGCGCGAGCATCATCCGGACAGGGTGATGTCGAGCCAGCGCCGGAGGCGATCATTTCACCCGGTCGGCATGACGAAAGACGAGTCGCTGGACGAGACACTCTCCCTGGAAGTGAACACGACCTCCGACCCACAGGTCGAGCGGATCGACGCGCTGTTCGTCCAGAGCGCGACGGCCCTCTCCAGCGGGCCCGGAACCATCACTCTCCACGGCTTGGCCGACTCGACCGTCTACTTCGCCGACCGGCCGCGCCGGGAGATCGGCCACATTCCGTCCCACCGGTTCGTAGAGCTCTGGGAGACCGGAGAGAACAGCTTCGCGGTCGACCCGCCGAATGCCGTGCTGTCGTTCCTGGATCAGGACGGGACCGAGCCGGAAGACGCCGTGGTGGTCCTGCGTGAGCCTCGGCTCGAAGGCGACACCCTCTCCTACACAGTCGAGATCCTCGAAGGAAGCCTTCCGCCGCGCTCGGGGCCCTGCGCGCTCTTCATCGACGTCTTCGGGCGCCCGCTCTCTCCGGTCGGGGGCTCCGGGGCACGCCGCCGAAAGCGTGCGAAGGGCAGCTAGGAGGGAGCGGCTCAGCCGGAACCGACGACACGGACCGGCCTGTTTCGGCGCCAGGTCGCGGCGGCCGCCCCTCCGAGCACGAGCGTCGGGACGATGGTGAGGAAGCGGTAAACCAGCACGGCCGCAACAACACCGGCGTTGTTGCCGCCGAAGCCAGTGAGCGCGGTCGTCAGGCCGAGCTCGACGATCCCGAGCCCTCCGGGCGTGATCGGTATGGAGCCGAGCAATCGCGCCAGTGACCAGCCCGCAAACGCTTCGATCAAGCTCACTTCGCCGGAATCGACACCGAGCGCGCGCAAGCTGGCCAGGAGAACGAGAAAGACCGACAGGTGCCCGGCGAGCGTCGCAAGCGTGAGGATGTGCCAGCGCCTGCGCAGCAGCCCGATCGCCTCGCTCCGGAAGCGGACGAGGCTCTCTCCACTCCAGCCGGCCGGGCCTCGGCGGATGGTCCGCAACAAGCGGTTCGCGACGCGCGCGGCCAGATCGCCGACTCGGCGCGCCATCCGCGAGCTCGAGAGTGCCGTCGCGAACGCAGCCGCAACGACCACGAAACCGGCGAGGCCGATGACGGCAATCGTCTGCAGGGCGGCTCCGTCACCTCCCGTCAGCGTGAGTAGCGCGAAGGCGATCGCCGGGAAACCAAGGATCGCGAGCTGGTTCCAGATCCCCGTCAGGGTCACTGCGAGCGCGACCTGATCCGCGTGGAAGCCCCAGGCGATCAGCATCACGGCCGAGAGCCCGACGCCCACGGCAGGGCCTCCGGGCGCGAGGTACGTTCCGGCGGTCGAGGCCTGGGTCACGGTCAGCGCCGGCAGGAAGCGGAGGCCCGGCAGCGCCGCCATCCAGGGCGGAGCGAATGTGACAACGTTCAGCACCACCGTCGCGAGGAGGATGCCGATCCATTCCCAGGAGAGCATTCGCACCTGGGCCCAGACCTCGCCGTAGTTGGCGAATTGCGGAAGTACGAAGAGGTACGTCCCGACGATGACCGCCACAGCGAGGCCTCCGGCGAGGCCGCGCTTCAACCAGCGCCTGCGATCTCCCCCCGGGGGCTGCTCGATCTCGTCGTTCACCGGACGGCCTCGAGCGCCAACGTCTCCCCGATCCCCAGTATCCGGACGTCGACGTCCGGGGCGGCCTCTGCGGCCGCGCGGACAAACTCCCTCGCCGGCCGGTCGTCGGGGCGCGCTCCGAAGGGCGTCTTGAACGTTCCCCAGTGGACAGGCACCGCGATCCTCGGCCGCAGGAGTCGCAGCGCCTGGGCGGCGCGCGTCGGGTCGAGGTGGCCGGCCGGCAGCCGCGACCCCCAGCCGGAGACGGGAAGAGCGACAACGTCGACGGGGCCGAGCTCTGCCATGCCGACGAAGAGATCCGTGTCGCCGGCGAAGTAGACGCTCGTCGACCCCAGGGCCACGTAGCCGACCGACGCCGAGCGCGGAGACAGCGGCCAGCGGCTCGACTCGTGCTCGGCGTGCGTCACGCGGAGGGTGAGCCCGCCGGCCTCGACCTCGTCCCCGGCGTCCACCTCACGCACGTGCATGAATCCCCATCGTCGCAGGAGCTTCCCCACTCCCACCGGGACGACGACCGGCAGCGATCGGTCGAAACGGCGGAGCGAGGCGTGGTCGAGGTGATCGAAATGGACGTGCGAGATCAGAATCCCATCGACCTTCTCCAGCGCCAGGAGGTCGACCGAAACCTCCCGGCGGAGGTGCCACACCCGGCGCCTCAGCACGGGGTCGGTGACGAGCCGTGTGCCGTCGACGTCGATCACGACGGTGCTGTGCCCCAGCCAGGTGAGCCCATTCAAAGCAAGTCCACCCGGATCGAATAGCAAGTCGCGGCCACGTTCATCACCCCCTTCGGATGAGGCCCGGCGCGGGGTTCCGCGCGAGAATCGCCGTCGAGCATGCAGCTATGACTACCACCGAACAGGCCCATAAAGCGTCAGGCTGGAGCCCCGGTCGACCGAAGTTCAGGCCGCTCCCTCTCGTGGTCGCCTGGCTGGTGTCCGCCTCCGCGCTTCTGGTCGCCGCGTGGATCGTGCCCGGGGCGGCGATCAACAACTTCCTCGGAGCGCTGGCCGCCGCCGTCGCGATCGCGGCCCTGAACGCAATCGTGCCGCCCATCATCGCGGCGCTCCGTCTGCCGCTGATGCTGCTCACCGGGCTCGTGCTGATCCTGATCGCGGATGCCCTAATGCTGCTGGCGGCAGACAGCATCACCGACCACGACCTCCAGATCGACTCGTTCTGGTCGGCGCTCGGCGTCGCCTTCGTCGCCTCGGCGGTGACCGTCGTCCTCGACATCGTCCTGGGCACCAACGACGACGACACGTACACGATCAGGGTGATCCAGCGGATCGCGCGGCGCTCGGGTGGTCGTACGGTCACGGACACACCGGGGATCGTCTTTCTCGAGATCGACGGGCTCGCGCTGCCGGTCCTCCAGCGCGCGACGCGCGACGGTAGCGCCCCGAACATGGCGCGCTGGCTCGCCGAGAAGAACTACCGATTCGCGGAATGGGAGACCGACCTCTCGTCCCAAACCGGTGCCAGCCAGGCAGGCATCCTGCTCGGGTCGAATGACGACATCCCGGCGTTTCGCTGGGTCGAGAAGGAGACGGCGAAGCTGGTGGCGTGCTCGGGGCCGCCCGACTGCGCCGAGATCGAGCGGCGCCACGCCTCGGGCATAGGGCTGCTCGCGGATGGCGGCGCGAGCCGAGGAAACCTGCTCTCCGGCGAGGCCGACCACATGATCCTCACGGTCAGCCGGATGGACGCCGAGAAGCGAGCGAACCCCGGCTACCGGGCGTTCTTCGCGAACGGATTCAACGTCGTCACCGTGCTCGTACTGTTCTTCTGGGAAGTCGTCCTCGAGTGGTCGGCCGCCGGAAGAGCCAAGCGCCGGGACGTCCAGCCCCGCGGTCACCGGGGCGGTCTCTACCCCTTCATGCGAGCCGCGCTCTGCGTCGTCGTCCGCGACCTGATCGTGTACGGGGTGCTCTCCGACATGATGAAGGGGCGGCCTGCGATCTACGCCACCTTCTCGAGCTACGACGAGGTGGCGCACCACTCGGGCCTCGAGCGGGCGGACACGCTCGAGGCCCTGCGCAAGCTCGACCGGCAATTCGGACGAATTGAGCGGGCGAGGGAGTACGCGGCCCGTCCCTACGAGATCGTCGTGCTCTCCGACCACGGGCAGACGCAGGGAGCGACCTTCAAACAGCGGAACGGGTACGGCCTCGACGAGCTCGTCGAGCGTTCGCTCGAGAGCGGTGCGGTGACGACCGTCGCCGATGGGGACGAGAACCACAGCAACATCGGCAACGCCGTCGGCGAGGCGACCGGCGGCACGGCCAAGAAGAAGCGCCCGAAGAACGACGTCTCCGACAAGGAGGTGGTCGTCCTCGGCTCGGGCAACCTCGGACTCGTCTACCTGATGGCGGAGCGGCGCCGTCTCACCCGCGAGGAGATCGACGCGAGACATCCGCGCCTCTTGCCGGCATTGCAGGAGCACCCCCACGTGGGCTGGCTACTCGTACATTCCCAACGCGACGGACCGCTGGCGCTCGGCCCGCGCGGGACGCACTACCTGGCGGACGGGCGGGTCGAGGGCGAGGATCCGCTGGCGCACTTCTCGCCGAACGCCCCCGCGCACCTGCTGCGAACAGACGGCTTCGAGCACGTCGCCGACATCATGGTCGGCAGCTTCTACGACCCGGCACTCGACGAGGGCTGCGCCTTCGAGGAGCTGATCTCCTTCCACGGCGGCATCGGCGGAGCGCAGACCCGTCCGTTCCTGCTCGCGCCCGCACACCTCCCGCTCCCAGAGGAGCCGATCGTAGGCGCCGCTGCGGTTCATGGGGTCCTGGCCGGCTGGCGCCGAGGACTGAACAGCGGGGCCGGCGCTCTCGAGCCGCAAGAGCAGCGACCGCTCGAGACGACCGCGCGGTAGCGGCAATGACGGAGATGACGCACGTCTGGCATCCGGGCTCCCGCGTCGCTCGCGTCCGGGCGAGCCACAGCTACGGGCTCGTGCTCGCCTTGATCGTCGTCGAGTTCGTCTTCATGTCGGTTGCGCCGAACAGCCCGTGGGCCGACAGCACGCTCGTCGTGCTTCAGGGGGGAACCCTGGTAACAGCGCTCTTCACCTCCGGCGTCGCAAGGGCCGACTCGGCGATCAGCCTCGGCCTTGTCGCGCTGGCGGCAGCGTCGGCCGTCTTGCTCCTGATCTTCGGGGGGAACACGCTGACGGGCGTTGTCGGGATTCTCTCGGGCGCCCTGACCGTCGCCACGATCGCAATCGTCGCGCTCGGCGTCGTCGACCAGGGCGAGGCGAATGTCAGGGCAGTGACGGGAGCGATCTGCGTCTACGTCTTGATCGGCATCATGTTCGTCTACCTCTACGGCGTGCTCGCGGTCCTGGGCTCGGGCGACTTCTTCGCACAGGGAACCGACGGGACGCGCTCCCTGCGCCTCTACTTCAGCTTCGTCACGCTCGGCACGCTGGGGTACGGCGACTACACCGCCGCCGGGGAGCTCGGGCGAACGTTGGCCGTCGTCGAGGCGATCCTCGGCCAGCTGTACCTCGTCACGGTGATCGCCGTCCTGGTCTCCCGCATCCGCGGTCGCAAGGACCAGTCTGCGAGTTCCTAGGAAGAGGAGCTCGTCAGGCTCTTGCAGGCCGGGGCGTCCTTGAACGCCTGATCGAGCTCGCCCTTCGGATCCGCCTGCTCGAGCTTCGAAGCGGCCGAGCTGATCTGAGTGCCCACCGTTGAAAGCGTCGCAGTAATGCTCGAGGCGGCGGTGACCGCACCGTTCACGCCCGACGCTTTCTGGACCGCGCTCTGCATCGCGTTGACACCGTCCTTGACGTCGCTCGAGAGCTGGTCGATCGCGTCCTTCGCCTGCTGCCCCGCTTCGGTATCGGGCTTCCCCAGGCCCTTCAGGTCGCTCGCCAGCTTGTCGGTGGCACTCCTGATATCGCTGGTTGCGCTCTTGAGGCTGTTTTCCGAAAGGTTGCCTCCCTTGAGCGACTCGCCGGCCGACTTGACCGACCCCGACCAGGTCGTGATCGACGAACAGAGGCTGTTCGCCCAGTCTGCCGCGGAGGACGAATTGCCGGATCCACCGCAGCCCGAGACGAGAGCGACCGCTACGGCGAAGGGGATGAGCGTAAGCCGCACGGTCCCAGCGTGGGGTCCCGAGCGACCTCGTACATCACCCTCTCCGGGCGAACCCATCTAGCCGGTGAGCCCGGCAATGCCGTTCCGGAGAAGTGAGACGGCCAGCAGGACGACGATCGCCGCGGCAACAGTTCTGGCGTGAAGCTCGAGCCAGCCGCGCACTCGGCCGAGTGCCCGCTCGGTCCATTCCCGCGCCACGACGAGAAGCACGAGCGCGACCGCGAGCGGGAACAGCGAGGCGAGCGAGAAAAACACCCAGTCGACGATGTACTGGGTGGTGCTCGGGTCCAGCTCGGAGATGTCCTTCAGCGCGATCGGGATGAAGGCCCCCGGGTTGGCGAGCGCTGCCCCGGCGCCGAGGATCGCGACCGCTCGCGACGAGGAGACCTTCTCCATCTGCGCGATCATGCCCGCCGTCCGCTCGGGGTTTGGAGGCCGTTGCATCACCCGCACGACGAAGAAGAGCAGAGCCAGCGCCGCGATCACGTCCACGACCGCAACCCACGTCTTCGGGGTGCTCGGCGTCTGCGAGGCGGCCACATTGCCGATGACGAACGCCGCGACGATCCCGATGCCGAGCGTCGCCCCCAGGGCGCCGAAGTAGAACCAGAGCCCCGTGCGGAGCGGCCGCTTGCCGAGGACGAGGACGAGGACGCTGAAGGTAAGCGTCGTCGGCGAGAACATCGCTGCCAGCGCGGTCAACGCCAGCTCGGCACTGATCCAGTCCACGAGCTCCTAGACCGGCGCTGTCCTACGCATGCTTGGCGGCCCTCTTGGCCTCTTTCCTCTCTGCGTGCGCGGCTTTCTGCTCGGCGCCCTTCGTCTTCGCATCGGCGTAGGACGTCCGGACGAGATCCTTGCCGCCCGACCAGCCGAAGACCCAGGTGACCATGACGATCGCGAAGAGGATGTTCCAAGCGGTCGTCACGAGTTGCTGTGCGACCGAGTAGGCGGTAGCGGTCGTCGGGTCGGTGATCCCGTTCAGCGAGGCGACGTTGAACGCCTGGTTCACACCCGCGCCGCCCGGCGTGACCGAGGTCACGTTGGCGATCGAGTTGCCACCGGCGATCCGCATCAAGGTGTGGAAGCTCACCGGGATGTCGTAGGCGGCGAGGAAGACCGCCATCACGCCGAGGCTCGCGAGCCAGGCGATCAACGAGGGGCAGAAGACGCGCACGAAGTACTTCCGCGGCTCGCCGAGGATGGCGCCGCCCTCCTTCGCATCGTCCCACCACTTGACAACCTTCGGCCACATCGCGCGGACGAGCATGTAGAGCAGCGCGATGCTGCCGAGCAAGAGAATCGCGGTCGCCCAGGGGTGCTCGTGGACGAAGGCAAACTTGATGTCGAAGGAGCCGCCGACCGACAGGAAGAGGTACAGGTAGGTGAAGGCGCCGCTGAGCGTGAAGAAGATCTTCTGGACGACGTAGCCGCCGATGACGCCCGAGAAGGTCGCGTCGGCGATGATCGTCGTGAACATCAGCAGCATCACCAGCGTGCCGAGGTTCGCCGGCAGGAACCCGTTCAGGGCGACCGAGGTCGCGTAGCAGGCGAGCACGACCCTGAAGCGCGTGGTCGGATAGGCGTAGCGCAGGATCGCGTACCAGGCGAGCGCGGTCAGGGTGGTCTGGAGGGTCTTCAGCAGTACCGCGCCGACCAGGTACGCCGCCGAGATCTCGGAAATCGTGTCCCAGAGATCCGAGAACCAGCTGCGAATGTCCCAGCCGAGCAGATCCGCGGCGGCTCCGATCACGATGATCAGGAGCGCGATGGTGAGCAGGCGCCTGATGTGCAAGCGCTGCCAGAGCCCGGGGGCTCCGGGGGCCTCTACGGCCGCAGACTCGGTCATCGCAGAACCTCGAGCCGCTCGGCGCCGTGGCAGCGCTTCCACTTCTTGCCGCTGCCGCACGTGCAGAGATCGTTGCGCCCGCGACCGGCGTCCGCGGCCGCATACATTCCGACGATCTCCGCCGGGGCCCGGTCCTGCGCGAGCAGCGCGCCCATCGTCCGCATCGGACCGTCGACGTGGTGGAAGAACGCCTTGAACCCCGCACAGAGGTAGTTCAGGCCCGGCTCGCCCTCAGGCGTCTGGATGAAGCGATCCTTGGGGCATCCACCGTGACAGGCGAAGCGCACGTCGCAATCGAGGCAGTATTGCGGCAGCGTCTCGCGCTTGTCGAGCCCGAATTGCCGCTGCTGCGGCGAGTCGACGAGCTCGAGCATGCTCGTCATCTTGATGTTGCCGAGCTTGTGCTTCGGCTCGACGAAGTGATCGCAGGAGTAGAGGTCGCCCGTGTGCTCGAGGGCGAGCGCGAGGCCACACGTCTCGGAGTGGACGCAAAGGCTGGGAGGCTCGCCGACCCAGTTGGCGAGCGCGACGTCGAACATCTGCACATAGACCTCGCCGACGTCCCGCCGCACCCACTCCTCGAAGACGTCGATCAGGAAGCGCCCGTACTGCTCGGCGGTCACGGAGCGCCCGGTGACCACATCGCCCTCCTGCACGTAGAGCGGCCGGTCGCGCCACGAGGTCCAGGGAACGGCTCCGTTCGCGTCCGCCTCGGCGACCCGCTCGATGATCGGGATGAACTGGACGAACTTCGCGCCGAGCTCGTCGCGGAGGAAGCAGTAGACCTCTCGACCGTGCTCGGCGTTCTCCGCGTGGATCGTCGTCAGCGCGTTCCAGTCGACCCCGGCCGCGCGTAGCGCGTCGAGACCCTGCACGACCTTGTCGAAGCTGCCCTTGCCGCCCTTGTCCACGCGGTAGGCGTCGTGCAGCTCGCGCGGCCCGTCGATCGAGACGCCGACGAGGAAGTCGTTCTCCTTGAAGAACGCTGCCCACTCCTCATCGAGCAGCGTCGCGTTCGTCTGGATCGTGTAGGCGGCGCGCTGGCCCGGCAGCAGGTGAGTGTCGGCCAGCTCGACCGAGCGCCGGAAGAAGTCGAGCCCCATCAGCGTCGGCTCGCCGCCTTGCCACGCGATCGTCACCTCGGGGACCCGCGAGTGGGCCTCGATCAGCTGGCGCAGGTACTCCTCGAGCAACTCGTCGGCCATCCGGAAGCGGCTGCCCGGGTAGAGCATCTCCTTCGAGAGGAAGAAGCAGTAGCTGCAGTCGAGGTTGCAGACCGCACCGGTCGGCTTCGCGAGCAGGTGGAAGGCCGGCGGCGCCTCGGGCCCGCCGGGCGCCTGCGCATCCGCTATCTGCGAAACCGACATCGTCCTCTCTGGAGAGACCCCGTTCGCCGGCGCCGTCCCCGAGGCGCCGGCGAACGTCAGGGGGTCAAGTGGCCGTTCGGGCCATCATCGACTCGTCTTCAGGCGGCCGGGCGATCATGTACACGAGCACTCCCAGCAACGGTGTGAAGATGACGAAGAGCGTCCACATCGCCTTCGCAAAGCCGCCGTGGTCGCGGCGCCGGAAGTTGTCCGAGAGGACCAGGATCAGGAGCCAGATCCAGATCACCCAGGCGAAGAAGATGCACATCGTCCAGAAGATGTCGAGAAACGGATAATCGCTTGCGAGAACTCCGAGCACTGCACCTCTCCCTTGTCGGGGTCGTTGACGCTTGCAACCGTCCCGCGTGGGAGCCGGTGCGGCATCGTCCCAACGGGATGAGGCGCTGTGTTTGCTTCGGGGGCACGATCTCCGTGAGATGTGCCGCTGGCTCGCATATTCAGGCTCGCCCGTCCTGCTCGAAGAGCTTCTGTACGGCCGGCAGAACTCGCTGATCGTCCAGAGCCTGCACTCACGGCTCGGAGCCGAGGAGACCAACGGCGACGGCTTCGGGATCGGCTGGTACGGCAAGCAGGAGAGCCCCGCGGTCTTCCACAGCGTCGAGCCGGCCTGGAACGACCGCAACCTGCGCGAGCTGGCCGGCCACATCAGCTCGCCGCTCGTGTTCGCGCACATCCGGGCCTCAACCGGGTCCCCGGTGCAGCAGACGAATTGCCATCCGTTCCGCCATGGCCGCTGGTTGTGGATGCACAACGGGTTCCTTGACGGCTTCGCCAAGGTGAAGCGAGACCTCACGGTCGCGGTCGACCCGGAGCTGTACCCGGAGATCGAAGGCACGACCGATTCGGAACTGATGTTCCACCTCGCGCTGACCTTCGGCCTCGAGGACGACCCGTCGCAGGCGGTCGCACGGACGATCGGCCTCGTCGAGTCGGTCGGCCACGAGCACGGCCTCGAGTTCCCGTTCCAGGGAACGATCGCGACGAGCGACGGTGAGCGCGTGTGGGCGTTCAGGTATTCGAGCGAAGGAAAGTCGCGTTCCCTCTTTTTCAGCACGGACGTCCGTACGCTCCGGGCTCTGTATCCGGAGAACGAGCTGCTGCGGGACCTCGGCGACGAGTCGCGGCTCGTGGTTTCGGAGCCCCTTGGCGATCTACCGGGAGCCTGGAACGAGGTGCCGGAGTCTTCCTACGGCGTAATCCAGCCCGGCCAGGACGAGATGCATCCGTTCGCGCCGACGACCGAGGCCGTCGGCGGGGGGCGAGCCAATTGACGCGAACCCGGCCGCGCCTGCGATGATCGCCCAGTCGCACGCGGAGAAGCTGTGAAGAGCTCAAGTCGAACATGAGCAAGAAGCGCGGAGTCCTGGTCTGGGGCCTGCTCGTGCTGGCGGCGATCCTGATGTTCGTCTCGTCGCTCACGGTTTGGTCGAAGCGTCAACTGCTCGACGACCAGGCGTGGGCGGACTCGTCGAGTCAGCTGCTGGCAAACGACGAGGTTCGCGGTGCGATCGCGCAGAAACTCAGCGACGGACTGTTCGCACGAGTCGACGTGGAAGCCCAACTGCGGGAGCGGCTGCCGAAGCGTTCGCAGGGAGCCGCCGCCGCGCTGGCGGCGGCGCTCCAGAACACCGTCGGCCCCGCGGCCGCCGACAGGCTGCTGCAGCGGCCGAGGGTGCAGACGCTCTGGGAGAACGCCAACAAGCGCGCCCATGCAGCTGTAGTGAGGGTGCTGGAGGGCAAGGACCTAGGCAAGAACGGAAACATCTCGACGGCGAACGGCGTCGTCACGCTGGACCTGAGACCGGCGATCACGAGGCTGGCGACGCGGCTCGGGGTGGAGGACAAGCTGAAGGCCAACGCCGATCCGAACGCCGGCCAGCTCGTGATCATGAAGTCGAACCAGCTCGGAGCCGCCCAGACGGCGGTCAAGATCCTCAAGGCGCTGAGCTCGTTGCTCGTGCTCGTCGTCTTCGCCCTTTACGCACTGGCGATCTACCTCGCGCGGGGGCGGCGCCGGCTGCTGCTGGGCGCGAGCGGGGCGAGCCTCGTCTTCGTCGGCTTGGTGATCGCCTCGCTCCGGCGCTTCCTGGGCGGGGTGATCGTCGACTCGCTCGTCAAGACGGAGGCGAACAAGGATCCGGTGAGCGTGATCTGGGCGCTCGAGACGAGCGTGCTGCGAGACATCGCGATCATCCTGGTCGTCTACGGCGCCTTGGTACTCCTCGCGACCGTCTTCGCAGGCCCGAATCGACCGGCAGTCGCTTTCAGGCGCTGGCTGGCACCCTCCTTCAGAGATCATCCGATCGTCGTCTGGGCGACCGCTCTCGCCGTGTTCCTGATCCTGCTCGCAGTGGGGCCGACAGCGGGCGACCGGCGTCTACTCGGGGTCGCGCTCCTTGCCGCCACGACTGCCATCGCCATTGAGGCGCTGCGCCGACAAACCCTGCGGGAGTTCCCGGAGAATCAGCCCCCGGCAGTCGGGAAGACCCCCACCTAACCCCAGCCACCAGACGAGACCTTCAGGCAAGCCGACGTGCTGCCGGAGTCGACAGGCGCCTCAGAACGAGCGGGCCATCAGGGCACCCGCCCGCCGTTCAACATCGCTCCGCTAGGGCATCCGGCAAGCGACTTTTCCGCTGAACTTGTCGCTGTCGGGCAGCGGCTCCACGCCGGTCACGACACAAGGCCCGTACTTGGTGTTGATCATCTCGCCTTCCTCGGGCAGGCTCAGTACTTCCGCCTCCTCTTGATCCTGGAAGTTTGGCCCCTCGATCGTGACGATGATGCGCTCCACCCGCTGGTCGCTACTGGCGCGCCATTGCGATCTTCAGTCGCTCGTCCGGTGTGATCAGATGGTCGGCGTCCTCCGCGTCGTCGCCCAGGTCGATCTCGACCCAGCGCACCCGCCCGTTGAACTCGGTGTCGCCGGAGTCGAGGTCGTCGGTAACCGGGGTGCCGCTGTCGGAGGCGATGTCAAGGGTCTCGTCCGCTGAGAACGCCATCGGCACGGTTGCCTCGACCCGTCCCTCCCCGACCTTGTTCCCGTCGAGGAAGAGCGAGGCGGTGCCCCCCTTGCCGAGCCCGCCGCCGTCATAGGTGAACTCGACCCGCACCTGGTGCGTCCCCTCGCCCAGCGGCGTGTCGCCGTAGACCTTGAAGCGCTCGAGCCCGAAGAGGTTGTAGCAGTACGCCGGCCTGCTCTCCTTCGCGTAGAGGCTCCAGCCGCCGAAGGCGCCGCCCTGCGCGACGATCACCCCCTCGGCTCCGTCTGCGGGAACCACGATTTCCGCCGTGACGGCGTGCGACTTGTTCTTGATCACGACGATCGAGTTCTCGGAAAGACGCTTCATGCCGCCGAAGAGCAGTTGCCGGTTGCCCCGTACGAGCTGCGGGCGGCCCGCGAGGTCGGCGTTGAAGCGCTCCGCGCGCCGGTCGTCCAGCGGTAGCACGTTGTACTTGGTCGCCTCGATCAGGAAGAGGCGCTGCAGCTCCTGCAGCTTCTCCGGCTGCTCGGCCGAGAGGTCGTGCGCCTGCGTCCAGTCCTCCGGGGCGTAGAGCTCCCACACATCCTCGGTGAGCGACGGCATCTCGGCCGTCATGTCCCACGGAACGCTGTGACGCGTGACCGCGGTCCAGCCCTGGTGGTAGATGCCCCGGTTGCAGAACATCTCAAAGTACTGCGTCTCCCGGGCCTCCGGGGCGGCCGGATCGCCGAACGACGGGGCCATCGAGACGCCGTGCAGCGGCATCTGCTGGATGCCGTGGACGAAGCTCGGCTCCGGCAGCCCTGCCACGTCCAGCACGGTTGCCGCGATGTCGATCACATGGTGGAACTGGGTGCGAACCTCGCCCTTGGCCTTGAAACGGCTTGGCCAGTGGACGATCGCGCCGTTGCGCGTTCCGCCCCAGTGCGAGGCGACCTGCTTCGTCCACTGATACGGCGTGTCCATCGCGTGCGCCCAGCCGACCGCGTAGTGGTTGTACGCCTTGGGCGTGCCGAAGTCGTCGATGTGTGCGGTCATGAAGTCGACGGTCTCGACGCCGTAGGCGCCGTTGAGCACAACGAGCTCGTTGAAGCAGCCGTTCGGGCTCCCCTCGCCGGAGGCGCCGTTGTCTCCGACGATCACGTAGACGAGCGTGTCCTCGAGTAGCTCGAGCTCCTCGAGCGCGTCGATCACCCGGCCGATGTGGTGGTCGGTGTGCTCCATGAAGCCGGCGTAGACCTCCATCTGGCGGGCGAAGACCGGCTTCATGTCGTCCGGCGTCTCGTCCCAGCCCGGGATCTCCTTCGGCCGAGCCGTCAGCTCTGCGTCCTTTGGGATGACGCCGAGTTTCTTCTGGCGCGCGAAGGTCTCCTCGCGGAGCTTGTCCCAGCCCTGGTCGAACTTGCCCTTGTACTTCGCCGACCACTCGGCCGGAACGTGGTGCGGCGCGTGCGTCGCGCCCGGCGCGTAGTAGACGAAGAACGGCTTGTCCGGCATCAGCGCCTTCTGCTGGCGGATCCAGTCGATCGCGCGATCGGTCATGTCCTCGGTGAAGTGGTAGCCCTCCTCCGGCGTGCGGTCTGGCTCGACCGGGACGGTGCCGTCGTAGAGCGCGGGCGCGTACTGGTTCGTCTCGCCGCCGATGAAGCCGTAGAAATGCTCGAACCCGCCCCCGTTGGCAGGCCATGCATCGAAGGGGCCCATCGGGCTGGTCTCCCAGACGGGCACCTCGTGGCATTTCCCGAACTGCGCGGTCGAGTAGCCGTTGAGCTTCAACGTCTCTGCCAGCGGCGCCGCCGTTTTCGGCCGGATCGAGGTGTAACCGGGCGCTGAGGTGGCGATCTCCGTGATCCCGCCCATGCCGACCGCGTGATGATTCCGGCCCGTGAGCAGCGCCTGCCGCGTCGGCGAGCAGAGCGCCGTGGTGTGAAAGCGGTTGTATTTGAGCCCGTTGTCCGCCAGGCGCTCGAAGTTCGGCGTGGCGCACGGCCCGCCGAAGGCGCTCGACGAGCCGAAACCGGCGTCGTCGATCAGCACGATCAGCACGTTCGGCGCCCCTTCTGGCGGCCGGAGCGGCTCGATCGGCGGAAAACTCGTGTCCGGGCTCTTGGCGTCGTAGGTGGTGACGCCGACGTGTTGTCGGTCGGGAATCGGGAGGACGGCGCGCTGGCGGCCGTTTGTGGGCTCGGGCATGTCGCTTCCTTCCGGGGCAGGGAATCGGCGGTTCACGGCGCATCTTCCAGATATGGCGGTGTTTGCTCATCGCCCCATCTGGATGAATCGAGCCCCGACGCGACTTGAGTTTCCGCGCGGCCGTGGAGCGGGAATTCCGTGTTGATGACGGAGCCGTGGACACCCACGCTCTCGATCCGGGAAGTCGCAGGCCGCTGCCGTCTCGACCTCGGCGGCCACGTTCACGGCGAGGGTGCAACGCTGCAGGAGGCGGCCGACGACCTCGTGCGCCGGCTGCTCGCGCTTGCGATGTCGCTTCGCTCGGAAGCGGGCTTCCGTGTCAGCCCTGAGGTGCCGGGCGTCGATCTGCGCTGGTTCGAGTACCTCTACGAGCTCGGCGCAATCGCCGCGCGCGGCGAGGACATCCGAGATCGGGTCTTCGAGAGGGCCGCGTAATCACGGTGCGCCTCAGTGCGCAACGATCACCTTCAGGGCGACGATGACAAGCCCGAGAGCGAGGTTGAACGCGACTGCGGCGACCGTGGCGACCAGGCCGAAGCGCTCGACCGCGGCGTAGCGCAAGCCCTGAACCCCGAGGGTGGCGACGCAGATGCCAACCGCCAGCCAGACGGCCGTGCTGCCGCGACAGAGACCGACGGCGCCGAGGGCAAGCATCGTCGCCGGCGCGACCGCGGCCAATGGGATCGCAAGCTCTCGCCCAGCGAGCGCGCCGAGCTCTCCGACGTCTAGACGTCGACCTATCTGGAGGCTCTCCCCGAGCCCATGCGAATAGACGTGCGCAATCCAGAGGACGAGCACGGTGGTTACGACGATCGCCACGAGGTGCCAGAGGTCGTGCTCGAAGGCGCTCCCTCCTGCGGACAGTGCGGCCAGGACGACGATTGTCCCGTAGACCGTTCCCGCGATCGTCCTGCGGGATCCGAAGACGAGCCGCGTCAGCCCTTGAGCTCTGCTCACCTTCGCATCATGCGGCAGGGACTGGGAGACTCGCAACGTGCCAACGACGCACAATCCCCCAGCCAGGGCCGCCGGGGGCGCGACGGTCGTCTTGCTCACCCTGGCGGCCGGTCAGTTTCTGATGACGCTCGACAGCTCGGTGATGAACGTGTCCATCGCAACGGTCGCGAAGGATGTCGACACGACCGTGACCGGGATCCAGGGGGCGATCACCGCGTACACGCTCGTAATGGCGGCGTTGATGATCACCGGCGCCAAGGTGGGCGCGATGATCGGACGCAAGCGGGCGTTCGCGATCGGATGCGTCATCTACGGATGCGGATCCCTCACGACTGCGCTCGCGCCCAACCTGCCGGTGCTGCTACTCGGCTGGTCGTTCCTGGAAGGAGTGGGCGCCGCGCTGATCCTGCCGGCGATCGTGGCTCTCGTCGCCGGGAACTTCGCGACTGAACGGCGTCCCGCCGCGTACGGAATGGTCGCGGCCGCCGGGGCGATCGCGGTCGCCGTAGGGCCGTTGATCGGGGGCTTTTGCACGACGTACTTCTCCTGGCGGTGGGTGTTCGCCGGCGAGGTTGTGCTTGTCCTCGCCATCCTGCTCCTCGCGCGGCGCATCGCCGACGCGCCGGTGGAGAAGCGTCCGCATCTGGACATAGTCGGTGCAGTGCTCTCGGCGCTCGGCCTTGGGCTCCTCGTCTTCGGCGTGCTCCGGTCGGGCGAGTGGGGCTGGATTCAGCCCAAGGCCGACGCGCCCTCGTGGGCCGGCCTGTCGCCGACTGTGTGGCTGAGCCTGGCGGGCCTGTTTGTGCTCTGGCTCTTCTTCCGCTGGGAGGCTCGCCTCGACGCGAGCGGCCAGGAGCCGCTCGTGCGCCCGGCGATGCTGCAAAACAAGCAGCTGACCGGCGGCCTGATCATGTTCTTCTTCCAGTACCTCGTTCAGGCGGGCTTCTTCTTCGTGGTGCCGCTGTTCCTCTCGGTCTGCCTCGGCCTGTCAGCGCTTGCGACCGGCGCCAGGCTGCTGCCACTCTCGATCACGCTGCTTGCCGCCGCGCTCGGCATACCGCGCCTCTTCCCGAACGTCTCGCCCCGGCTGGTCGTCCGCGGCGGGCTGCTAGCACTGCTTGCCGGCACGGTCGTCCTGCTCGCCGCGCTCGACAAGGATGCCGGCGCGGAGATCGTCTTCGTGCCGATGCTCCTGATCGGGCTCGGGATCGGCGCTCTCGCCTCCCAGCTTGGCGCGGTCACCGTCTCCGCGGTCCCCGACGAGGAGAGCCCCGAGGTCGGCGGCGTGCAGAACACGATGACCAACCTCGGTGCGTCGCTCGGGACTGCGGTCGCGGGCTCGATCCTGATCGCCACTCTCAGCTCCGCCTTCCTGGCGAACATCCAGCAGAACCCGGCGATCCCGTCGCAAGTCAAGGCGCAGGCGCAAGTCCAGCTCGCCGGCGGGGTCCCCTTCGTCTCCGACGCCGACCTCGAGGCCGCGCTCGAGAAGGCAAACGTCGACTCGACAACGGCCGACGCAGCGCTCGACGCGTACGGCAAGGCGCGGATCAACGGGCTCAGGTCGGCGCTTGCGATCCTTGCCCTGCTCTCGATCGTCGCGCTGTTCTTGGCCCAGCGCATCCCGACTAGGCAACCAGGGGCAGCTCCGGTCTAGAGCTCGGCCCAAGGCCGGTAGGGAGAGTGTCGTCGAAACAGTCTGGATAGGTCTCTGCCTCGCGCTCGTCTCGGCGCTGGCCGTCAACTGGGCCTACTCGAAGGAGCACGACGCGGCCGCCGTCCTCCCGCCGCTGACTGTCCGGCGGCCGCTTCGCTCGCTCGGGCTGCTGCTGGGCAGCCGCAGTTGGCTGATCGGCTTCGGCACGGAGACGGCAGGCTGGCTCGTCTATGTGGCCGCGCTCGCGCTCGCGCCGCTCAGCCTCGTGCAGGCGGTCAGTGCGTCGGGCATCGCCGTCCTCGCGTTCCTCGGCGCGCATGGCGACCCGAGCAGGCTCTCGATTCGCGAGCGGCTGGCGGTCGGGATCGCGCTGCTCGGACTGGTTCTGCTCGCACTGTCGCTCGTGGAGGCCAAGCCCGCCTCCCATGCGCCGCACGGTGTCGGCATGTCGTCTGGCTGGCAGCTGCTGCCGGCATCGCAATCGCGCTGACCGCGGTGCGAGTCCCCCTCTCGCGGGCTGCCGCGCTCGGGCTTGCCGCAGGGCTCTTCTTCTCCGACGGAGACATCGCCGCGAAGCTCGTCTCCTTCGGCGGGATCTGGCTGGTTGCGCTCCTCCCGCTGGTCGCCTGCTACGCGGCCGGCACCAGCGTGCTCCAGGCGGCGTTCCAGCATGGCAGCGCGCTGACCGCTGCCGGCATCGCGACCCTGGTCACGAACGCGGTCCCGATCGCCGCGGGTTTCGTGCTCTTCGACGAGGCGCTGCCTCGTGGCGCAAGAGGGGCGCTGCAGATCGCCGCCTTCGCCTCCATCGTCGCGAGTGCCGGCCTCCTCGGAAGCCCCGCCGCAGCGCGACCCGATGACCGCTCGTAGAGTGGTCTGTGCCGATGGCGGTCGTCTGGATCACTCTCGTCCGCGGTGCGATGGCAATCGTCCTCGGGCTCGCGCTGGCCCTGGAGCGAGATCGCGCCCCGGGGGCGCTGGCGAACTTCATGGGCGTGTACTGGATCCTCAACGGGGTGGTCACGCTCCAGTGGGGCCTGATGGCGGAGCCGCGACGACGCCTGCTGCCGTTCGCAGCAGGTGCGATCGGGGTCGTGACGGGTGCAGTCGTGCTCATGTTGAACGTCGGCACGACGTACCTGCTTTCGTTTCTCGGCCTCGTGATCGCGCTCACCGGGGTCGCCCACTTGTTGGGTGGCTTCGAGTTCGCCGACGTCTCGGGACGGCGGTGGCGTCCTGGAGTGCCGTTGGGGATCCTCGAGGTCGGGCTCGGCGCCACACTCATCCTGACGTCGGGAGAGGGCGGTTCCCTGTCGACGTTGCTCGCGAGTGCCTGGGCGCTCCTCGGCGGAACGGTGCTCGTCTTCGATGCGCTCCTGATGCGGCGCAACCTCCGCGCCGGGCCAGGCGCGCTCTGAGGATCAGAAGACGGTGGTCCAGTCGTCCTTGATGCTGACGACCGTCCAGTCATCCTTGCCGGCTTGCTCGAGAGCCTGCTCGGCGCCGGAGACGCGTCAGTGCACGGAGGCCGCGAGGATCATGCCGTGTCCTCGGCGTGATACGAGGCGAGCAGCCGCTGCTCGTCCCCTCGCTTCGGGAAGAGGAAGAAGACGATCGCCGCGCCGAGCAGGATCGCCACGATGCCGGCGGTGTACGCCCACCGGTCGCCCTGCAGAAAGGCCGTCTTCGCGGCGGCCGTGATCTGGGTGGCGTACTTCGGATGCTGCTCGGCGACGGCCTCTGCGCCGGCGAACGACTTCGTCAGCTCGCTCTGCACGCTGTCGGTGATCTGCTTGTTCGACCCGGCGATCGCGGCGGCGGCGGCCGCGGCGTAGCCGGCGGTGAGCAGCGCGCCGAGGATCGACTGCATGATCGCCCCGCCGAGGTCACGCTGCAGGTCGGCGGTGCCCGAGGCCATGCCCGCACGCTTGACAGGCACCGAGCCCGTCAGCGAGTGGGACGCCGGGGTTCCGGCGAAGCCCACGCCGATGCCGATCAACGCGTAGGCAAGGCCGACCTTCCAGTACGGAATGTCCTCCTTCCAGAGGAGGAGCATCACGACGAAACCGAGCAGGCAGAACGCGTAACCCACGAGCAGCGTGAAGCGGGCTCCCCGCGCCTCCACGAGCTTCGCCGAGCGGGGAGCGACCACGACCATGAACAGGGCCGCCGGGATGATCGAGAGCCCCGCGTCGAGGGTCGAGTAGCCGAGCACGTTCTGCAGGAACTGCTGGCCCACGAACATCGCCGCCATCAACGACCCGAAGACGATGATCCCCGCCACCGCTGCCACCCAGAAGACGCGCCTGCCGGCGATGTCGAGGTCGTACAGCGGGTTCTTCGCCCGGCGCTGCCGGATGTAGAACGCGACGAGGCCGGCCAGGGCGATCGCGGCGAGCCCGAGCACGAGCGTGCCCTTGTTCGGGACAGGAGCGAAGTTGATCGCCAGCACGAGCGCCGCCACGAGGACGACCGAGATGACCCCGCCGAGGTTGTCGACCGGGTCGGTGGTCTCGTTGACGTGGCTCGGAACCAGGAAGACGGCCATCGCGAAGGCCACGACGGCGAGGGGCAGGGTGATCAGGAAGACCGAGCCCCACCAGAAGTGCTCCAGCAACAGGCCGGAGAGGAGCGGCCCGAGCGCGGAGATCGCTCCGCCCAGCCCCGACCAAAGAGCGATCGACTTCGTACGCGCAGGCCCGGACCAGAGCGCGGTGATGAGCGCGAGCGTCGTCGGGAACGCCATCCCGGCCGCAAGTCCGCCTAGCACCCGGGCGACCACGAGCACGGTGTCCGAGGGAGCCCAGGCCGCGAGCAGGCAGGCCGGGACCGAGAGGGCCGTGCCTAGCACAAGCAGCAGCTTCCGGCCGTAGCGATCGCCGACTGCGCCGAAGTAGAGCACCGAGGCAGCGAGCCCGAGCGAGTAGCCGACGGCGATCAGGTTCAGCGTCGTCTGCGAGGAGTCGAACGCCTTGCCGATGTCTGGCAGCGCGACGTTGGCGACGGCCAGGTTCAGGTTGGCGACGGCGGCGACGAGGATGAGCGAGAGCAGAACGAGCGACGCGCGCGCCGGAACTGTCGATTCCTCTAGGCCGGCCGCGCTCGGCGGGACTGCGGCAGCCGGGGTCGCCTCGTGGTGCACGAGGCGAGGGTCGACTTGGGGCTCCGAGCCCGCATCGTCCGGTTGGGATGAACCAGTTGAGCCTCGCGCGTGCGACCTTGGCCGCGTGCCCGAGACGCTCTCGACTCCCGAGGTCGCGCACGCTGTCGGACACCACCACGGCGCGAAGTCCGAGGGCGGGAAGCATGAGACGCTGATCGAGATCCTCGAGGCGATCCTGCTCGCGATCGTGGCGGTATCCACCGCCTGGAGCGGCTACCAGACCGCCCGCTGGGACGGACGGCAGGCGCACCTCTACGGCCTTTCTTCCAAGGCCCGGGCGGAGGAGAACAGAGCGGCCACCCTGAGCGGCCAGCAGCGCCTGTACGACACCAGCACGTTCGGCTTCTGGCTGCAGTCGAAAGCACAGGGAGACCGTGAAGCGGCGGCCTTGTTCGAGCGGCGCTTCCGGCCGGAGTACCGGCCTGCATTCGCCGCCTGGCTCCGAACCGATCCGCTCAACAACCCGAACGCGCCGGCCGGCCCGCTCTTCATGCCGCAGTACCACAATGCGGCGGCCGCACGGGCCACCAGGTACGACAAGCTGGCCTCTCAAGCGTTCGAGGACGGCACAAAGGCCCGGGAGACCGGCGACCGCTACCTGCGCAACACGGTCCTGCTCGCGACGGTGCTCTTCCTGACCGCGCTCGCGCAGAAGTTCAAGGTCTTTCGCGTCCGCCTGGCAGTGGTCGGACTTGCCGCCTGCCTGCTCGTGATCGGTCTCTACTTCGTGGTCACGTATCCGACCGCCTGAGACCATTCATCCCTTTGGGATGACCGGGAGCCAGGCGGGTCGCCGTACCTTGGGCTCGTGGCCACTCCACGCGAGAGCAACGACCGACCCCGCGTGCTCGTCCTCGGCGGCGGCTTTGCCGGGATCGGCGCTGCGCAGAAGCTGAAGAAAAGCGACGTCGAGGTCGTGGTCGTAGACAAGCACGACTACCACACCTTCCAGCCGCTGCTGTACCAGGTGGCGACGGGCCTGCTCGAACAGCCGGCCGTCGGCCACCCCATCCGCGACCTGTTCCATGAACAGGAGAACGCCCGGATCCACCAGGACCGGGTCATCTCTGTCGATTTCGACGCCCGCGAGGTGACCTTCGAGGAGCTGGAGCCTACGACCTACGACTACCTCGTCTTCGCGCTCGGGGCCGAGGTCAACTTCTTCGGCGTCGAGGGGGCGACCGATCACGCGTTCCCGCTCTACACGCTGTCCGACGCGGTGCGCCTCAAGAATCACGTTCTACGGACCTGGGAAGAGGCCGACCGGAAGCCGGGGCTCGTCGAGGACGGGGCGCTCAGCGTGGTCGTCGTCGGCGGCGGCCCGACCGGGGTCGAGACCGCGGGCGCGATGGCCGAGCTCTACAACGGGGTCTTCAAGAAGGACTACCCGGACGTGCCGCGCGACCAGGCGAAGATCATCCTCGTCGAGGCGGGGCCGGAGCTCTTCCCGATGTTCAAGGACGACATCCGGGAGTACACCGAGAAGGCGCTGGCGAAGCGAGGCGTCGAGGTGATGACCGGTGAGGTAGTCGAGTCGATCACCCCGCAACGCGTCACGCTCAAGTCGGGGACAGAGCTGCGTGCCCACACGCTTGTCTGGGGGGCCGGCCTCCAGGGAAACGAGCTCGTCCGGTCGCTCGGTCTCGAGCTCGAGAAGGGCAACCGGATCGGGGTCGACGGCGAGCTGAGAATTCCGTCGCATCCCGAGGTCTACGCGGTCGGTGACGTCGCGGCGATCACCGACCAGAAGACCAGCCAAGTCCTGCCCCAGCTCGGTTCCGTCGCGCTCCAGTCGGGAGAGCACGCGGGCAAGACCATCGCCGACCGGCTCGCCGGCAAGGAAACGAAGCCCTTCAAGTATCACGACAAGGGCACGATGGCAGCGATCGGACGGGGCTCCGCCGTGGTGCAAATGCTCGGCGGCCGGACGATGAAGGGCAAGACCGCGTCGCTCGCCTGGGGCACCGTGCACCTCGCGCTCCTCCCAACCAACGAGGACCGGGCGAAGGCCGTTGTCGACTGGGCGGGAGCCGGGCTGACGCACCAACGCTCCGGGCGAATCACCGTAGAGACATGAGCGAGCAAAGGAGAAAGCGATGACGACGACCGTGGCGTCCCCGAGGACTGGAACGGCTCCGGGGCACGGAGGCCCGAAACCGGCGGACGTCTTCGTCGCCTTCGGGATCACCGGCGATCTGGCGAAGGTGATGACGTTTCGGTCCCTGTACCGGCTGGAGAAGCGCGGCCTGCTCGACTGCCCGATCCTCGGCGTCGCCGTGGACGACTGGACGGTCGACCAGCTCAAGGAACGTGCGCGCGATTCGATCGTCGGGACGGGTGAGGAGCTGGACGAGGAGGTGTTCGACCGGTTCGCCGACCGGCTCTCCTACCTGGCCGGGGACTTCGCCGACTCGGCGACCTACGAGGCAGTCGCCGAGGCGATCGACGGCGCCGAGAGCCCGGTCTTCTATCTCGAGATCCCGCCGTTCCTGTTTGGAAAGGTGGTGAACGGTCTCGCGGAAGCCGGGCTGACCGAGAACGCGCGCGTCGTGGTGGAGAAACCGTTCGGGCACGACGCGGCTTCCGCCCGCGAGCTCGCCGACCAGCTCCACGAGCACCTCGACGAGTCGCAGATCTACCGGATCGACCACTTCCTGGGGAAGATGGGGGTCGAGGAGATCCTCTACCTGCGCTTCGCGAACTCGATGCTCGAGCCGATCTGGAACCGGAACCACGTCCAGTTCGTGCAGATCACGATGGCGGAGGACTTCGGGG
>Ga0307312_10000137_pt1 | contig 28593 bp, 25 predicted proteins | sample ER_DNA_202_FD_194489 | JGI IMG/M metagenome (GOLD analysis project Ga0307312, IMG submission 194489) | Bulk soil microbial communities from the East River watershed near Crested Butte, Colorado, United States - ER_DNA_202 | ecosystem: Environmental > Terrestrial > Soil > Floodplain | place... | reverse complement strand
TGTCGCCATTATATACTTTGATAGTTAAAATCCCGGCGTTTAAATGTGCCTCATAGTGAATAATTTGATGGATCTCATAACGATAAAATGAAACCTGCATCTTCAGTTACAAAGATAGCCAGAGAAAAGGGAAAACATGCATCATCAACTGAGAACCGCAGGATGGTATGGGAAAAGGTCGTATGGCCGCTGGTATTACAAGTTAGCAGATCTTATTTTTCTTTGAAAGAATACCACACCCAACGTGATCAATTCTGTGAATTTCATAATGTACGACCGTCAAAAGTCGCCGGGGGTTTCGTGTCGCTATTAGTCAAGGGAATTCTTACTAGAGAAAGGAATACATATTCAATTCATTATAGACTGATTCCTTATATGCGCAAGAAAGTGAGTCTGGAATATGGTCTTGTAATTAGAGAAATCAATACGAAACGGTAAAGTCAAATATTGGTTAAGTCTTAAAACTCTGTAGCTCGTCGAAAGCCCGGTCGAACCTAGAATAACTATTCTAAGGTGCCGAATCTAGTGGCCAAACTCCAAGGTAGGGCTAAGGATTTCAGGCTCTGGATCTCTGAGAAAAGAAACCTGGAGACAGCAGTTCGAATCTGCTCCGGGCTACTTTTTGTTTTATATTCTTGGTCCAGCATTTCGTATCTCTATCGGTACTTTACCAAACTTTTCAAAGTTCTTCACAAACAATAAGGCGAGTCTTTTTGCAGATAGATCATACTTTTGCTTATCCGACCAGGTATTCCTCGGATCTAGAACTTTTGAAGGTACCTTTGGACATGATGTAGGTATATCGACATTGAAAGGTTCGTTATGCATGAAAGATCTTTCCTCGAGATCTTGATGCAGCGCGGCCCTCACCATAGCTCTAGTATATCTAATATTCATCCTCTTGCCTACTCCGTAAGGGCCTCCCGACCAGCCTGTGTTAATAAGATATACATTACTGCCATACTTGCTTATTTTTTCCCCGAGCATTTCTGCATACCTCTGCGCCCTCAACGGCATAAACGGAGCTCCAAAACACTGTGAGAACGTTTCCTTTGGCTCAGTTATCCCGCGTTCTGTTCCTGCGAGTTTACTAGTATACCCGGACATGAAATGATACATGGCACCTTCTCTGGTTAGTTTTGAAATGGGCGGCATTACTCCAAAAGCGTCAGCAGTAAGGAATAGAATCACACTAGGATGTCCTGCGACGCTTGGAATAATTGAACCAGGGATAAAATCTAGTGGATATGCAACTCGGGTATTTTCTGTAACACTACTCTCAGTAAAGTCAGGTTGTCTACTATATCTATTAATTACAACATTTTCCATGACAGCACCGAACTTTATAGCATTCCATATTTGGGGTTCGTCTTGTTTTTTTAAATTGACACATTTTGCATAACAACCTCCTTCGAAATTAAAAATGCCTTTATGCGACCAGCCATGTTCATCGTCTCCAATAAGGCGTCTTTCAGTATCAGCAGAAAGAGTCGTTTTCCCTGTACCGGATAAGCCGAAGAACAACGCGCTAGCACCATTGTCTCCTGCATTGGCAGAACAGTGCATAGGAAAGATACCCTGTAGGGGTAGAACGTAATTCATGACGGTGAAAAAGGCTTTCTTGATTTCGCCCGCGTAAGACGTTGAGCCAATTAATATCATTTTTTTTTTGAAGCTAATGATGACGAATGTTTCTGTTCTAGTCCCATCCGCCGTCGGTAACGCTTCAAAATTATTCACAGATAATAACGTAAATTTAGGCTCGTGGTTTTTGAGTTCGGCAAGGGTAGGACGTATGAATATTTGCGTGGCGAAAAGGCTATGCCAAGCTTTATCTGTAATAACACGTATAGGTAGTCGTATTTCTTCATCTGCTCCAACAAGACCGTCGAAAATAAAAAACTCTTTTCCTTCTATCTGTTTTTTCATTCTGCTAAATATTTTTTCGAACTTGGTTTCTGAAAGTGGGTGATTCACCTTCCCCCATTCCACTGTATTGTGGGTGACGTTATCATCTACTATATATCTATCATCTGGCGATCTTCCAGTAAACTTTCCAGTCTTTACGGATAGGGCACCAGTAGAGGAAAGTTTTCCCTCTTTCCTATGAATGGCTAGCTCTATTAGTGATGCTGGTGATAGGTTCCTATGTACCTTGCCGAGTTTGATATCCTTTTCTTCTAGTTGGGTCAGATAATTTGCTATTTTACTCTGGCAGCTGTCATTCATTGGGTATGGTGTAGACAATAATCTGCATATTTAATTGATTTCATGCTTTTCAACACAGGACATACTGTACGATAAAGAAGATGACACGTGTTCTAGCTATCCATTTATCTTGAATGCTCGCACGAAGAAATAAGGATATTTACTGAATATCTTGTTATACTCGACGAATTTCGCAAATATAATTAAGGTATTGCTAGAATAGATATCTGGTTTGTAGAAGAAAATATATGTATTTAGAAGGATTTCCGCATACCATATAACAGGTAATGATTTAAGGGGAGTTAAGGAGGAGAATAGATAATACATGGCATTGGTTGACTGGGAAGAAAAGTTAGAAGTAGTGAGGAATAACGGTTTGACGTGGATAGACATACAGAACCCCACTCGTGATATGATAGCCAAACTTGGAGAGAAGTATTCCTTTCACGAACTGAACGTGGAAGACTGCCTTTCCAAAATTCAAATCCCAAAGGTAGACAAGTATAAAGATCATATCTTCATAATTTTGCATTTTCCTACTACAGATAAGAAGACCAAAAAAACAACCCTGAGATTCAGCCAACTATCTATATTTGCAGGAGCGAATTTCCTAGTAACAGTACACCAAGGCGACCTTAAGCCGTTAGAAGAGATGTTCTCTCTATGTGAACAAAATGATAAACTAAGGGAGACGTATATGGGAAAATCATCGGGTTATCTTCTTCACAGTATCATAGACGTACTGGTGGACGATCTCCTACATATGTTGATGAAAGTGGTAGGAAATCTTGAAGATATAGAAGATGCAGTATTTGATGATAAGGTTGCGGTAGTAAAGGAAATTTCGCTTTTAAGAAGGGAGATTACTACTCTCAGACGTGTAGTTTTCCCACTCAAGAGGATAGTCTTGGAGGTAACTAAAGATATACAAAAGTTTTCTGATGAGGATCTCACGCAATACTTCAATGACGTGGGAGACCACATAGACAAGGTTTTAGAAGTATTAGAAGGTTCTCGAGAAACTATAGAAATCTACAAGGATACTGATTTCATGCTTAGCACAGAAAAAACTAATGAAATCTTAGCGGTCCTTACAATTCTGTTTACCTTATCTATCCCAGTTACAATAATAGGTACTTTTTATGGAATGAATATGAATTTACCAGGGGGTATTCAAACAGGGTCTTGGACCTTCTTTGGTACCTATACAACAATGATAATAGTGGTACTGATTACAATTGCTTGTACATTAATTATGCTTCTATACTTTCGTAGAGTTGGTTGGATTCGGATAGGTTAATGTATAATTGTATTTTTTACTTTTTTTGACGCTAGGAGAAGTAGTGTTAGCTATCTCATAATATACTATACTAGATCATGGTTATTAGATGGCATTTTCAAGTGCATGCCATAATGGTTAGCAATAATTTTTTCTCCTTTTCTGCCAAGTATATCTCTTTTTGTTGAGAATTAGTGTGTTTATAGTCAATGAGTTGTTTTTTTTTCTGAAGCAATATTGACCGGCTATTTAAATAGAAAAGACAATGTTCAGCCTGATTTGCAAAGTTGAGTCAAATTTTGTCTCAATCAGCAGATGGTATCAAGCCGTTTTTGGTTCGTGGTTCTAGTGACCACATACTTGGTAGTATCATCAATCTTTATAGTTACAACTAATTCGATGTCTTTTATGTCAAAGACTTGCATAGGAAGCTATGGCTAGTATGGAGGGAATGGGATTCGAACCCATGACCACCTGCGTGTAAGGCAGGTATCATAACCAGGCTAGACTACCCCTCCTCTACGAAAACGATGTCCAATTAACTTGAACGATATTAATAGGTTAACTGGCTTATATGACCTGAATATGGCCAACAACTTACTGATTGCGATGTTGCAGAATAATACTCTAGCTCATACAACTGAATCCGTAAGGATCTTGGCGTCTAATTATTTATTTAATCCAATCTGTTTTTAATAGTTCTAATGAAGAAATGGAATCATATTTTGAACTCCAGATAAGATGTATCTCTGGTGCTTTAAAAAGCGCTCAATGATTCTGGTACTTCAGAAATATCGTATCCTAATAGTCTAGCAATTCTATTAAATTGTCTGATGATAGCATGTTTTAGTTTGTTAAATGCGATTTCTTCGGTAGCTACGCAGATACCGATCCACAGACTCTTCTTATCCAAAGTCTATCAGACAACCATGCATTAGTAAGTTCAGGCGATGGTTCCCGATCTGCGTCATTATTTTTCTTTACCCAACTCTAATTTGTGAGTAGAAATTTCAACACTTGAAAGTTCAAGATTTATTAGTCCTGTACGGTAAAGAGCTTCTCAATTATGTCTGCTGGCATTCACGTCGACACGTTAGGCGGTTTGACTGAAAAATTAAAACAGTTAATAAATGATACTCAGGAACAGTACGAGGCATTCATCGATGCTACTCAGCTTTACAAGAAAGGAAAGGTGAATGAAAAAGAATACTTTTCAAAAATTGGCGATTACCTAATAGCAACTTCTACAGTGAACTTTCTTGCTGTTCAAGTAATTTTTGAAATCAAGTCCGCCATCGAAAAAGGTCCATCCATAAAAAGCCCCACTGGTGCATTTGCATCCCCATCTCCCCAACCCACTTTAGGTGTCGCCAGCTTTGCAGGTACCGGCGGGACAGAAGAGCGAAATGATTATACTATGTCTGCACCGGCACAAACAGAAATACAAGAACCAGCATCTCAGGGAGATATTCCAGTTGGACACTTGTCTGAAAAAAACAGTGCAAGGATAATAACTTCAACGAAGAAGTGCATGCACTGCGGATCAGGTATCACTGAAAGAGCAAAATTTTGTAATAAATGTGGCAATTCGCAATAATTAAAAGCGAGTTAGCGACATTTTCTATTGTAATGAAGATATTCAACGGTAGAGCTGCGACTGAGGAATACATGTCTACTCATTCACTAACTTTTTCGACGCCAGAGATGACATTAAAAAAATTTGCTATTTGGTTGGGTGACCAAGTTAATATGCCCGGGGTCAAGGAAGAAATTCCTAGATTGATGCTTTACATTCAAGAGAAGGATAGGATGGGTAAGACTCTTCCCAATTTCATGCCTGATATCGATGAAACTTTTAAGCCAACTGGAGCTGTTACTGAAATGTACTCCAAGGTATCTTCGACTCCCAGTAATGACAATTCGCTACCAGAAGGTATTTCATCGGGACAAGAAAAGCTAAAGTCAGATAGCAGAGTCTGTGTGTCCTGTGGGTTTAACTTGAAGCTTAACTCCAGGTTTTGCACAAAATGTGGCTCAAAGCAAGTCTAGAAATACCCTGCGATTAATGTAATTTGCTTACTCCTATATTCAACTTATTTCTTTTCGAAATTTTTCTCAGGTGCATGCATTGACATATAGCATTCGTTGCAAATCGATTTTGAAAAGATAAAATTTAGCGAATAAAACCTAACCCTGCCACAGAATTCACATGTCTTCATGCCCTATGCTTCTTGCAATGACTACTCGATAAACTTAACGGCTATTAATATCCAAAGTAGCAATATCACCGTTATCTGCTCATCAGTATCCTAGCGGAAAATCCAGATTGGACTGTCCAACTGAAATGAATGGATCTGACATTGTATTTGCACCAGCTTTTCCTGTGACTCGTGCAGTTATTGGTTATCTATGTTCGTGCTACGTGTGTGACGACCACTGGTTTTTCAAGAAGATGATTTTTGATCAACCAATGTTAGGCCGATAAGCATTATTGCTCCGGTTGCAATGCTATAAACTTGATAGGTTACATTCCGCACTCTATGCCTTGTGCCTATTTACAGATCATGATAATCTATACATACGTATAGCAAATTCAAGATATTTTCATTAGTAATAAAAATACCAGCCCAGATAACTACGATCGGACTATATGCTTAATATTTTTTCTAGACGCTACATGATCTACTTTTAACATTGACGCCTGTAACCTAGTTAATCCTTCTCAAATGTGTGTTGTAAGCTAGGCCGAAGCGATGAGCCTCGTCTCTCATGTGTTGTAATAGCTTGAGTGAAGAACTACTCTTTGAAAGATTTAGCGGTTGACTCGAGTAGGCCGAGTAAACTTGTTCATTTTCTTTTGCAAGTGAAATGCATGGTATATTTAATCCCAACCTGCCAAGAGTTAGAGTGGCTGTGTTTAACTGCCCCTTTCCTCCATCGACCACTATCAGATCGGGAGTAGGGTCATTCTCATTACTTTGCTGTAATGTTGATCGAGCTGAGTATCTACGAGTTATTATTTCGTCTATCATAGCATAGTCATTTTGACTGAATATTTTTTTGATCTTAAATTTCCTATATCCTGATTTGTTTGGCCTCGCATCGATAAATCTACTACATGCTCCTACTGCAATGGTATTACCGAAGTTTGAAACGTCAAAACAATCTATTACTGATGGAGTTTCAGACAGGCGAAGGGCTCCTTTCAGCTCTTCTATTGCGGGAGCATAGTTTTTTTTCAGATATAAATCTAGATTACGTAGGACTAAATCCATTAACTGGTTTTTTTCTGTGATATGAGTATCCTTAGATAGTTTGATAATACTCACTTTATGACCTGCGATCTTCTCAAGAGATGCTTCCAAAGCATCCCTAGAATCTGGTTCTTCGTTTACGTAAACAAATCGAGGGATTATTGGAAGTGTGGAGCAGTACTGCAAGACAAATGTGCTTAGCGTATTATCGCAAACCAGCTCAAATTCGAACTTTTTCCTGTCGCAAATAACTCCTTTACTCCTTCTTAAAGTCATGACATGTGCAATCCCTCTGTCTGCGTCTTTGATTATTCCAATATACTCCTCCTCACGGTTTCGATTTACGGCTCTTTCCATTTTCTGCTTTACACGCAGATTATTGAGCCTATGTAATGTATCACGAATATCCTTTGCTATTTCGTAATGTCTAGTCTCGGCGGCTTTTTTCATTTCATCTTCCATTTGGTTGACGAAGTCTTCTATGCTGTTTTTTCCCTCGAGGATATTTTGAAGCTCAAGAACATTTTTCATATATTCTCTCTGCTCAATGTTACCAATACATGGTGCATCACAGTTTTTGATAAAATATTCTAAACACGGCCTCTTGGGCAATTTTTCACATATCCTAACTTTAAATAATTTTCTTAACAGTCCGACCGTGAGAAATTTTGAGCTTCCTCGTACAAATGGCCCATATACCTTTCCTTTTGGTCCGTAAAATTCCCCTTTTCGATTACGCCTGGCTACCAAGAGACGCGGAAAAGACTCATCTGTAATCTTTAGATAAGTATATCTTTGCTGATCTTTTAATTCGATATTAAACATCGGTCTATATCTCTTAATAAGATTAGATTCAAGAAGAAAAGCTTCTATTTCGTTATCTGTTAATACAAAATCAATATCTGAAACCCTGCGCATAAGTCGCTCAGTCTTCCAGCTGTCGGCATGATCATGCTTCATGAAGTAAGAAGTCACGCGTTTACAAAGATTCCTTGCTTTGCCTACATAAATTACCCTGCCTTCGTCATCTTTCATTATGTATACTCCTGGAGCGTGCGGAATTCGTTTTGATCTTGATAAGAGCTCTACATATTCTGCGATTTTCCTAAACCCCCCTTTGAATAATTTCATTCATCAATACCTTTTGTTTAAGATATTGTCCAGTATAGCTTTCTTCCATTCTTGCAACTTCCTCCGGGGTTCCTGTTACTACAACTCTGCCTCCATCTTCTCCGCCTTCAGGACCTAGGTCTATAATCCAATCGGCGCTATGTATTACATCAAGGTTGTGTTCGATAACAACTATTGTGTTACCTAGATCCACAAGCCTTTTGAGCACAAGTAGTAATTTGGTAACATCTGCAAAATGCAATCCGGTAGTAGGTTCGTCAAGAATATAGAATGTTTTACCTGTATCATTTTTTGAGAGTTCCGCCGCAAGTTTAATCCTTTGTGCTTCCCCACCAGATAAAGTAGTTGCAGGTTGTCCGAGCCGAATATATCCAAGCCCAACGTCGGTTAGAGTTTGCAACTTCTTGCGTATCGTGAAGGTATTGATAAAAAATTCTAATGCTTCTTCAACAGTCATATCAAGGATCTCGGAGATCATTTTTCCCTTATACTTTATTTTCAGGGTTTCAGAATTATAACGCCTTCCTTTGCATTCATCGCACGTAATATAAACATCAGGTAGAAATTGCATTTCAATCTTTCTTACTCCACCGCCCTCACATCTCTCACATCTTCCCTCCGAAACGTTAAATGAAAATCTACCAGCCTTATACCCCATCTCCCTAGCCATTTGAGTCTTTGCAAATATTTCTCTAATAGGAGTAAAGGCGTTGACATAGGTCGCCGCATTAGATCTTGGAGTACGACCTATAGGGGACTGGTCAATCCCTATGACCTTATCTATTTGTTCTAAACCGGTAATTTTTCTATACTTGCCCGGCTTGTCTTTGGAACCGTATAGATGCTTTGATAATGCTCTGAACAAGATGTCATTTACCAGAGTTGACTTCCCAGACCCGGAAACACCAGTCACAAGTGTTAAACATCCTAAAGGGAATTTCACGTCAATTTCTTTTAGATTATTTTCTTGTGCTCCAAGAAGAGTTATCCATTTTTCAGGTTTCTTCAGACTCTTGCCAGGATGAAATACTGTTTTTTCTCTCCTTAGAAAGGCTCCGGTAATAGAATTTTGGTTTTTAAGAATATCTTCCAATGTACCTGTGGCAACTATGTTTCCGCCATGGATACCTGCCCCTGGGCCTATATCGATGATCCAATCTGCATTACGGGTAACTTCTTCATCATGCTCAACTACCAATAAAGTATTGTCTAGATCTCGTAAATTTTTTAAAGTATCAATTAATCTATGATTGTCTCTCTGATGTAAACCAATGGTAGGTTCGTCAAGGACATATAGCACTCCAGTTAAGTTTGAACCGATCTGTGTTGCCAATCGAATTCTTTGTGATTCACCTCCAGAAAGAGTGGCTGCCATTCTATTCAACGTTAAATAGTTCAAGCCGACATTACGTAAGAATTCGATTCGTGAAACGATCTCCTTTAGTATCGTTCTTGCAATATACTTCTCACTCTCTGTAAGTTCTACTGTATTAAAGAACTTGTAGCAATTATCTATAGAAAGGTCGCAAACATCCATTATTGAATAGTTCTGGATTTTTACCGATAGTGCTTCCTTGCGCAAGCGCCTTCCGTGACACCCATCACAGGGTTGTTCACGCATAAATTGAATAATCTCCTCTCGCTTCGATTCGGATTCAGTCTGCTTGTATGTCCTCTCCAGATTCGGGATTACACCCTCAAACGATCCTCTGTATTCCCATTTGCTATCGGTATATCTTGATTCATATTTATAGTGAATATTTTCATCACTTCCATAAAGGATAACATCGAGCTGATCCTTTGTCATTTTGGAAATGGGTGTGTTAAGGTCAAATCCAAAGCGCTTTCCTACGTCTCCAAGCATCGCTGAGCGAAACGTAGCAAAATGGCCCGACCAAGGTTTAACAGCCCCTTCCAAGATGCTTTTTGACTTTATAGGAATAATTAAATCGGGATCGAATTCAATCTTAACTCCTAGCCCATTACATTCCCCGCAAGCTCCAAACGGTGAGTTGAAAGAGAACATCCGCGGTTCTAAATCGCCTAGGCTAATTTCGCAAAGAGGACATGCGTTTCGTTGTGAAAATAGATTGTCTTTACCATCAATTGAAGCAATCACGAGTCCATTTCCGACCTTCAATGCCGATTCAACAGATTCGTTCAATCTGCTTTTTTCCTCCACAGAAACTTTTAACCTATCGATTACGACTTCGATTGTATGCTTCTTCTGCCTATCTAGTCTAGGATATCCTGATTTTTCTGCCTCTTCATTCTCTATATTGCTTATTTCACCATCTAATCTGATCCTAGAAAAGCCATCCTGTTTCAGTTGAGCAAATAATTTTTCATATGTTCCTTTTTTCCCCTGTATGATTGGAGCTAATATCAATGTGTCTCTTTGATTGGCAGATTTTAATACCGAATCGGTGATCAACTCCGAAGATTGACTGGTAATTTTTCGATGACATTTTGGACAAAAAGGCGTCCCAATTCTAGCATAGAGGAGTCTAAGATAATCATATATTTCTGTAACTGTACCCACAGTCGACCTGGGATTTTTACTTGTGGTTTTCTGTTGGATGGATATTGCTGGTGACAATCCGTCGATGGTGTCAACATCTGGTTTATCCATTAACTCCAAGAATTGTCTTGCATAGGCTGATAAGGACTCAACGTAACGTCTTTGACCTTCGGCATAAATGGTGTCAAATGCAAGAGTAGATTTACCAGATCCCGAAAGTCCCGTTATAACAACTAATTTATTTTTCGGAATTTCAAGATCTATATTTTTTAAATTATGCTGACGTGCACCTCTGATAATTATTTTGTCATGCATATCTCTAATGAACCTCAGAAAGCATTGGTTCTCCAATGGCTTTCTTTATAGTCGATAATTTCTCCCTAAATTCTATGGCTTTTTCAAAATCTAGCTCTTCTGCGAATTTTTTCATGGATGCCTCGGTCTCCAAAGAAAGCTTTATCAAATCCGATTTGGTCATGGATTTTGTATTCAATAACAGAACACGATTATCAGTTGCTCTTTCAGGAATAGATTTGACCACTGATTTAGGACTTATTGCATTATCTTTATTGTATCTTATCTGCGTCTCGCGTCTTCTGTCTGTTTCTGCTATTGCGGCTATAATCGATTGAGTAACCTGATCAGCATACATTATTACAGCTCCATCTATATTTCTAGCTGCACGTCCAAAGGTTTGTATCAAACTTGTATCGTTACGTAAGAATCCCTCTTTGTCTGCATCTAGTATAGCTACTAATGCTACTTCTGGAATGTCTAAACCTTCTCTAAGGAGATTGATGCCTATTAACACATCGAATTCGCCTAAACGGAGCTGACGTATTAACTCAGTCCTCTCTATTCCTTCAATTTCAGAATGCATGTAACGAACTTTTACATCCGATTTAGCCAAAAATTCCGCTAGGTCTTCTGCCATTCTCTTGGTTAAAGTAGTGACTAACGTTCTCTGATTCTTTTTTGTCCTCATACTAATTTCTGTTATCAGATTTTGTATCTGATTCTTAGTGGGTCGGATCTCAACCTTGGGGTCGACTAGGCCAGTAGGTCGAACTAGTTGTTCAACTACTTGGCAGCTTAAATTTAGCTCATAATTTCCCGGTGTCGCAGACACAAAAATTACATTTTGAAGATATTTTTCAAATTCTTGAAACCTTAAAGGCCGATTGTCGAAAGCGCTTGGAAGTCTAAATCCGTAATCAATCAACATCTTCTTACGAGTGTGGTCTCCATTGTACATACCGTGGAGCTGCGGGATGGTTACGTGAGACTCATCTATAACGATCAGAAAATCATCACCAAAAAAATCCAGTAAACAATAAGGCGGTTGTCCGGGGTTCCTCCCTTCTAAATGTCTAGAGTAGTTTTCGATGCCTGAGCAATAGCCTAATTCTTGTATCATTTCTAAGTCATATTTTGTGCGAGAAGATAGTCTTTGCCTTTCAAGTTCCGATGGCAAATTTGGAAGCCACGATTGTAGCTCTTCTTTAATTGATTCTATTGCAGATAGCCTAGAATTGTCTCCGACTACGTAATGTTTTGCAGGGAAGATCTTTATAGTATCGGCGTCTCTTATCTTTTTCATGGTCAAGTGATCGTGAACGGATATCTTTTCAATCTCATCTCCAAATAGACAAATGCGTATTAGATCATCGGAGTATCCTGGGATAATATCGATGGTATCGCCCCGAACTCTGAATTTGCCTGGGACAACAGAAATGTCATTCCGTTCATAGCGTGATTCAATTAAATTATGTATCAAAGCTTTTCTGTTGATCGCCATTCCCTTCATCAGGGTTGTAGCAGTTTCTTCCCACTCTCTTGGGGATCCTAGCGAGTAAATACAAGAAACGGTTGATACTATTATTGTAGGTTCACCTGACAGCAGCATTGCAGTGGCTTCCAACCTCATTTTCTCAATCTTTTCATTAACCTCGGTGTCCTTTTCTATGTAAGTGTCTGTTTGCGGAATATAGCTCTCAGGCTGATAATAGTCATAGAAACTAACAAAATATCCAACATTATTATTTGGGAAGAACTCCTTGAACTCACCGAACAACTGGGCAGCCAAAGTCTTATTATGCGAAATTACTAAAGTGTTTTTATTTGACTTTGCGATAACATTGGCGATTGTGAATGTTTTTCCACTGCCTGTTACCCCAAGTAAAGTTTGTCGTCCCTTTTTCGAGGATAATCCGCTTGCCAATTTTTTAATTGCTTCCGGTTGATCTCCTCGTGGTGGGAACGCGCTTTCCGTTAATCTAAAAAGCCTGGAATTTTTTGACACAGACAAGGATATTCGTCAAAACTCCATATAATGTTTATACTTTAGAATAATAAATAGTAAGGAGGATCTTGTAGTTATAATCTATTAATGCTTAGAGCTTCTCCCTAAGTTGGGATTGGAGAATAAGAGCAAGGTTTTTGTTTTACTATTCATTTAATAAAGTATGCGAGAACCTCAATATACTGTTAGCACACAAGATTTCCTTAGGTTCCTAGAAAATGAATCGAGGTTACGAATAGATCAGTTTATTGAAGGCGCTGTTGAGGTAGCCGAGGAAGTTCACTTCGGACTAAAAAGGGAAGATGGCGTTTCGTCTTTTCTTGAAACACATACATGGCCTGTCACAATTGATGTAGTAAAGTATTACACTTCGGTTAATCGAAATATTACAAGCGTAGAGGTAGCCTCTGCTATACTGCATGATGTATTAGAAGATAATGAAAGAATATTAGATCTATATAAAACGAAGGAGTATGGCTTTGAGGCTTATCTCAACTATAGATTCGGTAGTCGAGTATATGAGATAGCTGTTGATTTAAAAGTCCGTCCATTAGAAAATTATCCAGCAAATAATGATGAAGAGCGTCAGATGGCGAGATTTCAGGAATATTGCGAAATTCTTACTTCTTCAGACCATGACGTAAAGGTCATCAAGCTCGCCGATAGGCTAAATAATATGAAGTTTATATATGATAGGGCTGGCTTAAACAAGAAGATTGTGTATGATAAAATAAAACGTTATCTTCGAGAAGCAGAGGATTTTTACTTAGCTTACAGCATGTTAAATCCCAAAATGCCTATTTTTTACAGGCAGATAAGATCTACTTATGAAAAATTGCGTTCAGCCTATTATGAACAAACTCTTACCATGCCACAAACCGAAGGAATAACAAGCAGAACATAATGATAAGAAAATAGTAATTAAATTGTTATGAATCCTTGAAAAGGTCCCAAAATAACAGTTCTTGGTTCCAACATATCTTCCGTAGCTAGCGAAGATATTCTTAAGGAAATGAAGACGCGAAAATGTATGGCTAAATACTATGTAGATTGGTTATTATAGGAATGGCAACGGAGATAGCAAGTCTAATGATTTCATCATCAGTTAACGTCGCAGTTATAATAAAGCTTGAGCCTGACTTTTCAGAAGGAAGTGTTAGTTATAACTCTGACGGCACGTTGAATAGAGCAGAGACAAAGAGTATCTTGGGGCCTCATAGTGCCATTGCCTCACTTGCCGCATTTTATAGCAAAGTGAAGTATGGTGCGTACATTTCAATAGCCACTATGGGTCCTCCAATTGCTGATATTGCATTGAAGCAGGCCCAATTGATGTCTGATGCTGACGAATTGCACCTTTATAGCGATAGAATATTCGCAGGAGCCGATACGCTAGCAACTGCTGAGGTTTTGAAAAATGGTATAGGAAAAATGAAGGGCGGAGAAAAGATGGATATCGTCTTTTCTGGACATAGAGCTTCTGATGGCGAAACAGGCCAGACTGGTCCTCAAACTGCATGGAAGCTTGGCTACACTTTTATCGGAAATGTAATAGATTATGATTTTGATCCCCAAAGGAGGGTTGTAATAGCGAAGCGTCTAATTACCTTACAGGGATTTCATGATATAATAGAAGAAGTAGAAGCACCCCTTCCAGTTTTTATTACTATAGATCCTTCATACAAGTCGACCTTTAATACTGTTTCACAACGGTTGGCGTATTTAAAGTACCAAAAGGAAGCAAAGGAACGTACTGAAGAGTATAAAAAATATCTCAAAGTTTTCAATGCAGAACAACTGGGTGTCGACGCGAAGTTTGTTGGTCTTCCTGGTTCTCCTACTATTGTGTATAAGGTGGAGAAAATTCCAAAGGCAAAAACAAGTAGAAAGGTCGATATTGTAGATGGGTCAGACCCCAATCATATTCGCAACGTTATAAAGCGGGTACACGAAATGCTAGGCGCAACAATAATTAAATGATTCTAACAAGTATGCAAGGGATCTGATGCTCTAACATATGACATACAATCAAGGTAGAATCGAAGAAACTTATAGACACTTATATGTGATTATTGAACATGAAGAAGGAAGAATCATCCCTGTTAGCCTAGAGATGCTAGGAGAAGCCAGGAGGATAATGGATGAATTCAACATAAAGTATTCATCGGACGAGAAAGTCGTTGCAGTTGTACTAGGGTACAAAGTCAAAGAGATATGTAAAGAACTGATCCTGTATGGAGCAGACGCCGTTATCTACGCAGAAAGTCCGGAGCTTAAGCATCCAAGAAACCTAGCTGATACAAAGGTCATCAGTCAGATCGCTCAAGACAAAAAATGCGTGGAACAAATCTCTCCAAATTTCGCTGAAGAATTTAAGAAACCGCGTTATATGTTCTTTTCTGCAGATAATATTGGAAGACATCTTTCATCGACTGTCCTAGCCGAACTTGAATCAGGACTCGCATCTGATATTAACAAATTGGTAGTAGGGGATCTAGAAATTAGACATGAGCATAAGACAAAAGGTCAAGCTATAAAATATGAGAAAACCCTACAGATGTACAGACCAGACTTTTCTGGTTTTCTGTGGACTACTATTCTATGTCTCGATAACCGAAATCCCGCAATACAAAGAGAGTACCATCCTCAGGCATGTAGCATAATTCCTGGAGTCTTCAGTCCTCTTCAACGTGATGGCTCTAGAACTGGAATAATCCTAGAGTATTTACCAAAATTAAATGAAAAGGATCTGAAATTGAAGATTTTGAGCCGAAAAGCCATGAAAAGCACTGTCGATTTTGATAGCTATAAATCTGTGGTAAGCTTTGGACGAGGGATCAAAAATTCTCCAGAAGAAAATATTAAGTTGATCGAGGAGCTAGCAAAAGAATTAGGGGCGCAGATAGGAGTATCTTTACCAATATCAAAAAAACCCTATGCGGTGAACCAAAATCTGTCATCTAAATATATGTCTTCAGATAGGGTAATTGGAACTAGTGGACGAAAGGTTGCACCATTGGTCTATATTGCTGTAGGAATTAGTGGGGCAGTGCAGCATATAGCTGGGATGAAGGAGTCCCAATTTGTAGTTGGAATCAACCCTGATGAAAACTCACCTATGAAAGAAGAATGTGACGTATTCATAAAGGGTCGTATGGAAGACGTTGTGCCCCTGTTAATCGAAGAAATTAAAAAAACCAAACCACTGATGGAGATACGAAAATAGCCAATGGAACATTTTGACGTCGCAATAATTGGTGGAGGCTCGTCAGGGTTAGCTGCGTTGAAACAGCTATCTAACCTAGGAAAGCAGGCTATTTTGTTAGAGGCAGGAAAGACGGTTGGTTCGAAAAACATATCCGGAGGAATCCTTTACTCAAAAAAGCCAAAGAGAGGAAAGGTATTCAACGTTGAAGACGTTTACGGAGAAGACTTTATCAAAGAAGCTCCTCTAGAGAGACTAATTACTAAATACTTCCTTCATGCTACATCAAAAGACAAAGTATACACCATCGATCTTACCTCCGCGCACAAATACCAAGCTAACTTTGGCTACTCTGTCCTCTTAAACAAGTTAAACTCCTGGTTTGCAACAATGGCCGAAGAAACTGCTGAAAAACAGGGAGGTGGCATTGTGTCTGGAGTACACGTGCGGAAGATTAGATGGCATAATGATACAACAGTAATAGAAACAGACGAGCTTGAGCCCTTTGAAGTAAAGGCAGTAATTGCCGCTGATGGAGTAAATTCAGAAGTTGCAGAAATCACCGGAGCTAGAAATAAGTTCACCCCTGAAGAGCTTTATCAAGGAGTTAAGGTTGTTGCAAAATTACCGGAGAAAATTATTGAGGATAGATTTGGTTTATCAGTTGACGAAGGAGCCGCTCACCTTTTTGCTGGCGATATAACGTTAAACCACATAGGAGGTGGTTTTCTTTATACAAATAGAGACACGTTATCAATTGGCGCAGTGTATCATTACGACTCTCTAATCCAAAAATCAGATGAGCCCTCTGCTTTAGTCGATAAGCTGTTAACAAATCCTATGGTCAGTCAATTCATCAAGGACGAAGTACCAGTAAAGCAGGATATAGACAAAAATCTTCCAAAAGAAGAGCAACTCAGAACGAGGTTTGCTGTAAGTAAGCTTATTATGACGTGGAATAATCTTCGTGAAGCTTTTTACTCCCCGGTCGGTAGGGCAAAGCTCATAGAGAGCGGGAAGTATAAAAATATCGAAGAGATTCAAGGCAAAATCGATTCTATCTATGAGGAATTAAAGCAAAAGTATAAGACAAAATTCGTGACAGACTATGTGGAACTAGAATTTAGCGCGAAATTGATCCCTGATGGGAAGCGTTGTAGGATGAAAAAACCTTTTCACAATAACGTTTTGTTTGTGGGAGATGCAGCTGGACGTGGCATATTCATCGGTCCAAGGATCGAAGGGCTTAATGTGGGTATTGACGATGCGGTAAGAGCAGCAAATGCCATCTCCAGATCCATAGACAGAAGCAATTATGATCCCGAATATATGGGTCAATTTTATACTCGTTCGATTGAAGAGAGCCCTTATACGAGGGATATGGAAGAGATAGACAAAGATTATTTGAAGATATTTCTCGATGCAGCAAAGGATGTTCCAAAGGATATTATAGGCTCGCGATACGGAATGATCTTCAAATTACTATCTAGTGGTACATTCCGAGGTCTAGCCGTAGGATTCGCAAACATATTAGGATATGATCGTCTTCTGCCTTTAATAGAATCAGAAGACACGTACGTACAGGTGCCAATTGAGCTAGCAGAAAAGTTAGGTACCCAGATTATATCGACGTATTCGCCTACAATTCCATCTCTTGCCCAACGTATTGCTAAATTAAAATATGATGATGATGTCATCTCGCACATTAAAGTGCTTAACCCGAAAAGTAATTTTATGAAAAAGATGGTGATACTTTGCCCAACAAAATGCTATAGTATGGAACAAGAAGAAGTTTTGCTACAGCATGAAGGATGCATAGAGTGTGGGACCTGTGCTAAGGAAACTCAATGGAGACATCCAAGGGGCGAAAAAGGAATTCACTATGTATACGGATAATTCAAGATAACATCGGTTAGTTTTTCCATTTTATAGAGCAGCCAACCGATGGATCAAATTCTCTTTCTATGGTTTCGCCCTTTAATGCTTTTCTTATGTTATTTTCCATTACTTGGATCTTAGGCATCATTTCAGGTTCTAGTGCATCGTTAATTCGGCCATGGAATATTAACTTACGACTCGAATCAAATAGAAAAGGATCTGGTGTACATACCGCTCCGTATATTTTAGCTACCTCTTGAGTATGATCTATTAGGTACGGAAAATTGATGTGATAATCTCTTGCGAATTCAATCATATTTTCAAAACCTTCCTGCTCATAGCTTGGATCGTTACTGTTAATTGATATTATTTGAAGTTCCGAAGATGTAAATTTTGTTTGTAAATCTTTGATATCACCAATCCTAGCCTTCACATAAGGACAATGGTTACAAATAAAAACGACAAGCAGCATTTTACTATTAGTATAATCAGCCAGGGAGTGTATTTTATGGTCCACGCCTTGTAGTGCAAAATCCGGCGCTTTTTGCCCATTTTTTAGAATCTGATTTGAAGTAGTTCTTGCCATGATATATTTTGAGCTGGGATGTTAAAAACTGTTTGTCTTGCTAATCATGTGAGAAATAGTCCTAATATCAAGATATGATATTGCAATGTGTTATTATTATTTCTGTTACACGCTACTAGAATTAGCAGTATGTGATGTTCTCTATCTAAATCATTACTAGTATTACTATGCACTTTTGACTACATGCAAGAAAAGATTAGTTTAATAAGTCCACATAATCGTATCGGAGTGTTTAGTGAGTTACTAAGTTGACACAATATTGTAGGTCTAACTTTTTACGACAATAGGTCTAAAAGGAGAACAGAGCTCGAAATATTAGAGGCGGGCTGGGAGTTATAAGATATGTCTAGGAATCGGAAGCTAAAACGAACACACAGATACTTGTATCGGAACCCGAATACCAACTGAAGATTTTTTAGGCGGCAAGTGCAGAACAAGATATTTGTATATGCTGCAGCACATGCATTTCATGTTCAAAACTAACAAGTAGAGGAGATCGAAATATAGATCCAACAGAATCTTTTCTTGTGAGTTTTTGTATAAAGTACCTATGGAGATATGAAGATCTATAGTCTTGACAAAAATGAAAGCAAGCAGTGTTTTATCGTCATAGCTTTTTGTTAATACTTTCTTTCATAAGAGCCTCATTCATTTTCTCCAAACTCTTCCGTATATCTTCGTCCATGCCTCCGCCTCCAAGCGATGCAACAAGCCCTGTAAAGACCTCTGTATGCACTAGATGTGTATGCATAGGTCCAGTCTGTTCTAATGTAAATATACGTTCTCCGTCAAATATTCCGGGTAAAAAAGCTCTTCCGGCCCAGCGCAGTTCACGGTTTTGATCAACCTTGGTTACTGTCGGCCTATAAATCCTAGTTTTTCCCTTGGAGGTCAGAAGTCTGATTTCAAGTTTTGTGCCAACGGCGGGCTCCCCCTTTATTTCACTTATCGATGGGTTCCAATGCTGATAGCTGCGGAAGTCGGCTAAGACTTGCCATACCCTTACAGGGGGCGCATCAATTTCTATTTCAGTCCGAATTTTTTTCATTGTATCCCTAAAATAGTTTCCTACTATCTTTTTTAAATTCTTTTTATTTCTAAAATTTTCACAGGAACCACCGGAGCACTATATTCGATCACTTAAACCATCTAATATAGCCGAGTACACCTCGTCCAAGTCCACGTGTTGCTTTAAATAACTTCTAAAATCTGTAGAGGATATAATTCCCACCGCTCTATCTGAATCCATAACAAGGAGATGACGCACATTATTATTTATCATAGTATCAGCGACTATTTGTATGGTAGAATTAACATCGATCGTGATCAAAGGAAAGGACATGATTTGATGAAGAAATACATCCGAACTTCTTGCTCCAGTTGCGCATATCTTTTCTACTAAGTCATGCTCTGTTATTATTCCTACAGGCTTGTCAGCTCGATCAACAACTATTAGGGAACCGACATTCTTATCTCTCATTTTCTTTGCTGCATGTTGCGCTGTGTCAGAGGCACCAATGGTTTCAAGCTTTTCACTTGCTAGTTCACGTATTGAGGTTGACTTTGCCATTATTGAATGCAGCTTAGAATGTTATCCTGTCATCTAATAAACTAATAGTAACAATATTGTTAGTAGGTAGACGACTTGACGGTCCATTCATTCATCAGTAAGTAGACACCTTCGCTAAGATGCCTTTTTTATGTACTGTTAGCTGTCAGTAACATGAATAGCCTGATATAAGAGCATTATAGCATTTATAATCGAAGAGGCCGCAGCACTTCCGCCCTTCCTTCCTTTATTTGTAATGGACGGAATATCTGTCTTCCTTAGTTCGCTCTTTGATTCAGAGGCTGAAATAAAACCGACAGGTATCCCGACAACAAGCGCTGGATTGGTAACACATTCCTTTGTCATAGTAATAGTTTCATATAGTGCGGTTGGCGCATTGCCGATTACAACTATTCCAGAATTCATTTCTTCTGCTGCCATACGCATAGCCATCTCTGACCTCGTTCTATTGTATTTCTGTGCTTCATCAGCTACTTTCTTGTTCGATATGTGGCATGTAATCTTCAACCCCAAAGCTGCCGCAGATTTCTTATTTATCCCCGAAAGTACCATATCAACATCTGTTATTACAGTGCACCCGTCTCGTATAGCTTTGAATGCAGAATTGATCGGATCGTTGCGAAATAATATTCTTGCTTCTCTTGCAAAATCAAAGTCTGCTGTAGCATGGATGACCCTTCGTACAATAGTCCATTCCATCTCATTGTAATCGTGTGATCTCACCTCAGCATCGATGATTTGAAAGCTCCTATTTTCAATATCAAGACCTTTTTTTGACAAATGTCTAGCGTCACTCTTTGTTACAGTGCGATCATCATCATAGTTTGGCAATTCTTTTTTCAACTTCCTTCACGCGCTCTACAACAATATTGATTAATTTTTCGTTAATACCCAAATGCCTTCCTAAATATGCATTTTTGAAGTGGTATTTGTGCAGGGCCTCCTTAACTTCTCTTACAATATCGTACTTTATGTGGGCCCCTTCATGTAGAAAATACGGCGCTAATAAAAGAATCTTTGGGTTATGCTTTAACGATTTTTTTATGCCTTCTTCTATATTTGGCTTGTCGAGTTCTAAAAAACAAGAGTGTACGTTTCTATAATAAGGAATAAGAGACTTGATAGTATGGTCGAAGGCCGTCCTAGCGTTTTTATCACTACTGCCATGTCCAATAACGACTATGTCACATTCCGCGTCAGAATATTGAATTTGATTTTCAATCTTCAACTGGGTAATTCTATCTTTAAGTACCTCTTTCAACGTAGAATGATAGCTTAGAGGTTTTGTTATTGCCATTCTAAGATCCTGTATATAACATATTTTTGCACTACGTTTCACACTATCTTTTAGTTTCATTCCCGGATATAGAAAATATGGCATAACACTGATAAAATCTGCGCCGTTATCAAGGCACCTTTTGATTCCTTCTTCTATAAATGGTGGAACCACTTCTAAGAAGCAGTAGGTCGCATAATCATATCCTGTTTTATACTTAGCTATTGAACATATTTTCTTAAGCTCCTGTTTAACACCAGGTTCTCTACTGCCTCTATCTATAAGCAACAATGCTTTCATTAATTTAATTAAACACCGCTCTCGCTACAGCCAATGTGAGATTGGGTGGAAACTTTCTTTTAGGTACTATTAGCTGACCTTTTGAACTTAATATCGAAGACGATTCAGAAACACTTGGAGTGCCCTCATATCGTTGTACTATGTCAGAAGGATTCGGAACGTTTACATCAGAAAGCATATCTTTATCATAATTTTCTATTGGAATACTGTGCTCATTGGAGAACTCTTTCAATCCTTCTATGTCAGCCTTTCGGTTTATGGATGCGATATTCCGGACACATCTGAGGCTAAGTCCTTCCTCTTTCATTACTAAAGCAATTCCAGATTCTATTAATTCTTTTCTTGTGTCCCAGTGTAGACCTATTCCTATTACAAGACTTTTTGGCCGATAAATTACAGACTTACTCAAAATCGTTGGCTCATTAACTATTTTATCTGATATTATCAAAGCTCCTTTGAATGAGTCAGATTTTAGTTCAGCTAGATCATGCACACTTTCTACATTTTTCGGAAGTGATGGCTCGTGCCACCAGTTCTTCTCTCCTGTACTCTGGTACAGCCCTATTTTCTCTTCATTAACCATTAGGGCGCTTACCTTTGTTACATTTTCAAGGTTTTCTATTGTCCATCCAAATTCCTTTCCAACCAAATCAACTGCGATGGTCTCATTGACATCTGCAGCAGTTGTTATGACTGACTGTGCGTTAGGAAAAAAGGATGCGATCAATCGTGCTAATGCGTTGGCACCGCCTAGATGACCGGACAACGCGCTGACGACAAATTTGGCTTTATCATCAATTACCAGAATTGCAGGATCGCTTCGCTTATCAGTAAGGATTGGAGCGATTAGTCTTATAACTGCGCCTAATGAGAATATGCATATTAGAGCGTTCTCCTTTTTGAATAGTTCTGCTAGAGTCCTCGATACTTGCTCAGTAAACCAAATTATCTCTGATTGTGAATTCTTTAGTTTTGCTGGAACATAAATTTCAACTTCAGGCATCCTTTCCTTTATTCGATTAGCTATTTGAATGCCATGTTTTGTAATTGCTATAACTGCAGTCATGTGAAGTATGTTAAAGATTAAGATCAGAAGGAAAATAACCCTTTGCATTAATATAATTTGTAAAATAAATAAATATGTAAATAAGCAATCCGAATATGAATCCTAAAATGTTACTTTAAGTGGGATAAGATAATGCTTTTGGCAGATCTTAAAGAATAATTCCCTGAACAAAAGAAGGGGAGAATGACAGTTCAATGACTGTACCTCATAATGATCATTTAACGACCCAATCAGGTCGATTAAAAGATCACTTCTTTGACTTTGATTTCTCTCCTTTCTTTGCGGACTTTGCTTTTTTCTTTGCGGCCATTTTCATTTATATAACATAAAGAATTCGTATATAAGTTTTTTAAAAGACTGTAATCAACTAAAGGTTGTTAAGGCTCGAGAATTTTTTTCCTGTAGGCTATTCTTGATGCAATATCTTTATTTCACAGACATTAACAAGTTCGCTGAATCTCTTTGCATCGTCCTCGTTTCCAACGATGGAACCATAATGCATAGGTATTGCAAACTTACCTGGCTTAATAAATTCATTGACAGCGGTAGCAGCCTCCTCAGCAGTCATAACGTAAGTCCCTGATACAGGTACTAGCGCGATATCTGGCAAGGTCACTTTCATTTCTGGTATCATATCTGTGTCACCCGCATGGTAAATTCGTTTGTTATTTATAATCGAGATATACCCTACGTTTCCATCTGATTTGGGATGAAATTCTTTGTTAATATTGTATGCAGGAACTACTTCTATCGGAACATTTTGGACTATTAATTTCTCGCTCGGTTTAGCAGATTTCAACTCTTGTACATCAAACCCTTTTAATTGTTCGATACAATCTTGAGGAGCTACTACAGTTGTTTTAGTATCCACAACCTGCTCGATGTCGTTTTTGCTTAAATGGTCAAAATGGTTATGGGAGATTAGAATTATATCGGCGTCATTCCGGTTCTGTTGCGATTTTGTCAGCTTATAGGGATCAATATAGATAATCTTTTTCATGTTAGCGTTGTCAGTCCCGATTAGGCGAAATCCATCGTGTCCTGTCCAATAAATTTGAATGCCCTCGTAATCTAACATACGATTTCGTTTACATTATAAGCTTGCAAGTTAAAACTGTTCCTCTTATCTTGGATTGACAGCAACCAACCGATTCCTACTTAATGTAACTACAAATGCATTTTTCGCTACTAATCTTCTAATTAGACCCTTGTCAAGGGTGGCTAATCCACATTTATGATTTAAAGTATATTCAATTAATGCCTCATCAACATTGTTCCTTTTCTTTCCCAAATTAATAATGTCCATATTCAATTTGGAAACACCAAGCGCTGTTTTTGCTATCATAGAACGCTTTGGTCCAGACCTTTGTTCCAAGGTTCTTAGTTCTTCTATTACTTTATCAGGTACTAGAAAATGAAATTTACCGATCTCAGCTTCGAGCTGGTTCATTCGTTGTATCGGGGTAGAAGCAAGGACCATTAGGAAACTAGTGTCACATATAATATCCATCAGTAGATAGACACTACATTGCGGATTCACCTATAATTAATATTGGATCGAGAAAACTAAAAGAGGATTATTATGAGTTTCAAATGACAATTATGATTTTAATCGAGTTGTCTTGGTAGATCTGTCCTAAAGACGAGTGTTTCATATCCGGTTCTATCCCGGTTGTAGCGAGATAGTTTCTGGTCAATGTGCGGGAGGTGGGATTCGAACCCACGAACCTCTAAAGGATGAGGTACCCCAGTCCACCATCACATCTGAGCATCATGTCAGGCATTTGGTCCTGATCTCACGCCGTTGACCGGGCTTGGCAACTCCCGCGCCTGAAGGCTTTCATAATAAACTAGCATTTATTCTATGTCCTACCCGTAATAATACCGTAATATTAGGAGCAAATATGCATTGCGATCTTGTTTCCTTCTTTCCTGTAACACCATAACGCATAATTCGCGAAAGAATTATCAGCAATAACAAATAGAGAATTAGGAAGATGGCGATAATTGTACGAAAAGATTCATAGTCTATTAATTTGAAGACAGATGTCGCCTTCCCCCGAATTGTTCAAGCTGCTGAGCGTTATAGACATCTTTTATCTTATGAGCACTCATTCTATTTTAGATCTAGTCACTCAAAGAACTTAAACTGCGTCACAAGTTCAGTTTGATTTACCAGTCAGGCTCATTTGAAGAATTAACAGTTCAGATATTATTATGGCTTCCATCTAAACTGAGGCGATTGTCTAAAGAATTCGTACGCATTGTAAAATGTAACGCTTTCGATGTCACTTATACTGAAATCTCCTGACTTTCTCATCTCTCTGGCCACTACGGCTACACTTAATGGGTCTGATATCCCCCAGTCGGCTGCGCTATGTATCATTATATGTTCTGTTCCGTATTTTTTTATTATTTTTATTGCTCTTTCAGGAGATAACTTCGTGACAGGATAAACTGATAGCCCAGCCCACATTCCCAACTTTAAGGTTTGTTCAATGGTCTCTTCAACATTATGATCGACAAGTATTTTTCCTCGATTGTATCTCTTACCTTTAGTGCTATCGTTCAAGAGGCGCTCAAACCTTCTCATCCCTTCTACCTTATTATTATGTGGGAGATGAACTGTCATTAACATGTCCTTTTGTGCTGCAATATCCATCTGCTTCACAAATACTTCCTCTTCTAAATCATTTATTAAGTTGTAACCTAATTCTCCGACAGCAACCACCCTATCTCGATCCAGATATCTGTTGTTTACCATAGCGTCGATTGCATCAACAGCTAATGGTCTTTCGGCGGCTTCTTTGGGATTGACAGAAATACAAACATAGTGCTCAATTCCAAATTCCTTTGCTCTTTTAGTTTCGAAAGATATCATATGTTCCCAGTAATCTTCAAACGTACCCACATATCTCCTAGGACCACCAAGCCAAAATGAAGGCTGAACAATAACTTCAATTCCTGTTTTCGACATAGCATCGTAATCATCAGTGGTGCGAGAATACATGTGAACATGCGGATCAAATAGTCTAGTCAAGGATTGCTAGCATATTCTCCTCCTTCTAAATATATTAAAAAGCTATCTAATTCCTTTCTATGCTTGTAGAAAACTTTAGTACCTGTAGCTACTAGCTACTATCCCCGCTCGTGCTCAAGTTTGCATAAATGGTCTATCATCTACGCAAATATTTCTGACAGCTCTCAACCAGTCGCTCTGGCAATCTGTTATCTGCAAAATGAAGATGCATATAAGACGCTAAGGAGTTATAAACTATAAATCCATCCTCTTTATTTGTTATGCCTTTACCCCTTTTCAGAGTATGCGCAAATTTTGAATCACTTGCTATATTTTCAATTTCTGAGTAATGAAATTCATGGCCTCTAAGCCTTGAGATGTGTCCGAAAAAAGAGCCCTCTGAATGGGCTTCAGTGTAATTTAAGGTCAGCCTGGCGTTCATAGAGGTATCTGCATCGATTAATCCCACCATCTTTCGTTTTTTCCATTGTCCTTTCCCATATTCTTTGATAGATTTCGTAAGGTACATTAGTCCTCCACATTCGCTATAGATTGGGATGCCATCAACTGCGGCCTTCAAGACCGATTTTATCATTGATTGATTGTGCTCGAGTTTATCTGCCATGATCTCTGGAAAACCCCCTCCAATAATTATTCCGGAGATATTATCTGGAAGTTGAAAATCAGTAACTGGACTGAACAAGACAAGTTCCACATTCTGTTTCCTCAGAGCTTCAAGATTATCAATATAATAGAAATTAAAGGATTGATCTATTGCTATTGCTATTCTTAGGTGTCCTTTTCCTACTCGATCTGGTGTAATCTTAATCTGAGGGATTTGTTTCAGCGCATCATCGATGAGATTAAGATAAATTTGTTCCGATACGAGCTTTGCAGATCGAAGAATTGCCCTCTTATTCTTTTCATCCAATTCAGGAGCTGGAATGAGGCCCAAATGACGCTCCTCCATTTTGAATTTCTTATTGCGTCGAACTATTCCAATTATAGGAACCTTCAGCTTACTTTTGAAGGCATCGGTTACGAGTCTAGCGTGCTTATCACTTGCTATATTATTTAGAATAACACCTAGAATCTTAAGCCTTTTATCAAATTTCAGAAAACCTAACGCCACAGCAGCAACGGAGCGTGCTGCTTTTTCCGTGTCAATTATCAGTACAACGGGCGCATCAAGCACTCTGGCGGCTTCTGCCGTACTTGCAAAGTCGCTCCTGCCTGAAACTCCATCATACAGACCCATCACCCCTTCAATGACGGCAATATCGGCTCCGTAAGAGGCATTTACAAAACAATCTAGGAACCCTTTTTTCCCCATCATCCACATATCTAGATTGCGTGACTGCCTTCCTGTCACAAGCGTATGATAACTGGGATCTATGAAATCTGGGCCAACTTTAAATGGCTGTACCTTTAATCCTCTCTTTCTTAATGAGTACATGATTCCCATCGAGATAGTTGTCTTGCCTACCCCGCTAGTTGTTCCCGCAACTACAATTCTTGAAATATCCACTGTATTCATCACACTGAAAATTTTATTTTAATTTATTGTTCGCAACATGCAGACCATTATGAGAGTGTAATCCGTTGAGATAGGTTAGTTATAATAAGCGCGATAAGATTGGTTTTAAGTAATATGTCTGAGGAATCCATCGAGACTATCTTGCAGTTACCACGTAGAAAACTTGTAGTAGCACAAAATGAGATTGATCTTAGCTTATGTACTGAAAATGAGATCCTCATTTTGATTGTTGAAGAATCTAAAGGCTCTGCTGGCGGAAGAGGAGGTGGCTCTGGGAGTAGAAGAATTGACAAAATTTTTGCCTTTTCATGCCATAATGGTGATTGTTTCAAGTTCTTCGAAACTACAGAAAAAACCATGATTGAACAATTCGAGATTCCTTACAGTGCTGTTGCAATGGATATAAAACTTCATGGAGGGACTCCCTTAGTAGTACAAGGCATAACGGACCCAGAATATGTCGCAAGGTCGCTTAATTTAATAAGTAAACTAAAATAAGATAAAAGATAACTTAGTACATTGTCCAGTGAAGCGACTAACAATAATGTCCAGAAAATGGCCTCTGCGATTGATGATCTACTTTACATGGGAGCTATTAAATTTCGAGATATTGGATCTGAAAAACCGAGTGAAACGGCTATCCTGTCAACGCAGCTGTCAATTATTGTATCAAAACTCATGGCAGACATGAATATAAAGGAACACAACAAAGATGAAGTGCTGAAATTGATGTATTATGCACTTTTAATATATTTGAACGAATACTTAAAGCTACCAAAACCTCTGACTATGGCATTTGGGAATGATCTGGAAAAGTACCGTGAAGGAATGCTGTGCAGCGAATTAATATCAAGCTATGTAAATATACTTCAAAACATCTTTTCAAGTCAAAGAAATCAATCGAATTGATCTAGGAAGAGATATTACAAGATGTTTAGGTTAATTTTTAATCTGATTCTACATTTAGTTTGAATGTGTAATTGCCAAAATTTTGTTTGGACACAAAATATTCATGAAAATGCGAAAGGTCGTGCTGGTTTGAAAAGGATAGATTAGGATATTATCTAAGAGGATTAGCTATTCATGATATAAGGGCTGCTTGAGTATTGTAGTATTTGAAGTCTTCAGAACAGGAAAATAGAACATATAGAATTCAATTAATATTCCGGATATTCTATTTTGATTGCTCACTATCTCATTGACGCAAGAGCAATTTATTGTCCTGGATATTTCTTGACTCTCTGTATCTTCTATAATCTTCATCTACTTCCATAGCTGCCTGGATTATCTTGCTTCTTATCGATTTAGATGATTGCAAGAACATTATACTGTCTTTTGGCAGACAGTGTCCTCCTATTCCATCTCTTGGTTCAAGTATGTTTACATTCCATTTGGTATTGAGTGCTTCACGCAGTTCTCCAAAGTTTATGTTGTTTGCTTGGCAGTAAAGATAAAGATCTT
>Ga0307312_10000136_pt1 | contig 28641 bp, 21 predicted proteins | sample ER_DNA_202_FD_194489 | JGI IMG/M metagenome (GOLD analysis project Ga0307312, IMG submission 194489) | Bulk soil microbial communities from the East River watershed near Crested Butte, Colorado, United States - ER_DNA_202 | ecosystem: Environmental > Terrestrial > Soil > Floodplain | place... | reverse complement strand
CGATCCTGATTGATCCCGCACCGAAGGTTGCGACCTGCAACAGGCCGCCTGCTATGGCGATGTTCTTGAGGAAGTGGATCATCTGGTTCTGATCGGCGAAATTGTTGTGAAAGAATACCGCCGTCGCGAGCGTGAACACGGTCATGCCGCTGGCGACCAACGTCGTCCGGTAGCCGGCCGCGAGAAGCAGGCCGCCCCCGATCTCTACTGCGACGGCGATGAGATAACCGGCGATCGGCAGCGGCAGGCCAGTTGAAGCGATGTAGGCTTGGGTCGCCGCGGGCGCTGCGATTTTGCCAAGACCGCCCAGAAGAAAGAGCGTTGCTATCATGAGGCGGCCGAAGGCCGCGGCGTAGTCGTTGGTCATGGGACACTCCATTGATTGGCGTTGAGTAGGGCTTCAGGCAATTCCTAAGGCCTTCAACAATGGAGTGCGTTCTGACGGATATAAATAGAAACAATCGAAACACATTGTTTCTAAAATTGCTACAGACGCCTGCTCTGCTTTCAAAGAATTGACGCCTGGATGTGCTTCCAGCGGATGAACGCAAATCGCCCTTAAGCGCTCGAAGAGGCTAGCCTCCAAGCGCACTGGCCTGGAAGCGGCATTGAAGCAGCCCGCTCGCCTGGGGAAAGGCTTTTGCCTCAGTTGGCTGCAGTAGCGGTCCGCGGTGCGCGATCGTTATGACGATCAAGCGGATCGGCGCGCAAATTGTCGAAGAATTGTTCGACCTCGCGCGACAGAATTTCCGCTGTAGAAGTCAGCTCGCTGGACGCCGAGAGCACTGATGTTGCGGCCTGGCTGGTCTCGCCAATAGCGTTGCTGAGCGAACCAATATTGCTGACCAAAGTCTCATTGCCCTGAGCAGCCAATTGCGCATTCGCGGAGATCTCGCGGGTCGCGGCATCTTGTTGCCCAACGGCGCCGGCGATGTTCGACGTGACCTCATTGATGTCGCGCACGGCGTTACCAATTTCGCGCACGGCGTCGACGGCGTTCCGCGTCGATGCCTGGATCTGGCTGACATTCTGACCTATCTCAGAGGTCGCCTTGGCGGTCTGTTCAGCCAGCGCCTTGACCTCGTGAGCAACCACCGCGAAGCCGCGGCCGGCGTCGCCGGCGCGGGCGGCTTCGATCGTCGCATTCAGCGCCAGGAGATTGGTTTGCTCGGCAATCGTCTGGATCAGATTGAGCACGCCGTCGATGCGCTGGGTCGCTGCCGCGAGACTTTCAATTTCGGCGATCGACCTTTCGGTCCGAAGGCCGGCCTGTTCGACGACACCTGCCGATTGACGGACCTGTCGGCCGATCTCCTCGACCGAATTCGATAGCTCTTCGGCGGCGCTGGCGACGGCGTAAACGTTGCTGGAGGCCTGCTCGGTAGCGCCGGCAGCGGCGACGGCGCGTCCATTTGCATCCGATGCCGCTTTGGTGATCGTCTCCGCAGTATCGCGCATCGCCGACGCGTTATCGTTGACCGCGCGCAGCACACCTCCGATCGCGCCCCGGAACGCTTCTACCGAGGTTTCAAGATGCTGGGCCCGTTCTTCGCGCGCCTTGGAGTCCCGCAAGACCTGCGCATTGAGGTTGCGGTTACGGTCCATCGCTTCCTGGAAGACCTGGATCGCGCATGCCAGCGCACCGATCTCGTCGGCCCGATTGGTATGCGGAACCTCGACGCTTTCGGCGCCTTCGGCGACGCGCTTGATGGTTGCGGTAATCGCCGAAAGTGGCCGCGCCACCGAGCGGGAGATGATCAGGACGCCGATACAGACCAGGACCAGCGCCAACCCGCCGAGACCAGTCAGGACAAATGCCATTGAGCGGTTGGCCTCGGTTTGCCGGGCGATCTCCTTGCTGCGTTCGGCATAGACCTTGGAAAGCGCTTCAAGATCCTTGTTGAGAGCGGAACGCACGGTGCGATTGGCATCGTTGTCGCCCCACTCGCGGCCTGCGGCGCCGCTAATCTCTATTCCGCGGCGAACCAGCTCCTTGCGGAAGTCGACGAATTGTTCGATGCGTTTCTTGAAAACGGCGAACTGCTCGGCGTCATCTGCCCGGACGATGGATTCCCAGTCCTTGACTACGCCAAGGATTTGTTCGTTGAACTTGATGAGCCCGTCACCATACTTCTTCACGACGGCGGGTTCCGTCGACATATAGATGCCCCGCGATTCCATCACGACGGCATAGACCAGCGAATTGACACGCTCGACATTGAGTGCGGAGCGGCTCGCAGTCTCGATGGCTTCCGTGAGTTCCGCGTTCCGACGGGTGTTGTAGTCGGAGAGCAGGGTGATCGCCGCAGTCAGAACGGCGAACAGGGCGAAGATCGAGTACAGCTTGGCTGCCAGCGAAAGCCGGGATCCAACAGCGTTGCCGGAAGAGGGTTTATCGAATTCCGCTTTTTCAGGCATGAACAGCGCCTCCAAGGAGGCCGGTCACTACCGTCGGCCGCCAAAAAAATATGCAGAATGTTCATGTAAAAATCATTAATCGTTCACCTCGTTTGGAACGTTATGCAATCGCAGCGCGGCTCGCGGGAATAACGGCGGGTGGCAAGCTTTGGCCAAGAATGATCAATAACATCAAATGCTTGCATTCATCGCCCACCGTCCGGGCTGCGTACAATCTCTTCAGCTGATAGTCTTTGCGGGAGCCATAGCGCGTAAGGCGCTGCCGGTCGGGAGCCGCCATGGTCTACCGCCACACCATCAATGCCACCACTTACGTCTTCGAAAATCTGCGCGATCTTCTGGCCAAGGCCACGCCGCCGCGGTCCGGCGACGGCCTGGCGGGGATCGCCGCCGACAGCGCGGAGCAAATGATCGCGGCGCGGATCGCGCTGGCCGACATTCCCTTGAAACAATTCCTGCATGAAACCGTCATTCCCTACGAGGACGACGAAATCACCCGTTTGATCATCGACACCCATGACGCGTCGGTCTTTGCGGGGATCTCTTCGCTGACCGTCGGGTCGTTCCGCGATTGGCTGCTCTCCGACGCAGCGAGCGCTGAAGTTCTCAAGAAGCTATCGCGCGGCATCACCGCGGAAATGGCCGCAGCGGTATCAAAGCTGATGCGCAACCAGGATCTCATCCTGGTGGCGAAAAAATGCGAAGTGACATCCGCCTTTCGCAACACGATCGGCCTGCGCGGGCGGATGAGCGTGCGGCTGCAACCCAATCATCCCTTCGATGACGTCAAGGGCATCACCGCTTCGATCCTCGACGGCATCATGTTGGGATCCGGTGACGCCTGCATCGGCATCAATCCGGCAAGCGACGATCCGGCGGTGATCGGCGGGCTGTTGCGGCTGCTCGACGACATCATTGCGCGGCTGCAGATTCCGACCCAGGCCTGCGTTCTGGCCCATGTGACGACCACGCTCGGATTGATCGATCAGGGCTTGCCGGTCGATCTGGTGTTTCAGTCGATTGCGGGAACGCAGGCCGCCAACCGGAGTTTTGGCGTCGATCTCGCAACCCTGAGGCAAGCCCACCAGGCCGGACTCTCGCTGCGGCGCGGTAGCGTCGGCAGCAATGTGATGTATTTCGAGACCGGGCAGGGCTCGGCGCTTTCGGCCAACGCCCATCACGGTGTCGACCAGCAAACCTGCGAAGCGCGCGCCTACGCGGTCGCGCGCGCTTTCGATCCGTTGCTGGTCAATAGCGTGGTCGGCTTCATCGGCCCGGAATATCTCTATGACGGCAAGGAGATCATCCGTGCCGGGCTCGAGGACCATTTCTGCGGCAAGCTGCTCGGCCTGCCGCTCGGCGTGGACGTCTGTTACACCAACCACGCCGAGGCCGACCAGGACGATATGGACAATCTGCTGACGCTGCTCGCCGCTGCCGGCGTGACCTTTATTATGGGAGTGCCCGGAGCGGATGACGTCATGCTGAATTATCAATCCACCTCGTTCCACGACGCGCTCTATGTCCGCGATCTGTTCGGCCTGAAGCGAGCGCCAGAGTTCGACGACTGGCTGCTGCGGGTCGGGCTCGCCAATACCGACTTTCGCCTCGCCGGCAATACGGGGCGGCTGCCCGATTTTGCGTCGCGACTGCTCGCCTGAGCGGAACAAAAAAATCAACCTTCCGAGGCTGCCGCGCAACCATCCGGCCGTCCCTGGGCCAGAATCGTTGCCACAATCCTGAGGAATTTATAGCCGAGGCTCGGAGAGCGTGCTTAAATTGCGGGGTCGCGTAGAGGAAATTCGATGAGAATTGAGGGCATTGAAACTGTGCGGCGCATCCTGTGCGTCTTTCCGCGCTATACGTCATCTTTCGGCACGTTCGAGTACTCGTATCCCCTGACCGACGGTGTGCGGGCCTTCATGCCGCCGCAGGGCCTGCTGCTGATCGCAGCCTATCTGCCCGCGAACTGGCCGGTGCGTTTTGTCGACGAAAACCTCCATACCGCCACGAAGGAAGACTTCGAATGGGCGGACGCGGTATTCGTCAGTGGCATGCATATCCAACGCCAGCAGATGAACGATATCTGCCGCCGGGCGCATACGTTCGATCTGGCTGTTGCGATTGGCGGCCCCTCGGTCAGCGCCTGCCCGGATTACTATCCTTCGTTCGACTATCTCCACGTCGGCGAACTGGGCGATGCGACCGACGACCTGATCGCGCGGCTGGCGCGCGATCCGTCCCGGCCTCCGCAACAGGTGGTGTTGAAGACCAACGACCGCGTGGCGATGTCCGATTTTCCAATTCCGGCCTATGAGCTCGCCGAGGTCAAACGGTATTTTCTCAGCAGCATCCAGTATTCAAGCGGTTGCCCCTATCAGTGCGAATTCTGTGATATCCCGGGACTCTATGGCCGCAATCCTAGGCTCAAGACGCCGCAGCAGATCATCGCCGAGCTCGACAGGCTGCGCGAATGCGGAGCGACCGACACCATCTATTTCGTCGACGACAATTTCATCGGCAACCGCAAGGCGGCGGTCGACCTGTTGCCGCATCTGATCGAGTGGCAGAAAAGAACCGGCTACGTGTTTCGCCTGGCCTGCGAGGCGACACTCAACATCGCCAAGCGGCCGGAGATTCTGGAAAAGATGCGTGAGGCTTTCTTCGTCACGATCTTCTGCGGCATCGAAACGCCGGATCCCGCCGCGCTGAAGGCCATGCACAAGGACCACAACATGATGGTCCCGATTCTGGAGGGTGTTCGCACCATCAACAGTTACGGGATGGAGGTCGTCTCCGGAATCATCATGGGGCTCGATACTGACAAGCCCGAAACAGGCGAAGCGTTGCTGGCTTTTATCGAGGAATCCAAGATTCCCTTGCTGACGATCAATCTCCTGCAGGCGCTTCCAAAGACCCCGCTATGGGATCGGCTGGAACGTGAAAATCGTCTGATCCACGACGAAGGCCGGGATTCGAACGTCGATTTTCTTTTGCCCTACGATCAAGTTCTCGCTTCGTGGCGCAAATGCATGGAGATCGCCTATCAACCCGAAAGACTGTACGCGCGCTTCCAGTATCAGTGCGATTTCACCTATGCCAACAAGTTGAAGGTGCCGGTGAGCGCGGAACAGAAGAGTTGGGCCAATATCAAGCGCGGACTGATCATGCTGCGCAAGATTTTCTGGAAGGTCGGTGTACTCGGCGACTACCGCAAGGTGTTCTGGAAGTTCGCGCTGGGGCGTCTGCGGCGGGGCGACCTGGAAGGCCTGATCGGCCCGGCCCTGATCGCTCATCACCTGATCATGTTCGCGCGCGCAGCGTCGGTCGGTCAGCAGAATGCGTCGAACTATTCGCTGCGGCTGCGCGAGGCATCGGTTCCCGCCGAGTAACAACCAATGAAACCGCCGGCGCCGTCGTCCCGTTCGATGCTCGATCTGCGGGACCTCACGCCGGCGCGCGTCGGGCTTGGCCGGTCGGGCGCCAGCATGCCGACCAAGGCGTTGCTCGAATTCACGCTGGACCACGCGCGCGCGCGCGACGCCGTTCACGCCGCCTTCGACGTTCCCGCCATGATCTCAGGCCTTGGCGATCTTGGTCTCGACGCATTCGATGTCGCCAGCCGTGTAGGCAACCGGAGGGATTATCTCAGGCGGCCCGACCTCGGACGAATGCTCGATCCGGCTTCCGCGCAGCTGCTGGCGAGCCGTGCCGGCAACCCGTGTCAGCTTGCGATCGTCGTCGGCGATGGCCTGTCGCCGACGGCAGTCCATGCTCACGCGATCGAACTCGTCCGAAGCCTCATTGGGCGGCTGGCCGCCGAGCGAATCGAGATCGGTCATGCCGTGGTGGCATCGGGTGCACGGGTTGCTTTGGGCGATGAGATCGGCGCGATTCTCGGTGCGCGCATGATTGTCATGCTGATTGGCGAGCGGCCGGGTCTCTCGGCCCCGGACAGTCTAGGCGCCTATCTGACCTTCGCGCCGAGAGTTGGCCTCACCGACGCCGAGCGCAATTGTGTCTCCAACATCCACGGCTCGGGGCTCGGTTACGATGAAGCCGCCTTCAAGATCGCGTGGCTGATTCGTGAGGGTCTGGCCCGGCAAGTCACGGGCGTTGCACTAAAGGATGAGAGCGGGGGTCGAACGTCCCAGCGCGTCTTGAGCCATTCGAGCCGGCACGACTAAGCTGAAACTTGAGGCCCATTATCCTCGCATACGCGGTGATTCTGCGCGGCTGGCCGCGCTTGCGAGACGCGGTAGAGACCTGCTAAACCTCCCCGCGACAAAATTTCCGCATGTTTTCAAGGGCTAGCGCCGAGCATACATAGCCGATCAAGGCCTCATTCGCGCCCGGGAACTTAAGCTATACAAATTGAGCTGACGTGAGAATTGGATAGGGCATGCTCGAAAAACACAGCGACAGTGAGGTCCATGTCGAGAAGATCGAGCAGCGGCCGACGGCCAGCATCGCCTTTGGGCTGGAGCGGCTAGGGCTGATTGCGGTTCAGGCGCCGATCCTGTCCTGCATCGTTCTTGTCGCGTTGATCATCGGCGCGATCTTCGGGATCGACCGCATCAAAATCGACGATTCGCTTAGCCAGTTGTTCCGGTCCAACTCCAAGGAATATCGGCAATACGAAGCGGTTACCAAGCGCTTCCCGGCGACGGAATTCGACGTGCTGGTGGTGGTCGAGGGCAAGACCCTGCTGGCGCGCGACAATCTCGAGAAGCTGCGCGATCTCGTCACCGACCTGCAGCTCGTCGAAGGCACGCGCGGCCTGATTTCCCTGTTCTCGGCACGCCAGGCGCCGGCGCCCGGCAAGCTGCCGGCCGCGCTGTTCCCCTCGGATCTGCCGGAGGGCGCCGACTACGACAAGTTCATCGAGACCGTCAAAACCAACGAGATCATCCGCGGCAAGCTGCTGTCCGAAGACGGCACGCTGGCGCTGATCGTGCTGTCGCTCGAACCCGAGGTCGTCGCCAGCAACAAGCTCAGCAAGGTGGTCGGCGAGATCCGCAAGCTGATGGCGGAAGACCTTGCGAACAGCGGGTTGAAGGCGGAACTATCCGGCGTGCCCGTCATGCAGCTCGAAATCCGCAACGCGGTCGAGCGCGATGGGCTGACCTACAACATCCTCGGCATGCTGGCCGGCTGCATTATCGCCATCATCTTCTTCCGCAAGATATCGTTCATGATCGTCGCCGCCTTTCCTCCGATGATCGCGATCTTGCTGGCGCTTGGCGGCCTCGGATGGGCCAATTTCAACCTCAACATGTTCTTGAACGTGATGACGCCGCTGATCATGGTGATCAGCTTTTCGGACTCGATGCAGCTGACATTTGCGGCGCGCGACCGTCTGATTGCGGGCCAGGACAAGTATACCGCGTTCAGGAACGCCGTGCTCGTGGTCGGGCCGGCCTGCGTGCTCACCCATGGCACCGCCGGCATATCGTTTATTGCCCTGCAATTTTCGGATTCTGACCTGATCCGCAAATTCGGCGAGGCGGGACTTGCCGCCACCATCATCGCGCTGATCGCGGTGCTCTCGCTGGTGCCGGTGTTTGGGGTGCTGTTTGTACGCAACGAAAGAGTCTTCGCGGTCAAGTTCCAGGGCGCCGATGCCGGCGTTCAGATGCTGCGCAATTTTTGTTACTGGATCGCGGTGCGCATGGTCAGCCGTCCCGGGCTGTTCAGTCTGCTTGCGGTGCTGTTTGTCGGGGGTCTCGGCGTTGTCTATGCCAATCTTGAGCCGCGCTATCGGCTTGCCGATCAGGTGCCGGACAAGCAGCAGGCGGTGGAGGCGAGCGGGCGCCTGGACGCCAAGCTGACCGGTGCCAATCCGATCGACGTCCTGATCGAATTCCCCAAGGGGGCCTCGCTATATGCGCCGGAAACCTTGCAGACGATCGCGGACGTTCATTCGATGGTCGAGAAAACGGCCGGCGTGGGCAATGTCTGGTCGCTTGAGACGTTGCGGCGCTGGCTCGCGGAAAAAGCCGGCAGTACGGATGTCGCGACCCTGAAGGAATATGTCAGCGTGATTCCAGAACATCTGGTCCGGCGCTTTATCTCGGCCGATCAGAATGCGGTGGTGGTTTCGGGCAGGGTGCCCGATCTCGATTCGAGCGCGATCCTGCCGGTGGTCGAGAAGCTCGATGCAGAGCTGGACGCTGTCCGCAAGAAGCATCCGGGTTATGAGATTGCCGTCACCGGCCTGTCCGCGATTGCCGCGCGCAACAGCGCCAACATGATCCAAAAACTCAATCGCGGGCTGACGATCGAGTTCGCGCTGGTCGCGATCTTCATCGGGCTGGCGTTCCGCTCGGTGGTGGTGATGTTCTCGTGCATCCTGCCGGGCATTTTCCCGGTGGTATTGTCGGGCACGGTACTGTGGTTGCTTGGGCAGGGACTGCAGTTCGCCAGCGTCGTGGCACTCACGGTGTCCTTTGGTTTGGGGCTGAGCGCGACGATTCACTTCCTCAATCGGCTGAGGCTCGAGTCGAGGCCCGGCGTCACTCCGGAACTGGCGGTTGAGCGCGCGACCGTGCTGGTCGGTCCGGCGCTGATCCTGACCACGGTGGTGCTGGCCTGCGGTCTGGTGGTGACGGTGTTTTCCGACCTGCCGTCGCTGCGCCTGTTCGGCTGGCTCAGCGCATTCTCGATGGTGGCGGCGCTGGTCGCGGATCTTTTCATCCTGCGGCCGACCGCGATGTTCCTGATCAACCTGTCGCAGCGGCTTCGCGGGACGGCAAGTCACGGCAAGCCCGCAGACTAGACCGCCGTGATGAACCGGCGGAAGGTGCGGCGTTAGCTCTTCACCATCGTGATGGTGACGCCTCTGATCTCGCCCTTGGAGCTGATCTGTACGGTCTGTTTGTTGCCATTGGTGCGCAGCGTCAGGTTTGCGGCAAAACCGGAAGCCTCGACGAACACCTCGATCTTGCCACCCCCCGCCGTGCCCTGCAGATTGCCGAAAATATTCCGGCTCGCTTCGCTCCAGTTGCCGGAAATGCGATCACCCTGGCTTGTGACATCGCTGCTCAAATCGAATTTGTAGCTATCGCTGGCGCAATGGAGATTTTGCTTCAGACCCAGTCCGCTGCCGTCGACCTTGTAGTCGGCCTTGCATCGGATGCGTTCGGTCGATCCGTCGGAAAGCGAAACCGTTCCGTTACCGGACCATCTTCCGTCAAAACCGGCAAACGGGCCAGACTGGGCGTGGCCCGCCGACACCGACAACATCAGGGCGGCGCCGACGCCTGCGGCCTTGATTGCCTGCCCAAGAAATCTGGAACTAAGCTTCATGTGAGTTTCCCATTCAAATGGACGTTCTCCACCTCGAGAGACGTCGCGCCGCATCGAAGATTTAGTCTCACCGCAATGTGTCAGGTTCAAATGACAACGACCGCGCTGCCTGCAATGGCGCGGAACTGGCCGTCGCCGCTGGATCGGATGAACGTAAAATACACAAACCAATTAGCAGATGCGAACGGCAATTTTTCAGTGGAAGCCTCAGAATGTCGCCAAATTTGGTTCGAGCATGTTGCCAATTTGCAACAGGAATGGTCGTGAAATAAGGATGGAATATCAGACAGTTATCTTATGCTCCCGAACTGATTTCGTAACCACCCAATGTTAGCGATTAGGCCGTCGCAAATTTGGCCGCATTTACCAGCGCTTTTGTTCGTTCGCCGCTATGGTTCGCGGCGTTTGTAATCTGAATAGTCTGTCCCGGTCATGCCATGTGCTATTCGGGTTGGATTCCCTGCCGTCACAATGAAGGAACACGATGCGAAAATTTTTCCTGGCACTTACCTTGTTGTCGTTATCGGTGTCCACCGGGGCCATCGCCCAGCAGCAACAGCGTAGCGGCACACCGGAAGAGCAGAAGGCTTGCACGCGCGATGTCCAGCGCTACTGCCGACTGGTGATGGATCAGGGCGACTTCACTGTCCTGGCTTGCCTTCAGCAACATCGTCCCAAATTGACCAAGGCCTGCGATCTGGTGCTGAGAACCCACGGGCAGTAGCTCGCACGCGCATCCAATAATCGCCGCTGCGGCCTGTTATTCGCTCAATTTGACCGCAGTCGGTGTTTGCGAGCAATCGCAGAAAGCGTTGGTTTTGGTGGCGTATTCCCCTATATGGGGTTTGCGGCCTATCGGCATGCGCGGATGACAGGGGATGCGAAATCCCCGTGCCCAGACCAATGTAGCCAGTTCTTGATGACCACTGCGAGCGAACTGCGATCCGGCAAGACACACCGCGACGAGAATTTTCCGGTCGCGTCCTGGATCATTCATCCGCGTCACCGCGCGCTGATCCTGGCGTTCTACAATTTCGTCAGAACCGCCGACGATATCGCCGATCACGCAACCCTCGGTGAGCGCGAAAAGCTCGACACTCTCGATCTGCTCGAAGCCGAACTGCTGGGCCGGGGCGACAGCCAGCCCGAGGCCGTCAATCTGCGCCGCGCGCTGGCGCAGCGTTCGATGCCGCCGCGTCACGCGCTCGATGTTCTGACCGCGTTCCGGATGGATGTCACCAAGCTTCGTTATGAAAACTGGGACGAAGTCATCCACTATTGCCGCTATTCGGCCATGCCGGTCGGCCGGTTCATGCTCGACGTCCACGGTGAGAGTACGTCGACCTGGGCGGCCTCGGACGCGCTATGCGCCGGTCTGCAAATCAACAACCACCTTCAGGATTGCGGCAAAGACTATAGAGCTCTCAATCGCGTCTATCTTCCCCTTGATGCGCTGGCTGCTGCGGGGGCTTCCGTCGAGGCGCTCGGCGAGCCGCGGGCAGCGGCGGCCCTCCTGCAATGCCTGCATTCGCTGGCGGCCCGCACCGAGGGTCTGCTCAATGAAAGCAAATCGCTCAGCGCCGAGGTGAAGGATTATCGGCTCGGGCTCGAAATCTCGGTGATCCAGACTTTCGCCGACAAGATCGTTCATCTGCTGAAAGTGCGCGATCCGCTAAGCGAGACCGTGCATCTGCGCCCGATTGAACTGCTCGCCTACAGTGTCGCCGGGGTGGCGAGCGAGATCGCCCGCCGGGCGATGGGACGGCGGCCTGTGTCCAAGCCGGCGGCCGGCGCATGACGCTTGAGGCGGCGGCAGCCAACGCGAATTACGGGACGACCGCTTCCGGCAGTTCGTTCTACGCGGCGATGCGCATTCTGCCGCGCGAGCAGCGCGAGGCGATGTTTCAGATCTACAGCTTTTGTCGGCAGGTCGACGACATCGCCGATTCCGATGGTCCGCGGCCCGAACGGCTGGCGGCGCTTCAACGATGGCGTGACGATATCGACGCGCTGTACCAGGACCGTCCGCCGGCGCGCTTGGCGGATTACGTCGCGTCGGTCCGAAGCTTCGACCTGCAGCGCGAGGATTTTCTGGCCATCGTCGATGGCATGGAGATGGATGTGCCGCAGGATATCAGGGCGCCGGATCTTGCGACGCTCGATCTGTATTGCGACCGCGTGGCGAGCGCGGTGGGACGCTTGTCGGTGCGGGTGTTCGGCCTGGCGCGGGACGACGGCATCCTGCTCGCCCACCATCTTGGCCGTGCGCTGCAATTGACGAATATCCTGCGCGATGTCGATGAAGATGCGGCCATCGGCCGGCTGTACCTGCCGCGCGAAGCGCTGCTGCATGCCGGAATCACCGATTTCGATCCGCGGAAGGTCATCGCCGATCCGGCGTTGCCGAAAGCATGCGCGCCGCTCGTCGAGCGCGCGCGGACGCACTTTCAGGAAGCCGACGAGGTGATGGACCGCAATCCGCGGCGGGTGGTGCGCGCACCCAGGATCATGTCGAAATATTATCGCGCGATTCTGGAGTTGCTGGTCGGGCGAGGGTTCGCCCCGCCGCGCACGCCGGTTCGCCTCAACAGGATGGCCCGCATCGCCATTGTTCTGCGCTACGCTTTCATCTGATGCAGAAGACTGTCCACATCATCGGCGCTGGAATTTCGGGCCTCTCGGCGGCGGTTCGGCTGGCGAATGCGAATTACAGGGTGCATGTCCACGAGGCTACGCAACAGGCTGGCGGCCGTTGCCGGTCGTATTTCGACGCGGCGACCAACCTGACCATCGATAACGGCAACCATCTGTTGCTCTCTGGCAACCGCCACGCGCTGGCTTACGCACGATCGATCGGCACCGAAGCGGGACTGGTCGGACCCAAGCGCGCGCAATTTCCGTTCGTTGATGTCAGCACGGGCCAGCATTGGCAGCTCGACCTCGGAGACAGCAGGCTGCCGTTGTGGGTGTTCGATGAGGCCCGCCGTGTGCCCGACACCAGCCTGCTCGATTACGTCGCACTGATGCCGCTGATTTGGGCAGCGCCAGGCAAACTGGTCGGCGATGCCATCCGCTGCGAGGGAACGCTCTATCAGCGGCTGGTGCAGCCGCTGCTGCTTGCGGCATTGAACGTCGATCCGCCCGAAGGATCCGCCGGCCTTGCCGGCGCGGTGGTGCGCGAAACCCTGCTGGCAGGCGGACAGGCCTGCCGGCCGCTGATTGCGCGCGACGGCCTGAGCACGGTTCTGATCGAACCGGCCATCAAGCTGTTGCGGGACAAGGGCGCCAGCATCCGGTTCGGGCACGAGCTGCGCGAATTCGCCATGTCGGCAGACGGCGTTGGGCAATTGACGTTCGGCGACGATACCGTCGCTGTCGAACCCGGCGACGCCGTGGTGATGGCCGTTCCGCCACGTGCGGCTTCGTCGCTGCTGCCGGGCCTGAAAACGCCGTCCAAATTCCGGGCGATCGTGAATGCGCATTTCCGCTTCGATCCGCCCAAGGACATGCCTCCGATTCTCGGGATTGTCGGCGGCCTGGTGGAGTGGCTATTCGCGTTTCCGCAGCGCCTGTCGATCACCGTCAGCAATGCCGACCGGCTGGTGGATATGCCGCGCGAGGAGCTCGCGCAGGCGATCTGGCGGGACATCTGCAAGGCCGGCGGGGTTAGGGGTGAACTGCCGCCCTGGCAGATCGTGCGCGAGCGCCGAGCGACATTCGAAGCCACGCCGGAGCAAAACGCGCTGCGGCCCGGCGCCTCCACGAAATGGAAAAATCTGTTTCTCGCGGGCGACTGGACTGATACGGGATTGCCGGCCACCATCGAAGGATCGGTGCGGTCGGGGGACCGTGCCGCCGATCTGGTGCTGGCGATGCGGCGGGCGTGATCGAGATCACAGGCGGCTTCGGCATAGCCGGGTAAGTCATTTCAATTCATCTAGGGGATGTCGAGCCAGATGCATTCCGTCAACAAGTCAGCGGGAATTGAGAGCGGCGCGCTGGAGGCGAGCATCGCGTCGGCAACGCGGGCATTGCTTGGCTATAGAAAGCCGGATGGGCATTGGGTCTTCGAACTGGAGGCCGATTCCACCATTCCCGCCGAGTATGTGCTGCTTCGTCATTACCTCGGCGAGCCGGTCGACGCCGTGCTGGAAGCCAAGATCGCGAATTACCTGCGCCGGGTTCAGGGTGCCCATGGCGGCTGGCCGCTGGTACACGACGGCGATTTCGACATGAGCGCCAGTGTCAAAGCCTATTTCGCGCTGAAGATGATCGGCGATTCTGTCGACGCGCCGCACATGGCGCGTGCGCGCGAGGCGATCCGGTCGCGTGGTGGCGCCATCCACAGCAACGTTTTCACCCGCTTCTTGCTGGCGATGTTCGGGGTGCTGAAATGGCGGAGCACGCCGGTGCTGCCGATCGAGATCATGTTGCTGCCGATGTGGTCGCCGTTTCATATCAACAAGATTTCGTATTGGGCGCGGACCACGATCGTGCCGTTGATGGTTCTGGCGGCGCTGAAGCCGCGGGCGAAAAATGTCAGCGGTGTCGGTATCGATGAACTGTTCCTGCAGGAGCCGCATTCAATCGGAATGACCGCCAAGGCGCCGCATCAAAGCTGGGGCTGGTTTCTCTTGTTCCGCGGATTGGACGCCATATTGCGGGTGATCGAGCCGCTGTTTCCCAAGAAATTGCGTGCGCGCGCGATCGACAGCGCCGTTGCGTTCATCGAAGAACGGTTGAACGGCGAGGACGGTTTAGGCGCGATCTATCCGCCGATGGCCAACACGGTGATGATGTATGAGGTGCTTGGCAAGCCCGCGGATTATCCGCCGCGCGCCGTCACACGAAGGGGGCTCGACAGGCTTCTGGTGATCGGAGAGCACGAGGCCTATTGCCAGCCTTGCGTCTCGCCGGTGTGGGACACCTCGCTGGCCTGTCATGCCCTGATCGAAGCCGGCGGTGAGGAGGCATTTGCTCCGGCCAGACAGGGTCTGGACTGGCTGCTGCCAAAGCAGGTGCTGGATATCAAGGGCGACTGGGTCGTGAAGCGGCCCGAGGTTCGACCGGGCGGCTGGGCCTTCCAATACAACAATGCATACTATCCCGACCTGGACGACACCGCCGTCGTGGTCATGGCGATGGATCGCACGCGGCGGGCTACCCGAAGCCGCGAATACGATACCGCGATCGAGCGCGGCCGCGAATGGATCGAGGGCATGCAGAGCCGCGATGGCGGCTGGGCCGCTTTCGACGTCAATAATCTCGAATACTATCTCAACAATATTCCATTCTCCGATCACGGCGCGCTGCTCGATCCGCCGACCGAGGACGTTACCGCGCGCTGCGTCTCCATGCTGGCCCAGCTCGGCGAAACCGCGCAAAGCAGCAAGGCGTTCGCGGCGGGAGTTGACTATCTGCGCCGGACCCAGCTTGCGGAGGGTTCGTGGTATGGCCGCTGGGGAATGAACTACATTTACGGCACGTGGTCGGTGCTGTGCGCGCTCAACGCCGCCAAGGTCGATCACCAGGACCCCGCGATTCGCAAGGCCGCCGCCTGGCTGGTCTCGATCCAGAATGAGGACGGGGGCTGGGGCGAGGATGCCACCAGTTATCGACTCGACTATAAGGGGTTCGAGGGTGCGCCCTCGACCGCCTCGCAAACGGCATGGGCCTTGCTTGCACTGATGGCGGCGGGGGAGGTCGGGCATCCGGCGGTCGCGCGTGGCGTCGAGTACCTAATAGCCACACAGACCGAAAAAGGTCTGTGGGATGAGCAGCGCTTCACGGCAACAGGCTTTCCTCGGGTGTTTTATCTGCGCTATCATGGATATCCGAAGTTCTTTCCGCTCTGGGCGTTGGCGCGGTATCGGAATCTGAGGAACTCCAACAACAAGGTGGTAGGGGTCGGAATGTGAATTTGGGGGCGGGGGACGAAACGTCCGCGAGCAATCCAATTGACCCGCGGCCGGTGCTAATAGTGACTGGTCTGGCGCAGGAGGCCCGCATTGCGGCAGGCCCCGGCATGACCGTCATTTGCAGCAGTAGCGATCCGCAGCAATTGCGCGCGCTTCTGACGGTCTTTGACCCCTTGACGATCCGAGGCGTGATCAGCTTCGGCGTCGCCGGTGGCCTGGATCCCACATTGAAATCAGGCGACGTCGTGATGGCGACCGAGGTGCTGGCCGGTGACACCCGGTGGCTGGCAGGTCTGGCCCTGAACGAAGGTATGATCGCCGGCGTGGGTTTGGGGCGCCGACGCGTTGTCAGGGGTCGTCTCGCCGGCGTGGAACAGGTGGTTGCCGCCCGCGCCGTAAAGGCTGCACTGCATTCGGAGACAGGAGCAGCCGCAGTCGATATGGAGAGCCACATCGCTGCAGCTTACGCCGCCGAGGTGGGGCTTCCATTCGCGGCTCTGCGCGTCATCAGCGACCCCGCCAGCCGCGCTCTGCCATCGATGGTGATGGCCGCGATCAAGCCGAACGGCGACATCGATCTGCGCAAGATCCTGCGCGGTGTCGCGCGCAATCCACTCACGCTGCGCTCGCTGGTCTCGACAGGGATCGACTTCAATCGCGCGCTGCGCAGCCTACGCGGCTGTCGAGGCTTTCTGCTGGGCGGCGAGAGCCTCGTCGCGGCGGATTTCTGACAGACGCTTCTGCACTTCCGCCGAGAAGATGTACTGCGCGGGGCGCTGCTTATCGAGATTGATCTCGGGCGCCATCGGACCCGTCGTCCGCACGCCGCGCAGTGCCACCCACAGCGCCTTGAAGGGATTGTTCAGCGCGGCGGTCGCCGCGGTCGGCTCGTAGCCGCAATGCGCCATGCAGTCGGCGCACTTCTCGTACTTGCCGGTGCCGTAGCTGTCCCAGTCCGTCGTCTCCATCAATTCCTTGAAGGTCTTGGTATAGCCCTCGCCGAGCAGATAGCAGGGCTTCTGCCAGCCAAAAATGTTGCGTGCCGGCATACCCCAAGGCGTGCATTCGTATTCCTGATTGCCCGCCAGGAAATCCAGGAACAGGCCGGTATGCAGGAAATTCCACTTCTTGCCCTTGCCGAGCGCAAACACGTTGCGGAACAGCTTCTTGGTCTTGGTGCGGTTGAGGAAGTGCTCCTGGTCGGGCGCGCGCTCGTAGGCATAACCCGGCGACATTGACACGCCGACGTCGAGTTCGGTCGTGAAGTCGAGGAACTTGGCAATGTCCTCGGCGGCATGTCCGTCGAAGATCGTGGCATTGACGTTGACGGTGAAACCCTTGGCCTTGGCGGCCTTGATGGCCGAGACCGCACGGTCGAACACACCGTGCTGCGATACCGCCTTGTCGTGGTGGTCTTTCAAACCGTCCAGATGCACCGAGAAAAACAGATATGGCGAAGGTTCGAACAGATGGAGTTTCTTTTCCAGCAGCAGCGCGTTGGTGCAGAGAGACACGAATTTCTTGCGGGCCACCAGACCGCGGACGACCTCGCCGATCTCCTTGTGGATCAGCGGCTCGCCGCCCGGAATCGCCACCATTGGCGCGCCACATTCGTCGGCGGCATCCCAGCATTCCTGCGCCGACATCCGGCGATTGAGGATCGCGTCGGGGTAGTCGATCTTGCCGCAGCCGACGCATGCGAGATTGCAGCGAAACAGCGGCTCGAGCATCAGCACCAGCGGATAGCGCTTTCGGCCCAGCAATTTCTGCTTGACCACGTACCCAGCTATTCGCAGTTCCTTGAAGAACGGTATTGCCATTACAGGTTTTCTTTCTGGACTCGATAGAGAAGTGGATCAGCCCGCCGCGAGTTCGGCCGGAAGCCGGAATTCGATATTCTCTTCCCGGCCGGGCAGTACCGACACCGTGACCGGCCCGATTCGCCTCAGGGCCTCAATCACGTCATCGACTAGAATCTCGGGCGCCGAGGCGCCGGCGGTGATGCCGACGGCCTTCGCGTGCCTGAGCCAATCCGGGTTCAGCCCGCTGCCATCGGCAATAAGATAACTCGCGACCCCGGCTTCGGTGCCGATCTCGCGCAGCCTGTTTGAGTTGGAACTATTGGTGGCCCCCACCACCAAAATGACGTCCACGAGCTTGCTGAGGTCCCTTACCGCAGATTGGCGGTTCTGTGTGGCATAACAGATATCCCGAATGTCCGGGCCTTGAATATCCGTAAAACGCTGGTGAAGGGCGGCAATTATGTCTTTTGTGTCATCCATGCTGAGCGTGGTTTGGGTAATATAGGCCACCGGGGTGTCCGCAGGGAGGGTCAAAGCCGCCACGTCGTCGACGTTCTGGACCAGCAGAACCGGTCCGGGAACCTGACCCATGGTTCCCTCGACCTCGGGGTGCCCGGCATGGCCGATCAGGATCAGCGCCCGTCCTTTCGACATGTAGCGCTTGCCCTGATTGTGGACCTTGGTCACCAGAGGGCAGGTGGCATTGAGGACCGGCAGGCCGCGTGCGGCGGCTTCCTCCTCCACGCTCCTCGCCACGCCATGGGCGCTGAATACGGTGACGGCGAGCGGGGGGACTTCCGACAAATCCTCGACGAAGATCGCACCCTTATTTTTCAGGCTTTCTACCACGTATTTATTATGCACGATCTCGTGGCGCACATAGACCGGCGGGCCGTACTTTTCGAGGGCGCGCTCGACGATTTCGATTGCACGCACGACCCCCGCACAAAATCCGCGGGGCTGCGCAAGATACACTTCCATGGGACGGCCGTTACGCAAGTTGCACCAAACTCATTTCTGCCCCTCCGTGGTGGCTCGGATATCTGCAATATCCGCACCACGATCCGGTTCCACACCCGTAGGTTCCAAAGCGAGGGATACCGGGCTTTGTGTCAAAAAAAGATCGGGTCGAAAAGGCAGATCGCAAGCTGCCCGGCCAGAGCAGCGGTAAATCCGGTAGCTAGATACCGTATCTGCACGACTGCGGCAGGAAAGCCTTTGATCCCTCACTGGTTCGTCACTTTACCGCCGGCAATCCCCGCTGTATCAGCCTCCATCGCGGTGTCGGCATCCTTGCGCCGCGTCTTCGCGTGCTCCAGAAAACAACCCAAAACAACATTAGATCGGCTCGTGGAACTCCGGTAGACAGCGGGCGTTCGAGGCAAGCCCATAACGCCAGCCAGAGAGAAAAGTTGTGCTGACAAGTATTGTCGTATCGATTGTCAAGGCTTGCACGCGGTTTGCCCCTCTCATTCTCCTGGTCGGCCTTGTCCTTGCGATAGGGGCGGGCTTCTATTCAGCCCGTCACTTCAAAATCAACACCGACATCAACACGCTGATTTCGCAGAATCTTGATTGGCGCCAGCGCGATAATCAATTCGGGGAGGCATTCGATCGGGAAAGAACGATCCTTGCCGTGGTGGATGCTCCGACGCCGGAATTGACCAATGTTGCGACCAAAGCGCTCGCACAGAAATTGTCCGGCGATACCAAGAATTTCGAATCCCTTCAGCCTCTGGGTTCCGGAGAATTCTTTGAAAAAAACGGGCTATTGTTCCTTCCGGTGGCCGACCTCGGCCGACTGGTTGGGCAGTTCGAATCCGCAGCGCCCCTGATCGAAATCATGGCCGGCGATCCCAGCATACGGGGACTGACCGGCGCGCTGGAAACCGGCCTCGCCGGCATCAAGCGCGGGCAAGTCAAACTCGACAGCACAGAGCGGCCCTTCAACCTGATCGCCCAGACCGTGGAGAAGGTGTTGAACACGGGAACGGCAACCTTCTCCTGGCGCGAACTGGTCAGCGACAAACCTTTGACCGACTCCGACCGACGCGCCTTCATCGAGTTCAAGCCGATCCTCGACTACAATGCCCTGGAGCCGGGCAAGGAAGCGACCGACGCCATCAGACAGGCGGCCCATGATCTCAATCTCGCAGGCGAATATGGCGCGCGGGTCAGGCTGACCGGACCGGTTCCGATCGCCAACGAAGAATTCGCGACCGTTCAGGATGGCGCTGTCGTCAACGGGATCGGCACGGTGCTCGTGGTGTTGGTCATCCTCTGGATGGCGCTGCATTCGCCGAAGATCATCTTCGCCGTATTCATCAATCTTTTCATCGGCCTTTCCATCACCACGGCGCTGGGCCTCATGATGGTAGGTTCGCTGAACTTGCTGTCGATCGCGTTCGCCGTTCTGTTTGTTGGATTGGGCGTGGACTTCGGCATTCAGTACAGCGTTCGCTATAGGTCGGAGCGCTTCAAGAGTGAAAACCTGCGGGAAGCGCTAGAGAGGGCGGCCGAGCGTTCTGCAGTCCCGCTTTCACTGGCCGCGATGGCGACAGCAGCGGGATTCCTTTCCTTCCTGCCGACCGACTACAAGGGCATTTCGGAACTCGGCGCGATCGCCGGGGTGGGCATGCTCGTCGCCTTTACCTCGAGCATCACTGTGCTTCCGGCGTTGCTGAACTTGCTCAACCCGCCGGGCGAAAAGGAGCCGGTCGGCTACGCATTCCTGGCGCCGGTCGATCATTTCCTCGAAAAGCATCGCGTCATCATTGTCGTCGGCACGCTTCTGGTCGCGGTCGCCGGTCTGCCGCTGCTTTATTTCCTCCGGTTCGACTTCAACCCGATCAACTTGCGAAGCCCAAAGGTCGAATCGATCGCCACATTTCTCGACTTGAGGAAGGATCCGAACACCGGCGCCAACGCCGTCAATGTGATGACGAAATCGGAATCGGAGGCGAAAAAAATTGAAGCCAGGCTGGCCAAGCTGCCGGAGGTCCTCAGCGTCAGGTCGCTGGACAGTTTTGTGCCCGCAGACCAGCCGGCAAAATTGAGGCTTATCGCCCAGGGCGCCAAAATCCTTAATCTCGCGCTCAATCCGGAATCTGTCGATGCCGCGCCCTCCGACGAAGAGAATGTCGAGGCGTTGAAGTCATCGGCGGACAGCCTGCGCAAGACCGCCGGCGAGGCCAAGGGTCGGGGGGCGGTCGCATCGCGGCGGCTGGCCGATGCCTTGTCAAAGCTTGCCCAGTCCGATCAAGCCACGCGAGACAAGACCCAGGCGATCTTCGTTGCGCCGTTGAAGGTGGTGCTCGATCAACTCAAGAACTCGCTGCAGGCACAGCCGGTCAGTCTACAAAACCTGCCGCCCGATCAGGTGAGTTCCTGGAAAACCAAGGATGGCCTGATGCGGGTCGAGGCACTGCCGCGCGGCGATCCCAACGACAACGAGACGCTGCGCAGGTTTGCCACGGCGGTTCTGGCTGCCGAGCCGACCGCGATCGGGGGACCGGTATCGATTCTGAAATCCGGCGAGCTCGTTGTGAGGGCCTTCATCGAGGCCGGCGTTTGGGCGCTGGTCGTTATCAGTCTGCTGCTCTGGCTGACATTGCGGCGGATAACCGACGTGCTGCTGACGCTTGTCCCGCTGTTGGTGGCGGGGGCGGTGACGCTGGAAATCTGCGTGCTGATCGAGTTGCCGCTCAATTTTGCCAATATCGTCGCACTGCCGCTGCTGCTTGGCGTCGGCGTCGCATTCAAGATTTATTATGTAACGGCTTGGCGGTCGGGCAGAACGAATCTGCTGCAGTCGAGCCTGACGCGAGCGATATTTTTCAGCGCGCTGACGACAGCGACGGCGTTCGGAAGCCTGTGGCTATCGAGTCATCCCGGTACTTCGAGCATGGGCAAGCTTTTGGCGCTCTCGCTCGTCACGACGCTCGCCGCGGTACTGTTGTTCCAGCCGGCGCTAATGGGAAAACCGCGCGATATCCGGGAGTAGGCAGATGTCGCCGACCGGATCGGCCGAGGCGGATTTTTGACCCGATGTCTTGGGAGCCGGGTTGACGGAGCCGGTGGTCTTCGGCGCGGCGGCGCCCGTCGTTGGTGTGGCGGTCCGGGGTAGCGCCCCGGTGGTCTTTGGCGCGCCCTTGGCCATGCTGTTGGCGGGACTGGAGGGAATCGGACCGGCGACACGGGTCCAGGTTTCACCGCCGCAGAGAAAGCCCAATACGCAGCCCTGTATTTCCAGTTGATCGGACCCGATCGGCCTGATCGTTGAGCTGTAGAACTGTCCGTCCTTGGCGTTATAGACTTGGCCCTGCCATTGATCGGCGCCAGGCTTCTTCTTCATATCGATCAGGATGGGCATTCCCATGGTCGGTCTGTTCTGTTTTGAGGCATCCGGATTATTCTTGTCGCGGCCGCCGGGCGTTTTCTCCCATGCAACCGCGCCCCACATGCTACCGTTGCATTCTGCAACCCGAATATTGGCGACGCCGTCCGCCACCCTCCAATCGCCCGTCGGATCCGCCGCCAGGGCCGACGCAAAGCCTGTCGCCAAAAACAATCCGGAATATGCTACTGTGCGCATGACATTTCGTGGGCAGTGCAACATGGGTCAAACCTATGCTTAAGTAGATGATCGATCGAGGACAAAACGCCGCCGCGTTGAGTGTTTTCAGTTGACGAAATGGCCATCAACCGAAGTATGTAGCTGATGCTATATTCCAATCTAGACGTTTCCGAGATGTTTGTGGACCGCCAGTCGCAGCGCAGTTCCATGCATGTACGGCACTTGAATGAGCAACTTGTACGGGTTCTGAAGACGATTGGTTACGATGTCGGCTTTCAGAAGGGTCAAGGTCAGTACCTGTTCGATCGCGACGGCGTGCGCTATCTCGATCTACTGAGCGGTTTTGGCGTTTTTGCGATAGGCCGGAACCATCCGGCGCTACGCCAGGCGTTGAAGAGCGTCCTCGATAGCGACCTGCCCAATCTCGTGCAACTCGATGTGTCCACGCTGGCGGGCGTATTGGCCGAACGTCTGTTGAAATACGTCCCCCACCTGGACAAGGTCTTTTTTGCGAATTCTGGGGCAGAATGTGTCGAAGCGGCGATCAAATTCGCACGCGGCGCCACCGGCCGGCCCGGCATCGTGTATTGCGCGCATGCGTTCCACGGATTGTCCTATGGCGCGCTTTCGCTCACCGATGATCCGAATTTCCGCGGCGGATTCGAACCGCTGTTGCCCGGGTGCACATCGATTCCCTTCAACGACCTGGCCGCGCTGGAGCAGGCCCTGTCGTCGCGCCAGGTTGCCGCCTTTATTGTCGAGCCGATCCAGGGCAAGGGCGTCAATATGCCCACCGATGAGTTCCTGCCGGGCGCGGCGGCGCTCTGCCGTAAATACGGCACCTTGATGATCGCCGACGAAATTCAGACCGGCATGGGACGAACCGGCCGGTTTCTCGCGGTCGAACACTGGAACGTCGAACCCGACATGGTCCTGCTCGCCAAGGCACTGTCAGGCGGACACGTTCCGGTCGGTGCGCTGCTCACCCGCAAGAACGTTTTCGACAAGATCTTCAATCAAATGGATCGCGCCGTTGTGCATGGCTCGACGTTTGCGAAAAACGATCTCGCGATGGCCGCCGGCATTGCAACGCTTGAGGTGCTCGAGTCCGAAAAACTGGTCGAAGCGGCCGCCAAGCGCGGCGCCGAGCTTCGGCTCGCGCTGACCCGAATGGTCCCCGGCTATGAATTGCTCAAGGAGGTTCGCGGCAAGGGGCTGATGATCGGCGTCGAGTTCGGCCCGCCAAAATCGCTGCGGCTCAAGGCGTCGTGGAACGTGCTTGAAACCGCCAACAAGGGGCTGTTCTGCCAGCTCATCACGGTACCGCTGTTCAAGGACCACAAGATCCTGACCCAGGTCTCCGGCCACGGCAGCCACACCATCAAGCTGTTGCCGCCGCTGACTATCACGGAAGAGGATTGCAGCTGGATCGAGACGGCGTTCGACTCCGTCATCGCCTCCAGCCACAAGGTTCCCGGCGCGATCTGGTCGCTGGGCAAGACGCTGGTCGACAACGCCATCCGCAAATCGGCTTAACGGACAAGCGGCTTTTTTTGTCCGGCGACCGCGCTCTATCGCGAATCTTCGAGGATCATCGCGGCGCCTTTTTCGGCGATCATCGCGGTCGGCGTATTGGTATTCCCGGAAGTTATCGTCGGCATCACCGAGGCGTCGACCACGCGAAGTCCGGCAATGCCATAAAGACGCAGCCGTTCATCGACGACCGCCATCGGATCGTTGGCGGTGCCCATCCTGGCCGTGCCCACGGGATGAAAGATCGTGGTGCCGATATCGCCGGCGGCTTTCGCCAGCGACGCATCGTCGTCGCCAACCGAGGAGCCCGGCAGAAATTCTTCGGGGCGATAGCGCGCCAGCGCCGGCTGCTTCATCAGCCGCCGCGTGGTGCGGATGGCATCGGCGGCAACCTGGCGATCCTCGGCGGTCGATAGATAATTCGGCGCGATCGAAGGTGCTTCGTCGGCCCGCGCCGAGCGAATGCGCACCGTCCCGCGCGAGGCCGGCTGCAGATTGCAGGCGCTCACCGTGATCGCCGGAAAGCGGTGCAGGGGATCGCCGAACTTGTCCAGCGACAGCGGCTGCACGTGGAACTGGATATTGGCGCGCTCGCGATGCGGATCAGTGCGGGTGAAAATGCCGAGCTGGGACGGCGCCATGGTCAGCGGCCCACGGCGGCGGAATGCATAGTCGAGGCCCATCAGGCCGCGCCGCACCAGCGAATAATAGGTCTCGTTGAGCGTACGCACGCCCGTGACCTTGTAGATCGCGCGCTGCTGCAGATGGTCCTGCAGATTGCGCCCCACGCCTTGGCGGTCGAGCACCGTCTCGATCCCAAGCGGCGCGAGCCAGTCGGCCGGACCGATGCCTGATCGGTGCAGCACCTGTATCGATCCGATCGAGCCGGCACACAGGATCACTTCGCCCCTGGCACGGGCCTCGGTGACTACGCCCGTCTGAATGAAGCGCACGCCGGCGGCGCGACCGTTCTCGATGATCAGGCGATCCACCAGCACGTCTTTCTCGAGGCGAAGATTGGGGCGCTTCAGCGCGGGTTTCAAAAAACCTCGCGCGGAAGACCAGCGGCGTCCACGCTTCTGGTTGACGTGGAAATAGCCGATGCCCTCATTGTCGCCGGTATTGAAATCCGGAATCTTTCGCATCCCCATTTCTTCGGCCGCATCGGCGACCGCATCCAGAATTTTCCAGGACAGCCGCGGGGCTTCGATGCGCCAGCCGCCGCCGGTGCCATGATGCTCGCTTTCGCCGAGGAAATGATCCTCCAGCCGCCGGAACGCCGGCTTGACGTCGTCCCAGCCCCAGCCGCCAAGGCCGAGCTGGCGCCAGTGGTCGTAATCGGCGGCTTGTCCGCGCATCGAGATCATGGCGTTGATGGCGGAGGAGCCGCCGATCACCTTGCCGCGGGGATAGGCCAGCGAGCGGCCGTTGAGACCGGCTTCCGGCTCGGTCCTGAACATCCAGTCCGAACGCGGATTGCCGATCGCGAACAGATAGCCGACCGGGATGTGGAACCAGATCCAGTTGTCGCTGCCGCCGGCCTCCAGGATCAGCACGCGGTTCTTGGGATCGGCCGAGAGGCGGTTGGCGACAATGCAGCCCGCCGTGCCCGCGCCGACGACGATATAGTCGAAATCACCCTCTAGCCGCTTCGGCATCTTTGAATGTCCGCCTAATCCAAGGTGGTCGTCATGCCCGGCTTTATGCCGGGCATCCACGTCTTTCTTTGATTTTTATTCAGTCAGACGTGGATGGCCGGGACAAGCCCGGCCATGACGCTTTTATCGATCGTCGGAGAGTGTTGGGCGGATCGCGGCCGCATGCTAGACAAGCTGCAAGCTCTCAAACCCGTAACCGAGAATTGCCATGCCCATCGTTAACCGCGTCGCCGATCTGCAACCCGATATCCAGGCTTGGCGCCGGGATATCCACCAACATCCCGAATTGCTGTACGACGTGCACCGCACTGCGGCATTCGTGGCGGAGCGGTTGCGGGAATTCGGCTGCGACGAAGTCACGACGGGTCTCGGCCGTACCGGCGTCGTCGGCGTCATCAAGGGCCGCCAGCCTGCGCCCAAAGGCGACATCAAGGTGATCGGGCTGCGCGCCGATATGGACGCGCTGCCGATCGAGGAGGCAACAAATCTCGCTTACGCCTCCAAAACGCCGGGCAAGATGCACGCCTGCGGCCATGACGGGCACACGGCGATGCTGCTCGGCGCAGCCCGTTATCTCGCCGAGACGCGGAATTTCGCGGGCGACGCGGTTGTGATCTTTCAGCCGGCGGAAGAGGGCGGCGCTGGCGCAGCGGCGATGATCAAGGACGGGCTGATGGACCGCTTTGCCGTCGACCAGGTCTACGGCATGCATAATTATCCGGGAATTCCGGTCGGCTCGTTCGCGATCCGCTCCGGCCCGATCATGGCCGCGACCGATTCCATCGACATCCGGATCGAAGGCCTTGGCGGACATGCGGCGCGTCCGCACAAATGCATCGATTCCGTTCTGGTCGGCGCGCAACTGATCACCGCCTTGCAGTCCATCGTGTCGCGCAACATAGATCCCCTGGAATCTGCGGTTATTTCGATGTGCGAATTCCACGCCGGCAACGCCCGCAACGTGATCCCGCAAACCGCGGAACTCAGGGGCACCGTGCGTACGCTGACGGAGGAAGTACGGAAGCTCGTCGAGAAGCGGGTGCACGAGGTCGTCGCAGGCGTGGCGCAGATGACGGGCGCCAGGATCGATCTGGAATACGAGCGCGGCTATCCCGTCGTGGTCAACCATGCCTCGCAGACCGAGGTTGCGACGCAGGTGGCGAAGGAAATTGCCGGCGCGGCCAACGTGCACGAAATACCGCCCCTGATGGGCGCCGAGGATTTCGCCTATATGCTGGAGCAGCGGCCGGGAGCATTCATTTTTTGCGGCAACGGCAACAGCGCCGGACTGCATCATCCCGCCTACAATTTCAACGACGAGGCGATCGTTTACGGCACGTCATACTGGATCAAGCTGGTCGAAAACACGCTGGCGGCGTGAGGCTGGCCGACCGCCGTTACCGGATCTCTTCCGGCGGTTTCGTGTGCTGGAACATCCTGAGCAGCGCCAGGTCGTAGCCGATCTTCAGGCATCCGCAGACCACGAGCGGCAGGCCGGAAAACGGTCCGGCCAACATGAACCCGGCGATGGCCGGACTGATGGACGATGCGAGGCTGCGCGGCACTGCAGTCACGCTCGCGGCCGCGGTACGTTCGGCCGGTGTCACCACGGCCATCACATAGGAGGATCGCGTCGGCACGTCCATCTGCGACAGCGCCGAGCGAACCAGCAGCAGCGACAGCACGGTGGTGAGGCTTGAAGAAAACGCCGCGGCGATCAGGCAGAGGCTGGACGGGATATGCGTGAACACCATCGTGTTGATAAGGCCGATGCGCCTGGCGAGCCAGGCTGCAACTGGAAATGAAAATGCCCCCAACAGGTTCGAGCAGAAGAAATAGACGCTTGCCGCTTCGAGCGAGAGATCAAATCGTTGGAACAGCCAGAGCGCCAACAGCGACTGCACGACAAAGCCGCCGGCAAAGGCATCCAGACTGAACAGAGCCGCAAGCTTGTAGAATTTGATGGCGCCGAGCTTCGGCCAGCCGCTGGAGGCGAGTATCTCCGGCAATGCCGCAGCCAACGACCCGACGGCAGCGGTGAGCGAGCCGATCAGGCTGTACCTTGCAAAAACCGCGGTGCGGTCCCGGTCGGCGGTTTCCTTCGTCAACAGCGCATGCTCCAGCGGAACCAGCATGCCCAGATCGCCTCCCGACGGATTGATGCTTCCGATGAAGGCGACGAGCAGAACCGGCGCGATGGTCTCCGCCGCCGGGAACAGGAGGCCGGTGAAAGCGATCAATCCGGCACCGGCGAGAAAGAGACTTCTCAGCTCAAAACGCGGTGCAATGAAGCCGGTGATCAAGGTCAGCGCCGCCGTTCCAAGCAGCGAGGCACTGGCGACAATTCCGATCAGTTCCGGGCTGAAGCCGATGGCCGAGAGGTAGACCGGGAGAATGATGATCGCGAAACCATCGCCGAAACCGCGCAGCGCCCGTGCGGCATACAGACAAGAATATCGGGCGGAGTCTTGGTCGGGGAGCAAAGCGTCATCGACAGATCCGCCACGAGGTCATGCGGATCAAAAAGCTATCGCAGGACATGTCTCACCTCCGCAAACGGAGCGAGACAACGCTTGGCTGCATGACAGCTGACCGGGCGGTTGCCGATGGCCCGGATATCCGTGCGGTATCACGCCAACCCTGAGCAGGCAACGGTTTCGATGCCCCGCAGGCTGGTTATGGGTGATCCAAAGCAGCCGCTAGCGTGCGTCCTTTTGCCAGGCCGGAACATTGCACGTCAGGTGGCGTTGAGACGCGGGAAACGTCCCTTATCTGCTCTCGCCAAACGGAGTGCGACATGTCCGCGAAAGACAAGAACCTCAACGACCTCTTCCTCGATACGCTGAAGGACATCTATTACGCTGAAAAGCAGGTTTTAAAGGCGCTGCCGAAGATGGCGAAGGCCGCCCACTCCGACCAGCTGCGCGCGGCATTCGAAAAGCATCACGGCGAGACCGAAGGTCAGGTCGAGCGCCTTGAGCGGGTTTTCGAATTGATCGACAAACCGGCGCGCGGCAAGACCTGCGAGGCGATCCAGGGCCTCCTCGATGAGGGCAAGGAGATCATGGAAGAGTACAAGGGTACCGAGGCGCTCGACGCCGGCATGGTTGCCGCGGCGCAGGCCGTCGAGCATTACGAAATCGCGCGATACGGCACGCTGAAGCAATGGGCCCAGCAGCTCGGCATCAAGGACGCGGTTCGCCTGCTGGATCAGACCCTGCAGGAGGAGAAGAAGACGGACGAGGCTCTGACGTCGCTCGCGGAAGCTTCCGTGAACCTCGAGGCCGCGGCTTGAGAAGGAGCAATGTAGCCGTCATGCCCGGGCTTGTTGTTCAGACCGGAGAGATCACCGACGGGTGTTCGGGGACATAGCCGACACATCATAGTGCATGGATTTGGCGATTCGGGAGGCCAAGTCCATGCCATGG
>Ga0307312_10000135_pt1 | contig 28704 bp, 30 predicted proteins | sample ER_DNA_202_FD_194489 | JGI IMG/M metagenome (GOLD analysis project Ga0307312, IMG submission 194489) | Bulk soil microbial communities from the East River watershed near Crested Butte, Colorado, United States - ER_DNA_202 | ecosystem: Environmental > Terrestrial > Soil > Floodplain | place... | reverse complement strand
GCGGCTAAGCATTCTGGTCCATCCCAACACGACAAATCCGCGCCGGGATCATCTTGACGACGCCCTCTGGATTGGACCACCACTCGCGGTACACGGAGAGAAGCTGCCTGAGGAGTCCTCCATGGAGCAGGCGCCACCACCGAATACGGCCATGACGCTCGCACAGCCCGCGACCGGCAAGGAACGGCGCTTTCCCCCACTCACCATCGATCAACTCGACGACAAGCAGAAGCCGCTCGGCGAGCAGATCGTGAAGGTTTCCAGCATCGGCATTGCCGGACCGTACAACCCGATGCTGCGCAGCCCCGTGCTCGGTCAACGCCTGTTCGACCTGTTTCATTATCTGCGCTGGGAAACCTCGGTGCCGATCAGGCTCAATGAATTCGCGATCCTGATCATCGGACGGCAATGGCGCTCCCAGGTCGAGTGGTATGCGCATGCGCCGCTGGCGGCGAAGGCGGGTCTTTCGCCTGGGATCATCGCCGAGCTGAAAGCCGGCAAGCGGCCGTCCAACATGGCCGAGGATGAGGCTGTGGTTTACGATTTCGTCACCGAGCTCACGACCACCAGGAAGGTTTCCGACCCTACCTTTGCGCGGACGAAGAAGGTTTTCAGCGACCAGCAGATCGTGGATTTGACGGCGGTGGCGGGTAACTACATCATGGTCGCCATGCTGCTGGCGATGGCGGAAGAAACCGTGCCCGCCGGCAAGGAGCCGCCGTTCAAGGATGGCGATTGGTAGCCCGCCGCAACATCAGGCCGTCTTGGCCGTCTCCTTCCCGATCCGGCCGAGATGGGTAAAGCCGAATCCGGCTGCGTATTTCAGGCCGTAGCCAAGCGCGCGGTCGATGCCGATATGCGCCATCCAGATCATCGCGATGGAAAGGGGGAGTGGCGAGGAAAGCGCAAATCCGGCAACCATCAGGCTCACCGGCGCCATGTAGCTGTGGGCGGCATTGTAGATGATGGCCCCTGGCTTCGGGCCCGCGAGATAGGCCGCAAAACTCAGATCGGGCGCCAGAAACAGGATGGCGTAAGCCAACCACGATCCATCCCAGACCGCGTAAAGCAGCGTCATACCGGCAAACAGCGTCAGCCCCTCCAGCCGGAGCAGCGTTCGCACGCCGCCGGTCACGGCGCCTGCGTTTTCCGTGCATGCGGTATCGGCCATGGGCTTCGCCTCCCTTGAGGATGCGGATATATCGTTCGCCGGGCAAGGCTGCCAGATGCAGGTGGGCGTTTCCCGCCGGCAAAATGCCGTGTTAGAACCCGAACAAATCTGGCGGGAAACACCACATGAAAGACGTTCTGGACACCCTCGAAGAGCTCCGCGCCGGGGCAAAACTCGGCGGCGGCGAGAAGCGCATCGAGGCGCAGCACGCCCGCGGCAAGCTGACCGCGCGCGAGCGCATCGAGCTTCTGCTCGACAAGGGCTCGTTCGAGGAGTTCGACATGTTCGTCGAGCATCGCTCGGTCGAATTCGGCATGGAAAAGACCAAGGTGCCGGGCGACGGCGTCGTCACCGGCTGGGGCACGGTGAACGGCCGCAAGACCTTTGTCTTTGCCAAGGACTTTACGGTGTTCGGCGGCTCGCTGTCGGAAACCCACGCGCAAAAAATCGTCAAGATCCAGGACATGGCGATGAAGGCGAGGGCGCCGATCATCGGGCTCTACGACGCCGGCGGCGCGCGTATCCAGGAAGGCGTCGCGGCACTGGCCGGGTATTCCTATGTGTTCCGCCGCAACGTCATTGCGTCAGGTGTGATTCCCCAAATCTCGGTCATCATGGGACCATGCGCCGGCGGCGACGTCTATTCGCCCGCCATGACCGACTTCATCTTCATGGTGAAGAATACCAGCTACATGTTCGTCACCGGGCCCGACGTGGTGAAGACCGTCACCAACGAGGTCGTCACCGCCGAAGAGCTCGGCGGCGCCTCGGTGCACGCCACGCGCTCCTCGATCGCGGATGGCGCCTTCGAAAACGACGTCGAGGCGCTGTTGCAGATGCGGCGGCTGATCGATTTCCTGCCCTCGAACAACACCGACGGCGTGCCGGAATGGCCGAGCTTTGATGACATCGGGCGGGTCGAGATGTCCCTGGACACACTGATCCCCGACAATCCGAACAAGCCCTACGACATGAAGGAATTGATCCTGAAGGTGGTGGATGAGGGCGACTTCTTCGAGATTTCCGAAGCGTTTGCGAAAAATATCGTCACCGGTTTCGGCCGCATCGCCGGCCGCACGGTCGGCTTCGTCGCCAACCAGCCGATGGTGCTGGCGGGTGTGCTCGACAGTGACGCATCGCGCAAGGCCGCGCGCTTTGTCCGGTTCTGCGACGCCTTCAACATTCCGATCGTCACCTTTGTCGACGTTCCCGGATTTTTGCCCGGCACCGCGCAGGAATATGGCGGGCTGATAAAACACGGCGCCAAACTCTTGTTCGCCTATTCGCAATGCACGGTGCCGCTGGTCACGATCATCACGCGCAAAGCCTATGGCGGCGCGTTCGACGTGATGGCCTCGAAGGAAATCGGCGCCGACATGAATTATGCCTGGCCGACGGCGCAGATCGCGGTGATGGGCGCCAAGGGCGCGGTGGAGATCATCTTCCGTTCCGACATCGGCGACACCGACAAGATCGCCGCGCGCACCAAGGAATACGAAGACCGCTTCCTGTCACCCTTCATCGCCGCCGAGCGCGGCTATATCGACGACGTCATCATGCCGCACTCGACCCGGCGCCGGATTGCGCGCGCGCTCGCCATGCTGCGGGACAAGAAGGTGGAAGTGCCCGCGAAGAAGCACGACAATTTGCCGTTGTAGACGTCATTCATTGTCATGACCCGGGCATGACGAAACGGCTCCCGTCATTCCAGGATGCGCCTCTTTGGGCGCGCGCGGCAGGTGGGTTTAGGTCTCGTGTTGGGCTACCATTTCCCATCGTCATTCCGGGGCGCGCGCTGGCGCGAACCCGGAATCTCGAGCTTATAATCTCCAGATTCCGGGTTCAGCCCTGCGGCCTGCCCCGGAATGACGTGAGTGAAAGTCCACCCACCTTTGTCCACTTGGAGCAACCCCATGCCGGCCGTCTTTTTCGTCGTTCGCGCCACCGTCTCTGATCCCGCCAAACGTCAGGCATTTGACGAGTGGTATCACCGCGAGCACCTGCCTGATGCGGTGAAGGCATTTGGGGCGAAGAAGGCGTGGCGGTTCTGGAGCGTGAGCGATCCCGCAGTGCATCAGGCGACATATGAATTCGCCGACAAGGCCGCGCTCGATCGGGCCACGAGTGGGGAAGCGCTGAAGCCGCTGGTTGCCGAATTCGACCGCTGCTGGCCCGACGTCAAGCGCACCCGCGAGATTTTCGTGCTCGCCGAGGAACTCGGCGCGGGGTGAGGAAGTTTGTCACTCCGCGATGCCGTCCCGGCGGAGTTTATTGCGCGTTGTAATTGGCTCTCCGGGTTCACCGACCGTTCATCTCGACGCGGCGAAACTCGCTCGGCATCACTCGCTCGCACGGAGAGGAAGATGTCATGGAACGCCGCCACTTTCTGAAACTGGCCTTTGGATTTGCCGCGGGCGCGGCCGCGCTGGCCGCGAGTGCACGGGCAGCACCGCTGATGCCGCATCCGCTCGCAGAGGACGGACCCCTGCCGCCGTCGAACGAGGATCCCCGTCCCGCCGTCACTGACCGGGACGAGGTGGAGCATCTGAAGCCCGAAGAAGTGCGAGGTCGAGGGCGAGGGCGAGGAGGACATCGGGGCTGGGGGCGAGGACGACACCGGGGCTGGGGCCGCCGCCATTGGGGCTGGCGCCGCCGTCGTCGTTGGGGTTGGCGCCGCCGCCGCCACTGGGGTTGGCGTCGCCGCCATTGGGGCTGGCGCCGTCGTCACTGGCGACGCCGCTACTGGCGCCGCCGCCGTTACTGGTAATGCGAAGTTAGCGAGAGGGCGGGAATTCCCGCCCTCATTGCTTCGAGGCCGGGTGCCCCGCGCATTCGCCTGTAGCTGACGCGTGGAAGCCGTTACGCGGCACTGTCAGCTTTGCCGAACAGCGCCGCGAACCGCTTTTCGCCGTTGCGGGTGAAATTGACGACCCGGCTGCCGGGGGTGGCATCGCGCGCGGCCCATTTCAGTTCGGTGAACCTCGTCATCATCGCAGCACCGAGCGTGCCGGCGAGATGATGGCGCCGCTCGCTCCAGTCGAGACAGGCCTTGCACACCGGGCGGCGCGGATGGCTGAGGCTTTCAGCGGATATCTGCAGGGTTTTGGCCAGGAACCGCTCGCCCTCGGCGGTCAGCTCGATGTCCTGTTTCCTCTGCCGCACCAGCCGCTGATTTTTCATGCTGTCGAGCATCTGCACGCCAAGATCTCCGGCGAGATGATCGTAGCAAATCCGCGCGCGGCGCAGCGCCGGATCCTTCGGTCCGGTGCGCACCCGCATGTGGCCGGCGCGCGCGGCCAGCCCCGCGAGCCCCTCGAGCACGCCGGCGACATCGGGGCCGGTGAGGCGATAGTAGCGGTGGCGGCCCTGCTTCTCCGGCTCGATCAGGCCGCCGGCTTCCAGCTTCGCCAGATGCGAACTCGCGGTCTGCGGCGTGATGCCGGCCTGGTGCGCCAGCTCGCTCGCGGTCAGCGCGCGGCCGGTCATCAGCGCCGTCAGCATGTTGGAACGGGCGGGATCTCCGACCAGCGCGGCGACCATCGCGATATCGGGTCCTGCTTTCATAGTTCGATGGTAACCGAAGCATCGACGTCGATCAAGCGGTTATATCGGGTTTGTTCGAACTCCCGGGAGGCACCCTTGGCCGTCACCGTTTTCATCCGCTACCAGCTCGATCCGTTCAAGCGCGCGATGTTCGAGGAATACGCCGGACGCTGGCTCGCCATCATTCCCCGATGCGGCGGCGATCTCGTCGGCTACTGGATGCCGCATGAAGGCACCAACAACGTCGCGTTCGCGCTGATCTCCTTCGAAAATCTCGCGGCTTATGAGAATTATCGCGCGCGGCTTCGCGCTGACCCTGAAGGCATCGCCAATTTTGAATTCGCCGAGGAGAACAAGTTCATCGTGGCGGAGCAACGAACATTCTTGCGCAAGGTGACATTATGAGTCATCTCAAGCGCGCAAGGGAGATGTAAATGATCGCTGTAATCTTCGAAGTCTGGCCGAAGCCTGATCACAGGCAGGAATACCTCGATCTCGCGGCCGAGCTAAAACCCATTCTGGAAACCATCGACGGCTTTATCTCGGTCGAACGCTTCGAGAGCCTGACCGAGAGGGGCAAGATCCTGTCGCTGTCGCTTTTCCGCGATGAAGAAGCGCTGGCCGCATGGCGCAATGTGCCGCAGCATCGCAAAGACCAGGCCAAGGGCCGGGCGAAGATCTTCCAGAACTATCGGCTCCGCATTGCCGGCGTCATCCGCGATTACGGCATGAACGATCGTGCGCAAGCACCGAACGACAGCCGCGCCGTTCACGACGCGCACTAGCGCGGGCTCCCTGACGCGGATATCGTCGCATCGTCTAACGAAGACAAGGAGGTGTCATGCCGGTAACGACAGCAGACAAGCGCGCTACCTTCCGCAAGCTGCACGAAGCCGGCTGCTTCGTGCTTCCGAACCCGTGGGATGTCGGCAGCGCAAAGGCGCTGCAGCATCTCGGGTTCAAGGCGATCGCTTCAACCAGCGCAGGCTTTGCGTGGTCGATCGGAAAGGCCGACAATCGCGTCACGCTGGATGAGGTCTGCGAACATCTCACCGCGCTGTGCACGGCGGTCGATCTGCCGGTCAATGCCGATTTCGAGGGCGGCTTTGCGCACAAGCCGGAGAAGGTCGCCGTCAACGTCGCGCGCGCGGTCAAGACCGGCGTTGCAGGCTTGTCGATCGAGGATTCCACCGGCGACGCGGCGAAACCGCTTTACGAGCGCGCGTTTGCGATCGAGCGCATCAAGGCGGCGCGCTCGGCGATCGATGCCGACAACAGCGGCGTGTTGCTGGTCGGCCGCTGCGAGGGCTTTCTGGTCGGGCAAGCCGATCTGAACGTGGTCATCGATCGACTGCAGGCCTATGCGGAAGCGGGCGCGGATTGCCTCTACGCACCGGGCATCAAAACCAGGGAGCAGATATCGGCCATCGTAAAGGCCGTGCATCCCAAGCCGGTCAATCTTCTGATCGGGGCGTCAGGCCTCTCGGTGGCGGAGGCCGCCGCTCTCGGTGTCCGCCGTATCAGCGTCGGCGGTTCGCTGGCGCGCACCGCCTGGGGCGGTTTCATGCGCACGGCGCGCGAGATCGCGGAGAAGGGAACGTTTGCCGAGCTGGGCAACGGCTATCCCGGCGGCGAATTGAACAAGATGTTCAGCTGACGCGCACGCAGATGCGCGGCGGGCAAGTACCCGCCGCGCGTTGCGCTTGGACCGCGGACTGCCGCCGTTACTTGCTGGCCGGCGGATTGGCGGAGCGATCTATCTCCTGGCCCGTCGGGGCGGCTGACGGCGGGGTCTGTGGACGCGCCGGCGCAGCACCGGTTGTCATGCCCGGGCCGGTGTTGGCGCGAGGGGCTGCGGGAGGCGACGGCTGCGAGGTGTTCTGGGCCGTTGAGGACGTGCCGGCCTGATTGATCGTCGTGTTGTTCAGGCCGTAGAAAATCGCACCAAGCACGACCGCGATGGCGACAGCGAACATCGCGACCTTAGCCCCGCTGGCGGGGCCCTCGGCGAGCTCGGGATCGGGCTGCAACTCATTGTCGAGGCGGGCCTGGCGGCGGAAGTCGTCGTCGCTGAGGTTGGAGCGATAAGGGTCGTCCGGAAAGCGGTCGTTGGCCATGATGGGGTTCCTCCGTTACCCCTTAACAATTGCCGGGGAGGGGTGGGGGTTCCTGATTCGAACGATCTTTCTCGCCTGGGAAGGGAACTTGAGGGAACCATCGCCGTCATTCCGCGGCGCGTCCAACGGGTCCGCGCAGGGCGCGGTCCGATGACAGGCTCCGACGTGAAGCCGGATCTCGGGATTCCCGATGTGCAATTGCACATCTCAGGTCTGGTCCTTTGGACCGTCCCGGAATGACGACATCAATTCACTGCATCCGCGCCTTCTTCACCTGCGCAGGCGTCACCAGGGGTGCGGCGTTGCCCCAGGAATTACGGATGTAGTTCGTGACATCGGCAATCTCTTGATCCGACAATTGCTTGGCGTAAGCCGGCATCGACCCGGGATTGGGCGCGCGCGGTGTCGTCACGGTCTGCGCACCGTCGAGGATGATACGCAGCGTGCTGGAGGGATCGGTCGACTGCAGATTGGCGTTTCCCGGCAGCGGCGGATAGATCCGCGGGGTGCCGCTGCCATCGGCTTCATGGCAGGCGACGCAGGCATGGGCATAAAGCGCTTTACCCGCCGCCATCTCAGCCTGAGGCGGCGGGGCCACCACGGGCTCCGGCAACCCCGCCGGAAGGTCCTTGAGGTAAACCGCGATCGCGCGAACATCGGCGTCGCTTATCTTCGAGGTCGAATTGGCCACGACCTCGGCCATCAGTCCGCCGGCATGGCTGCGCCCGTTGCGGCCGCTCTGCAGATATTCGACGATGTCATCGACGCTCCAGGATTTCAGCCCGCTGCGCTCCGCGCCGTCGAGCCTGGGAGCGAACCAACCCTGCACCAGACCGCCCCTGAAAGCGCGGCCGCGCTTGTCGGCACCGAACAGGTTCTTGGGCGTGTGGCATGCGCCGCAATGCGCCGCGCCCGTGACGAGATAACCGCCGCGATTCCATTCCGTGCTTTTCTGCTGGTCCGGATCGAATATGCCGGGCCGGAAGAACAGCAAGTTCCAGGCGCGCATGACGAGGCGGTAATTCAGCGGCCAGCGCAGTTCCGGCGGCGGCGGGCGGTTGTGAACCGGCGTCAGCGTCGCGAGATAGGCGCGGATCGCCAGCAGGTCGTCGCGGATCATTTTCGTGAAATTGGGGTAGGGGAATGCCGGATAATAGCGCGAACCGTCCGGCGCCACGCCATAGCGCAGGGCGCGGTAAAACTGTTCGTCGCTCCAGCCGCCTAGTCCTGTGTCCCGATCCGGCGTCAGGTTGGGCGAATAAATCGCGCCGAACAGGGTGTCCAAGCGCTTGCCGCCCGCGAAGGGCTTTGAGGGATCGGCGGTATGACAACTCGCACAATCGGCCGCTTCTGCCAGCGCCTTGCCGCGCGCGATGGTGTCCGCCGAGGGCTCAGCCTGCGCTTTGCCACTGAATGCGGTGCACAAAAGCACGACCGCGAGAATCGCCCGCATGACGTAATGTCGTCCCTGCACCATTTATCGCTCCTTGGCGGCATTATAACGCGAAAACCATGTCAGTCAGCGCGGCACGTCGTTTCGCGCCAGGCCCGCGCGGCGACACAAAGCGAAAATAGCCGGCGCGCTTTCTCGCATGAAATTGCGATTTGCGAATGCGGGGCTCCAATGCCCAGATTTGTAGTGCGCGGCCCGCGAAAACCGACATAGACTGGTTTTGGCGATGGGCATGATTAGCTAAAAAAGAGCCGTCGGAGCCAAGGCTTAAGAGGGTCGAATGGGAATCAACCAAGGTCCGATCAGTCTTGATCAGAAATACACGCAGGGATCCGGCCATATCTTCCTGACCGGGATTCAGGCGCTGGTCCGCCTGCCGATGGCTCAGATCCGCCGCGACCGCGCCGCCGGTCTCAATACCGCCGGATTCATCTCCGGCTATCGCGGTTCTCCGCTCGGCGGCTACGACCAGCAATTATTCGCCGCCCGCAAGCACCTCGAGCAATACAACATCAAATTCCAGCCCGGCGTGAATGAAGACCTCGCGGCCACCGCGATCTGGGGTTCCCAACAGCTCAATCTTTCGCCCGGCGCCAAATACGACGGCATCGTCGGCATCTGGTACGGCAAGGGCCCTGGGGTGGATCGCTGCGGCGACGTGTTTCGTCACGCCAACGCCGCGGGCTCGGCGAAAAACGGCGGCGTGCTCTGTCTCGCCGGCGACGACCACGGCGCAAAATCCTCCACCGTGCCGCATCAGTCCGACCATGCCTTTATCTCCGCGCTGATGCCCTATCTCTATCCTTCCAGCATCCACGAAATGATCGAGATGGGCCTGCTCGGCATTGCGATGTCGCGCTATTCCGGATGCTGGGTCGGCATGAAGGTGATCACCGAGACGGTGGAGACCACCGCCGAGATCGATCTGACCGACGAGATGAAGCCGTTCATCGTCCCGACCGATTTCGAGATGCCGCCCGGCGGTCTCAACCTGCGCTGGCCCGACGACCGCTACGAGCAGGACCTGCGCCTGCAGGACTACAAGGGATTTGCCGCGATCGCCTTTGCCCGCGCCAACAAGGTCAACCGCGTCACCATGGATTCGCCGAACGCGCGGTTCGGCATCATGGCATCCGGCAAGAGCTATGAGGATATCCGCCAGGCGTTGCGCGAACTTGGCATCACGCCGGAAGTCGCGGCGAAGATTGGTTTGCGGCTTTACAAGATCGGCATGCCGTGGCCGCTGGAGCCGGAAGGTGTCCGGCAATTCGCGGTCGGGCTCGAGGAAATCTTCATCGTCGAGGAGCGGCGCGAGATCGTCGAGAACCAGGTCAAGCAGGAGCTGTTCAATTGGCGCGATGACGTGCGTCCGCGCATCGTCGGCAAGATGGACGAGCACGACAAACGGTTCCTGACATTTGCGGCGGAACTCAGCGTGGCCTCGCTTGCGAGCTCGCTGACCGAGCGGCTGCTCCGTCTCAATCTCAATCCCGAGGTCGCGGCGATGCTGCGCGCCAAGGCCGACTGGTTCAACGGCCGTCTGGCCACCCAGATGCAGGCGGTGGCGCCGATTACCCGCACGCCGTATTTCTGCTCGGGCTGCCCGCATAATACCTCGACCAAGGTTCCCGAAGGCAGCCGCGCCTTCGCCGGCATCGGCTGCCATTTCATGGCGCTGTGGATGGACCGCAACACCGAGACCTACACCCACATGGGAGGCGAGGGCGTGCCGTGGGTGGGCGTGGCGCCCTTCACCAAGGAAGAGCATGTGTTCGCCAATCTCGGCGACGGCACCTACTTCCATTCCGGCAGCCTCGCGATCCGCCAGGCGGTTTCCTCCGGCGCCAACATCACCTACAAGATCCTCTATAACGACGCCACCGCGATGACCGGCGGCCAGCATGTCGACGGCGAGTTGTCGCCGCAGCAGGTCACCTTCCAGCTGCACTCGGAGGGCATCCGCGAGATCTATCTGGTCTCGGAGAATCCCGGCGCCTATCCGGCCAATGAAATCGCGCCCGGCGTCAAGACCGCGCATCGCGACGAGCTCGACTCCGTCATGAGGACGCTGCGCGAAGTGAAAGGCGCTTCCGCGATCGTGTTCGTGCAGACCTGTGCCGCCGAAAAGCGCCGCCGCCGCAAACGCGGAACCATGGAGGACCCGGCCCGCCGCGTGATCATCAATCCTGCGGTGTGCGAAGGCTGCGGGGATTGCTCGGTGCAATCGAACTGCATCTCGGTCGAGCCGCTGGAGACCGAACTGGGACGCAAGCGCACCATCAACCAGTCGACCTGCAACAAGGACTATTCCTGCCTGAAAGGTTTTTGCCCGTCCTTTGTCACCGTCGACGGCGGCAAGCTGCGCCGGCGCGCGCCCCCCGACCTCGGCAATATCGGCGATCTCCCCGAACCTTTATCGCGGCCGTCGCTCGATCGGCCCTATAACATCGCGGTCGGCGGCGTCGGCGGCACCGGCGTGCTCACCATCGGCGCGCTGCTCGGCATGGCCGCGCATATCGAGGGCAAGGCCAGCATGATCCTGGATATGTCGGGGCTGGCGCAAAAGGGCGGCGCGGTGCTCAGCCACGTGCGTTTGTCCGAACATACCGCCGACGTCACCTGCTCGCGCATCGTGACCGGTACCGCCGATCTCGTGCTGGCCGCCGACGAGGTGGTGGCTGTCTCCAAGGAAACCATCACGCTCTGCGAATCCAGCCGTACCCATGGCGTCATCAATAGCCATGTGATTCCGACCGCCGATTTCATCCTCAACCGCGATTTCAATTTCCAGAGCCCCAAGGTCAACATTGTTCTGGAAAACGCGCTGACCAGGGATTCTTCCTTCTTCGATTTCACCAGGCCCGCCGAAGTTCTACTCGGCGACAGCATCGCGACCAACATGATGATGATGGGCTATGCCTATCAGAAGGGGCTGTTGCCGCTGACGGCTAAAGCGATCGAGCAGGCGATCGAGGTCAACGGCGTCTCGATCAAGATGAACACGCAAGCGTTCCAGCTCGGGCGGCTGGCGGCTGCCGATCCGGCGCGGCTGGCTGCGATGATGAAGGACCAGGACGAGACGGCGCCGCCGAAGACGCTGGATGCGATGTCGCTCGACGAAATTATCGCCCACCGTAGCACGCTGCTGACCAACTATCAGAACGCCGGGCTCGCCGAGCGCTATCGCAAGCTGGTGACGCAGGTCCGCGACGCCGCAGTGAACGGCGGCTTCGGCGACGCATTGCCGCGGGCGGTTGCGATCAACTACGCCAAGCTTTTGGCCTACAAGGACGAGTACGAGGTCGCGCGGCTCTATACCGACGGCAATTTCGAAAAGCAGCTTCGCGACCAGTTCGAAGGCGACTTCAGGTTCAATTTCAACCTGGCGCCGCCGCTGCTGGCCGGCGGGACCGATGCCCTTGGCCGGCCGCGCAAGCGCGCGTTCGGCGCATGGATGATGCCGGTATTTCGCTTGCTGGCGAAGTTGCGCGGGCTGCGCGGAACGGCGTTTGATATCTTCGGCTACAGCGCCGACCGCCGGCTCGAACGCGACCTGATCGCAGGCTACGAGAAGGACGTCGCCCACGTGCTGTCAGTGCTGTCGCCGCTGAACCTGGACACCGCGATCGAAATTCTCTCGCTGCCGGACCGCATCCGCGGCTACGGGCCGGTGAAGGAGAAATCGGTGCAGGATGCCAAGGTGCGCTATGCGCAACTGGCCGCCGATCTCGCCAATCCGCCGCCGGCGCCACGACAGATCGCGGCGGAGTAATTTCTCTCCCCCTCATGGTGAGGAGCGCGCCTTCGCGCGTCTCGAACCATGAGGCCCCGCAATGGCCTCATCCTTCGAGACGCGGCCAAGCGGCCGCTCCTCAGGATGAGGGTTGGGATTCCGTACAGTGAAATTGAACGCGCTATTAGGCGTAGGTTCGGCAAAGGCGCGCTCGCGCCGTGCCCACCAGCTTGTAGGGCTTCATCCAATTGCGTGGTGGGCTCGCTTCGCTTAGCCCTCCCTACGATCTGTGCCCCCACCAGGAAGGCACGCTTCGCTTTGCCTGGACTTACGTTTCTGCGTTATTTATAAATTTCCGAATTTCCGAAATTTCGCTTGCCAACGGACCCAAATCACTTCTATATCCCTCACCGTCCCGTCCCTCAGAGGGGCGTGCGCACGTTACGGACGTGGGGCGGGATGCGGTGGACGCGGGCAGTGCGCTTGACGAAACGTGCTGACGCGGACGGCGAAGTCGTGTCGTTCTGACGCCCCAATACAGGCGTCAAGTCTGGCGGATTTTCCGCGAGGCGACGGTGTCAAACAAGCCTGGTCACCGGGGAGAGCGCGAAGTAAGCCGTAAAACCATTGCGCGGGGAATGCCGGGTGATTTCCGGTGTGACCGTGGTGACTACACTCGTGTGCTTTCTACCTTGCACACGAGGCTGCGGGCGCATCGAGCGCCCGGCATTCCCTGCGCCCTCTGATTTCTGAGGGCTTTTTCGGTGATCAACTCGGACGCTATTGGCGCCGCGAGAACGTGGAGTAGTGGCCGTCTCGCCGGGCGGAATATTTCATCGCTTGCCAAGGCTGCTCCGACGGGCGAGAAAAACCCTGGAAAAGAAAAAACGCCAGCGGAGCGCCATATTGAGCATCAAGGGCAAGGCCTACATCGCCGGGATTTACGAGCACCCAACCCGGCATGCGCCCGACAAATCCACCGCGCAGTTGCATGCCGAAGTCGCCAAGGGCGCGATCGAAGACGCCGGGCTGACCAAGGCCGATATCGACGGCTATTTCTGTGCCGGGGACGCCCCGGGCGGTGCCTGGCCGATGGTGGATTACCTCGGGCTGAAGGTGCGCCACATCGATTCCACCGAGACCGGCGGTTGTTCGTACCTGATCCATCTCGGCCACGCCGCCGAAGCGATCGCAGCCGGCAAATGCTCGATCGCGCTGATCACGCTGGCGGGCAAACCGCGCACCGGGGCGATGCCGCCGCGCGCCGCGGGCGCGGAGGCCGATTTCGAGGCGGCCTATGGTGCGACCACCCACAACGCCTACGGCATGTGTGCCATGCGTCACATGCACGACTACGGCACCACCAGCGAGCAGCTCGCCTGGATCAAGGTCGCCGCCTCCCATCACGCGCAATACAATCCGCATGCAATGCTGCGCGAGGTCGTCACCGTCGAGGACGTGCTCAATTCGCCGATGATCTCCGATCCGCTGCATCGACTGGACTGCTGCGTCATCAGCGACGGCGGCGGCGCGCTGATCGTGACCACGCCGGAAATCGCCAAAAGCCTGAAAAAGCCCTTGGTGCGCATGATCGGACACGGCGAGGCGATGAAGGGACCGCGCGGCGGCAAGGATCTCGATCTCACTTATTCCGCCGGGATCTGGTCCGGCCCGCGGGCGTTCGAGGAGGCGGGTGTCACGCCAAAGGACATCAAATATGCCTCGATCTATGACAGCTTCACCATCACGGTATTGATGCAGATCGAAGACCTCGGCTTCTGCAAGAAAGGCGAGGGCGGCAAGTTCGTCGCCGACGGCAATTTGATTTCCGGTGTCGGCAAGCTGCCGTTCAACACCGACGGCGGCGGGCTGTGCAGCAATCATCCGGTCAACCGCGGCGGCATGACAAAGATCATCGAAGCAGTGCGTCAGCTGCGCGGCGAGGCTCATCCGAAAGTGCAGGTCAAGAACTGCGATCTCGCCATCGCCCACGGCACCGGCGGCCTGCTCGGCGTGCGTCACGCCGCCTCGACCTGCATTCTGGAGCGCGTGTGATGACGGAGCCAAAAAAATATCCGACGCCGCAGGGCAATCCGGAAACCGCGCCGTTCTGGGAAGCCGCCAGGCAAGGCAAGTTCATGATCAAGCGCTGCACGGCTTGCGGCGAGCCGCATTATTTCCCGCGCTCGATCTGTCCGTTCTGTTTTTCCGACAAGACGGTGTGGGAGGAAAGCTCGGGCGAGGCCACGATCTATACCTTTAGCCTGATGCGCAAATCGGCGACCGGGCCGTACGCGATCGGTTACGTCACGTTGAAAGAAGGTCCGTCGCTTTTGACCAATTTCGTCGACTGCGACATGAGCAAGCTGAAGATCGGCCAGAAGGTCAAGGTAGTGTTCAAGCCGACCGACGGCGCTCCGCTGCCGTTCTTTACGCCGGTTTAAAAGACCTTCTCCCCTTGTGGGAGAAGGTGGCGCGAAGCGCCGGATGAGGGGTATCTCTCCGCGTGAGAGATGTATCTGCGGAGGCAAACCCCTCACCCAAGCGAGTTTGTGGCGGGCGCCGGTGCTGCCCTCTCCCACAGGGGGAGAGGGCGCAGCATCTGGCACCGCAGAAGAAAAGAATTCGGAAGGAACGCAAAAATGCCGATCAAGTACGAGGAGCTGATGGCCCTGAAAAATCTCGGCCAGAAATACGCCTACACCGATCGCGAGGTGATGCTCTACGCTTATGGCATCGGCATGGGAGCCGACCCGACGGACGAAAAGGAGCTCGCTTTCGTCAACGAAGCCGCCGCCACGCCGCGCCCGCTGAAAGTGGTGCCGACTTTTGCGTCGGTCGCGGCATGGGGCGCGGGGCCCGGCGAGATGAATCTCAACCGCGTGATGGTGGTGGACGGCGAGCGCGACATCACCTTCCACAAGTCGCTGGCGACGGCCGCCCACATCACCGCCGATTCCAGCGTGCTCGATGTCTTCGACAAGGGCAAGGACAAGGGCGCGGTGATCCGGCACCAGACGGTGCTCAAAGACGAGAAAGGCGAGAAGCTCGCCACACTGGTTGCATCTCGCTTCGCGCGGGGCGACGGCGGCTTTGGCGCGCCGTCCGAGGGACAGCCCGAACCGCATAACGTGCCGACGCGCGCCCCCGACAGGACCGTCGACATTTCAACTCGCCCGGACCAGGCGCTGGTCTATCGGCTCTGCGGCGACCGCAATCCGCTGCACTCGGATCCCGAATTTGCAAAACGCGCCGGCTTTCCGAAGCCGATCCTGCACGGCATGTGCACCTACGGCATCACCTGCCGCGGTATCCTGCAGACCTATGCCGATTACGATCCGAGGGCCTTCAAACAGCACGCCGCGCGGTTTTCCTCACCGGTCTATCCCGGCGAGACCGTGACCATGGAGCTGTGGAAGGACGGCAATGTGATTTCATTCGAAGCCAAGATAAAGGCGCGCGGCGCCACCGTGATCAAGAGCGGCAAGACGGTGCTGGGTTAGAGCGGCGAGGACGGTGCGCTCCCTCGCCCCGCTTGCGGGGAGAGGGTTGGGGTGAGGGGGAGTCTCCACATCGGGACTCGCGGTGAGTCCCCCTCACCCGAAGGCTTCGCCTTCGACCTCTCCCCGCAAGCGGGGCGAGGTAAGGAAGAAGAGCGATACAAGGAGAAGAAACGATGGGACTACTCGATGGCAAGGTTGCGCTGATCACGGGCGCGGGCGGCGGGCTCGGCGAGGCCTACGCCAGATTGTTCGCGCGCGAGGGCGCGGCTGTCGTCGTCAACGACCTCGGCGGACCGCGTGACGGCTCCGGCGCCGATGTGTCGATGGCGCAGAAGGTGGTCGACGCGATCAAGGCGGAGGGCGGCCGCGCGATCGCCAACGGCGCCGACATCTCGACCGTGGCGGGCGGGCAGTCGGTGTTCGACGATGCCATCAAGCATTTCGGCCGCGCCGACATTCTCGTCAACAACGCGGGGATCCTGATCGACCAGACGTTTGCCAAGGCGACCGAGGCGGCCTGGGACAAGGTCCTGAAGGTGCATCTGAAGGGCACGTTCTGTGTCACCCAGCCGGTGTTCCGCTGGATGCGCGAGAATGGCGGCGGCGTCATCGTCAACACGTCATCGACCTCAGGCCTGATCGGCAATTTCGGCCAGACCAATTACGGCGCCGCCAAGGGCGGCATCTGGGGGCTTTCCAACGTGCTGGCGATCGAGGGCCGCAAATACAATATCCGGGTCTGGACGCTGGCGCCGGGGGCGCTGACCCGCATGACCGCCGATCTGCCGCGCTATATCGAGAATCCCGGCGCAGCCCTTGGACCTGATGGCATCGCGCCGGCCGTGCTATATATGGTCAGCGAATTGTCGGGCGACCAGACCGGCAAGGTTCTCGGCGTCTCAGGTCCGCGCGGCGTGCGCGAGATGCGGATGATGGAGAAGCCGGGCTGGAAGCCGCCGCATCAGGGCTGGAAGGCTCAGGATATCGTCGAACACGCCAGGGAGATTTTCTTCTCCGAGGAAGAGATCAAAATGGGCGCGCGGCGGTTTTGACGTAGCTGTCATTCCGGGCGTCGGTATAAATAGAGTGTCATTCCGGGGCGATGCGCACCATCGAACCCGGAATCTCGAGATTCCGGGTCTGGTCCTGCGGACCATCCCGGAATGACCCAGACAAGAGGACTCCCCATGAAACTGACCCACAAGGCCGCAGGGACCTTCGCCATTGCGCCGACGCCGTTCCACGACGACGGCCGCATCGATGACAAATCCATCGATCGGCTGACGGATTTTTATGCCGAGATCGGATGCGACGGCGTCACGGTGCTGGGCATTTTGGGTGAGGCGCCGAAGCTCGAAGGTTCGGAGGCCGAAGAGGTCGCAAAACGCTTTGTGAAGCGTGCGAAGAACATGCAGATCATCGTCGGCATCTCGGCGCCGGGATTTGCCGCGATGCGCTCGCTGGCGCGGGCATCGATGGATGCGGGCGCCGCCGGAGTGATGATCGCGCCGCCGCCGCATCTGCGCACCGACGAGCAAATCACCGGATATTTCAGGCAGGCGGTGGAGGCGATCGGCACCGACATTCCCTGGGTGCTGCAGGATTATCCGCTGACGCTGACAGTGATCATGACGCCCGCGGTGATCCGGAAAATCGTGATGGACAACCCGTCCTGCGTGATGCTCAAGCACGAGGACTGGCCGGGACTGGAAAAGATTTCCGCGTTGCGCGCCTTCCAGAAGGACGGCTCGCTGCGGCCATTGTCGATCCTGACCGGCAATGGCGCGCTGTTCCTCGATTTCGAGATGGAGCGCGGCGCAGACGGCGCGATGACCGGCTATGCCTTCCCGGAATTGCTGATCGATGTGGTGAGATTGTCGAAAGAGGGCCGTCGCGACGCCGCGCACGATCTGTTCGATGCGCACCTGCCGCTGATCCGCTACGAGCAGCAGCCAGGAGTGGGACTGGCCGTGCGGAAATATGTGCTGCAGAAGCGCGGCGTGATCGCCTCAAGCGCGCAACGCAAGCCGGGGTCAAGCATTACCGCGACGGCAAGGGCGGAAGTGGACTATCTGCTGTCACGGGTGGCGCGGGTCGACAAGCGCGCGAACCTGCAGCCGCAATCCAGCGCGGCGGGCTAGCAAGGATCCCTCATGGTTCGGAGCGCGTCTCCGCGCGTCGCGAACCATGAGACCGAAAACGTTTCTCATCCTTCGAGACGCGGCCAAGAGGCCGCTCCGCAGAATGAGGCAGGGAGAAGCTCATGTCGGAAAAGGCCGTCACACCGCGTCCCGCCTCCACCATCCTGCTGCTGCGCAACGCAGCCGGCACGGATGAGATCGAGGTCTTCATGATGGTGCGCCATTATGAGATCGATTTTAACTCCGGCGCGCTGGTGTTTCCCGGCGGCAGCGTCGACAATGGCGATCAGGAGATCATCGCGAGACCTGAACTCTATTCCGCTGGCGAGGGGCTCGATCCGGGCGCTTTAAGTTTCCGGATCGCCGCGATCCGCGAAACCTTTGAGGAGAGCGGTATCCTGCTGGCGCGGCCGCACGGGTCGGATGCCCTGATCGGTGCGAGGCGGGCTGGCGAGATTGAAGCGGCCCATCGCGCCGCATTGTGCGAAGGCAAGACCACGTTTCTGAAGGTGCTTGCCGAGAACGGGTTGCTGCTGGCGCTCGATGAACTCGTACCCTATGCGCACTGGATCACGCCGGAGGGCATGCCAAAACGGTTCGACACCTGGTTCTTTCTTGCCGCAGCACCGCCGGAGCAGGTTGGCGCCCACGACGGCAAGGAATCCACCGATTCGATCTGGGTGTCGCCGCGCGAAGCCTTGGCAGGCGGCGACAGCGGGCGGTTCAAACTGCCGTTTCCGACCACGCGCAACCTGATCAAGCTCGGCAAGCAGAAAAGCGTCAAGGCCGCGCTCGACGAGAGCAGGGGCAAACAGATCGTGAGCGTGATGCCGGTCATGACAAGGCTTAACGGCGGCCGTCAGCTTCGCATCCCGCTTGAGGCCGGCTACGACGGCGAGGTGTTCGAAGTCGGCGCGGCGTGAGGCACCAGGAGCGGAGACGTTCCCCGGATGCAGCACAGCGCGCCGCTCTTCGCGGCGTGCTGCGCCGCTGATCCGGGGTCCATCCTGTTTAACATTGAATGGGTCCCGGCTCAGCGGAGCAGCGTTACACGCTGCCACCGCGTCCGGGACACGTGCACACTTGATTGCGGCGCGGGCTAACGTGTCGTCCTGAACCTAAGTGCATGTTCCCCTTGGGACCCATTCCAGCGTATAAAACTGGACTGCTCTGAGCCGGTCCCGATACCCATGCCTTTTGCCGCAATCGTCCAACGGATACGCTCGTTCTCGCTTTCGATCGGTCAATTGACCTTCGCCAGTTTCATGCTGCTGCTGGCGATGATCGTGATGACAAGCGTCGCCAGTGTCGTCTCCATCCGCCACATCGATGCGACCTTTTCCGAGTTACAGCGGCTTCAGAGCCTTGGCGATCTGGCGGAAGAGATCGACCGCCGCATGAATGAACTGCGGCTTGCGGCGAGGGACTTTGTGACCGATCCGGCGGTTCCGTCCAGCCAGGTCTGGGAGGCGGCTTCCTCGCTGAGCAGCCTCTTGAAGAAAACACGGCTGCAGCTTGCCCCCGATCAGCAGGAAATGATCGACGGCGTCTCCGCGCGGCTCCAGAACTACCGCGACGGCATCGAGCGCGTTGCCGCATTGATTGCGCGCCGGGCGGAACTGGTCGCCGCGTTGCCGCCGGTGCGCCAGCGCTTCGAAGCGGCGATCGCCGAAGTGCCCGACCGGATCACCGCGCGAAACCTGTTTCGGATGCAAAACCAGATTGGCGAGGCGTTGCTGTCGCACGATCCCGTGGCTGCGGAACAGTCCGCCCAGCGCATGCGGGCGCTTGCAATTAGCGAACCGGGGCTTCGCACCGCCGTCGACAACTACACCGACGCGATTATTTCGATCGCGGCGACCGAGGCGGAGATTGCCAGCATCGACAGGGAAGTTCTGGGCACCGAAGGTCGGCAGATTGGGCTGGTGACCGAATTACTGCGGAACATAAGCGCCAGCAGAGGTCGCGTGCTGGCCCACGATTTTGCCAAAACGCTTGCCCACGACAAGTGGCAAAGCATTTTCCTCGGCATTGCCGGCGTGCTGATCGGGCTTGCCGCGGCACTGTTCGTGGTGCGCCGTACTGTCCGTCCGCTCAAGGCTATCGCGAGAGCCATACGCTCGCTCGCCGGAGGCGAGAAGGATGCCTCGATTCCCGCCACCGATGTCAAAAACGAGATCGGTGACATCGCCCGCGCCGCCGAAGTGTTCCGCCGCACGCTGGTCGACGCCGACGCCGCGCGCGAAGCGGCGGTTCGCGCCCTGGCCGAGCAGCGCCTTGCCGAGGAAAGCTATCGCAAGCTGTTCGAGGGCTCGGTCGATGGGATTTATGTGACGACGCCGGCCGGCGCGCTTCTCAACGCCAACCCGGCGCTGGCACGGATCATGGGATACGATACGCCGGAGCAGCTGATCAACAGCGTCAGCGACATCGCGCACACCATCTATGTTCATCCGGCGGCGCGCGCAGAATACCAGCTCTTGATGCAGCGCGACGGCATGGTGCGGGAATTCGAGTATCAGGTGCGCGCGCGCGACGGCGCGGTGCTCTGGCTCTCCGACAGCGCTACCGCCGTTCGTAACGAAGCCGGCGAGGTCATCCGCTATGAAGGCACGGTGCGCGACATCACCGATCAGAAGCGCGCCGAGGATGCGGTCGCCGAGGGCCGGCGGCTGCTGCAACAGGTGATCGACACCGTGCCCGCGGTGATCAATGTCAAGGACAGACAGCTGCGTTATGTCTTGATGAACCGCTACATGGCCGGGATTTTCGGTGTCGAGGCCGCCGACGCGATCGGCCGCACCACCACCGACCTGATGTCGCGCTACGGCGCGCAGAAGACCGACGAGAACGACAGGCGCGTGCTGGCGTCGGGCAAGGGGCTCGGATTCTACGAAGAGGAATATCTGGATTCCTCAGGCAATTTGCGACAATGGCTGGTGAACAAGCTGCCGCTTCTCGACGCCGACGGCGAGATCGAACAGATCGTCACCGTCGCGCTCGACATCGGCGAGCGCAAGCGCGGCGAACAGGAGATGCGCAAGGCCAAGGATGCCGCCGAAGCGGCGTTGCGCAATCTGCGGGAGACCCAGAATTCACTGATCGAGGCGGAAAAGCTCGCCGCGCTCGGGCGGCTGGTGGCCGGCGTCGCCCACGAAGTCAACAACCCGGTCGGCATCAGCCTGACGGTCGCCTCATCGCTGGAGCGCAAGACGGCAATGTTCGCCGCCGAGGTCGCGCGCGGCGAACTCAGGCGGTCCCACCTCAATGAATTTCTCGAAACCAGTCGCGATGCGTCCTCGCAGCTGGTTGGCAATCTCAATCGCGCGGCCGAGCTGATCACCTCGTTCAAGCAGGTGGCGGCCGACCGGAACTACTCGGATCAGCGAACCTTCGACCTCGGCGATCTAACCGAGCAGGTCGTGATGAGCCTGCGGCCGGGCTTGCGAAAGCACAATCTGACGCTCACCGTCGACTGCCAGCCCAATCTGATCATGAACAGCTATCCCGGGCCCTACGGGCAGGTGCTCACCAATCTGTTCCTGAATTCGGTGGCGCATGCCTTTCCGGACGGCAAGCCAGGGACGATCGATATCCAGGTACGGGAGTCCGGCAAGGATAATGTTGAAATCATTTTTTCCGACAATGGATGCGGCATGTCGCTCGACGTCCGGCGCCGGGCCTTCGATCCGTTTTTCACAACACGCCGCGATCAGGGCGGCACCGGCCTGGGGCTGCACATCGTCTACAGTATCGTGACTAACCGTCTGGGCGGCCGGCTCGACCTCGATTCCGAGCCGGGCGGAGGCACGCGCATCCAGCTCATCCTGCCGCGGGCGGCACCGCTGGAGCGGGCTGCGGAATAGGCGCTATTCGATCTCGGCCAGCTTGCGCAGGGTTGCCGTAAAAATCTGGCTGGCCTTGCCCACCAGCGCCGTTCCATTCATCACAGCCGCGGTATCGGTGAAGGTACCGGAGACGCCGATCCCGACTGGGCTAGGCCCGCCAAACAGCGGGTTGGCATCGGGACTAGAGGTATGGCGCTGGACCAGCACCTCGCCCTTGAAGGTATCTCCCTTCGTTGTGTAGCTGCCGGTGTAATACAGATAGGCATCGCCGCCGACGATCTTGCCCTCCCGGAACATGACCACGCCGCTGCCTTTGCCTGTTCGCCCATCCTGCAGGCTGACATGGATCGAATACAGACCGTTCTTCATGACGTGGCCAGGTTACGACGTCCGGCACAGCGGAGTCGGCGCGCTGTTATGCCAAAGCGTGGCGCGCAGCGTCAACGCGACACCTTGAGCACTGACCGCGCAAACTAGCGGCAATCCGCTCACGCTGCGTGACATGGAAATGACATTGTGCATTTTTCTGCCGAGTGGAATTCGGGCAGCCGCAAGAAAATCCTTCTAACCAATAGCTTGCGCGTGTCCGTTTCGCAAAACCGGTATCGACCTCAAGTCAGCTCCATGCATTGGCGGTAGGTGATAGCACAGGCCTCCGGAAAGTTGGCACGCGAAATGCTTGGAAGTTGCTGCACTGGCCGGTGGGTGCTGGAGCAGGAGAGAAGTGAGCAACTGGATCGATTCCGGCGGCGATGCGCCGCCTCTATGCACTGACGACAACTGGGAAAATTCGGACCGCCGCCACGCGAGGCGTTTGAAGGCGCCACTGACGATCGGTATTGCAGTCCTGCTATGGACGCTGGGTGCCCATCTCGGGCACGCGCACGACCCCAGCCATCCCGAACTCAAGGCGTGGTTCGAAAGCTTGAGGAGCGGGAAGGGGCCGTGTTGCTCCGACGCCGACGGCACGGCGGTCAGCGACGTAGACTGGCAATCCGCCAATGGCCACTATCGCGTACGGCTCGATGGCGAATGGATCGATGTACCCGACGAAGCCGTGATCACCGAACCGAACCGGGTTGGCCGAACCATGGTGTGGCCGTTGCGCGGCTATATGGGCACGACCATCCGTTGCTTCATGCCAGGCAGCATGACCTAGCTAGATGAGCGTGACGATGCTGCATTGAAGGGGCGCACCTGGACAACCGGCGCGCCGTTTTTCCTATGCATATTTCTTGTCACGCTCGAGCAGCTCGATCGAGATGCCCTGCGGCCCGCGGATGAAGCAGATGCGGACGCCGGGCCGAATGGTCGTCGGCTCCTTCGTGAACTCGACACCCTTGGCCTTGATCTCGGCGGCCACCGCATCGATGTCTTTTACCGTCAATCCGAAATGATCGAGCCCCTGATGGGGCGTCTTCGGCGGCGCGTTGACGCCGTCGCCGGCCGTGACCGGCGCGATGAATACGTTGGCGCCGCCGAGCTTGACGTCGATCCGTCCGGGGCCACGGATGATTACGCCGCCGAGGATATTCTCAAGCCAGGCCGCAGTCGCTTCCGGGTCAGGACTGCGCAAGTGGACGTGATCCCAGGTGACTATCGGCATCGTCGCTCTCCCCGTTGCCTTCCACGCTCTGCTTGCCGCGAGACTGCACCGGCCGCTGCGCGGTCGATTTTAGCGGTCGCATTCTGGCGTTGCCATCCCCTCGATGCCTGATCTGATCCTAACTGCACCTTGCGCTCCAATTTTGTCGTGTTCGGATGCAACCATTTCGGGTTTCATCGATTATCCGACCGCGGCGGGAACCGTGCGGCATAGCTTTGGCGCGGCACTCTCGGTGCGGTGCAGCAGGCGACATGCGTGCGCCGTCTATTGATGGCATGGCAATGGACACTGGCCTATATCACGTTGAAACGACCGGACGCCCGGGGCTCGCCGGAATTTTCGGCAGCTATTCGGCAGCGCCAGCGAAAACCGCCGTAAAATATTTGCCATCCAAGCTTGTCTGGCTCTCGGCCGTCGTGATTGTCGCATCGGGCGCATGGTTGGTGCTGTCCGGGTCTGCCAGCAACACGACAGCAACCGTGGGGCGCGAGCCCGTGCGCCTGGCGGCTGCCTCCACCAGCGAGCCGGCACAATCGCCCATTACGGGCACGCCGGAGGACGAATCCTCCCTCAATCCGCAGGTCACACCTGCGGAGGAGATCGCGCCCGTGGAAACTTCGCCGGTCGATGGGCTCAAGATTTCGTCGCAGTCCTGGCGGAGGGGCGGGCTGGGATCGAAAGCCCTGGTCACATTGACGCTCCGCAACGCCAACGAGTATGCGGTTAAGGATATCGAGATTTTCTGTTCCTTCGCCCGCAGGGACGGCAGCCATTTGACCGACCGTAAACGTGTGATTCGTGACACCGTCGGCACGAGGAGCCAGAAAACCTTTGCCCGCATGCATGTGGGTTTCGTCAACATCAACGCCAATCAGGCCAAATGCTCGCTGGTCGCAGCCAGCCCCGTCTAGCAACCTGACCTTGCCGGCGGTGGTAACACAGCGGTAACATCGCCGTTATACCGGTCGGGCGGCCCTAGGAACTAATCGTGCCGATCCCCAGTTGTTAGAGTGATCCGCGCAGCGGCGCGGGGGGAGCGATACTGAAATGCCCGTAGTGCGATATTTTATGTATGTCGGCGGAGCATTGCTCGCGCTGCTGTTTATTTCGGGTTTATTTCTGCCGAAATCGCCGGTTGTAGACAGAACGGATAGTGCGGCCGAGTTGCCTGCGATACGGATTCATTCCGACCGGAAATGGCCGGAGCGCGTTGTTTTCGATACCAGCATCCCGACGGTCGTCCCTGCGCAAACCGCGAAGGCAGAGGCCATTGCCCCGTCGCCGACCCCGGTCGCCGACGTCTCGGCAAGAGTGCGCGTGCGGGAGGCATTTGCGCAGATGGTGCCGCCCGAGCCAAAGAAGCCGGAAGCGAAGCCGCAGCGGAAACGCAAGATTGCAAAAAACCGGGTTGCCCCGCCGATGATTCAGGTCGCGCAGCAGCCACGATTTGGCTTTTTCAACACCTGGTAAGCTGCGGCTATCACTCCAGCTTGGTATCCAAGAGGTTCAAGGCCACTTTACCGTAGCCCATGTGTTCCATCGCGGATCGCCGCTGATTACGACGTCAAACGTCTTGGTTTAACAAGCCGGGCGCAAACACCAAGACTGTTGTGTTCAAAATGCAGTTCAGCATTTAGCCCAATCGCCAGCGCTCGCATGAGCTGAAAGCCCAGCCCTCCATCTGTCGACGGATCGAAACTCTCGGGGAAACCGACGCCGTCGTCCGTCACTTCCACCATGAATGAGCCATCGTCCTTCGTCTCGCAGCGTATATTGACCTTCACAGCCAAACCCGTCGGATGCGCATACTTGGCGGCGTTGGTCAGGAGCTCGGCGGTGATAAGCCCGGCATGAAGTGCATGACGCGGGTCGAGGTAGCCATCGCAAGAATTATCGACGGTCAGGTCCATCCTTGCTTCCGGACCGAGCGTGCCAATCATCTCGCCAATTTCTTGCAGAAAATCCCCGAGGTTTACCCCATTGCCATTGTTGGAGAGCGCCAAGGACTTGTGGAGTTTCGCCGTGACCTCGATGCGTGCGCTGATGTCGTCGAGCAACACGCAAACCTGCCCCGCCGTAAAGGTCTTGCCGCTCTTGGAAATAGCGTTGCGCTGGAGGCGGATAACGCCGCTGAGGCTGGCCAGGTTGTTCGCTATCCGATGGTCCGCCTCAGCCAGTCCGATTATCCCGTGTTCGATCAAAATTGACATTTTTGCGCTTCCCGTCTGGGGACAACGCGCGCCTTAAAAGGTCGGCAATCAAGAAAACAATAATAAGTTCAATGTGTTGGTGGCACATTTGGTGCTTTTTGGGCTCTAGTTGTCTAACCCGCAAGAAGGGATTAATGAGTATAAACAGCAAGGAACTCATTATGGGGTTCTTACGTTAAGGGAGTTAGTAGTTCACGGGGGAGTGCCAAGATGGGCGATCTCAATCGAGGCGAGCGGCTGCAGATCATGCTGATGCATGAGGAGCTGCGGATCATTGATACTTGGCGGTTTGCAAAGCGAATGCCGAGCAGGGCGGCCGCAATACGCGAGTTGCTGAAGCGCGGCCTTGCTGCCGAGGGATTTGGGGAAGTCCAGGACGGCCAGAAATCCAAGGACTTCTCCGTTCTCTCCGGCAAAGCAGCCGAGTAGCTCGCCAGCGAGATCCAAGCTTCGGTGCACGGTAGCGGCCTGACAATCGGGCGCGGTGCCTCAGTAGTTCAAGCGCAGACGCGAGACCCTGGAATTTAGCTTCGGTCCGGTCCGCGGCTTCGGCAACAAATCCACCTCAAACTTGGGCGCTGGGCCCTGAGCAGTGTAGTGTCCGCGCACGGTCAAGCAGGTAGCCTTGACCGTGGATCCTAATGCACACGGACCGACAAGCTCAGGGAGGGTCTTATGCTGACATTCATGCTCTCGCTTAACTGGACCGACCAGGGAATTCGCGCGGTCAAGGACGCGCCGAAGCGCGCGCAAGCTGCGCGCGATCTCGCCAAGAAGGTGGGCGTTGAGATCAAGCAGGTATATCTCACGTCTGGCGACAGCGATCTGGTATTATTTGTTGATACGCCGAGCGGCGATAACATCGCCAAGTTCGCGTTGGCACTCGGCGCAATTGGCAACGTGCGCACGCGCACCGCGCGGGCATGGTCGGAGGCGGAGTTCGTCAAGCTGGTCTCCGAGTTGCCCTGAACCGCGTCGCGGCGACCGCTGCGCTATCACGACATTTCTCAGGAAGTCTTCGGTCGCGATTGGATTGAGACGACCGCCCCTCCGGCCTGGCCAAGGAACGTGGGCGGCGGCGGATCGTGCTGGCGACGGATTGCCGATTGCTCGGGTTGCGTTCAGCTCGGGGGATGGCAATCGCCAACCCGCTGCGCCACCACCGTTTCTTTGGTCGGTATCTTTCCAATGCTGCCCTGATGGATCTCCGTGTAGACGCTGTCCCCTTTAACATTGATCTCGGTCTGGATCGGCGCAGCGCCTCCACAGACCTTCTGGAAAACATAACCATCATCTGTCTTGCGAAGGTCCTTGGTGCTGCAACCTCCCGTCTTGAGCGGGGTGAATTCCGCCTTCAACTCCAGCGTCGGGTTGACACAGCGGGTCATCTGTCGGGCGATTGGCAAGCCACTGGTTTGCAGCCGATCATTCGGCTTGCCGTCGGTCTCAAGGGTCCGCTCGAACGTCCACAGCCCGCTGCGAAAAGTCGGGCCGTCATAAGCGAAGCTTGCGGAGTTTGTCGCCAACAGCGCGCAGGCCACAGCCATGGCCAGCAACATAGGGCGGGGGAGTGGGTTGGGTTCATCTTCACGGGGAACGATTGCGGTCATTGCACTCTCCAGAAGTGAACATCTCGAACCAACAGGTAAGAGCCGCGCTCCCGTTTTCAGGAGCTTGAATTTAATTTTAACCATACCTCGCAGCTTCGAATGCAACCGCCGCGATCGAGTCCGGATTCTTGAGAAGCTGTTGGGCCTCCGAGCCGCCACGCAACGCGTTGTTCTACCTCTGTTCTCAGGCGGCAAGGACGTTGTCCCGGAGACCGCGCGCATCCGCTCCGCAAGTCCGGTCTTCGTTCGCGCCCTAAAAAATCGGCAAACAGGCCGATCGAGAAAATTCGAAAAAACCTTTCCAGGAAACTAACAGGACCCGGGCCGAGAGTGACCGCGTGATGCGCGCTCGAACGTCATGCCGCAACCTTCGCAGCGCCGGGCACGTCGGGATTTGCGGGTCCGTTCTTCAAAACAATAACATCTCGTTCACCATGAGCGACAAATCCCTCCCTTCCTTTTTGCAAACTCGTTCGACCCTCATGTTGGCTTATACTTTTGCTGCTTAATCATCGTTAGAGAAAGAGCTTTACCCACATACAGTTCAAGCGCGTAAATGTGGATAGTAAAAGCGTATGAATACCGCACGCATCGCCGTCCTGACCATCGCTCTCCTTGCTGGCGGCGTTGCCGCCTATCTCGCGAGTGGGTTGGGCGACAGGCCTCCCCCCACCGAAACGATCACGCTGCAGACCGTGGACGTTCTCGTTGCGAAGGCCGACATCGGTCTTGGCCAGACGGTCACCGCCGAGGCTCTGCAATGGCAAACGTGGCCGGCGGCGACTGCGAGCAACAGCTTTATCCGCCGCAACGATCGTCCTGATGCAACGACCCAGATTTCCGGCTCGATCGCCCGCGCGCCATTCATCGCGGGTGAGCCGATTCGCGAGCCGAAGCTGGTCAGGGCTAATGGCTCAGGCTTCATGGCCGCCATCCTGCCGGCCGGCATGCGCGCTGTCTCCACCGAAATTTCGCCGGAGACCGGCGCCGGCGGCTTTATTCTTCCTAACGACCGGGTCGATGTAATCCTTTCGAGGCGCGAGAAGAATCCGGACCGCGGCGGTTCGGCCGATATCGTCAACTCCGAGGTCATCCTCAGCAACGTGCGTGTTCTCGCTATCGACCAGGCGCCAAAAGAAAAAGATGGCCAGACTAACGCTGGCAACGTCCTCGTCGGCGACGCCAGCGAGACTGTCCATTATCCGGTAAGTTGATCATCGGAATGAAGGGAAAGGCCAATGATTGCGCACCTGAAGCTCATCGAGCCATGTAACGAAAACCGGCAAGTTGAGCCCATGCCCCGGCGAGTGGCCAACGCAGAGATGCGTAGCCGCGAGTACCTGACGCCGGCCGAGATCGAGAAGCTGATCAAGGCGGCCAGAGAAGGCCGCTGGGGACATCGGGACGCTTGCTGATCCTTACCAGCTATCGCCATGGTTTGAGGGCCAAAGAAGCTTGCGAGCTGGAATGGTCGCAGGTCGAGTTTGGCCGGTCGGCTGCCCTGCATGTTCGGCGCGCCAAGAACGGCAAGCCAAGCGTTCATCCCATCCGCGGCGACGAGCTGCGCATGCTGACGTCTCTTCGAAAGGACTACCCCGACAGCGGCTTCGTGTTCACCACCGAGCGCGGCACGCCGTTCACGCCGGACGCCATCAACCGGCTGGTGAAGACCATCGGCAAGCGCGCGAAGCTGGCGCTGCCGACGCACTTTCACATGTTGCGGCACAGCTGCGGCTACAAGCTCGCCAATGATGGGATCGACACCCGGG
>Ga0307312_10000133_pt1 | contig 28924 bp, 34 predicted proteins | sample ER_DNA_202_FD_194489 | JGI IMG/M metagenome (GOLD analysis project Ga0307312, IMG submission 194489) | Bulk soil microbial communities from the East River watershed near Crested Butte, Colorado, United States - ER_DNA_202 | ecosystem: Environmental > Terrestrial > Soil > Floodplain | place... | reverse complement strand
AGCGATGTGCAAGCTGTACGCCTCCGAGACCTCAAAGCGCGCCGCCGACCAGGCGGTGCAGATCCACGGCGGGTACGGCTTCATGGAGGACTACCCCGTTGCGCGCTACTGGCGCGACGTGAAGGTGAACGAGATCGGCGAGGGCACCTCAGAGGTGCAGCGCATGCTGATCGCAAGACTTCTGGGCTGCTAGCCGGTACGGAACCCTGGAGCGGCGCCGGGTGTATACGAGCCATGGGTCTGAAGATGTTGAGCAGCCAAGTCTTCATTGGCATGGTGATAGGCCTGGTCTTGGCCAGCTCGATTGGGTGCGATCAGGAATCGAAGCCCTCGCCGTCAAGTAGACCGAGTGATTTGCCTGGTGCGACCCGCCTTTCAGGCGGGTGTGGAGCGACGCCGATCTATCAAGGGGGAATTCCAGCCTGGTTGGAGGAAGCCGGTGCACATAACAATCCCGGCCAGACGCCTTACGTCGTCGCCAGTCCCGAGGTTGCGGCAGGCTTCCTGTTTGCCAATCCACTTCGCGCTGGAAAGCCGGAGAATCCCGCCAACAAAATCCTATGGGTCACGCGCACCGCGAACCGCGGCGCATTGAGCGTGGTAGCGCACCCGATTGGCTCAAGCTCCCCTGTTGTCAACGCGGAAGCCATGCCCGCGAGCCCTGGTTATATCTATCCGTCGATCATCGACGTCCCGACCGCTGGCTGCTGGCACATCTCGTTGAGCTGGGAAGGCAATCACGCAGACCTGGATCTTCAGTATCAGTAGCAAGCTCGCCCCAAGGCCGAGCTCCGACTTGGTTACCGATACACGCCGTTATGGCCGAGGCTGTGAAGGCCGACGTTCGGGAAGTACGTCAGGCCGTGATCCTCTGAGCCGACTGCGATCTTGGCGATCAGCTTGCCGGTGACCGTATTCATCACGTAGACGGTTCCGTTGTAGCGGCCCGACGCCCACAGCTGCGTGCCGGCTGGGTTCAGCTGGAGCATGTCGGGGCTGCCACCGCCAGGTATGTACCACTTGGCGACGACCTTCCGTGTCGCGAAATCGATGACCGAGAACGAACCCTCCAGACGGTTTGACACATACAGAGATTTGGTGTCACGAGAAATCTGGAAGCCGTGGGCCCCACGCCCAGTTGGGATGAACTGAATCTCCTTCATTGCGATGGGGTCGACCACCGACACTCCCATGCGTCCCTGGTTGCTCACGTAGAAGACGGTTCCGTCGGGGGAGAGCTTGACGTCGATGGGCAGGCCGCCGACGTGTACTGCGCCAACGAGCTTCATCTTGTTGACGTCGACCTTGGCGAGCATGCCGGTGTACTCGGTCGAGATCATCAGGTAGCTGCCGTCCGCGCTGAAGTCCATGTGGTCCGCCCCCGCCCATGGGATGCCGACCGAGCCGAGCAGCTTCCAACCGCGGTGCGGATCGCGAAACTCGATGCGCTGCAGGCGTTCGACGACGTCGATCGCCTTGGTGCCGTCGGGCGTGAAGTACAGGTTGTATGGGAAAGGGATCGAGATCTGCCCTGTCGGTTTCCCAGTCTTTGGGTTGATCACGGTCAAGCTGTTCGAACCCTCGTTGTCGACGTAGAGCGCGCTCATGTCCCAGGCGGGCGCGATGTGGTGCGGGATGGAGCCGACCGCGAAGTGATCGATGACCTTGAACGTCAGCGGGTTGATCACATCCACGGTGCCGGCTCCGCTGTTGGGGACGTAAACGCGTGGAGGTAGCTTGCAGAGCGGGCACGGCACGACGCCCGACATGATGTTGGCGTAGACGTTGATTGGAGTTGCAGGCAGGCTGCCCGGCAGCACGTCCGCCGCCGGCAGCACCCGGATCGGTCCCGACGGCGCAGCCGCCCCGGGTGGCGCGGGGGACAGGTACGGCGTGGTCCACACCACAGCGAACACGACGCCGGCAGGGCTGAGGATCAGCGCAGAGAGAAGGACGGCAGCCAGCAGTCGCATTGGCCGGGACCGCAAGTAGGAAACGAAACGGTTACTCGTCAGGGAGATCTTCCAGTTTCGGGGCGAGCTCGCACACCCAACGGCCGTCGTCGAGGCGGCGGATGAATCGGCTGTAGCCCTGGTTTCGCGCCACGTTCAAGAATTGCTCCTGCGTGATCAACGTGCGGAGCCGGGCCAGGTCTGCATACGTGTTGTCGCGCATGATGCCGCCCACCACGCCGGCGAGCTCGCGCCACTGACCTTCGGAGAGCGGCTCGCCGTAGCCCGCGATAGTGACCAGCAGAGCTGCGGTAGCGCCGGTGATCGTTTCGGGTAGCAGCTTCTCCGATTTGGCCCGCGAGATGATCTCCCGGCCGGTGCTGATGATGTCCGCGATCCGGTCGCGCCGCACCCCGATGATGTCGCGCCCGCTGCCAACCGTGGTGCCTTCGAGGTATCTGGGTCCTGCTTCCATGCCCGTTTCCCTATTCTAGGTCCCGGTCAGATGGACCTGGATCTGGCGCCCCAGCACGCGACCTTCCGGGCCGCCGTTCGCGAATTGGCGCAAGGAGTGGCGCTGCCGCACGCGGCAGAGGTCGATCGCGAGAGTCGATTCCCAGACGAAGCCGTCAAGGCGGCCGCAGAGGCCGGCCTGCTGGGGGTCCTCATTCCGCGCGAATACGGTGGGGCTGGGCTCGATGCGATCGCCTTTGCCGTCTGCATCGAAGAGCTCGCTCAAGCGTGCGCCTCGACATCGGTAATCGTCGACGTCCACACGAGCGTCGGCAGCGAACCGATACTCCTCTTCGGCACCGAAGAGCAGAAGCGTCGCTGGCTGCCTGCTCTCGCATCGGGCGAGCTCCTGGGCGCATTTGCCCTTACGGAGCCTGCCTCCGGATCGGATGCCGCCTCGCTGAAGATGACGGCTCGGCGTGTCGGCGCTGACTACGTCCTCAATGGCACCAAGGTTTTCATCACGAACATCGGACGGGCAGGCCTCTACGTAGTTTTCGCCAGGACGGGATCGGATGAGAAAGCGGCAGGGATCAGCGCTTTCCTGGTGCCTGGTGACGCACCCGGCGTCCGGGTCGGCCAGATGTTCGAGAAGATGGGGCTGCACGGGTCACCAACCGGCGAGCTTGTGCTCGAAGACGTTGTCGTGCCTGAAGCCAATCGGCTGGCCACCGAAGGGCAAGGGTTCACTGTCGCCATGCGGGCCCTCGACTCGGGCCGGATCGGCATCTCGGGTCAAGCGCTTGGCATCGCGCAGGCGGCGGTAGACGAGTCGCGAGCGCTGCTGGCGGAGAGAGAGCCGGCCCAGGGCGATGAGTTCATGCTCGCCGACATGGCGACAAGGCTCGAGTCCGCGCGCCTGCTCGCGTACCACGCTGCATGGCTGTGCAGCAACGGCCGCCAGTTCACTCGGCAGGCTTCGATGGCCAAGCTCCACTGCACGGACACCGCGATGCAGGTCGCCCTGGATGGCCTTCAGCTGGCCGGCGATGAGGGCACTTTTGCAGGCAGCCCATTCGAGCGCCACGTCCGCGACGCCAAGGCCCTTCAGATCTACGAGGGTTCAAACCAGGTCCAGCGAATCGTCATCGCGCGCGATCTGCTGCGGTAGGCTCAGTCGATGGACTTTGAGTTCTCGGAGGAGCAGGTCGCGATCCGGGACACGATCCGCGAGCTGGTGCAGGACAAGGTCGCGCCTCGCGCCGCTGAAATCGATGCGAAATCCGAGTACCCGCAAGACATCGAGAAGCTCTTTGCCTCCAACGGCATCCTGGGCATTCCCTTCCCCGAGCAGTACGGCGGGATCTCCGGCTCGAGCGTCACGATCTGCATGGGCATCGAAGAGATCGCAAAGGCTTGCGCCACATCGTCATTGATCCTCGCAGTGCAAGCGCTTGGCGCCTATCCGATCCTGGTCGCGGGCACCGAGGAGCAGAAGAAGAGGCTCTGTCCCCCGCTGGCTTCCGGTGAGAAGGTCGCCGCCTATGCCCTGTCGGAGACCGGCAGCGGCTCTGACGCCGCCGCGATGAAGACTCGCGCGGTCCGTCACGGAAACGAGTACGTGTTGAACGGGACCAAGCAGTTCATCAGCGGCGGCAGCATCGCTGGGACCCTGGTGGTTTTCGCGCAGACCGATCCGGAGGCGAAACATCGCGGCATCTCCGCGTTTGTGCTCGAACGTGAGACAAGCCCGTGGAACGCGGACAAGCTCGAGCACAAGCTCGGCGTGCGCGGCTTCCCTACTGCGCAGCTGGTCTTCGAGGACGTCAAGGTTCCGGTCGCCAACCGGCTCGGCGAAGAGGGTTCGGGTTTCAAGCTCGCCCTTAACGTGCTCGACCGTTCCCGCCCCGGTATCGGCGCACAGGCGCTCGGCATCGCTGAGGGGGCGTTCGAGTACGCGCTCAACTACGTCCAGGAAAGGAAACAGTTCGGGCAGGCCATTGCCAGCTTCCAGGGCATCCAGTTCATGCTCGCTGACATCGCCACCCAGATCGAAGCTGCCAGGCATCTGGTCTTCCGTGCGGCCACGAAGGTTGACGCAAAGGCTCCAGACCTGACCAAGATCGCAGCGATGGCCAAGCTCTTCGCGTCGGATATGGCGATGAAGGTAACCACCGACTGCGTGCAGCTGCTCGGAGGCTACGGCTACATCAGCGACTACCCGGTGGAACGGATGATGCGCGACGCGAAGATCACCCAGATCTACGAAGGGACGAACCAGATCCAGAGGGTGGTCATCGCGAGATCGTTGCTCAAGTGAGCCTCCCAAGCCCTGAACCCGCCGGCTCACGCGGGGTCGTCGAGGAAAGCCAGGACGATGCGCCGCCTCCTCCGATCAGCGCGCGTCCAAGCATTGCGCCGTATCACCCGCCACCGCCGTATCCGCCACCCAGCCTTGTGCGTGCCACGCCCACCGATGGTCGTGCCATCACCTCGCTGGCGGCGTCGATCCTTGGCATCCTGCTCGGCCTGCCGTTCGGCCTCCCCGGCCTCGCGCTAGGGCCCCTCGGCTACTTCATGGGGCGCTCGGCCATCGCCCGCATCGACGGAGCGCCCGGTGTGGCGGGCGGTCGTGGCGTCGCAGTCGCGGGTTGGGTGCTCGGGGTCGTTGCGACGGCCATCGGGGCGGTGGTCAGCCTGGCCTGGCTGATCCTGCTCCTAGTTGGGATGTCGGCCCAGCAGAGCTTCGAATAGAGCCGGTGGACCGCGTCACCGAAGCCTTCACCTGGCCGTTTCGCGATCCCGACTGGATCGCAAAGATTCTCATCATCGCGTTGATCCTCCTGATCCCGATCGTCGGCTCGATCAACGGGCTTGGCTGGATGCTGGCGTCGCTCGACCGGCTCAGAGCGGGCGAGGACAGACTTGCCCCCGCCAACTTGAGGTATCTCGGACGCGGAATCCGCCTTTTCGGTGTGGAGCTGATCTACGGCCTTGGGATCGCGGCGGTCGCTCTTTTGATCTTTGTTCCGGCTTTCGTGCTGGCATCGAACGAGGGCCAGGGCTCCGCGAATGGCGCCGTCATCGCGGCAGCGATATTCCTCAATCTCCTCGGCTTTAGCGTGATCACCTTGTTGAGCCTGGGCTTGACGTTTGCATTTCCCGCCATCGTGCTGGCCACTGAGAGCGGGGGCCTGGCCGGCGGGCTCAACATTGGCGCGGTGATTCGCCGATCGCGAATGAACCTGACCCACACTCTCATCGCCGGCCTTATGCTGATCGCCGCCAGCTTCGTTGGCTCTTTGGGCTCGGTCGTTTGCGGTGTCGGTGCTCTGGTGACCACGGCGTACGCGCTTGCGATGCAGGCGTGGATAGTTCGCAGCTTCGAAAAGGGGTAGTGCGCCGCAGCAGCGGCGTAAGGAGGAGTTAAATGTCGGACTTGCCGCCTCCACCGCCGTCAGGCGGAGGGTTCACGCCGCCGCCGCCGCCGCCGCCGTCAGGCGGAGGGTTGACGCCGCCGCCGCCGCCACCTCCGCCGCCGCCGCCGCCGCCGGCTGGCGGGGGCTACACACCTCCGCCGCCCCCCTCCGGATACGTGCCGCCGGCGCCCGGCGGATACGCCCCCGTGGCAGCAGGGTATGCCGCCCCGCGCACCGATGGCCTCGCAATTGGCGCGCTCATCACGGGAATCCTCGCAGTCGTCTGTTTCTGGATCTGTCTCGGGCTGATCCTGGGGCCGGCCGCCGCGATCATGGGATTCATCTCCCGGCAACGGATCGCCGCCAGCGGTGGGACGGTGGGTGGGGGAGGCCTTGCCCTTGCCGGGATGATCCTGGGCATCGTCGGGTTCGTGCTCACCGCGGCCGAGGTGATCTGGTGGATCTTCGTGGCGTCCGCTACCTCGACGAGTTCGTCGCCCTGAGGCCTCCCGCCTAAGCTGCGAGCACTTCGCGCGTAACCGTCCGGGCCGGAAACCCGTTCCTTAAGGGTTGGACGTTAGAATCCCCGTGCGCATGTCTAGGGCCAGGCCAAGGGCCAGGCGATCCCGCTATCACGTCACCTACCGCCTGACCCGGTCGGTCCCGGCGTTGATTCTTGTCGCCCTCCTGCTGGTGGTTCTCGTGGGTGCGACTTTCACCTATGCCCGGCTTGACAGCTTCGTGGCCGGGATCACAGGACAGCACATCAACCCGCTTGGGGAGATTGTGCAGGCGGTCGAGCCAGCGCCCGGCACCATCGCGTACAAGCTCAAGCACAACCAGCGCGTCAACATCCTTCTGCTCGGTAGGGGCGGCTACGAGAACGACGCCCCGTTCTTGACCGACTCGATCATGGCAGTGAGCATCGATCCAGTGAGCAACCGCGTGATGCTGGTGTCGATCCCGCGTGACCTGACGGTCGAGATGAACCTGCAGGACCCTCCAAGCCGAATCTGGGCCAACAAGGTCAACGCCGCGTACGAGGTGCCGTATACGAACATCATCTGCTGCGTCGCGAAGGCGTACACAGGGCGCAACGGCGGCGGCAAGGCCGCGGAGCATGAGGTCGGAAAGATCACCGGTCTCACCTTCGACAAGTTCATCGCTGTCGACTTCATAGCTTTTCGCGACGTGGTGAACGCGCTTGGTGGAGTGGATGTGTGCTTGACGACCAACCTCGACGACAACAGCTATCCCGACTATCACGGCGGTTACAACCCGATCCACTTCAAGGCCGGCTGCCGGCACTACAACGGGGAGCAGGCCCTCCAGATTGCGCGATCCAGGCATGCGATCCAGGCTGAGCAGTCGTCCGACTTCGGGCGCGCCCGCCGTCAGCAGGACATCATGTACTCGATCAAGAAGAAGGCGACCTCAGTCAACGGATTCTCGAAAGCGCCCCAGCTGCTGTCCGCCCTTCAGAAGAACATCACCACCGACATGACCTTGTCCGACATGAAGGCCATCTACGACTGGGGCAAGAACCTTCCTAACTCCTCGATCATCAAGGTCGCCCTGACCGCGCCTCAACCTGGGACGGAGGGGAACCTCCTCGACTTCGCCAATTGCGGCATGGGCCCTTACGTATCGCAGCTGTGCCCACTGGACCAAAGCTACGGAATGATCCACCGCTACATCAAGAACATATTGCTCGACCCCAACCTACTGGCTGAGAAAGCGCCGATTCAGTTTGCGAACGGGTCCAACAACTTCACAGGGCTCGAGGGCAGGGTCACCGACATGCTCGATCCGACAGGGCTTCTGCTGTCTGACCCTGTTGCGCATCAGCCGGTATCGAAGACAGTCGTCCTTGATTACTCGGGCGGCCAGTTTCCCCTGACCGCGAAGTGGCTGGCGAGCTATTTCGGCGCGACGATCGTCCCGGCGACATCGACCAAGCCCGCGCGTGCGCGGGGCCAGCAAGCCTTTGGGCTCGTCGTCGTGCTCGGGCACGACTACGCGAGCCGCTTCCTGGGGCTGTAAGGGAGGCTGCCGACCCTGCCGCACTGTTAGGTTAGGTCGCGGGGTGGAAGCCGCAAAGAACGACAGCGACCTGGCGAAGCGGTTTCGCGCCGGCGACATCAGAGCCCTCGCTCGGGCGATCAGCCTGGTCGAGCGTCGCGACCCTTCGGTTCGGGCCCTCGAGGAGGCGCCCAGCGGCAAGGTTGTCGCGGCCCCCGTCATAGGCTTCACGGGCGCGCCGGGGACTGGCAAGTCGACGCTCGTAGACGCTCTGGTTGCCTTGCTCCGGAGACAGGGCAAATCTGTCGCGGTGATCGCTACCGACCCCAACTCGCCCTTCACTGGCGGAGCCATCCTCGGTGATCGAATCCGAATGCAGCGCCACGCTCTGGACCCCAAGGTTTTCATCCGCAGCATGGGCGCTCGCGGCCATCTCGGCGGCCTCTCGCTCGCCTGTCGCGAGGCGATACGGCTGCTGGTGGCTTTCGGCTTCGATCAAGTGATTCTCGAGACTGTCGGAGTTGGTCAGTCGGAGCTTGAGGTGGCTGCGGTCGCCGACACGACAGTGGTCGTCATGACGCCGAACCTCGGGGATGGCGTGCAGATGATCAAAGCAGGGATCCTGGAGATTGCCGACATCTTCGTCGTCAACAAGGCGGACCTCGATGGGCATCAGCGTGTGGTGATGGAGCTACGTGGCATGCTCAGTCTCAACGCGCCGCGTGCCCACGGCGCCGGCGTACCGAAGGCCTGGAAGCCGCCGATCATTCCCACTGTGGCCGCCCGCCAGGAGGGAATCGAGGAGCTGTGGGCGGCCATCGAGGCCCACCGCATGCACCTCGAATCGAGCGGCCGGGCGCGCGAGCTTGCTGAGAAGAGGCTGCGGGATGAGACCGCCGAGGTGGTGGCCGAGCTCGCGCGAGAGCAGGCCCTGTTGGCACTTGGGGAGGACGCCGGGCTGACCGAGACGTTGTTGAAGGATGGGACACCGTACCGTGCCGCAGAGGAGATCCTCAGGGGGATCGGCAGCGCAACTCGGAAGCGCAGGCCGGAAGCGGCCATGAAACCGACTTCAGAGCCCGGATAGATAATGGATGGCCATGCAGCCGGAGATGCCAGCCGAATCTTTGGAGCCCATGCGGCCCGATCCGCGCGTTAGGGGGCCCGTCCCGTCGTCGCTGCCCCCGCGCAACCACGGCGCGGGGACCCCGAAGGAAGCGCTCCTAGCCGGGCCACCCCTTCCACTGGGGCCCCCATGGCGAAGCCATGGGAGGGACCTCTGGATCTCCAAATCTTTCGGCCGGCCCACCGGCAGCATGGCCTCATGAAGGTCCGAGCGCGCGATCCGAAAGAGGCGTGGAAGGAGGAGTTCGAGTCAGGCCCGACGCGCGACGACGGTATCGAGACCTCGACCATTTCCGGGATCCCCCTCAAGCCTCTCTACACGACGGCCGACTTGCCGAGGCGCGAGGAGGAGATGCCCGGCTCGTACCCATACACGCGGGGCATCCATGCGGGGGGCTATCGCGGCCGGCTTTGGACCATGCGCCAGTTCTCCGGCTTCGCGACTGCCGAGGAGACCAACAAGCGTTACAAGTACCTGCTCGCGAACGGGCAGACCGGGCTCTCCGTAGCGTTTGACATGCCCACGTTGATGGGCCAGGACTCTGATGCTCCGACCAGCCGTGGGGAGATCGGGCACTGCGGTGTCGCCATCGATTCGCTCGCGGACATGGAGACGCTCTTCGAAGGAATCCCGCTTGGCGAAATAACGACCTCGATGACCATCAACTCGCCTGCCGCGATCCTGCTCTGCATGTACATCGCCGTCGCCGAAAAGCAGGGAGTGCCGGCGTCCGCGCTGGGAGGCACCCTGCAGAACGACATCCTCAAGGAGTTCATCGCCCAGAAGGAGTTCATATTTCCGCCGGAGCCGTCAATGCGCCTCGTCGTGGACTCGATCGAGTACTGCGCCAAAGAGGTGCCGAAATGGAACACCATCTCGATCTCGGGGTACCACATTCGCGAGGCTGGTTCGACCGCTGCCCAGGAGCTGGCCTTCACGCTGGCCGACGGCATGGCCTACGTGGATGCGTGCATTGAACGCGGGATGCGGGTCGACGATTTCGCTTCGCGCCTCTCCTTCTTCTTCGACGCGCACATCGACTTCTTCGAGGAGATCGCCAAGTTCCGTGCCGCGCGCCGCATCTGGGCACGCTGGATGCGCGAGCGGTACGGCGCCCAGGACGAGCGATCCCTAAAGCTGCGCTTCCATACGCAGACGGCTGGAGTTTCGCTCACCGCCCAGCAGCCCGAGCTCAACATCGCTCGCACCGCCATCGAGGCGCTGGCCGCGGTCCTCGGGGGGACTCAGTCGCTGCACACCAACGCGATGGATGAGGTGCTGGCCTTACCCACCGACAAGGCGGCCAGGCTTGCCCTTCGCACACAGCAGCTGCTTGCATTCGAGACGGGGGTCGCGAACACCATCGACCCACTTGGCGGCAGCTACTTCATCGAGGCACTGACCGACGAGATGGAGCGGCAGGCCGAGGTCTACTTCAAGCGCATCGAGGAACTCGGTGGTGTCATTCCGGCGATCGAAGCCAGCTTCTTCCAGAAGGAGATCGCCGACTCCGCCTTCATTTATCAGCAGGAGCTGGAGCAGAAACGGCGGCTGATGGTCGGTGTGAACGAGTTCACAGTCGACGATGAAGAGCCGATGGAGATCCTCCGCATCGATCCGAAGCTCGAGGGCGAGCAAGTGGCTCGGGTGAAGGAAGTGCGCCGCACACGCGACAACGCGAGGTGCTCCAAGGCGTTGGCGGATCTGCGGAAGGCGGCCCAAGGCACCGACAACCTGATGCCATTCATCCTCGAGTCAGTGCGTGCCTACGCGACCGAAGGCGAGATCATGAACACGCTGATCGAAGTTTTCGGAATCTACACCGAGAAGGCAGTTATTTGATGCCGGTCGAAACTGCGGTGAGGCCAGTCCGCATCCTCGTCGCCAAGGTCGGGCTTGACGGCCACGACCGCGGTGTCAAGGTGGTGGCACGCGCCCTGCGCGATGCGGGCTACGAGGTCATCTACACAGGTCTGCGTCAGACGCCTGAGATGGTCGTCGACGCCGCACTCCAGGAGGATGCGCAGGTGATCGGCCTTTCCATCCACTCGGGCGCGCACATGACTTTGTTCCCGGCCGTGGTCCAGGAGCTCAAGAGGCGCAAGGCGACCGACATCGTAGTGTTCGGGGGCGGCATCATCCCGGAGGACGACATCGCCGCACTCAAGAAAAAAGGCGTGGCTGAGCTGTTCACGCCCGGCACCCCGCTGCAGGACATCGTCGACTGGCTCAGAAAGCGCTTCCCCAAGGGCGGAAACTAGCCCCCGGCTCAGCTACCGGCGCAGCACCACCGTCCCGGCAATCTTGTCCATCCAGCCTTGCTTGCGCCCGTCGAAGGCAACCCAGATCACCCCGATCAAGCAGACGGCAAACGACAGGACCAGGCCCAGCCATCGCAGCGCCGCTTTGCCGAGCGAGATTGGCTGGCCGGTGTTGGCGTCGGCGACCCGCAGCCCGAAGATGCGCTGGCCGAGCGATGCGCCCATGTAGGTCCACAGGAGGGCGAAGTAGACGAGGCTCAGGACCAAGTCGATCCCGTTGGAGGCGCGGACCGACGCGCTGTTCAGGTCGTTGTAGTCAACCGCAAGGGGGGCGCTCAGGATGCCGCCGATGATGCCGAGGATGATGGCGTCGATGATGTAGGCGACGGCGCGGATCCAGAAGCCGCCGTAGGACGCGGCCGGCGCATACGCGACCGGTGCCGCCTCATACCCGCTCGGCATCTGAGGGGGCGGCGCATAGCCAGGAGGTGGCGGTGGGGGCGGCGGCGGGTTCTGCATCCGGTATTCCTCCCCGAATTTAGTTGTGGTCGATCAAGACACGGTGACGATCGTGCCTGCCACCTTGTCGTGCCAGGCCTGCTTCTGGGGGTCCCACAGCTGCCAAAGCCAGCCGATGGCTCCAATGATGCAGACGGTGAAGCCGACCTCGAGACACCACACGAGACCGCGGAGGGCTGCCTTGCCCATCGTTGGATACTGCCCCGTCGCCATGTCTCGCACCTTGAAGCCAAACGGCATCATCCCGATCGAGGCGCCGCGTGAGCTCCAGAAGAATGCGAAGTAGGCGACGTCGATCGCCAGGCCGATGAGCCCGGCAACTCCCTGGGCTTTCTGGAGCGGCACCTGGATGATCACGCCGACGACGATGAGGATGACGACGTCGATCAACCCGCCGACGATGCGCATTCCTGGGCTCGCCAGGTTCCCAGTCGCGCCCCCCATCGGAGCTGCGGAACCCGACGGCGGGAGTGGTGGCTGGTAGCCACCTGACGGCGGCGGGGGCGGCGGGGGCGGTGGGTTCTGCATGCGTTGTCCCTCCAACGAATCTCACTGCAACCGAATCCAGCTGTGCGGTCGCCCGCACCCATTCGATTATCATAAGTGGGCCTCTCCATCCCGAGGCTGAACCATGCAGCTGAAAGCCTCCACCCGCACACTCCTCGGCAAGCGCTCGCGCCGGCTCCACGGCGAAGGCAAGCTTGCCGCTGTCGTCTACGGTCACAACACGGCGGCGACGCCGCTGGTCCTCGACCGCCTCGAGTTTCAGAAGGTGTTCGTCAAGTCAGGACGCACGCACCTTGTGGACCTGGTCGTCGACGGCGACCGCACAGAGAAGGTTCTGGTCCGTGAGATTCAGACCCACCCGCGCCGCCTTGGACCGATCCACGTCGACTTCTATCAAGTAAGTCTTGAGGAGAAGATCACCGTTGAGGTGCCGGTTCACCTCACCGGCGAGTCTGCGGCAGTGAAGCGCGGTGACGCCGACATTCTCCAGCCTATCCACAGGGTCAGAGTGGAGTGCCTTCCTACGGACATCCCGGAAGCATTCGAGGTCGATCTAACGCCACTCGAAGAGATCGAATCCGAGCTGCGAATCTCGGACCTCGTTGTGCCGAAGGGCGTGACCGTGCTTGACGAGCTTGAGGAGTTGGTGGTCAAGATAGTCCACAAGCGAGAGCTCAAGGTCGAAGAGGAGGTCCCCGCGGCGGAGGCGACAATCGTTGGCGAGGGCGAGGAAGCAGCCGAGGAAGGGGCTCCCGCCGCCGAGGAGCAAACCGAGACCGAGAAGTAGATGTCGCTCAGCGACATCGCAAACAGTCCGCTGCTCTTCGTTCTTCTGGCAGTCGTTGTCTTCGTCGCATTCGTCGTCATCGCCCGCTTTTTGGCTCAGCAGGTAGCCGAGGCGCTGAGGAAGCGAGGACTTCGCGAGAACGTCGTCATCACCGGAAGCCGGGTCATCACGGTTGCGCTCATTGTTGTCGGGGCGCTCTTTGCCTTCGGCATCGCAGTTCGCAGCGACAACGTCACGATCCTCGGCATCGTGGCCGCAGTGATCATCACCAGCTTCGGGGCTCAGGACGTCCTTAAGGACTACGTATCCGGCTACTACCTGCTGCTGGAGCGAAACATCAAAGTCGGCGACCGGATCTCCCTAGAGCGCGGTTCGGGCACTGTTTCAGAGGTGAGGCTGCGGGTCACCCTTCTCCGCAGTGAGACCGGCGACGTGGTAGTGGTGCCGAACTCGGAGCTGTTCACGCATCCCGTCACGATCCATGCCAAGCTGGCCCCCGCTGCAGAAAAGAAAGCTAAGCCAGCGCCCCCAGAGTGACCCGCCAGAGGGCCTGAAGGCGCTCGCCGTCGATCTCGGACTCCTCCGCGAGCAGCTCGCGCATCGTCTGTGAGGCAAGCTCCACATGGATACCGCTGGCCACCTGGGTGGCGAGTGAACGCAGCCTGTACGTGTGGTCGGGCTTGTCGGTCTCGACAGCGAGATCCGCGCTCACCTCATCGAGCTGGACAAATTCTGCCCAGCGCTTGACCTCTGCGCTGCCTGTCTCGGGAGAGTCAGAAAGGTGTAGGCAGTTCACCCCACCGTAGATTCCATATCTCTCGCGAAGGGATCCTGGCCTCGACTGGGCGATGCGGGTCTCGCCGAGGTCGTGACGCATCTGCTCGAGAGTCGCACCCGAGGCGGTCACACGCCCGACGGCGAGCGGCAACGCCGTCATGAAGTCAACCAACCAAGGAAAGAAAGGCCTGCCTTTTAGAAAGTCGTAATGGCTCTCGATGAGTGGTGCGGGCGGCTGGAACCAGGCGAGGGACTCGACCTTCCAATCGCGCTCGGCGGACAGCCAGCCCCACAACCCCGCGCGCGCCGCCAGGCGGTAGGACGCGTCGGGCTTGAAGATGACGAGGGCGTCGGCCATGAGCCGTGAAAGTCTAAGTGGTGAGTGTTACTGGCCGGGTTTCTTGTCGCGAGGTCCGGGCTTGTAGACCTTGCGGCCGGCGAGCTTTTCGGGCAGGTGCACCTGGTCGGCAACACCGCCTTCAAAATCGTGTGCGTACTTGTACCCCTTGCCGTAACCCATCGATTTCATCAGGCCCGTCGGGGCATTACGCAGATGCAGCGGCACCGCTTCGTTGCCGGTCTGCTCGATCAGCTCACGGGCGGCGCCGTAGGAGGTGAGCGCCGAGTTTGATTTCGGCGCGAGCGCGAGGTACAGGGCTGCTTCCGTCAGCGGTAGGACGGCTTCCGGCATGCCGACGAAATGCGCCGCCTGCTGCGCTGCAATTGCGACCTGCAGCGCTTGTGGGTCGGCAAGCCCGACGTCCTCGGCGGCTGATATCACCAGCCGGCGGGCAACGAACAGCACGTCCTCGCCCGCCTCGAGCATGCGCGCGAGCCAGTAAACCGCGGCGTCAGGGTCGCTGCCCCGAATGCTCTTTATGAGGGCCGAAACGATGTCGTAGTGCTGGTCGCCGGCGCGGTCGTAAAGGAGGTGGCGCTGCTGCAGGGCTCGCTCGATGTGGCCCAGCTCGATCTCGCCTTCGCCTGCCAGCGCCGCAGCCGCCTCCAGGCCGTTCAGAGCCACGCGCGCGTCGCCGCGCGAGCCTTCGAGCAGGACGTCAAGCGCCTCGTCGCTGATACGACCTTTGACCTCGGCAAGGCCGCGTTCGACCACCTGCTTGAGCTCGCTGGGCTCGAGCGCTTCCAGGCGGAACACGCGACTTCGAGACAACAGCGGCGCGATCACCTCAAATGACGGGTTCTCGGTGGTCGCACCGATCAGGGTGACAGTCCCATCCTCGACATGAGGAAGGACCGCATCCTGCTGAGCCTTGTTGAAGCGATGGATCTCGTCGATGAAGAGGATCGTTCGCAGGCCGGCTCGGCGCTGGACTCGGGCTTCCGCCACGACCTTTCGGAGGTCCGCAACTCCGGAGGTGACAGCCGAGATCGCCACCAATCGGGCTTTTGTCTCTGTGGCCAGCAGGCCCGCCAGCGTCGTCTTGCCGCTGCCTGGCGGGCCCCACAGCACGATGCTGGGCAGGTGGCCGGAGCGGGTCAGCTCCCGCAGCACCTCGACAACCCGTCGCTGCCCGACCAGATCGTCAAAGGTCTTCGGGCGCATCCGGGTGGCCAACGGGGCAGGCGTCTCATTCCCCGGAGGGGCCTCAAAAAGCTCGCGCTGATCCCCCACGCCCAGATTCTGAACCGACGAGTGGCAGCGGAGGCCGCCTCCGAAGTGGAAACAGGCTGGTTTTCCCTCATATAGACTGCGCCAATGTCCACCTGCTGGTATTGCAATTCCGAGCTGCCCGATGGCTCCCAGTACTGCCACAGCTGCGGGCACAGCCAGACCGACCGTTCCTCGAGCCCGCTTTTTGGTGTCGTCGACCCTGTGACCGGGATCTGGAACTCAAAGTTCATCAACGCGCTCGTCGGCCAGGAAGCCAACCGTGCGGTCCGCTATCGGCGGCCGCTGTCGGTGCTCGTTGTCGAGCTTGACCACGCCGAGCACGTGCACAAGGAGCTCGGCCAGATCCAGCTCGAGGGCCTGCTCCGCGAGATATCGGAGCGCCTTGGGCATGCTGTGCGCGACACCGACACAGTCGCTTTTCTCGACGCCGAGGGCCCTCCGCACTTTGCGATAGTGCTGCCCGAGACCAACGAGCAAGGCGCGACGCTGGCCGCGGACAAGATCCGGCGCGGGATCGCCTCACACGACTTCTCGACTGGCGGCAACTGGCAGCGAATCACTGTCAGCTGCGGCGCCGCCACCATCGGCCTGCTGCCTCCCGGTGAGGAGGAGGCGGGGCTGATGAACCGGCGCGAGTACACAGGCAACCTGCTGAGAGAGGCATATCACGCGCTGGAGGCGGGGCGCTCGGCGGGTACCAACCGCACCTCCGTGGGCGCGTTCCGCTCCTGACTCGCGGCGGTAAGTAGCATCGGAGCCGACTTGAAGAAAACGCGCGTCTACCTGATCCGGCACGCCGACGTCGAAAATCCGCGGCGCCTGCTTTACGGCCACCTCGACGGTTTCCAGCTCAGCGCGTTGGGCCGCGCTCAGGCGATCGCGGTCGGCGACAGGCTCCGCTCGGCCGACGTGAGGCGGATCGTGCACAGCCCGCTGGCGCGCGCAGTCGAGACCGCCGAGCTGATCAACAGCCGGCTCGCGACGCCGGCAATCCTCGAATCCGATCCTGAGCTGCGCGAAGCCGAGTTCAGCCGGTATCTCCAGGGCGTGCCGTTCTGGCAGATCCCCGTCAGGCGGCCACTCTGGCTGGTGCACAAGGCAAAGCGCGGTTTGCTGCCAGGCGACGAGCCGATCGACTCGCTCGGCGGCCGCATCCTGGCAGTCGTGAAGAAGCTCGTTGTTGAGCATCCCGGCGAGACGATGGCTGTGGTGAGCCACGCTGATCCACTGCAGGCGGCGTGGACCCTGCTGGACGGTCGCGCACACAACGAGCGTGAGCTCTACCGCAAGGTCGTCGACAGGGCAGGGGTCTTACAGGTCGACCTGGAGGGAGACAAGCCGATCGCTTGGGAGTACATCCCGCCTCCCAAGGTGCAAAACCCGGCGAGCGCCGTCGCGTGACAGAAGCGGGCATCCGGCGGTTCCCGGACGGGTTCCTCTGGGGCACCGCCAGCGCCGCGCACCAGGTCGAGGGCGACAACCGCAACAACGACTGGTGGGAGTTCGAGCAGGAACCGGGCAGGATCGCCCACGGCGACTCGTCGGCGATTGCGTGCGACCACTACCACCGCTACCGGGAGGATTTCGCGCTGCTGCGGGAAATGAACCAGAACGCCCACAGGCTGTCGATTGAGTGGTCGCGAATCGAACCCAGCCAGGGCGAGTTCGACTCACGCCAGATCCGCCATTACCGCGACGTCCTGGGCGAGCTTCGCGAGCAGGGCATGCAGCCCATGGTCACGCTGCACCATTTCACAAGTCCACTCTGGTTCACACGCAAAGGTGGATGGGCCGCCCCGGGCGCTGCACACGCCTTCATGCCTTTCGTGCATCGCGTGATCGACGAGCTTGGAGACTTGATCGGCGTCTGGTGCACCATCAACGAGCCGAACATCTACGGGGCTAACGGCTGGGTCGTCGGCGAGTTTCCACCTGGCCGCCACGGCGACATCGCAGGGCTTTATCGAGTAACCGGCAACATGCGCCGTGCCCACGAGCTGGCTTACAGCGCAATCAAGCGGCGCTGGCCTGACACGATGGTGGGCCTATCGCATCACAAGTTTCTGATGCTGCCCGCCTCAGAGAAGCGGCGCGACAGGTGGGTCACTCATACGGTGCAGCTGGGCCTCGATCGATGGCCGGTCGCTCCTGGGCGGCTGGGTAAGGTCGTAGAGGCGACCAGCGACTATGTGGGCATCGCGCATTACTGGGGTCAGATGTGCGCCTTCGATGCCAGGTTGCCGAAGGAACAGTTCATCCGCCGGTTCAACGTTCCAGGAGTGCCGGTGACCGACATGGGCTGGAGCACCGACCCGAAATGGATGCGAGCTGTGCTCAACGAGCTTCGGCCGCTCGGCAAGCCCGTTTACATAACTGAGAACGGGCTTGCCAGCAGTGACGACGAATGGCGGCAGCGGTACTTGCAGGATGTCCTGTCGAATGTGCTCCTCGCGATCGAGGATGGCGTCGACGTCCGCGGCTACTTCCACTGGACCAACATGGACAACTTCGAGTGGGCACGCGGCTACGCGATGCGATTTGGCCTCATCGACGTCGACCGCAAGACACTCGAGCGGCGGCTCAAGCCAAGCGGCAAGCTATATACCCGCATCGCACAGGCCAATGGCCTGCCGCGCTGAGCGCCGTTCGGGTCTCAGACAGACCCATTCCCACTAGACTCAGCGCCGTGAATCGGAGGGCGGGATTGATCGCGGCCGGCGCGATAGTCGCCGGTTCCGTGCTCTTGCTGTCGCTGGCCTGGGGCCTCCAGCATGCCGCCTTGTCACGCCCCGCAGTCATCGGCAACCAGGCTCCCGGCCTGGCGATCCAGGCACTCGACGGCAGCCAATTGCGCATCTCGGAGCTGCGTGGCAAGCCAGTGGTCCTCGACTTCTGGGCGTCCTGGTGTGTGGCCTGCGCCGAGGACCTGCCGGTGCTGTCCAGTGCCGCTGCGGCCCACCCAGAGATCGCGTTCGTCGGGGCGGCCATGCAGGACACGGCCGGAGCGATGCAGGCCTTTGAGCAGCGACATCCGCATCCCTACCCTGTAGGCCAGGTCCCCGCCGGCGACACCCAGGCATACGGCGTTTTCGCGCCGCCGGTCACCTTTTTCATCAATGCTCAGGGAGTTGTCGTCGCGTCGTTTGCCGGCCCGTTGGACGCGCAGACGATCGACCATTACCTGGGGCTCATCGCATGACCGCGGGCTTGAAATGGGTGGGGCTGGGAGTCGTGGTCGCCGCGTGCGTCGGTTACCTCGTCTACTCCGCAGCCGGCGGAGCGTCGGAGTATTACCTCACGGTTTCCGAGCTCCGTTCGCAAACGCCCCCGGGAGAAGTTCGCGTCGCAGGCGTGGTGCAGAACGACATCCAACGAAGCGAGGGAGGTCTGCAAGTCCGGTTCACGGCAAAGGATGGGACTGCCTCGATGCCTGTCGAGTACCACGGAACGCTGCCCGACATCTTCCAACCCGGCATCACGGTGGTCGCCGAGGGGAGGCTCGGCGCCGACGGCGTGTTCCACGCCCGCAACGTCCTTGCGAAGTGTCCCTCGCGATTCTCGACCACCCCCTACACCTCGTAACCAGTTGATACTCGCGTACCTCGGCGCAGGCGCTCTCCTCGCAGGGCTCGTGATGGGCGGCTTCTCGGCGCTTCTTTCCTTCTGGGCGGGGTGGCGCGAGAACGCGGTGTTCGTTCAGGTCGGACGTAGAGCCTTTTACGCGAGCGCGACGATGATCCTCCTGGCGGCCGCAGTGCTCGAGGTAGCGCTCCTCACCCACGATTTTTCTCTCGCGTACGTCACCGAGCACAGCGACATATCGACGCCAACGGCTCTCGTCGCCGCGGCGTTCTACGGCGGCCAGGAGGGCTCGCTCCTCTACTGGGCGCTGGTGCTTGGACTTCTCGGCAGCGCCTCACTTGTCGCGAGCTCGGACCTCGGTCTGCGCCTTGCCGCATACGCCGCCGGGGTGATGGCGGCGATCCTGAGCTTCCTGCTGGTGGTGCTGGTCATGGTGGCGAGTCCCTTCGACCTCTTGGCGGCGGCTCCACCGGATGGCCTGGGCTTAAACCCGGTGCTGCGCGATGGCGGCATGCTGATCCACCCACCAATCGTGCTCGCCGGATTCGCTTCTTTCGCGATTCCTTTCTGCTTCGCGGCAGCGGCTCTTCTGGCGGGCAGGTCGGACGCTGCATGGATCGCCCATACGCGCAGGTTCGCTCTGATGGCCTGGGCCCTTCAGAGCGCCGGCCTGGTCCTCGGCATGTGGTGGGCGTACCACGTCCTCGGTTGGGGCGGCTACTGGGGGTGGGACCCAGTCGAGAACGTGGCCCTTATGCCATGGCTTGCCACCACCGCATACCTCCACTCGTCCCAGGTCCAGGAGCGGCGTGGCAGGTTGAGGGCCTGGAACTTTGGGCTCGTGATGCTGGCTTTCCTGCTGGTCGTGTTCGGCACGTTCATCGTTCGCAGCGGCGTCGTGCCATCGGTTCACACCTTTGCGATCAGCGCCATCGGGCCCTGGTTCTTCGGCTTCCTCGCCGTCTGCATGATCTTCTCGATTGCGCTGCTGGCAGTCCGCGCGGGCACCTTGGCGAGTCACGGCCGGCCGGCCCCCGCAGTGTCGCGCGAGGGTGCTTTCGTCCTTCAGAACCTGCTTCTAATCGGCGTCATTGCAGTGGTTTTCTGGGGAACGGTTCTGCCGCTTGTGTCGGGCATGCTCGGACAGGAGCGGGTGGTAGGCGCTCCTTACTACGAGCGGGCGGCGGGCCCCCTGTTGATCGCGATTCTCGCCCTGATGGCAGCCGGCCCCCTTCTTCCGTGGCGGGCTGTGGCCACTCCTGTGCTGCATGCGCTGCGGTGGCCCGCGGGAGCCGCCGTGCTCGCGCTGGCCGTGCTTCTGATCTTCGGCGTGAGATCGATTCCCGCTCTGCTTGCAATCCCTCTCGCGGCCGGAGCGGCAGCGACCTGCCTCACGGTGTATTGGCGCGCGGGCCTGAAGCTGCGGCGGTCCCGGCTGGGCCTGTCGAATGCCGCGGTTGCAGTCCTGCGAAAGAGGCGGCGGTACGGAGCCTATTTAGCGCATCTTGGGATGGTCGTGCTGGTCGTCGGCATCGCCGGCTCCCATTTCTGGCAGCAGCAGAAGGACGTCACCCTCAAGCCTGGTGACCAGGTATCGGTCGCTGGTTACACGCTCACCTATACCGGGTCAGAGCAGCGCCAGCTTGCAGATCACACCGAACTCGTAGGCGCGATGAAGCTTGGCGACCAGACCATGCAGCCGGCTCGCGCCAGCTACGCCGGGCTGGGAGGGCAGTCGCTCACTCACGTCGCGATCAGCAGCACACCGGTCGCCGATGTTTACGTGGTCCTCGCCGGCATCACCGCCGACGGCTCGGCGTCTTTCCGGATCTTTGTCAATCCACTGGTCGCGTGGATCTGGGCGGGCGGCGCGATCATCATCCTGGGAGTCGTCCTTGGCAACGTGGGGGAGAGGAGGAGGGCATCCGACATGGTTGCTGCGCGAGTGCCCACCGCGGTTCCGGTATGAGCCTGATAGTCGCCACTTTGCTTCTCTTCGCTGCTGGACCCTTCGTGCTCTGGCCTTTGATCAAGACGCCTGACGAAGCGCGAGCTGAATCGCGATGAGCACGATAGTCGCGCACGAGCTCACCCAACGGTTTGGTGCCGAGCTTGCTCTCGACGGCATTGATTTTGTGCTCGATAAGGGCGAGCATCTAGCGGTCCTCGGCGAAAACGGCGCGGGCAAAACAACACTTCTGCGCATCCTGTCAACCGCTGTGCGACCCACCTCGGGCAGTCTTCAGATCTTCGGTCTCGATGCCCTGCGCGAACGCGCGCGGCTGCGGGCGCGCATCGGGTTCGTCGGACACGCTCCAGGTCTGTATCCCGCTCTTTCCGCCGCCGAGAACCTCGAATTCTTCTGCTCGCTGCAGGGCGTCGACCGAGCGCGCGTCGCTGAAACACTGGCGCTCGTTGGGCTGAGCCACGCTGCAAGGAGGCCCGCAGGCCGCCTTTCCCGTGGCGAGCAGCAGCGCCTTGCGATCGGGCGCGCGGTCCTTCACGATCCCCGCTTGCTTGTGCTCGACGAGCCTGACGCGAGCCTTGATTCGGGTGGCCCAGACCTCCTGGCCAAGGTGATGTTAGGTAGGTCGGCCGTGCTTGCGACCCACGACCGGGCGCTGGCGAATCGCCTTTGCCAGCGCACGCTCGTGCTGCGAGCCGGCAGGGCGTTGGGCGCAGCCACTCGCCTGCGGGTGGTCAGGTGACCCGAGCTGTCGCGGTCGCATTCGCAGTGGCTCGCAAGGACCTTACATCCGAGTGGCGAACTCGAGAGCTGGTGCCGGCCCTCGGCCAGTTCGTCGTGCTGGCCTTGGTGATCGCGAACTTCGGGTTCCAGATCGATTCGCAGAACGCACCGGCAATCGCGCCGGGCGTGCTGTGGCTCGCGTTGGTCTTTGCCGGACTTGTCGCCTTCGGCCGCGCGTTTGCCGCCGAACGAGAGCAGGCGTCGCTGGAGGCGATGCTGCTCACCCCCGCGCCGGCGGCCGCCATCTTTGCGGGCAAGGCGCTCGCAGCTGGTCTCTTGCTGATCGCCTGCGAGGTCGTGCTGCTGCCCGCGCTCGCGCTGTTCTTCGGAACGCCGCTGAACTTTGCTCTTGTCGCCGCAGTGCTGGTCGCCACCATCGGCATGGCTGCCTTGGGCTGCTTGTTCGCCGCTATGGTGGCGCGCGTGCGGGCGCGCGAGGTGCTGCTCCCTCTGCTCACGCTGCCGCTTTGGATACCGTTCATCATCGCGGGTGGGCAGGCGGTCCAGGTCGCGATGGGCGCGACAGGAAACTACAACCAGGCGGTGGCGCTGCTTGTCGACTTCGACATACTTTTCGTAGTGCTCACGTCCCTTGCCGCGAGGTTCGTGCTCGATGACTAAGTACTACAGGGCAGCGGCAGCCGCGGCGGCGCTGATGGTGGTCGCCGCGGGCGCCATCTTCCTTTTCTCGCCGACCGATGCGCTTCAGGGCCCTGTGCAGCGAATCTTCTACCTGCACGTCAGCTCGGCGATTGCCGCCTACGGATGTTTCGGAGTGGTGCTCGTCGGAGGCGCTGCCTACCTGCGCAACGAGAGCGCTACCGGCGACAGGCTGGCGCGCGCAGGAGCGCTCGTCGGTCTTGTGTTCACGACTGTGACCCTGGTCATGGGGATGCTGTGGGCGAAGCCGATCTGGGGCACCTTCTGGACGTGGGACGCGCGTCTCACCTCAACACTGGTCCTGTGGATCATCTACGCCGGCTACCTACTGGTCAGGCGTCTCGCAGAGCCTGGTCGCCAGGCGGCCCGCTTCGCTGCGGTCGTCGGCATCTTCGGGTTCATCGATGTGCCTGTCGTGCACTTCAGCGTGACGTGGTGGAGGACGGTGCACCCCGGGCCGGTGATCATCAACGACGCGCTGCCGCCGCAGATGCTGATGACATTCCTGCTGACGATGGCCTGCACGCTGGTGCTGGCGGGGGTGATGATCGCCATCCGGTATCGCATCGAGACGCTGATGGACCAAGCGCCGTTGGCAGGCGCTGTGCGGGCGATCGTTCACAGCGAGCCAGCGCGATGAGCTACCTGATCCCCGCCTACGCCTTTGCCACCCTTGTGCTGGGCGGGTACCTGGCATGGTCGCTCCGCAGGCTTCGCGAGCTGACCCGGGAACGTGCTAAGCGCGGCGATTCTGACCGGCTTTAACTAGAAGGAGGCCTCCTTTTTCAAGTCGGCCTCGCTCAATCGATGGCTGATCAAGCGAGGCCTCCTCTTTCGAGTCGGCCTCAACCAGGTAACGCGGGAGCTCGGCGGATTACTTTCCCGAGCCCTCCTGAATCGCTTGCCTGAGCTTCGGAGCCAGGCCGGCCACGATCCGCTCGGTCAGGCCCCAGACCACGCTCTCCTCATGGGCCAGGTAGCGAAAACGCCAGGGGTCCGGCGACTCCAGCCATGCGCTGTCGTCAAGGAGCCTGTCGAGCGGCACCTGGAGGACGCCTTCCAGCTCGCCGGCGTCGTGCACGAAAGCCGGCACAGGGTCGGGAAGGTGGGCGACGAACGGAACCACCGAGAAGTTGGAGACCGCGGCGTAGATTGGCTCCCCGGCGCCCAGGGGCACCAGCCGGCCGGTTGGCACGCCAATCTCCTCGGCGACCTCGCGCTGGGCCGCCGCCCAGGCCGATTCGCCGTCCTGGACCCCTCCTCCTGGCAGTGCGACCTGGCCGGGATGGTCGCGCAGGTCGGCCCTGCGCCTCACAAAAGGCACATGCCAGCGGCTATCCGCCTGGTACAGGACAAAGACGACAGCCGCCCTCCGAGCGCCTCGCCGGAACTCACCCCAGCCCTCGATCGGATAGAACAAGTGTTCGAGTTGAGCCAGGAACTCAGTCAAACGCCCCTTACGACTCCCTATTGGTGAATTGGTTCGGCAGCCAGTAAGCTAAGAAAGGTAGCTGACATGATCGACCACACAAGCACGCGCATCGAGGAGCAGGAGACGGCCCTACGCCGGCAAAACCGGCGCCGGTACGCCTTCCAGCGCATGCTACAGGCGACCGATAGGGTCCTGTGGCGCCTTGAGGAGATGAACCGGGACGGGGTCAAGACGGTTCCCGGCCGCGTTCGTGCCGAGCTCAGGGAGGCCGTGGAGACAATGCCCAATCACGTTCGCGAGCCCCTCCGGGACGGTGGCCACGTCCAGGACACCCTCGACAGCCTCTTCGAGGTCCAGGAGCGCCTGTTCCGCTGGCGGTTCCCGGACTGGGACGACACTGAGCCCGACGACTTCGACTACGCCAGCTAGGCGGCCGAGAAGGTAAGCACCAGGTCGGTTCCGTAGGCGGTCAGGAAGCCGAGCAGCATTCCCCAGGCAAACGCAGGCGGCGAGCTGAGCCTCCGGCCGACGTTGAACAGCTCGTTGACGACGTACAGGAGCGCTCCCGCCGCGATCGCCAGGAAGGCCACGTAGAAGTAGTCCGAGCTGGTCAGGTACCCGATCCAGGTCCCGATGAACGTCGGGCCGCCTCCAATCAGGCCGGCCAGGCCGAGGAAGCCCCATGAGGCGGGCTTGGGCTCCATGGTCATCGGGGCGGCGATGCCAAACCCCTCAGTGACGTTGTGCAACGCGAAGCCGACTACAAGGACCCCCGCGAACGCGATCTCGCCGGTGTGGGCGGACTGGCCGATGGCCAGCCCTTCGGACATGTTGTGGAGGCCGAGGCCCGTGGCAATCGCGAGCGACAGCGATTGTGGGCTCGGGGTGTGGGCGCCGTGCTTCAAGCGCCCGAACAACGCCCGGTTGAAATAAACGAGGCCAAGCAGACCTGCCGCGATGCCCACCGCGAAGATGAGCGCCAGGATCGCAAAGGGCCCGGGGTCGCCGTGACGAGCCGAGGCCAACGCGGTTTCCACGGGGTCGCCGGCGTGGCTCAAGATATCCCACAGCAGGAAGACCAGGATTCCCGTTGCGAATGCATTGAGGAAACCCTGGACAGCCTTCGGGAGGCCGCGGAGCCGGGCCACCGGCAGGCCAAGAAAAATCGTGGCCCCGGCGATGGCTCCCAGTAAAACAGCTGTCGCCTGGCTCATAGTTCGCTCACAGGATTAGTACGTGCAAAAGACGCGATTAGATAAGTCTAACTCCGGGTCGAGACCGCCTTCTGAGGTGGTGTCGCACTACCTCGAGGCCATCTACTACATGTGGTCGGAGGGCGAACCTCTCCGCAGCGCGCGCTTAGCTGACTGGCTCGCGGTCAGCCGGCCAACGGTCACGGTTGCCCTTCGCCGGATGGCGGGCTACGGCATGGTTCGCATGAACAGGCGCAAGGAGATCGAGCTGACTCCGGCAGGCCGCAAGGCAGCCGAAGCGATAGTGAGGCGGCACCGGATCATGGAGCGCTGGCTCACCGACGGGCTGGGCCTGGATTGGGTCACTGCCGATGAGGAGGCAGCCCGCCTGGAGCACGCGGTCTCCGAGGTCGTCGAGCGGCGCCTTTACGAGGTGCTCGGAAGGCCCACCACGTGCCCGCACGGCAACCCGATACCCGGTTACTCCAAGTCCTTGCCGAAAGAGGTCAGACTCGCGAGCGTCGAGGCGGGCGCTCGAGCAAAGGTTTCGCGCGTCTCCGAGGTCGCTGAACGAGAGGCGCCGATGCTGCTGAACTACCTTCATCAGCGGGGTCTTACTCCAGGCAGGGAGCTGGCGGTGGTCGAGGTCGACGGTGTTGCTCTTACGATCCGGATCCGTGCCGGCAAGCGCGCTGTCACGCTCAGCCATGACACAGCCGCCAAACTATGGGTTGTTCCGTCATGAGCGAGCTCGACGACAGCCACGACCTGCAGGCCCTGCGCGAACGCGTCGCCGCCGCGCGGGCCGGCCTCGCCAGCACACCTCTGTCAAAAGAGCGCGGCACCGGGCCCCCCGATCCTGAAACGGGGGAGAGCTGGCATCGTGGAAACGTCCTTGGCCACGTGAACGAGATGCTCGACTACTGGACCGCCCAGATCCAGCGCGCGATTGAAGGCTCGGGCACGATTGGGCGCGACGAGAAAGGGGTTGCGGGACGGCGAGAGGGCATCGATCAGGGCAACGCAGCGTCCGAGGCTGAGTTGAAGCGAGGAATTGACGAGAGGATCGGGCGCGTTCTGGTCATGCTCGCTGCAATGACGCCTGACGACCTCGAGCGAACAGTCGTCTTCCACAATCGCCAGGGAAATCGAGAGGCCCGCGTCGGCGAGCTGCTGCAGACGCTGATCGTGAGCCACCTCGAAGACCACGTGGAGCAGCTCGCGAGCCTGCCCTAGAGAGCTGTCCTAGAACGACGGCGTGGCGGCGGCGATTCGTAGGCTCAGGGGTTAGCTGGGCTGCGGCTGCCCGCAGAAGGCGCACCGTCGGGCGTCAATCGGGATCTCGCTGAGGCACTCGGGGCACTTTTTGGTGGTGGCGGCCGGCTCCTTCTTGGCGCGCGCCATCCATGCGGTGTAGGGCATTACCACGAAGAAGTAGATGACCGCCGCGATGATCAGAAACGCGATCAGAGCGTTGAGGAAGTCCCCATAAAGGAACTTGCTGTTGTTGACGGTGAACGAGAGAGTTGAGAAGTCGGGTTGTCCCCCGATGGCGGCGATCAGAGGGGTCACCATGTCCTTCACGAACGCTGTGATCACGACACCGAAGGCGACAGCGATCACGACAGCCACCGCGAGCTCGACGACATTGCCACGCAGAAGAAAAGCTTTGAACCCTTTCACGACCGATCTCTCCTCGCCTAATCCCCCGAAACCGACAGCACGACTTTCCCGAACTGCTCCGTATTGTCAACGCGCGTCAGAGCATCCTGCACTCGATCGAGCGGATAAATCTTGTCGACGACCGGGCGAAGGCCCGCATCGATGGCCTTGAGTACCGCCTCGAACTCCGAAGCGTTGCCCATCGTCGACCCAAGAAGGTCGGCCTGCCTGAAGAACAGCCGCGGCATGCTGATCTCGGCTTTGACGCCTGAAGTCGAGCCACACGTGACGATCCTGCCGCCCATGGCGAGGGAGCGCATCGACTCCTCGAGGGTTGCCGGGCCGACATGCTCGAAGACGACGTCTACACCGTCCTTCGTGACCTTGCGGACGTCCTTGCTGAAGCCGGCGGAGTCGAACGCGGCCTCGGCCCCGAGCTCCACCGCCAACTTGCGCTTTGCCTCCGAACGGCTGGTCGCGAGAACGCGAGCGCCGAGATGTTTCGCGATGCTGATCGCAGCTACCGCGACACCCGCCCCTGCACCGACGACGAGCACTGTCTCGCCTGCCCGCAGCCCAGCCCGAGTGGTCAGCATCCTCCAGGCGGTCAGGAAGGTCAGGGGAAAAGCCGCCGCCTCGTCCCACGTCAAGGCCTTCGGCTTGCGGAAAACGTTGCGGGCGTCGATGTGAATCAGCTCACAGGCAGTGCCGTCCGAGTGCTCGCCGAGGACGCCAAAACGTGCGCACTTCACATTCTCACCCGCGCGGCACCACTCGCATTCCCAGCAGCAGAGGGTGGGAAAGATCACCACCTCGTCGCCAGCCTTCCATGCGTGGTCTCCCGACGCGTGGACGACCCCTGCACCGTCGGCGGCGATGACCCGAGGAGGTGTGACGCGCTGGGCACCGTGGGCGAGCCAGAGGTCAAGGTGGTTGATGGAAGCCGACCGGATCGCGATGGCTACGGCGCCAGGCACGGGATCGGTGCGGGGCCGCTCGCGAACTCGCACGCCGGCGGGCCCAATCGGCTCCTCGTAGACAGCCGCCCGACCCTGGCTCAAAACATCCACGGAATCACCTCAAAACAGAGCATTTGCCAAACTTAACAAGATCGCCGTGGGCGCCACCGGGGCTCCCGCAATAGACTGGTCACTCCTCCTCCCAAGGGCTATGCGCATTCTGGTCTCGATCCTCACCCTCCTGTCGCTGCTCCTGCACGCCGTTCCGGCGCAGGCAGCGGCCGCATACCCTCCAGGCCACAAGCTCGGCCACTACGTCCGATGGAGCTATCCGAGCCAGATGAGCTACGGACCAATCGAGAACGGCACCGGCAAAACCGGAATGGCGCCTGCTGCCGGCGCGTTTCTGACGCTGCCCTTCATGGGCCCTCACTACGTCACATCGATCTTCGACCACTGCTCGCCGGACTACGCGGCCAACGGCACGACTTGCCGGTACGACGGGACTGTCGTGTCGTCCAGTGTCGGCGGGCCAGATCCTGGCTTTGACTGGGGGTACGCGCAGACGCCCGGCAGCCACGACTACATCTACTACGACGGCCACGACGGCTATGACTACGGCCTGACCTACGAACCGATTGCCGCTGCTGCTCCGGGCTTGGTCATCTGGGCCGGCTGGATCAACGATTCCTGCCACACCTGCTCAAGTGGGATAACCGTCGAGATCAGCCACGGCAACGGGCTGCTCTCTTACTACGGCCACCTCTCCCGCGTTTCAGTCGCCAACGGGCAGCAGATTCGGCGCGGCCAGGTGATCGGGCTATCTGGAATGACTGGGACCGCGACGGGCCCGCACCTGCACTTCGGTATCTACCACGTCAACGGCGGAGGTGCGGTTGACCCGTACGGATGGGGAGGGTCGGACGCGGACCCCTACTCAAAGGACGTCGGCGATCTCTGGCTCGGGGGCTCTCCGCGGTTCGCGGCCATCGCCATGCCGAAAGTCGCCGTTACAGCGATCTCGAACCCCCGTGACCCGACGGCGATCAAGGTCTCATGGTCGAGCCCAGGGGGTGGCAACGTCTTTGCCGTCTATGTCGTCGGGCCTGATGGGACCATGCAGACCTGGAAGAGGGCGACGGGGGCAGGCTCGGCAGTTTTTCACGGCAGGCCGGGCAATTCGTACTGGTTCTGGGCCTCGGTGACCACCGACCTCGGCTGGCAGGATGCT
>Ga0307312_10000129_pt1 | contig 29492 bp, 30 predicted proteins | sample ER_DNA_202_FD_194489 | JGI IMG/M metagenome (GOLD analysis project Ga0307312, IMG submission 194489) | Bulk soil microbial communities from the East River watershed near Crested Butte, Colorado, United States - ER_DNA_202 | ecosystem: Environmental > Terrestrial > Soil > Floodplain | place... | reverse complement strand
TGGCGTCCATCATGCCCGCGCCGGTCAGGTCGCGAAGCTCCTTGACGAGCCCTGCCGAGATCTGCACTTGGCTCATGACGTCTCCTGCGGAACGGCCTCCGCCTCGGGCTCCGGCTCCGGCTCCGGCTCCGGAGAAGTAGCCTCCGCCTCGGGCGCAGGCTCCTCGGCTTCGGCCGGAGCCTCGGCCACTGCCTCTGGCTCTGCCTCCGGCCCGGTTTCCTCGATCGGCGGGGCGAAGTCAGCCGGGGTGGCCTTGGCCTTGCCGGAAGCGATCCCGTCGGCTACGGCGCGGATGATCAGGCTGCACGACCGGATCGCGTCGTCGTTGCCGGGGATCACGAAATCGGCCTCGTCGGGATCGCAGTTGGTGTCCACCAGCGCGATCACGGGCAGGCCCAGTCGGCGAGCCTCACGCACGGCCAGCTGTTCCTTGCGCAGGTCGACGATGAAGACAGCGTCGGGCTGCTTCCGCATGTCGGCGACGCCCCCCAGGTTGGACTCGAGCTTTTCGAGCTCGCCCTGCATCGAGATGCGCTCCTTCGGCGGAAGGAGCGCGAGCTGGCCCTCGTCGCGCAGGCGCCGCAGCTCGTGCAGGTGTTCGATCCGCTCGGAGATCGTGCGCCAGTTGGTGAGCAGGCCGCCGAGCCAGCGGTGGTTCACGTACGGCATGCCGACGCGCTTGGCGTCCTCCTCGATGCCGTCCTGGGCCTGCTTCTTGGTGCCCACGAAGAGCACGGTGCCGCCGCGCTCGGCCAGGTTCCGCACGAACGACTCGGCCTCCTCCAGGCTCTCAGCGGTCTTCTGAAGGTCGATGATGTAGATGCCGCCGCGCTCACCGAAGATGAACCTCTTCATCTTCGGGTTCCAGCGGCGGGTCTGGTGGCCGAAATGAACTCCGGCCTCCAGGAGCTCTCGCATGCTGACGGACAAGGTGGTTCCTTTCTGTTGGTTTCGGGGTCTTGCGCCGGTGGGAGTCGGGTGGAACCGACGCCAAATGCGCCGGCACCGCCACCCGCCCGTTCCGCCGGGTTAGGGGAAAATGCACGGGAATTGTAGCCAAGCCCTCAGGTTTTGGCGTCCGCGAGCCGATCCATGATGGTGAGTGGTGAGCACGCGCGAATCGGTACCCGCGCTCGAGGAGCTCGCCTCCGCGATCGAAGCGACGGCCTGGGACCTGGCCATCGCGATCGTGGAAGAGGGGCTCCTCGACGACCAGATCCCGTCGCTCCAGCGCCTCGGGCGACTCGGGCAGCTCGGAGACATGCCGACGTTCATCGTCGAGCTGTCCCGAGAACTCATCAACCCACAAACCGAGCGGCTTCGGCGCGGTAGCCCGCTCGCAGCGCATGCTCGCGACCACGCGCGGCAGCGCGAATCCCTCGGTTTCGCCCCCCGCGAGGTCGTCACCGAGTTCCTGATCCTGCGCCGTGTCCTCTGGCGCTTCGTCTCCGAGCGCGCAGCGGAGCTGGACCGCGAGGACATGCTCACGTGTGAGCGGCGGCTCAACGACACGATCGACCAGCTCGTGGCCGAATGTGTCGTGGCGTATTTCGACCGCGCGACATCGGAGCTCGCCCACGAGGCGCGGCACGACCAGCTCACGGGGCTCCTGCACCACCAGGCCTTCGTCCGTGAGCTCGAGCTGGAGCTGGAGCGAGCGACCCGTTACAACCACAGCGTCGCACTCGTCTTCCTCGACCTCGACCGCTTCAAGGAGATCAACGACACCTACGGGCACCAGGAGGGCGACCGCGCGCTCAAACGGCTCGCAGGGCTCCTGCGGGAGTCCCTGCGCGTCTCCGACCTCGCCGGACGCATGGGCGGCGACGAGTTCGCCGCCTACCTCGTCGAGGCCGACGAGGAGGCAGGCTCACGCCTGCTCGCACGACTGAACGACCGGGTTGACGAGCTGATCGCCGCGGGCGAGTTGCCTCTCGCATGCACCTTCAGCGCGGGCCTGGCCACCTTTCCGCACGAGGCCCCCGATGCGGACGCACTCTTCCGGGTCGCCGACGGCCGGCTCTACGAAGCGAAGCGTTCCAGGGCCGCTTGAAGCTCCGGCGGCAGCGGGGACTCCACCTCGACCAGCTCACCGCCGATCGGATGCGCAAAGGCCAGGCGCCAGGCGTGCAGGAACTGACGCTCCAGCTGCTCGTCCGGAACGCCGTAGACCGGGTCGCCCACGACCGGTAGCCCGATCGCTGCGAGATGCACCCGGATCTGGTGCGTCCTGCCCGTCTCGAGTCGCACGTCCAGCAGCGCGTGCTTGTCGAGCAGCCGCTCGACCTCGAAGTGCGTGAGGGCCTCCCGCGGCGTGTCGGTCTCGAGCGAGTGGCGTGTCGGGTCGTGCCGGTCACGCCCGATCGGCGCTTCGATGCGACCTCGCCAGGAACGGGGCCGTCCGCGGACGAGAGCCTTGTAGCGGCGCTCGAGCTCCCGATTTCGGACGAGCTCCTGCAGCCGCCCGTAGGCCTCCTCCGTCCGCGCCACGACGAGCAGGCCAGAGGTGTCGCGGTCGAGGCGATGGACGATCCCGGGCCGCTCCTCGTCCCCGCCCGCGGTGCGCCCGACCAGGCCGTGCACCATCGTGCCGGTGGCGTGGCCGGGCGACGGGTGCACGACGATCCCGGCCGGCTTGTCCACCACCAGCAGGTGGTCGTCCTCGTACGCGATCCGCAGCGGGAGATCCTCGGCCTGAAGCTCGGTCTCGACGCTCTCCGCCACCTCGAGCTCGAGCTTTTCCCCGCCCTCGAGGCGATGGCTCTTCGGTCGCTTCGCCCCGTCGACGAGCGCCGCGCCTTCCTCGACGAGCCGCTCGGCAGCCGCGCGCGAGCCGACCTCCGGCAGCGAGGCAAGGAAGCGATCGAGCCGCTCGCCCGCCGCCTCTGCAGACACAACCACCCGCAAAGGCATCGCTTGCGATGCCGACGTCAGGACGCGCGGGTTTCGCCCGTGCGTCCGTCTGAAATGACCGGTCGATCCGCTTGCATAGCCCGAACCATTCTGAGTCAGCGCTGCCGGGTCTCGCCCAGCAAGAGCGCCACGAACAGGATCCCCACGCCGACCACGATGAAGCTGTCGGCCAGGTTGAACGCCGGCCAGTAGCGCAGGTCGAGGAAGTCCGTCACGTGCCCGAGTCGGATCCGGTCGATCAGGTTGGAAGTCGAGCCGCCGATCAGCAGGCCCAGCGCCACCGGTAGCACCGGATGGCGCGACCCGGAGCGCGCGAAGAAGAGCAGCATCCACCCGACGGCCAGGGCGGTCAAAGCCGTCACTATCGGCGTCGCGCTCGCGAAGAGGCCAAACGCGATCCCGGAGTTCTGGACGTGGTGGATCGAGAAGGGCCCCAGTACGTGCAGCCCCTCATCGAGCGTGAGCTCCGACGCGACGATCAGCTTCGTCAGCTGGTCGGCGGCGATCGCGGCCAGCACCACCGCGCCCAGTCCTGCCCACTGCTGGGCCTGCGCGGCGAGCGAGCGCTCCGCGACCGAGACCGGGGTCAGCGCGTCGGTGCTCGAGCCGACGCGGACGTCGAGCGTCCGCGAGGCGGGCTCCGTCACAGGCCCACCCTCTGACCGACGGCCGGTCGACCGGTCGGTGCAGACGGACGCACCGGCGCAGCCGGCGCGTCCTGAGAACGCCGTCGCAAGCGCCGGCTCATGCCCGCTCCTCCTTGCGCTTGCAGTCGATGCACTGGGTCGTCCACGGCAGTGCCTCGAGGCGTTCCTCGCCGATCGGCTGGCCGCACGTGCTGCAGATCCCCAAGGTGCCGTCGTCGATTCGCGCGAGCGCGGCGTCGATCGCCTCCAGCAGGCGCTCCTCGTTCTCTTCGAGGCTGTAGTCGAGCTCGCGGTCGAAGGTGACCGTGGCAACGTCGGCGGGATGGTTATCGGCGGTGCTGTCCTGCGTCTCGTCCTGGACATTCCCCGGGTTCTCCTCGTGGAGGTAGTCGATCGCCTCCTTGACGCGCTTGCGCTCTTCCTGCAGCCGCTTGCGGAAGTGCCCGGTGTCGATCGTGGTGCTCAAGCCTGTGCCCCCTCGAGTCGCCGCTCGCTCTCGGCGCGGTCGATGCCATCGAGCCGGATGACCTTTTCCCGCGCCGCGTGGCCCGAAACGATCGAGAGCGATCGCCGGGGCAGGCCGAGCCTTTTCGCGAGGAGGTCGAGCACCGCGTCGTTGGCGCGCCCGTCTTCAGGCGGAGCCGTCACGCGCACCTTCCAACCGTCACCGTGACGGCCGACCAGCTCGCTGCGCCGTGCGCCGGGCGAGACTCGAAGCCGCACCCGAGTCGAGGGCTCTGCCATGAACCAAGTATAGGTTCGGCACCTCGGCTGTCAGGCGGCCTCGGCGTCCGCCCCCGCGTCGTCGACCGCGTCGAGCGCGGCCTCGAGCAAGGCCCGAATCTTTCGTGCCTCGGCGAGCAACCGCGCGCGCTCTGCGGCGGCGGCCCTGGTCACGGCTCGGGCCTCCGCGTGGGCCTCGTCGACCACGAGGGTCGCCTCACGCGTGGCGTGATCCTTGAGCTCCTGCGCTGACTTTTCGGCCGAGACGAGGGTCGTCCGCAACAGCGTCTCGAGGTTGCGGTGACGCGAGAGCTCGGACTCGAGCTGCTCGATCCGGTCGGCGAAGTCGGCTCGCTGGCGCCAGACCTCCTCGAAGGATTCCGCGATCTCTTCGATCAGGCGATCGACAGGCTGGCGGCGGTAGCCGAACAGGCCCCGCCTGAAGCGGATGTGGTGAAGCTCGACCGGCGAGATGGTCATGGCTGCCTCCTCAGGCGAAGCGGTTGAAGATTTCGTCGATCACCCTCATGAGTACGAAGAGCGAGAAGATGGCCACGACCGGCGACAGGTCGAGCGGCCCGAGCGGCGGCAGGATCCGTCGAAAGAGCCGCAGATAAGGCTCGCAGACGTCTCGTAGGAAATCCGCGATCCGTCGTATCCAGATGTTGTACGGCAGCCGCACCCACGACGTGAGCACGTAGGCGAAGATCAGCAGGACGTAGACGTAGATGAAGACGTCGATGAAGTGGTTGACCGACGTGGCGGTGTCGGCGAGCAGCGCAAGCGTGGCCATCAAGCGTGAGTTCGGCCTGGCACGCCCGACTCCTGGGCTACGACTCTAGGCCTGATTGAAGAAGCCGCGCTCGATGAGGCGTGCCCGCTCTTCCGCCGAGACTTCCACGTTTCGCGGCGTCAGCAGGAATACCTTGTCGGCCACGCGCTGCATGCCCCCGTCGAGGGCGTACGTGAGCCCGCTCGTGAAGTCGATCAGACGCTTCGAGAGCTCCTGGTCAGCCCCCTGGAGATTGAGGATGACCGGGACGCCGTCCTTGTACTTGTCCGCGATCTGCTGGGCGTCGTTGAAGCTGCGCGGGACGACGAGATGCACCTGCACCGACGGCACGGCGCGCATGGGCATCGACTCCGGAGGCCGGCGGTTGCCGCCGCGAGGCCTCATCACCGCGGTGCGCGGCGCCGACTCCTCCGGTTCCGGGTCGGTCCAGTCGTCGAAGTCCTGCTGGCGGCCTCGCGGGGTCAGCCGGCGGACGTTTGGGCGCTCGCTGTAGGTGCGCTCGAGGTCCTCCTCGGTGAGGTAGCCGTCCTCGTCCCAGTCTTCGTCCTCCTCGGCGATGCCGAAGTAAACGAGTGTTCGGTTCCAAACGTCTGCAAATCCCATGATTAGCGGATGTTAGACGGTTGCTCGGCGAGAGGAACCGTCGCTGTGCCTCTTTCAAGGGTGTCGGCACGGCCGCACCGGCCAAGCCGGCCCGGCCTCCAAGCGGTGTCGCCAGCGACCGCCTCAGCCCCGGTAGAGAACGGACCCGAGCCGGACCATCGTTGCACCCTCGTCGGCGGCCACGCGGTAATCCTGGCTCGTTCCCATCGAGAGCTCGGGCAAGCCGTACTGCTCGACGAGCTGGCGAAGGCGCCGGAAGTACGGGCGCGACGTCTCGGGGTCGTCGGTGGCAGGCGGCATCGTCATCAGACCGCGGACGTTCTCGTAGAGCCCGAGGAACCGCTCCAGATCGGCTTCCGGCACGCCCGACTTGGTCTCCTCGCCGGCGAGGTTGACCTCGACGAGGGCGGGAATCTCGAGCCGCTTGGCAGCCGATTCGCTCGAGAGGGAATGGCAGAGCTCGCAGAGCTCGTTGACCGTCTTCGCCTTGCGGCTCTGGAGGTGGCCGATGAAGTGCCAGCGGAAAGCCTCGCCGTAGCGGGCGTGCTTGGCCTCGAGATCCTGCGCGCGGTTCTCGCCGACGACCTCCACTCCGGCCTCGGCGAGCGCGGCGAGCTCGTCCACGGAGACGTACTTCGTGGCCGCGACGATGGTCACCTGCGACCCGAGGTCTGCGCGTATGCGCTCGTAGTTGGCGCGGACCCGCTCAGGCGATATGACCAATCACGCCCTGCCTTCCGGTGAGGCCCTCGTCGCGGCGGTGCGAGAAGAAGCGCTCCGGCGAACAGGCCGTGCAGAGGTCGACGCGGTCGACCCGTATGCAGCCGGCCGCGCGCAGAGCCCGCTCGGCGGCGCTCCACAGGTCGAGCCTGCCGTCGCGGTAGAGGCCGAACCCGAACGCGCGGCGAAACCGGTCCGCAACGTCCTCGCCGACCTCGTAGCAGCACGGGCCGATCGCCGGTCCGACCGCCGCTGAGACTGCGCCGCCGCCGAGAGCCGACACGCCCGCGGGCACGATCCCCTCCAGCAACCCACGCCAGCCCGCGTGGAGCAGCGCCAGTGCAGGCTGGGAACCGTTCGCGCGCGCGACGACGATCGGTAGGCAGTCGGCGGCGAGGGCGAGCAGCGGCAGGCCGCGCTCGTCGGTCCAGATGCCGTCCCCACGCTCATCCCGCGAGCCTGCCCGGGCCCGAAGCACGTCGGCCGAGTGATGCTGGTAGTTCATCGCAAGGGCGTCGGGCTCGGCCCCGACCCCGGCGCAGAGCCGGCGGCGATTCTCGTTTACCCGCTCCGGCTCGTCGGCGGTCGCGCGGCCGAGATTGAGCGAGGCGTACGGCCCGTCGCTGACCCCACCCTCACGCGTCGAGAAGGCGACCTCGTACGGGCCGGGCGCGTCCTCCCAGCGGATCACTGCGCGATCAGCTCCCGTGCGGCCGCGAGCTCGGAGTCGCGCCCGTCGAGCTCGCCGTTCAGCTTGCGGCGGCGCAGTTCGGCGAGGATCTCTCCCACCCGCGGCGACTCGTCCAGGCCGAGCTCGGCGAGGTCGGAACCGCTCACCTCGAGGTGCACGTCGCGGAGCCGCTCGAAGTACGCGTGCAGTGGCGGCAGATCTGCGAGAGCGAGCGCAAAGAGCGGTGCGTCGGGGGCGTAGGGATCGGCGAGCGCGACCACCTCCGCCGGCTCGGCGCCCTTCTCCAGCCGCTCGACGATCCGCGGCCCGACGGTGACTGCTGCCGCGATCCGTTCGGCGTCCCGGCGTCGCACCTTCAACCTCTGGAGCCAGTCGTAGACCTCGTCGGGAGGCAGCCGCCGGGCCAGCGCGGCGAGCCCCAGACGCCAGGCGGGGATGGCGAGGCCGTAGCGGTCGCGCAAGGCGGTCAGGCGGCGCAGGAGCTCGACGGCCTCCTCGTCGGCGGCAAGATGCGCATGGATCGCCCGGTCGGCGCCGAGCTCGGCCAACCGCAGGATCGAGTGCTCGAGCTCCCCTTCCTCCAGCAGGGCCATCAGCTCGTCGCGCAGGCGGGCCGAGGAGAGGTCGCCGACGAGGCCCATCTCGATGGTCCCGCGGGCGAGCCGCAGCGTGTGCTCGTCCATGCGAAAGCCGTAGCGGTTCTCGTACCGGATTCCGCGGAAGATCCTGGTCGGGTCGTCGATGAACGAGAGGTTGTGGAGGACGCGAACGGTCTTCGCCTCGAGGTCCCGCCGTCCACCGAATGGGTCGACGAGCCGCCCCAGGTCTGCGCCCTTGAGCGACACGGCCATCGCGTTGATCGTGAAGTCGCGGCGGAAGAGATCCTCGCGGATCGAAGCGTGCTCGACCGTCGGCAGCGCCGCCGGCGCGTCGTAGAACTCGGTGCGAGCGGTGACCACGTCCACGCGGTCGTCGTCCCCGTAGATCACCACCGCCGTGCCGAACTTCTCGTGCGCACGCACCCGACCGCCGAGCGCGTCGGCCAGCGCCTGGGCCAGCGCGATCGCGTCGCCCTCGACCGCGATGTCGACGTCGAAGCTCCGCTCGCCGAGCAGGATGTCGCGCACGGTACCGCCCACTAGATAGACCCCTTCGAATGGCTCGGACACCGCGGCCACGGCTTCGAAGACGGGCTGGAGCCGCCCCAGTTGCGCGAGCTGGTCGGTCAGCATCGGCCCGGGGCGTTCCGGCGGCGCCGAGTGCTCACCCAGTGCGCGGAGTAGGTCGCTGCGAGTGACGACGCCAACGACGTGTTCGCCCCCCACGACCGCGATCCGCTCGTTTCCGCCGGCCAGTAGGCGCTGGAGCTCCGCGAGCGGCGTCGTTTCCTGGGCAGTGGCGATGCTCGAGCTCATGATCCCCTTGACCGGAGCGTGCGAGAGGCCGTGCCCGACCGCGCGGTCGAGATCCTCGCGGCCGACCACGCCGACGAGGCGGTCGTCCTCGGTCACTAGGATCCCGCTCTGGCCGTAGCGTTGGCAGGCGACGAGCGCGTGCGCGACCGTGTCGTCGGGCGCAACGGTGCGCGCGGGGCTCGACATGATCTGTGCGGCGGTGATGGGGTCACGGACAGCGCTCGGTAGCCCGTCGACCAGACGAGTCCGCGCGTCTTCAAGCTTCCCCTTGAAGATCGCCGAAGCCGCCTCTGAATGGCCACCCCCGCCGAGTAGGCCCGCGATCGCAGCGGCGTCCACCTCCGGCGTTCGGCTGCGCGCGACGCAGAAGACGCGAGCGTCCATCTCGACGAGCAGGACGAGCGCCTTGGTATCGGTGAGCTCGACGACCTTGTGCGCGAGGTTCGAGATGCCGTCCACGTAGCTCGGCCAGGTCAGCGCGCTGACGAGCACCTCGACTCCAGCGAGCTCGTGCGGACGAAGCTCGGCCAGCAGCGCGGAGAGCAATTCGCGCTCGTCCTCGGTCAGCGGCGTATGCAGGAACTCGGCAAGCAGCTCCTGACGCGCACCGTGGCGAAGGCACCAGGCGAGCGCCTCGGCGTCACGCTGGGTGGCGGTGGGATACGTGAGCGAGCCGGTGTCCTCGTGGATTCCGAGCGCGAAGGCAGTCGCCTCGAGCGGGCTCACCGCGACCTCGCGCTCGGCCAGGATCCCGACGAGGGTCGTCGTGAGGGCGCCGTCCTGGGAGACGACCGTGTGCTCGGGGCTCGCCCACTCCGGCGGCTCGCCTGCGTGGTGGTCGAAGACGATCTTCTCGACCTGCGGATCGAGCGCGACCGGCTCGAGCTCGCCAAGCCGGGACGCATGAGTCGTCTCGACGACGACCAAGCGGCGGATCGAGCCGAGGTCGAGCCGGGCCGCCTCTACGAGGCCGAGCTCGTCCGCGTGCAGGCGGTAGAACTCGCGCACGTTCCGGTTGAGCGAGCCCGCCAGGCAGCCGACCGCCTCGGGATACAGTCGACGCGCGGCGAGCACCGCCGCGAAGGCGTCGAAGTCGGTGTTCCCGTGGGTCGCGATGACGGTGTCGGCCTGCATCCGTTCCATTCTGCCTCGGCGCCACGACAAAAGTGGCGCAATTCCGGCACATTCGCGTGTGTCACACGCGCGCCTTTGCCGGTTAGGCTCGCCTCGGGGAGGAGGCCGGGCGAACCGTACTAAGGGACCAAGGCCCCTCAGACGGTTGCGACGGCCTCGATCTCGACCTTCGCGCCCGAAGGAAGCGCGGAGACCTCGATCGTCGCCCGGGCCGGAGGCACCTCGCCGACGTGCCGTGCGTAGACCTCGTTCATTCCGGCGAAGTCGCCGAGGTCGGCCAGATAGACGGTCGTCTTGATGAGGCTGTCGAGCCCGCTCCCGGCCGCTTCGAGGATCGCCCGGAGGTTCGCCAAGACCTGCTCGGTCTGCTCCTCGATCGAGTCGCCGACTATCTCGGCGTGATCGGGCTGCAACGCGAGCTGGCCGGAGACGAACACGAAGTCGCCGGCACGAATCGCCTGCGAATACGGCGCGCCCTGGAACGGCGCAGGTGCCTCTTCCGTGCGAACCGCGGTCTTCCCCTCCATCACTCCTCCTTCCGGCGAGGCCGGCAGCTCTGCGCCAGGGCCACGCCCAGCGCCTTGAAGATCGCCTCGAGAACGTGTTCCGGATCGGAGCCTTCGATGAGGCGCACGTGCAGCGTCAACCCTGCGCCCTCAGCGAGCTCTCGCAGGAAGGTGGCGACGATGTCGCTGGCGAGGCCGGCGACGCGGGCGTCGCTGAGATCGACGTTCGAGACGACGAGGGGCCGCCCTGACGCTTCGACGACGACGTGTGCCAGCGCCTCGTCCGCCGGCACGGCGGCCGAACCGTGACCGCGGCTGCGGCCGGCTCGTAAGGCGTCCGCGAGCGCCTGGCCGAGCGCGCGTCCAGCCGCGGCCACCTCGGCCTCCGCCTCGCCTGGCGCGATCTCGAGCACGAGATCGAAGGATGCGTATTCCGCAAGGAGCCCAAGGAGGTGATCGAGCACCGGCACGCCGGTGACGACGCTCGCCTCACCGGAGCCGGCGACGTCGACGCGGGCGTGGAGCCTGCCGGCCTCGTCCGCTTGACCCGTCCGAGCCACTACGCCTCGACGCGCTCGATCCGGGCGCCCAGCGTGCGCAGGCGCTCATCGATGCGCTCGTAGCCGCGGTCGATCTCGCTGATGTTCCCGATCGTCGAGGTGCCCTCGGCACAGAGCGCCGCGAGCAGCATCGCCATTCCCGCGCGGATGTCTGGGCTAGACATCTGCTGTCCGTACAGGCGCGCCGGCCCGGTCACGACCGCGCGATGGGGATCGCAGAGGATGATCCGCGCTCCCATCGAGACCAGCTTGTCCACGAAGAACAGGCGGCTCTCGAACATCTTCTCGAAGATCAGCACCGTTCCCCGCGCCTGGGTCGCGACGATCACGGCGATCGAGGTTAGATCCGCCGGGAACGCGGGCCACGGCCCGTCCTCGATCTTGGGGATCTGGCCGCCGAGGTCGTCGAGGATCACGAGCTCCTGCTCGGGCGGTACGCGCACGTTCGTGCCGTCGATCTCCACGTGGACGCCGAGGCGTTCGAAGGCCAGCAGGATCCCGGCGAGGTCCTTCGGCTCCGCGTCCTCGATCGTCACGTCCCCGCCGCTGACCGCCGCCAGGCCGATGAAGCTGCCGACCTCGATGTGCTCGGGCGCGAGCCGCCACGTGCCACCCGCGAGCTTCTCAACCCCGCGGATCCTGAGCACGTTCGACTCGATCCCTTCGATCTCGGCGCCAAGCGAGATGAGGAAACGGCAGAGATCCTGGATGTGCGGCTCGCAGGCGGCGTTGCCGATCACCGTCTCCCCGGGTGTAAGCGCGGCCGCCATGACCGTGTTCTCGGTGGCCATCACGCTCGCCTCGTCGAGGAAGATGTGCTTGCCCTTGAGGCCGCTCGTGCGCAGGTCGTAGCGCGCGCCGATGTCGATTTCGGCGCCGAGCTCGGCCAGGGCGTGGATGTGCGGATCGAGCCGCCGCCGTCCGATCACGTCGCCGCCGGGCGGCGGCGCGACGGCTCGGCCGAAGCGCGCGAGGAGTGGCCCCACGAGGAGGAAGGACGCGCGAATCTTGCTCCCGAGCTCGTCGTCGAGCTCGTGGCCCGTGAGGTCGGAGGCGTGGATGCGAACCTCGTTCTCGCCCGTCCACTCGACGTCCGCGCCGAGCTGGGTGAGGAGCGCGATCATCGTCTCGACGTCGCGGATGCGCGGCATGTTCGAGAGCGTCACCGGTTGATCGGTGAGCAGGCAGGCCGCGAGGATCGGCAGGGCGCCGTTCTTGTTCCCGGCCACGGAGATCCGGCCGTTCAGCGGATGCCCGCCCTCGATCACGAACGACTCGGAAACGGCTTCGGTGATGACGGTCTGCGCCATGCGAGGGGCTATCCTAGCGCCGTCGTGGAACCGACCCGAGAGCGTGCCTGGGAGACCCTCAACCGCTACACCAAGAGCGAGGCGCTGCTACGCCATGCGCTTGCGGTCGAGGCCGCGGTGGGCGCCTACGCACAGCGTTTCGAAGAGGACGAGGAGCTCTGGCGGGTGACCGCGCTGCTGCACGACTTCGACTACGAGATCCACCCCACGCTCGACAAGCACCCGCAAGACGGCGCGCCGATCCTGCGCGAGGAGGGATACCCCGAGGAGGTGATCGAGGGTGTCCTCTCGCACGGCTCGCACCTCGGCCTCCCCCGCGAAACGCCGCTGAAAAGGACGCTCTTCGCCTGCGACGAGCTGGCCGGCTTCGTCCACGCCTGCGGCCTCGTGCGGCCCGAAGGGATCGAGACGCTCGAGCCGAAGTCGGTCAAGAAGAAGCTGAAGCAGCCCTCGTTCGCCTCCGGCGTCAACCGCGCGGACGTCTACGAAGGCGCCGAGGCGCTCGGGGTCGAGTTGGACGAGCACATCGCCTTCGTGGTGGCCGCGATGCGCCCGATCGCGGGGGAGCTCGGGCTGCCTAAGCCCTAAGGCAGAGCGTCGACGAGGCGTTCAAGCTCCTCGTCGGTCGTCCACCAGCCGCACGAAGCCCTGAGCCAGCCGAGCGCCGGGATGTCGCGCACCATCACACCACCCTCGTAGAGCCGACTGACGAGTTCGCCGGAGTCGCCTTCGGCTCGGAACGAGACGAGCGTCGCCTGGCCGGGTGCCGTCACGACCTCGGCTCGTTCGGCAACGAGCTCACGGCAGCGGGCGGCCATCTCTGCGCCACGCTCGAACCGTCCCTCGGGCGCAACGTCGAGCGCCGCGTCGAGTCCGGCCAACGCCGGAGGCGGCGTCCAACCCGAGTCGAAGCGGGCGGCCCCGGCTCGAGGCGTGAAGAGACCGGTCGGCTCGTAGCCGTCCTGCGAGAGGTAGCTCGGCGCGGCGACCGCCAGCGTGTCCGGCTCGCGCACCGCTAGGCCTCCGGTGCCGTCCGGGCCGCAGAGCCATTTCTGGCACGAGAACGCGTAGTAGTCCACTTCGCCGGCCTCGACGGGAATCGCGCCTGCCGACTGGGCGCCGTCGACGAGCACCGGCAGGCCCGTCGCGTCCTTCAACTCGCGCACGGGAAGACGGTTGCCGCTCATCCAACACACGTCCGAGAGGGCGAGCAGTCGGGTCTTCGGCGTCACTTCGGCGAGGAGAACCTCGAGTGCCTGCTCGGGCGGGAGCTCGCGCACAGCAGCGACACGCACCTGCGCGTGTGAAGTGGCCAGAGCCCCGAGGAGGCCGAAATGCTCGCCGTCGGTCGTGACCACCTCGTCGTCGGGCCCTAGGCCAAGCCCTGCGAGGACGATGTTGCAGCCGTTCGTCGTCGACGTCGACAGCGAGAGGTTCTCCTCCGCGACGCCGACCACAGCCGCGAGCTTCGCCCGTACCCGCTCCCGGAGCTGGACGATGCGTTCGAAGTACGCAGCCCCACCCCGGCCGGCCTCGAGGTCGGCCTGCGTCTGGCCGACTATCGCCTCGACCGTCCGTTGCGCGAGCGGCCCGTTGGTGCCCGCGTTCAGGTACGCGAAGCGCTCGAAGACGGGGAACTGCCTCCGGGCCTCCTCGATGGTCATTCGATCGTCACCTCCGCCGGTGAGTGGTCGGACAGGAGTCTGCCCTCGAACCGCCGTCGCTCGTCCGGCCAGCGTTTCACGTGCCCGGCGCGGGCGCCGCGTACGAGGATCTGGTCGATCCCGGAGATCGGCGTCGAGAAACCCCACTCCGGGCCGGTCAGCAGCTCGAGCGTCTTCGAGCGCTCCCTGATGACGTTGAAGTCACCGGCCAGGATGAGCACGTCACCGGGCTCGGCGAAGCTGTCCGCGAAGACCGCCGCCCGCATGAGCTCCGCGTCGGGGACGCTCCAGTTCGGCACGCTCGAGTCGTGCAGGTTCGCGACCGTGACGAACCGCTCCCCCAGGCTTGCCCGGACCGCGTGGGAGACGCGCCGCTCCTTCGCCCAGGCCAGCTGAATGCGTCTGCCCAGCTTCAATGCTCGAGCCTGCGCGCGCCGGAAGCTCGGCGGGTTGAGCACGATCGAATCGGTCGCCAGGGGTCGCAGCTCACCGGGACGGAGCAGGATCGCGTTGGCCTGGCCTGCGACCGCGGAGCGAAAGAGCCCATGGTGGAGCTCGGTGATCACCCGACCGAGCTCCGCGCTTCGGAGCAGCGGCCTGGCGGCGACGGCACCGAACGAGCGCATCCCGCTCCACTCCTCGAGCCACCGCAACGACCATACGGGCAGCTCTTGCAGGCAGAGCACGTCCGGGTCGTCAGCGCTCGCCAGCCGGACCATCTCCTCGAGGAAGCCACGCCGCTTCGGCGGGTTCGCGTTGCCGTGGAAGATGTTCCAGGTACGGACGAGCAGTGGCACGAGCGGGCTAGTGTAAGCCGGTGTTTCGCAGACGCCGCTTCGCCGACCTGATCGCGCGGCAGCTCGACGTCTTCGTCCGGGACCAGCTGGAGCTGCTCGAGGCCTGCGACGAGGCGGAGCGCGCGTACGACCGCGCGGAGCGAGACGAGGCCGAGGAGCGCTACGGCGACTACCAGGATCTCGTCGAGACCGGCACGGAGCTCCTGGCGGACCTGCGCGACAACTTCAAGCGGACGCTCGACGAGGACCCCGCGGAGGAGTACGAGTCCGAGTTCAACCGTGCCGTCGTCAAGCGGCTCCCCCGCTTCGGACTCGAAATCGAAAACCGCTAGAACCCGGCCGCGAACCCGCCGACGATCGCCCCGTAGGCGACGTGCGCGAGCAGCGTCCAGAGCGCCGTTCGCCGCCCGTAGTTCAGCAGCATGAAGCCGGGTGCCTCGAGCAGCGGCGTCTCCTCGGCGTCCGACCAGGGCGTGCCCATGCGCGGGTGAACCGCCGGGAGCAGAAGGGTCATGAGCACGCCTCCCGCCAGTGCCGCATGGGCGACGCCGAGGACGGCGCCAAATGCCCAACCCGCCTGGTCGACCGCGCGGAAGACCGCGTAGTACCCAACCGCGAAGAGGAGTCCGTTCACGAAGTGGATGGTGGTGCCGACCAGCATGGCGCGGCTACGGCGATCGGTGAAAGCGGTCCCGAGCAGGAGCGGGATGTCCATCCGCGTCCAGCCGAGCTCCTGCGCCAGACGCACCCCGCTCGTCAGCACGATCGTGCCGATCGCGCCGCCGGCGAGCGCGCCCCAGATCGTCACGCCGCTTCCCTCTCCGCCGCCTCGGCGTCGGCGATCCCGATCGCAGCGTTGACGAGCGACAGGTGCGTGAGCGCCTGCGGGAAGTTGCCCAGGAAGTCGCCGGTGCGCGGGTCGACCTCCTCCGAGTAGAGCCCGAGGTCGTTCGCGAGGCCGACCAGCTCGTCCATTAGCGCGTGCGCTCGATCGAAGCGGCCGGCGTGCGCCAGGGCCTCGACGAGCCAGAAGGAACACGTCAGGAACGCGCCCTCCGCCCCGCCGACTCCGTCGTCGCCGAGGTAGCGGTAGACGTACGGCCCCTTGCGAAGCTCGCGCTCGATGGTGTCGATGGTCGAACGCATCCGGTCGCTCTTCGGATCGCCGTAGCCGAGCAGCGGCAGCGTCAGCAGGCCGGCGTCAGGCTCGCGCAGGTCGGTCGCCCTCACGTAGCTGCCCAGCTTTTCGTCCCAACCCTCGGTCTCGATGAACTCGCGCAGCGCGTCTGCGGCAGCGCGCCAACGTGCGCTCCGGTCGGGGAGGACGCCGTGCTCGGCGAGCAGGCAGGCGCGGTCGAGAGCGATCCAGCAGAGTGCTTTCGACTGGATGAAGTGCGTCGGCTCGCGCCGAACCTCCCAGATCCCCGAGTCGCGCTCGCGCCAGTGATTCGCCACCCAGTCCGCGATGCGCGCGGCCTCCTTGCCAGTGTCGGCGTCCAAGTGCCCGACCGCTTGGACGTAGAGCCAGATCGACTCGAGCATCTCGCCGTAGACGTCGAGCTGCAGTTGCTGCGCCGCACCGTTGCCGATCCGGACCGGCCTGGAGCCGCGGTAGCCCTCGAGCCACGGCAGCTCGCGTTCGCGCGCCCGCTCCGAGCCGTCGATCCGGTAGAGAACCTGGAGCTCCGGCTGCGTCAGGCGCGAGGCGTGCATCAGCCACCAGAAGAACGCGTGCGCCTCGTCACGGAAGCCGAGCCGGAGCAGCGCGTCCAAGGCCCAGCTCGCATCTCGGAGCCACGTGTAGCGATAGTCCCAGTTCCGCCCGCCGCCAATCCATTCCGGAAGCGAGGTCGTCGGCGCTGCCACCATCGCGCCCGAGGGTGCGAAGACCAGCAGCTTGAGCAGGAGCGCGCTGCGAACGACCGCGTCACGCCAGGGCCCTTCGTACTCGATCCCGCCGGCCCAGCCCGGCCAGAAGCCGGTGGTGCGCGCCAGGCGCCGCTCCGCGTCGTCACGCCCAACGATCACGAGTGGCTCGGCGTGAGAGGCGGAGAGCGACCAGAGCGCCCCGCTGCCCTGCTCGAGCTCGAGCTCGCCGGAGACGATCCCGCCGGCGACCGACCCGTCCGGCACGTCGCAGATGCTGAGGACGAGTGCGTCAGAGCCGCACGTCGCGAACCAGCGGCGAGAGCGGCGCTCGATCCGCGTCCGCCGCTCTCCGTAACAAAAGCGTGGCTCGAGGCTCCAGCGCAGCGGCACCGTTCCTGCCAGGCCCTCCGCTTTGCGCACGAGCTCGCGCATCGGCGAGAGGCCGTGATCGTCCGAGAGCGTCATGGCGTCCGTGAGTCGCAGGCTTCCCTGCGCGGTCGTGAAGGTCGTTTCGAGCACGTTCGAGTTGTCGAGATAGCGGCGCTCGGCCTCATACGGCACCGTCGGCTCGAGCTGGAACGAGCCTCCCGTCTCGGCGTCGAGAGCCCGAGCGAAGACCGACGGCGAGTCGAAGTTCGGCAGGCAGAGCCAGTCCACTGAGCCGTCTCGCGCGATCAGGGCGCCGGTGCGGCCGTCCCCGACGAGCGCGTAATCCCGGATCGGCGCGTAGCCGTCGATGCGCTCCACGCCCGCGATTCTGTCGCGCCCGGAGGTCAGCGGTGGCCGAAGTGATGCGCGGCAGGGAGCGAGCCGAAGACGTCCGCGTCGTCGGCGCAGTGCCTGGCCAGCGGGCTCAGCGAGACGAGCTCGCGGACGAGGACGTTGCGGTTGCGCTCGTACCGCTCGAACCGCCCGCGGGCCAGGAGCAGCGGCTCGGCCCGCACCAGCGCCCGGAACCGCTCGTACACCGAGGGCGGCACGATCAGGTTGACCTGCCCGAACTCGTCCTCGAGCAGCATGAAGACGACGCCGTTCGCGGTCGCAGGCCTTTGCCGGGCGACGGCCATACCGGCCACCGCCACCGAGCGGCCGGAGCGCTCCTCCTCCACCTCTCGGCTCGAGAGGGTTCCTTCCGGCAGGTGCGGCCGCAGCAGCTCCAGCGGGTGGACGCCGACCGAGAGGCTCGTCGTCCGGTAGTCGGCGAGCATCAGCTCCCACGCCGTGTGCTCCCGGAGGGCCGGCGTCTCGGCGGTGGGATCGAGAGGCAGCGCGAGCTGGCGTTCCGTGCCGCCGCTACCTGGCACGGTCTGCGCCCGCGGCACCAGCCCGAGCTCCCAGAGGAGCGCGCGCCGCTCGCCGCCGAACGAGTCGCACGCACCGGAGGCCACGAGCGCCTCCAGCCGCGGCCGGTCGAGCGCGCTTCGCTGCGCGAGCTCGCGGACTCCGGCGAAAGGACCTCCCCGCTCCCGCTCGGCCACGAGCGCCTTCGCCTCCTCCTCACCCAGCGAGCGCACGTACTCCAGGCCGACCCGCACCGCCTCGCCCTCCAGGGCGCACTCGGCAGCGCTGAGGTTCACCTCGGGCGGCCGCACCTCCACCCCGCGCCGCTGTGCGTCCCGCACGAGCGAGGCCGGCGGGTAGAAGCCCATCGGCTGCGCGTTCAGGAGCGCGCACAGGAACTCGGCCGGATAGTGGTGCCGCAGCCACGCCGACTGGTACGCGAGCAGCGCGAACGCCGCTGCGTGCGACTTCGGGAAGCCGAAGCCGGAGAAGCCGACGAGCTTGTCGAAGACCGTGTTTGCAACCTCCTTGCCGACGTCCCGTGCGACGGCGCCTTCGACGAAGCGGCCGCGGAATGCCTCGATCGCCTCCAGCGAGCGCTTCCGGCTCATCGCGCGGCGCAGCCCTTCGGCCTCGCCGATCGAGAAGCCGGCAAGCGCCGTCGCAACCGCGAGCACCTGATCCTGGAACACGATCACCCCGAGCGTCTCGCGCAGCGGCTCCTCCAGCAACGGGTGGTCGGACGGCGGCATGAACTTCGGGTTCTCTCGCAACTTCTGGCGGTTGTCGATGAACGGGTGGACGGCGCCACCCTGGATCGGGCCGGGCCGCACGAGCGCGACCTGGATCGTCAGGTCGTCGAGGTTCTCCGGCCGGGTGCGCAGGAGCGACTGCATCTGCGCCCGGCTTTCGATCTGGAAGACGCCGACGGTGTCCGCACGCTGGATCTCGTCGTAGACCGCCTCGTCCTGCAACGGGATCCGCGAGAGATCGATCACGCTACGCGTCCCAGAATGACGCGCGATCTCCTCGACGCAGTCCTCGACCGCCGAGAGCATTCCGAGCCCGAGCAGGTCGATCTTCAGGAAGCCCGCGTCCGCACAGGAGTCCTTGTCCCACTGGCACAGCTGACGTCCTTCCATCGCCGCCGGCTGCACCGGGACGAGCTCGACCAGCGGGCGCGTAGAGATCACCATCCCGCCCGGATGCTGCGAGAGGTGCCGCGGCAGCCCGCCGATCTCGCCGCACAGCTCGGTGAAAGCCTGCCAGCGCGGCGAGCCGAGCTTCGCTTCGCCGTCTGGCAGCTTCGCCAGCTCCTCCCGCACTCGGCGAGGACTGCCGTCGGTGAGCCGCGCCAGCCGCTCGAGCTCCGCGAAGGGCAGCCCGAGCGCCTTGCCGACGTCGCGGATCGCGCCACGTGCGCGGTAGGTCGAGAAGGTGGCAACGAGTGCTGAGTGCTCGCGCCCATACCGCTCGCAGACCGCGACGATCAGCTTCTCGCGGATGTCACGCGGGAAATCGAGGTCGATGTCGGGGACCGAGACGAGCTCGTGGTTGATGAAGCGGCCCAGCGAGAGCCCGGCCTGCACGGGGTCGACGTGCGATAGGCCGGTCAGGTAGCAGACGATCGAGCCCACGGAGCTCCCGCGGCCCCGGCCCGGCGGCAGGACGTTGCGCGCGATCGAGCCGTCGCGAACCTCGAGCGCGCACTCACGCGCCAGCTCGAGCACCTCCCAGTGCAGGAGGAAGAACCCGGCAAGGCCGAGCTCGCCGATCAGCTTCAGCTCCTCGTCGAGGCGCCGGCGCGCCCGGCGTTTGAGCCCGTTTGTGTTGCCGTAGCGCTCCTCGAAGGCGCGGTCGCAGACGCGGGCGAGCTGATGGATCGCCGGCTCGCCGGTCTCGGAGAAGTCCGGGTAGCGGTAGCCGAGGTCCTCGGTGAGGTCGAACTCCAGGCGCGCGGCGAGCTCTCCGGCGCGCTCGACGGCGTCGCGATCGAGCGGGAAGCGCTCCGCCACGTCGCTGGGAGCACCCAGGACGCTCTCGCGGTTGCCGCGGCGCTCCGGCTCGCAGCCGTCCAGCGAGGTGCGGTGACGGATCGCGACGAGCACGTCCTGGAGCGCGGTCCGGCGGGGGTGGTGAGCGTGCGGGTCGCCGGTCGCGACAGTACGCACGCCGAGCGTCTCGGCCAGGTCGCGCAGGGTGGCATTGCGGCGCTCGTCGCCGCGCTCGTAGGGGCGCTGGAGCTCGACGAAGAAACCCTCCGGCCCGAAAGCCCGCACCAGTGCGGCCGCCCCGTTCGGGTTGCGCACCGCGAGCCCGTGCCGTGCGCAGCCGGAGAGGCAGACGAGCCCCTCGTTCAGCTCCGCCAGCAGCGCCGCGTCGAGCGCCGGCGACGCTAGGTCGGTTCCGTCCCGGGTCCGGGCATGCGCAGCGGTCAGTAGCCGGCAGAGGTTCGCGTAGCCCTGCGCGGTCTCGACCAGCAGCGTCACGTGCGAGCGATCGGCCAGCGTCACCTCCGCGCCGGTGATCGGGCGCACGCCGAAGGCCTTCGCCGCGTGCGCGAACTCGAGCGAGCCGTAGACGCCGTCGTGATCGGTCAGCGCCAGGGCCTCGTAGCCGAGCTCCGCAGCGCGGGCTGCGAGCTCCTCCGGCAATGAAGCGCCGTCGAGAAACGAATAGGCTGAATGCGCGTGGAGCTCGACGTACACCGCCCGCTGCTCCTAGCGCCCGGTGAGGGCGAGACCGTCACCGATCGCCCGGAGCGGACGCTGAGGATCCTCGCCGAGCTGGAGCAGGTAATCGTCACGTGGTTCCGCTACGAGCCCGGCGAGGAAGGCCCCGATCCGCACGTCCACCGGCTGCACACGGATGCGTTCTACGTTCTGGAGGGCGAAGTCGAGTTCAAGCTCGGGCCCGACCTCGAGACGGTCATCGGGCTGCCGGGGACGCTCGCCGCGGCTCCTCCCAACGTCGTCCACACCTTCCGGAACGCGAGCGACGCGACCGCGATCTTCCTCAACTTCCACGCGCCTTCGATGGGCTTCGGTGACCACATCCGCGGACAGAGCGACGCCTTCGACCAGTGGGAGCCTCCGGCCGACGGCGGCGTCGACGGCGCTGTCCTCAGCGGCCCGGGCGAAGGCGAGCGCATCGAGCACGACACGAGCACGCTCGTGATCAAGTCCGACCTGCAGCAGCTCGCCGTGCTCGACCTTACGTTCCTGCCGGAATTCGGAGGCGTCGACCCCCACCTCCACGACGACCACGTCGATGCGTTCTACGTGCTCGAGGGCGAGGTGGAGTTCCACACCGACGGCGGGCCGCGGCGAGCAGGGCCTGGTTCGTTCTTCGCGGCTCCTCGGGGAACAGCGCACGGCTTCCGCAACCCAGGGCAGACCCCGCTTCGCGTGCTCAACGTCCATGCGCCGGAAGGCGGTTTCGTTGGCCGTGTCCGGGGTGGCTGAGCCGATCACGTCCCCCGCTGGCTGAACCAGCGGCCCACCTCCTCGTCGCGGAACACAACCGCGCGCTCGCCGCCCGCGAGCACGACGTCGAAGTAGCGCCGGCTCACCGGTTGCTCCGTCCACCAGCGATCGACCACGCGCCACTCCTCGCGGACGAGCGCGACCGCGCGTCGGTTCACCTGCGCCGGAGCCCCATCGACATGAGCTTCCACCAGCGCCGGCTGCGGTTCGTTTAAACGCCGCGCCGCCAAAGCCGGCACGGCTCCTTTGGTCGGCGTCGCAAGCGACGCCTTAGTCGTCGCGGGGAACCAGCAACGCCCGCTGTTCTGGCAGACGCGACCATGGCGCGACCTCGACGACGGTGCAAACGGATCCCGACCCGGTCCCCACGCGGACTTGGCGCAGGCCCTCGCTCAGGTGCGCCTTGACCTCGTCGCCTTCCGGTCGCACGAGCTCGAGCTGCTGGCCCGTGGACTCCGCGAGAACAAGGGCCTCGAGTCTCAGCATGACCGCTGGCGCCGGCAGCTCGAGCAGCTTCGGCCCGAGCGCTGCGCGCAGGCGGGCCGGCTCGGCGGTCGCGTCCCGCAGGGTGATCGTCCGCCGCCAGGAGCCGCCGCCGACCAGGCGCGCCGAGAGCGCGAGCTTCCGCGGCGCGCGGCCGGCCCGCTCCGGCCGGGCGAGCAGCCGGTCGAGCAGAACCGCCAGCGAGCGCCGCAGCGTCAGCTCGTTGCCGACCGCCTCGGGGAACTCGAGCATCTCCGCCAGTTCGGCAGCAGGCTTCCGCCCTCGCACGCGCGTGTTCGAGCCTCCTCTCGCCAGGCTCCAGGCGCGCCGGCCGTCCGGCCCCAGGCGTTCGGCCACGGCGCCGCCCGGCAGCCCGGCAAGCTCACCAAGCCTCTTGACCCCCAGCGCCTCGAGCTCTTCACGCCGGCGCGCTTCCACCGGCAGGAGCTTCAGCGGCAGCGGCGCAAGAAAGTCGCGCGCCCGCTCGTCCGAGACGACCAGCGCCTGCCCTGAGCGGGCCACGTTCGCAGCGGCGAGCGCAGCGAACCGCCGGCTGGCTGCTCCGACCCGCGCATCCCACCCCGGCCCGACCGCGGCCAGCGCCCGCTTGAGCGCCGGCTCGAGACCGCCGTAGAGTCGTTCGACCCCACGGGTCTCGAAGTACGCGCACCCGGGCGCGGCCGGTTCGACCGCAATGCCCGCGTCCTCGAGCCGTCGCACGATTTGCTCCCAGGCTTCCTCGGCCGAGGCCGGATCCCGATCGACGAGCTGGAGCGACGGGCACGTGGCCAGCGCCTCCCCCAGCCGCATCCCCGGCTCGACTCCCGCCTTCTCGGCCGCAGCTGTGATCGGCCCGAGCAGCGGCTCGGCACCGGCCTCCGGCGCGAGCGCAGCGGGCATGAGCGCCAACCGCGGCCGCTCGCGCAGCGCGGCGCGCAACTCGAATCCCGGAATGACGAGGCAGGCGATCATGGGAACGTATGTTCTACACGAACACACGTTCCCCTGTCAAGGGGTAGTTACCCGCCGACTTGCTCCCCTAGGGCACGACCTCCGCGGCCGGCCCCACCATTCGCGAGAACCGTGGCACCACGTCGAGGACGCTGACCTGTGAGCACCAGGCGATGTCCTCTTCCAGGCCGGGCGGGCCGTACGTGCGCGCGTTGATGCCGTCGATCGCGTCGGGGAAGCGCTCGGCGATCACCTGCGACGCGACGGCGGCATCGGTTCGCTCGGCGTCGAGCAGCTGCACGATCCGCCCCGCGCAGTAGGCGTCGTCGATCGCGAAGGCGTGCTTGTAGCCGGCGCAGAGGATCACGGTGTCGTCGCTCACGTGTGCGGCAACGGCGGCGAGGTTCAGCAACGCGCCGAGCACGACCTCGTCGCAGGAGGCGGCCGCGGCGACGATCGAGCGCGTGCCGTTCGTGGTCGAGAGGATCAGCGTCTCGGCGCGCGGCTTCAGGAACTCGCGTGGGGACGCCCCCGCGTCGAACGCCTCGATCCGTTGCGCGTCGCGCTCGCCCGCGGTAATCGCCGCGGCGCCGAGCTCGGCCTTCACCGCGAGCGCATCCTCGATCTCGGCGCAGCAGAGAACCCGGTTGTAGCCGGAAGCGAGGGCCTGCGCGATCGTCGAGGTCGCACGCATCACGTCCACGACGATTCCCAACGGAGCCGCAGCCGCCTCGGCCGGCGTGAAGGCGACGTGACAGCGCATACGGTCACTACGCTAACGGCCGTGTCCAGCGCACCCACCTGTTACCGGCACCCCGACCGCGAGACGTACGTGTCCTGCTCGGAGTGCGGCCGTCCGATCTGCCCCGAGTGCATGACCCAGGCGCCCGTAGGCCAGCGCTGCCCCGATCATTCTGGCAAGGCGCAAGGGGTGCAGCGCCTGACGAAGGGAGCCAGGCGCGGCCTCTTCGAAGGAACCGGCGCCCTGGTCACCAAGACCCTCATCGCGATCAACGTCCTCGTCTACGTGATCACGGCTGCCCAGGGCGCGGGGCTCAACTCGCCCGGCGGCTCGCTCTTCGACAAATGGCTGCTGGATGGCCCTGCGGTCGCAAACGGCGACTGGTGGCGCCTGATCACGAGCGCCTTCCTGCACGCGAGCCTGCTGCACATCGGCTTCAACATGTACTTCCTCTGGTTCGTCGGGTCGCCGGTCGAGCAAGTGCTCGGACGGGGCCGCTTCCTGCTCGTCTACCTTGTCTCGGGGCTCGCGGGTGCAGCAGGCGCGCTCTTGTACACGCCACACGGCCAGACCGTCGGTGCCTCTGGCGCGATCTTCGGGATCCTCGGCGCCGCCCTGATCCTCGAGCGGCAGGGCAACTTCGTGCTTGGCGGCTCCGCGCTCGGCCTGATCGTGATCAACCTGGTTCTGAGCTTCGCGATCTCCGGGATCTCGATCGGCGGCCACATCGGCGGCCTGATCGGCGGTGCGCTCTGCACGCTCGTCCTGTCGAACTTCGGCCGTGCCCATGCGGCCTACAGCCGAGTCGGGCTCTGGGGGATCGCCGGCGTCGTCGGCGTCGGCTTGCTCAGCCTCGCGGTCGCCTACTGGCGCGTCCGCGGCCTCGCCTAGACAGCCTTAGGAGTACCGCTCGCAGTGGGCGACGCGGTCGTACTTGTCCTTCCAGACCCGGTCGACTCCGGCACCGCCGTCCAGCCGGTCGGCGAATCCGTCCCACGCGAAGATCGTGTCGTTCCCGTCGCCTCCGAACACGACGTCACGGCCGCTGTCGCCCGAAAGCTTGTCTGAGCCCGGGCCGCCGCGGAGGACGTCAGCGCCGTTGCCGCCGTTGAGCATGTCCGGGCCGGCTTCGCCCTCGAGCACGTCGACTCCGTCACCTCCGTTCAGCATGTCCTTGCCCGGTCCGCCCACGAGCACGTCGTTTCCGCCGGCCCCGGCCAGGACGTCATCCCCACCCAGCCCACAGAGGACGTCGCGCCCCGGCGTCCCGAGGATCTGGTCGGACCCGGGCGTGCCGGTGAACGTGCAGGCGAGGCCGGCGTGCACTGTGGCGTGCGCACCCCGGACGAGGAAGAGCGAGGCCGTGAGCAGCATCGCCGCCGTCGCCTTGATTCGCGTCTCCTTGGGGTTCATGCGCGGCACCTCCTGAGCCTTGGCGGGCCGCACCACCGGTTCTCCGTAGGCATCGGCACGGCGGTGATTGCCGGCTATCCCTCGCGTCGGGGATTCCGGGTCATAATCACCGGAGAGTGCGCCGCCTTCTGCTCACCGCCGCGATCGCCCTGGTGCTCGTTCCGCCGGCCTCGGGGTCGCTGATGCTGGGCGTTCTCGGCAGCGCGAGCCGTCTTGCCGGCCAGACCGGTCAGCGCTCTCAGGTGGACCACGCGATCCTCGGCTGGAACCAGGGAAACACCTGGGGCGCGAGGCTCGCAGTGCAGCTTCAGGACCACGGCCCGGTTCCGATGATCGCCTTCACCATGTCGCGCGGGTTCCCGAGCCGGCACGAGGTGATCACGCCGCGCGGCGTCGCATTCGGCAAGGGCGACGACTACCTAACCGCGCTCAACCGCGCGATCGCCGACTGGGGCCGCACGGTCTACATCCGGCCCTTCGCGGAGATGAACGGTCACTGGAACTCCTACTGCGCGTACACCAGGAGTGGCCAGAGGAAGGGTCTGTCCCACTCAACCGCAAGCTTCCGCAAAGCCTTCGCCCGCGTGTACCTGCTACTCCACGGCGGAACTGCGCAGCAACTGAACCTCCGCCTGCGCCGCCTCGGGCTGCCGGGCGTGACCCACGACTACGAGCTCAACCCGATGCCGATCCTGCGCGTGATCTGGAACCCGCAGGGGTATGGGAGCCCGGACCTTCCGGAGAACCGGGCACAGGCCTACTACCCGGGCGACCGCTACGTGGACGTCGTCGGCGACGACCTCTACGACATCCGCGGCAAGGCAGAGTGGGCCGCGAATGACCTGCTCTATAAAGCGCACCGCAACAAGCCGTACTCGATCCCCGAATGGGGGCTGTGGGGCATCGACGACCCCGCCTACGTCAAGCGCATGGCCGGGTGGGTGAAGACCCACCGGCGGACGGAGCTGCTGGCGTTCTTCGAGAGCAGGGCCGGATCCATCTTCGACCTGGCCACGAAGCCCGCCAGCCGCGCCGCGTACCGCCGATACATCACGCCGCTCGGTTAGCGCTTCGCGCTATTCCGGACGATTGGTGATGTGCACGTAGATCTTGTCGCTCTCCCCGCACTCCTCGCGCAGAGCAACCTGGCCGCTTCGGCCCTCGCCCTCCCATGAGACCTCGGAGTCGTGGTCCTCGATCTCGTCGAAGAGGATCTTGTAGCCGGACGCCTGGAGCTCCTTCTTCCACTCGCCGTAGCCCTCCTGGAGGTCGCCGTTGAAGTGGCCTTCGATCACGGTGGTCGGGCCCTTGGTCTCCTGCTTCGTATAGACCATCTTGTCCGACTCGATCTGCGGCCAGCTCGGCGGCAGATTCGGCGTCTCGGAGAGCGCGGAGCCGGTACAAGCGGCCGTGGCCTCCGCGTTGAGCTCCCCACCAGCGTCGGACTCGCTCTTCTTCCCGCCGCAACCGGCGGCGAGGAGCACGGCAAGACCGATCACCGCAAATGTTGGAGCCCGCTTCACGTTGCCTGCCTTTCCGGATCCCCGGCGCGGGAGTATAGAAGGGGCTACCCGCCGCCGGCGACCGCTTCGACGCCCGACTCCTTGAGCGCCGCCTGCGCGGCGGCCAGGCGGGCGAGCGGCACGCGGTACGGCGAGCAACTCACGTAGTCGAGCCCCAGGCCGTGGCAGAACGCGACCGACTCGGGCTCGCCGCCGTGCTCGCCGCAGATGCCGAGCTTGAGGGCCTCCTTGACTCCGCGCCCACGCTCGACGGCGATTCGCATCAGGTCGCCCACCCCACCCTGGTCGAGCGTCTCGAAGGGGTTGCGCTCGAGCACGCCGTCCTCGAGGTAGCGGGTCAGGAACTTCCCCTCGGCGTCGTCGCGCGAGAGGCCCATCGTCGTCTGGGTCAGGTCGTTGGTGCCGAAGGAGAAGAAGTCGGCGTAGGCCGCGATCTCGTCCGCGCGGATGCAGGCGCGCGGGAGCTCGATCATCGTCCCGACCAGGTACTCGACCGTCTCGCTCTCCTCGTTGGCGGTCGCGACCGTGATCGCGCGCAGACGGTGCAGCTCCTCGGCGAAGCCCACGAGCGGATGCATGATCTCGACGACCGGCGCCTCGCCCGTGCGCTCTTCCACGGCCACCGCCGCGCGGATGATCGCCCGCACCTGCATCTCATAGATCTCCGGCCAGAGCAGGCCGAGGCGGCAGCCGCGCGTGCCGAGCATCGGGTTCGTCTCGTGCAGCGCCTTGATCCGCTCGCGCATGCGCTCGTCCTTTGCCTCCTCGAGCGGCGGCAAGAACTCGTGCAGCGGCGGGTCGAGCAGGCGGATCGTCACAGGCAGGCCCGCCATTGCCTCGAAGATCCCCTCGAAGTCGGCCTGCTGGTGCGGCAGCAGCTTCGCGAGCGCGGTGCGGCGCTCGTCCTCGCCGCCGGCCAGGATCATCTCGCGCACGACCGGCAGGCGGTCCTCGGCCATGAACATGTGCTCGGTGCGGCAGAGGCCGATTCCCTCTGCGCCGAACTCGCGGGCCTTGGCGGCGTCCTCCGGCGTGTCCGCGTTGGCGCGCACCTTGAGACGGCGCAGGGAGTCGGCCCAGCCGAGGATGGTCTCGAAGTCCTCGTTGATCTGCGGCGGGACGAGCGGGACCTCGCCGACGATCACCTCGCCGGTGCCGCCGTCGATCGTGAGCATGTCCCCCTCCGCGAGCTGGTGGCCGCCGATGTTCAGGGTGCGCGACTCGAGGTCGATCGTGAGCCCCTCGCAGCCGGCGACGCAGGGCTTGCCCATCCCGCGCGCGACGACCGCCGCATGCGAGGTCATGCCGCCGTGGGCGGTCAGGATCCCGCTCGCCTGGATCAGGCCGTGGATGTCGTCAGGGGTCGTCTCCCAGCGAACGAGGATCACGCTCTCGCCGGCGAGCCCGCGCTCCTCGGCGAGGTCGGCGTCGAGCACGATCTTGCCGGAGGCCGCGCCGGGGGAGGCGTTCAGCCCGCGCACGGCGACGTCGAGCTTCGTGGTCGGGTCGATCCGCGGGTGCAGGAGCTGGTCGAGCTGGTCGGGGTCGATGCGGGCGACCGCCTCCTCGCGCGAGATGAGGCCCTCCTCCGTCATCGACACTGCGGCCTTGAGCGCCGCCGCCGCCGTGCGCTTGGCCGAGCGCGTCTGGAGCAGGTAGAGCCGGCCGTCCTCGACTGTGAACTCGATGTCCTGCATGTCGCGGTAGTGCTCCTCGAGGCGCCGCATCGTCGCGAGTAGCTGGTCGAAGGCCTCCGGGAGCTGCTTCTGCATCGCCTCGATCGGCTCGGGTGTGCGGATCCCGGCGACCACGTCCTCGCCCTGGGCATCCGCGAGGAACTCGCCGAAGAGCCCCGACTCGCCCGTCGAGGGGTCGCGGGTGAAGGCGACGCCCGTCCCTGAGGCCGCGCCCTTGTTGCCGAAGACCATCTGGACGACGTTGACCGCGGTGCCGAGGTCGTCGGGGATCCGGTGAGCCCGGCGGTACACCTGCGCCCGGGGCGTGTCCCACGACTCGAAGACCGCCTGCACGGCACGGGTGAGCTGCTCGCGCGCGTCTTGCGGGAACGGCGAGCCCGTCTCTTCCTCGTAGATCTGCTTGTAGGTGACAATCAGGTCGCGGAGGTCGTTCGCGTCCAGCTCGACGTCCTGCTGGGCGCCGCGGTCGGTCTTGAGATCGGAGAGCGCGGACTCGAAGCGGTGCGCGTCGATGCCCTCGACCACCTCGCCGTACATCTGGATCAGGCGCCGGTAGGAGTCGCAGGCGAAGCGCGGGTTGTCGGTGGAGCGGCCGAGCCCTTCGACGGCGTCGTCGTTCAAACCGAGGTTGAGGATCGTGTCCATCATCCCGGGCATCGAGACCGCGGCCCCCGAGCGCACCGAGACGAGCAGCGGGTCGGCGGAGTCGCCGAAGCGCTTGCCTGTCGTCTGCTCGAGCGCGTCCAGGTGCTGCTCGATCTCGGGCTCCAGCCCGTCCGGCAGCTGCTTCCCGTTCTGCATGTAGGCCCGGCAGGCGTCGGTCGTGATCGTGAATCCGGCGGGGACCGGCACGCCCAGCTGCGTCATCTCGGCCAGGCCGATGCCCTTTCCGCCGAGGAGCTCGCGCCCGCCCTCGGATGGCTCGTCGAATCCGAAGACGAAGCGCCCGTTCCCTCGCATAACGCAGAAGTCTCCCATAGGGCCGCCTGCGAACCGTGCGCGTATGCTCGGGGAGTGAGAGTCGTGCTCGCCGTCGCGGCAGCAACGCTCCTCGCAGGCGCGGGAGGAAACGCCAACGGCGCACCCGCGCAAGGCCGGATCGCGTTCGGGCTCGAGCACGGCAGCGTCAGCAGCCTCTACACGGTGCGGCCAAACGGAACCGGCCTGCGCCGCGTGACCGTGCCGCCGACGCGCCAGGACCTCGGCGGCGACACCGGCCCCGTTTGGTCGCCGGACGGCCGGCGGTTGGTATTCGAGCGGAACCTGCCCTACTGGGGCAACGACCGCTTCCGCCTGAACGCCGTGCCTGCGACGGGCGGGATCGCGAAGGCGCTCACGCAGGGGCCCTTCGACGTGATGCCGAGCGTCTCGCCCGACGGGAGGCGCATTGCCTTCACCCGCCTCGTCGCCTCGGTAGTCGCTCCGGCGATCTCGCTGTTCACGGTGAACGCGCGCGGGCAGCGTCCCGCGCAGCTCCTCGCCGGCGGTTTCGACCTCTCGCCGGCCTGGTCGCCGGACGGCAAGGCGATTGTCTTCTCGCGGCTGGTCTCCGACACGGCGCCGGTCGAGGCG
>Ga0307312_10000124_pt1 | contig 29755 bp, 27 predicted proteins | sample ER_DNA_202_FD_194489 | JGI IMG/M metagenome (GOLD analysis project Ga0307312, IMG submission 194489) | Bulk soil microbial communities from the East River watershed near Crested Butte, Colorado, United States - ER_DNA_202 | ecosystem: Environmental > Terrestrial > Soil > Floodplain | place... | reverse complement strand
TGACGAGTACGACAATTCGTGTGGAGTCTTCGTCGATTAGTTTCAGGGTTGCGGCTTGCGTGCATGGAAGACAGACCGTTGAGACCTACTCCGTCACCGCGAGTTCGACATCATCCGGCTTGCCGCCCCCCACCCACGTCGGAAGGAGCGGGTAAATCGTCGTCGCATACGCGCCAACGGCGAAGATGCCAAAAACAATAGTCGCCAGGGACGTATTCGATCGAAGCCCCGTTCGCCACACGGCCTGTCGTTCACGAACGAACCCCGCCACGACCAGGACTGCCCCGGCGAAGGCAATGACGGTGAGGAAGGCGCCGAAATTCGGCAATTGCACGCCGAGACCGATCAATAGCAACGCGTCTGCGACCGCGGACAAGAGAACTATCGAGGCGTAGCCGAGCAATGCAGCAGCGCGGTTCGCCCACCCTCGACGAAAACGTGATCCTAGAGCGGTTAGAAACCCATGCGGTCGGGTCGCCTCTGCTACTAGTCCGGCCGCAGTAAAAAGGGTGAGGGCCACCAACGCCGCGAACGGAACCGCCGCCGCAAGGTATCTCGCCCGGAGAGGCTCGATGTCGCGGACGCCGTAACCCGCGAGGTAGTTGTTGACGACGAGGAAGCCCATGACGTACCCGGTGACAAGCAGAAGGGCGCTGATAGCGCCGACATACTGCGCGGCCTGCCGCCCCCTCCGCAGCCATTCCGGCCCCCGCTCGTCGATCGGGCGTGACACTTTCCGCGCAGACTACGGGACTCTGCCGGGCCACTCATAAGCCTCTGCCACGATGCAGGAGGCGCCGCGCTCCTACCGCCCTATGCCGGTCCGCTGACTCATCGAGCCTCGGCTCGCCGCGGCTAACACGTACTGGCGTTCAATCTCGCCGGAGTTGCGGCCATGCGATCAACCCGTGCGATCAACCCGTGCGCGTGCGAATACTGAGCCCTGCCCATCGTCTATCAGCAGACGCACCTAACTACGAATCAGGTACGGCTTTGCGCTCTGACCACTGAGGAGCGCCGTCGGCTCGCGGCGGCGCTCAGGCTCATGTCCTGACCTCGAACGACCTCGCCGCGAAAGACGTGCACTCGTGACGGACCTGTTCGAGTTCCTTCGGGAAGAATCGGAGCGGCTCTTCCGCAGCGCGGTAGAGGGCCGCTGCGCAGAGAACCGGCGGCCACCTCTTCGCCATCGACCGAAGAACGCGACGCGCCATGTCCGCAGGCGAGATGATCCGGATTGGTAGGAGAATCACGGCGCGTATCGCCTCGGCCCCGATCCTCGCGGCCACTGGAAAGTCGACCACCGGTGGAGCGAGCAGATCGAACGCGAGCTCAACTTGTGCTCCCGTAGTCTGCGGTCTCCGCAACGATGCTGTGAGGATGCCAGCCGAAGGTCGGATAGCCGAGTACCGGCGCACCACGAGCTCGACGAGCAACGCGTCGCGGCGCTCCGCCGTCATGATGCCCCGCTCGACGAGCGCGGCGAGCATGGCGATCGAGGAGAACGACGCCGGCGGTTGATCTTTCGTTGCGAAGCGCCGCAAGCCGAGGTCGTCGGCGTAAACCGGGGCCGCAATTGAGTGGGCGAGTTCGAGCGCGTCGTACGAGGAAGCGCCGAGCGTCTCTCGGCCCTTCTCCTGCTCTGATCCTGGCGCACCAATCATCGCCAGGGGCCGCGTCTTCACTTCCGTAGACCGCCGAAGCCACTCGAGCGCGCCGCGGACTGACGACTCGCGCGCAACGAGGACCGGATCGTTGGGAGGAAACTCCTTCATCGCGAAGCCGACCGGTCCGGGCCCCAGGCTCCTGTGGCCGTCGCGCACCTCGCGTTGGGCCTCCTCGAGCTCGTGGCGGAGCTCGAGCTCAAGCGACGCTGGTGCGACGAGCCCGTACGACCTCCCAAGTTCATCCAATATCCCTAGTTCCGCGGCGGTAACGAGTGCCGACCGAGTGACGACAACCTTGGTGGCTTCGCGGGCTGCAGCGCGTGAACGCTCCTGACCCGGGCCGTCCACCCACTCGACGAGGAGCTCTCCCCCTGATGGGTCTCGGGTGAGCTGAGCCATCAGGTCACCGACCGATCCGCCGACCCAGTGCGCGATCGCGCCGAGGGGCAGAACCTGAGCGCGGTACAAGCTCAGAACGTCAGTGATGTACTTGCGTTTTTCTTCGATCGACGCGATGAACGGAACGAAGTCACGCAGATCCCCGGGCTCGTTAGTGCTGAACTGGAACGCGCGTACGAAGAAGGGCTCTCCGGGGAAGCGCTCCTGGAACCTCTTTAGAACATCGTGAGCAGCGTGAGCAGCCGCGGGGACAATCGCTTCAACCGTCCACCGCTCTTCAAGGTAGCCGCGCCCCGGATTGTCGACTTGCACACCACCCACGGCTAACTTCAGGAGACCGCGCGCGGATGCGTCGTGTACGGTCAGCTCGTTACGACTGTTGTCGACGGGGCCATCCGCGAGGACGGTGAACTCTCGCGCTGCTCCGGCGGCATTACGCAACACCACGTGCGTGTCGGCCGTCACTTCCTCGGGCCTGGGTAGCTCAACGCCAGATGTGAGCACCAGTCCCGCGAAGGCGCGCAAGATTCTCGGGTTGTCGGGCGTACGTCGCGCCGCGCGGAACGCGAGGGGTATCGCTTCCGGCGCGCGCCCAGCCGCGCAGAGAAGTTCGGCGGTCTTCATCAGCTGATCCGGAGTGAGGCTGGGGAGGTCCCGCAGAGCGTCGAGGTACGGATTGGCTTCCTCGACGCGATCGATCTGGAGAAGGCAAAGGACCAGTCCGATTCGCGCATCGGGCGTGCCGTCTCCTCGTTCGACCAAGATCGTTAGGAAGCGGGCCGCTTCGGTTGGGTCGCTCTGCCGCATCGCGAGATTCGCCGCTTCGCCAAGCGCCCACGCCGGCGGGCGATCTGAACGTAGCGCGCGATCGACAGCCGCACGAGCGCGCACGAGTTGGTTGGCCTTTATCAGTGCCACGACGTAGCGGTGCGTCGCGTCCTCAGGCAGACGATCCCCGAGCTCGTCGAAGACGCCCACGGCTTCGCCGGCGGCGCCTGCCTCGAGGAACAGCGAGGCGAGCATGGTCATTAGCTCCGTGCGAAGGCTCGGCTTAAGACCGATCGCGCTTTCGATGTTCCTTCTCGCTTCCTCGAACCTGCCACGAACGATCGCGATCCGCGCGCGAAGAATCAGAAGGGTGCCGGACTTGGGATCCGCCATACCCTCGACTATCTGGTCCGCCAGGTTGGCATCGTCGAGTCGCAGGGCAACCAAGCCCGCTCGGACACGAGCCTCTCCACGGCTGTCATCAGTCGGCAAGAGCGCGATAGAAGCGTCCAAGTCCCTCCGCGCGCCGCCTGGGTCCGACATCAGTACACGAACGTCTGCGCGCATCGCGAGAAGAAGCGCGCTGCTCTGGGCCGCGGGGTGTTGCAAGATCTCGAGCGCGCTCCTCGGATCGTCGTCCAGGACACGTCGCGTCGCGATCAACCGGATGACCTCAGGGTTGCCGGGATCAATCTTGCTCGCCGCTGCGAGGTCGATGTCAGCAAGATCGGTCTCTTCCAACGTCATGTGTGCCGACACCCGCAAGATCAGCGCGGCGAGGGTCAACGGATTTGCGGGGTCGTCGATCTCATCGATCAGGTCCGACGTGATTCGCGCGGCGTCGCGCGAGCGCTGCGGTCCATCCGGGGCGCCCTGCTCTGCGGAGTTGTGGAGTCCTTGCGCACGCCACAGTAGAAGCTGATGGTCGCGCCGACCTTCGGCCATGAGCTCCGCACCTAGTGTCGCCGCGCGTTCCCAATCGGCCTGCTGGACGGCGACGCCGCAGAGCCCAAGCCGGTAGTAACTCGTCTCAGCGACGCCCGGCGGTGCGTCCGGGAGTGGAAGGCCCGCTCCGACGCGCGCCTCGGCGAGACTGATCCACGCCGCGGGATCATCTGCGTGTGTCGCGGCGGCACGCTCTGCCATCCGCACCGCCTCATCGTGGTGACCGAGCTCCGACGCGATCCGTGCTAGCAGGATCAAGGCTTGGATTCCATCGTGTTCGGTGTCGAGCGCGCGGCGAGCGCTCGTCTCCGCCTCGTCCAGCCGGTTGAGTGCGAAGAAAGCATTGGCCTTCTGCACATTGACGCGGTACCACACCCGCGGCTCAGCCTCTTTGCCCGAGAGCTCCTGCTCGAGCTCCCGTACGTGCTTGAGCGCAGCATCAGCGTGTCCTCGTTCCAGAAGACGCCTCGAGAAATCGAGTTGCCGGTGCCACTCCGCGTTCGGGCCGAGCTCCCCGGTCTCGATGCCTGCTGCTTTGAGCAGAGCGACGAGGTACTTCCTATCCCGTCGGCTCCGGCGGGCAGATATCTCGGCGCCGTCTGCGTCGAGGAGATGCCAGGCGGCGACCGATTGCTTGGGGTCGAAGAGCACCCGCTCGAGCTTCTCCCGCGCAATCTGACGGCCGAAGTCGTCGGAGCGATCCACGTCGCATTGGACGATGTGGATTCGCGCAAGCGTGTTGGCCTTCTGGCCGAGAGCTGAACGAAGTTCAACTGTTTCAGGCCGCAAGGCGTCGGGCCGGCCGGCCCGCATCCGGTTCAGATCATCGGCTACGTCGCGTCGGACCTTCGTACTCGAGGTCTGGTCAACGACAACCAACACCGGCCCTCGCTCGCCCGCGGTCGAGCGATTAGCGATCTCCTCGATCGTCATGGCGAGTCTCGCGCCTGCGGCGAGTCCGTGTCGGGCCTGCACTTCCAGATCAGGACGGCCGCTTGCCACCTCAACCCGGATGTCGTCGCCGGCCGCGCCAGTTTCTCCCCACACTGCGATGGGCGTGTCATCGATGGTCTCGATCCAGCCGAGACGTGACTCGGCGAGTACGTGAGCGGTGACGAAGGCGATCAAACGGCTTTGGTGGGTGCTTCCGGCGAAGAGAGCTGGCCCTCCCATTCGCCCGACTCTAAGCGCGGAGGGGGACGACCGGTCTGATTCTCGTCTCTACGTCGCGAGCGGGGCAGGAGAAACGGACTAGCTGACGAAACGCCAGGACATTTTGGGTAACACGACGGCGGAATGAAAATCGGGAACTCAATTCCAATCACTCCCCGATGTGGCCGCCGACTTAATTGAACGTCAGCGTCGGTGTGCACGCTGATGGGCGCCTACTCCTGGATTAGCCGGACAGGCTGGAGTACGGATAGAAGCAATTACGCTCGGCTTATTGCCGGCCCTCGCGCGCCCCTGATTCGTAGTCAGACCATCTCGAGCGCCTGAGCCAGAATTTCTGGCCATGGTCTATCGCAGAGGCGAGCCTCTGATTGAGACGGTCCTTACGGAGCTGTGTGTCATCTATGGCTTCTGCCTCAAACCGGACGACCACGCGGCAATGCTGGAAATGTCCATCGACGACCTCGATGCATGGACCAAGGCTGTTTTTGAGCGCGAGGGCCTCCTGGAACCTTTTGAGAAGCGGTTGTGGCAGGACGTGCGCAATCACGTGGGGCAGCGACTAACTCATCGCGCCTGACCGAGGTCCGACCTGATCTGCAATCAGATCACTGCGAGGAATCGGCCGCCTAATATCGCAAAGTGCCCTCGCAAGTCCTCGACCAGTGGGCTGATTGGCTACTACGCCGGCGCTATGGGGGCGACCCTGATCTTCTGCGCCGACAGCTCGAGTTCCTTGGCCCAATCCGCGATCGGGTACTCAGAAACGCTGCGCTCCGCCCTGACGACCTTCTTCTCGACGTAGGCGCGGGGGATGGACTCATCGCGTTCGGTGCCCTCGAAAAGCTTGGACCAACGGGTCACGTGATCTTCAACGACATCTCTCAGGATCTTCTCGACCACGCCCGCGCGCTTGCAGTCTCGGCCGGCAGCGCTCAAAAGTGCAATTTCCTCAACGCCTCAGCCGAGGACCTCAGCGAACTGGAGAGCGACTCTGTCGACGTGGTGACTACCCGAGCCGTCCTCATCTACGTCCCGGACAAGCGCCGAGCGCTGCGCGAGTTCTACCGTGTCCTAAGAACAACAGGCCGACTATCGCTGTTCGAGCCGATCAATCGATTCGGCCATGCGGCGATGTTCGGTTCGATGTTTTTCGGTATCCCGGTCGGCCCCGTCGGGGACCTCTGGGCAAAGATTCGGGCGCTCTATGAACGCTTGCAGCCACCAACCGACCCGATGCTCGACTTTGATGAACGGGACCTGTTCGCCGTTGCCGAGGAGGTCGGCTTCCGCGAAGTTCACCTGGAGTATCACGCCGAGCTCACACCACCCCGGGACAAGCTCGTCTGGGACCAGATCGTAAGTGGCTCGGGCAACCCCAAGATCCCTTCAATCAAAGAGGCGATGACAGAAGTATTTACGGACGACGAACGCAATCGCTTCATCGAGTATTTCCGGCCGCGACTGGAGGGCGTCGAGGCGAAGGTTCGGAGCGCCAGTGTCTATCTCTGGGCGACGAAAGCGGAGTAGAAGGGGGGCCAATAACCACCCGGTTGTGGCGACCGGATTCGTCTCCGTTCTCAAGCGCCGGTTGGAAGTTTCAGATGTCACCTGATCTCGAATGAGGTGAGCGCCCGTTCGCCGCGTTTCCTCCCATCAATCTCACATCAGGGCAGCTCTATGAACACCTGGTAAACGGGCGGGTTCGTTGGGTTAGTCGTGGAAACTCACCCGGGCACCGGAATGACTCGGATAAGACGAGTCTCTAAGTGTCCTTGTCCAGGCGTTCGCAAGCGGGTCTAGGTCGATGACCACATGACCAGCGCGGCGACCCGACGGTCGCATACCCGAAGGACAACGTTGAGCGTGCCTTCTGCTCGCGCTCCGGGCGAACATTCCATCAAAGACGGCTGGAAACGTCTGTCCGGAATGCGTCTCGCGTCAACCTCGACGATCTCAAGGTCAGCATTGATGCGCAGACCCGAGATCGGGAGCGATGCGGTGAGCAGGTCGCCATCACCGATGTCCACCAGGCCACGCGTCACGAGCCGCGCGCCACGCGGGGCGAGCTGGTTGGGCCAACGACCCACGTAAAGACCACTGGACCGAAGAAGGCGAAGGCTTCATCGATCGTCCTCCCGATCTGGTCCGATGTAGTCCGCACGTACGAGATTCTGTTGGACCACCTGCGCTGGGCGAGTGGCCCATGGGGGCGCTTCCACATCAGGAGATCCTTACGGTCAAGGATCTCCATCCCCTCGGGCATGAAGTCGGGCTCGTAGTCCCACATGATCCCTTCGGCGAGGGACGCGCGCTCCTCTGAAGGCGTCATCACATGATCCTCTGCCTCGTCTGAGGGAATTGACAAGCCCGCCCAATGCCCGTAGTCATCGATCGACGGAGCGTGCTCGCGAGCTCGGGTGAACAGCTGAGAGCGACGCACCGGGGTAGGTTGCTGCGATGCGCCTGTACGTGGTCGGCGGACCGGGCAGCGGAAAGACCAGCCTCGCGCTCGCGCTCGGCGATCGGCTCAGCGTGCCGGTTGTGCACCTCGACGACCACTGGAGCGAGCTTTTTGAGCGGCCGCGTCCACCTGGCTGGACGTGGCCGCCAACGACTCTGAGGTTGCGCGACGTGCTCGTCGCTGACTGGCTCGCTCGCGACGTATGGATCGTTGAAGGGGCTGAGCCGCCCTTCCTTGACGCATTCGCGCAGGCGGCCGACCTGATCATCTGGTGCGACGTGCCGTTCCGCGTGGCGGCCGCGCGGATCGTCAGGCGTCACATCCTGGCGGACCTCAAACGCGACAACGCCTACCCGGGCTATCGGCGGCTGTACGGCTTTCTCCGCTCGATTCATCGACGCTACGTTGAGCCACCGAAAGCGCCAGTCGACGAGTGGGCCCCCTGGACGCGCGCCCAAGTCGCCGAAGGCGTGGCGCGCTACCCCGCAAAGGTGATCCGTGTCCGCGGAGGCAGGTCGGCCTCCGTGCTCAATGCAGTGCTCGAACGAGTGCGAACCGCATGACCTCGGAGTCCGCCGGGGGTCTCTCGTCGCACCGTGAAAGCGATGGGTGATCCCAATCTGGAGCGTGGCTGCTCAAGGAGCCGGCCTAGAACATCCGATGTCCGCCGCCGACGAACAAGAGCTGGCCCTTTAGCCATCGCGCTTGGAACAGCGAGGAAGTACGAATTGGGGGATTGGGATCGTCGCGGTCCTTCGAAGTCTGCTGCGAAATGGCCTCGTTCTTGGAGAAAAAGGACTTCGCCAAGTTGGCCGACTGACTAGCCGGGCTTTTGTGCTCTCACCCAGAAACGGCGCTGTCGCACAGTGATCGGTCCATCTCTGTCGATCTGCGCCTGGATCTCGCGCAAGCGGGCGCGGTACTTATCAATCGAGAAGCCTGGCACCATCCACGGGATGGCTTTCAAGCCCCAAGCAAGAGCGCCGACGTCGCGTATGACCTGCACCAAGGGCGCCGACGCGTGTTCGACCACGCGCAGGCCCGCGCGTTCGAGTTGGCCGGGCAGCCACGACGCCCAGCGACTCTTCGGATCGGGCTCCGGACCCTCGATGCCGAAAAGCGCGCGGTACTCGCGATCGTTGCCCGCGTCCACCTGCTGCGTAATGAACCACCCTCCTGGAAAAAGGATGCGCGCGACCTCGCTGATGTCGAAACTCTCATGTCGGTCTACGACCAGATGGAACGCCTCGTCAGGGAAGGGAAGCTGCGAAGCGGCGCCTTCCACCGGCTTTCCAATGTTGTCACGGGCCGGTGCGACCTGGACGACATCAACGCCAAGCTGCCCCAGGCGCGCCCTGGCGATCGCGACGTTCGGCCCCCAGGCCTCGGTGGCGACGGTCCGCGGCGGCCGGTAGGAGAGCTCCGCGAGCCACTCACCGCCGCCCGTGCCGAGATCGAGCAGGTCGGGCGAGCTCCGCGCATGTTCGATGACTGTGGCGGTGTAGTCCCACGGCAGCGGCTGCGAGTCGAGCCGGCCGCGGAGCCAGCTGAAATCCCAGCCGACGAAGGGCTTGCGGTCGGCCTCATCAAGCAGGGCGTCGACCGGGTCTGGCTTGCCACTCACGCTCATCCGCGCGGCGCTTCCGACGCAGCTAAGGCGTGCCGTTCGAATCCGAGAACTTTGGCGCAGAGCGCTCGTAGCCGTAACCGCTCGTCAGGCATCTCGGGAACGCCGTACCGAAGGCGTTCACGACAAAAGGCGTGCACCTCATTGACGAGTCCGGTCCACTCGTCGCCAATGTGCTCCGCGTAGAGCGGCGCACAGCTGCCTCTCGTCGGCACATACGCGCCTCCGCGAAGAGCGACGAGCGATGTGGCCGCGCTGCCCACGATCGCGACGAGCTCTTTGGTACTTCGTGTGGTGCCCGGCGGGTACCACTCAGCGATGGTTGCGCGGTCGTAGCCGAAGAACTCTCCAGTGGGATCGGGATAGCCCAGCGAAGGCTGGACCGTCTCGAAGGCCGCTCGCCGGATTCGCGACATGAATCGGCGTGCCCGATCGGCCCAAGCCGCGGCGTAGGCGGCGAGCGGCGGAAGCAGCAACTCATCGCGCATATCCTCACCGTCGACGAGAAGCGTCGCCGTCTTGAAAGACGGGATCAACGCAACGAACGCGTCCTTGAGCTCGTCTGCGGTAAGAGCCACAAGATCAAGCCGGAGGGTGCTGCGCGCGATGCACTCCTCGGCGACGCGGCGCGCGAGATCCGCCTGGCTGTTCTGGCGCAGCACCACAACAAGGTCGATGTCGCTGCTGGGAAGTGGCGTGCCTTCGGCGTAGCTGCCCGCGACGTAGAAGCCGCGAACATCGTCGGCTAGAGCGCTCCTAAATGATGAAACGACTTCGGCAATGATCTCGTCGGCCTTCGAGTCGCCCGTTGTCTCCCGTAACTTCATCGGCTGCCTAGTCTGCATCGCAAAGCAAGGAAATCGGCTTGAAGCGCTGCGTGCTCGCTAGGTTGCCGGGCGCCGCCTTTCGTGGCCCAAGCCAACCCAACCTTGGCGGTTGGAACCGGCGGGAGGTCTTGGCTGTATGTCGTTTCATGAGAGACGCGGCTATTCGCTGTCTCCTCGGCATCGGGCTGCTTGTTTGTTCGTGCACTCCCTCATCGGCGCGTGAGGGCCCCAGTTCGTCATCGTCCGTCGCGCTGCATCAGGGATTCGCATGCAACTCCACGGATGCGCGCATGACGCCTCCGACCGAGTACCTCGAGTTCCTTATCGGAGGATCAAGCAATCAAGAACAGACGCGGACGAACCTCAAGAACGCAAACTTCATTGGCAACGAAGCGATGTGGCTTCTCTTGCCGCCCAAAGGCGAGATCATCGGAAGACTGAATGACAAGTTCTTGCCGTGGCGGCTGAAGCCGGGCCAACTTCGGTGGGAGGCGCACCGACTAGACGGAGACGGGTCGGTCCCGAAGCATCCTGCGGGGCCTTCCGGCTATGGAGATATCGGATTCCAGGCAGCCGGGGTCGAAGTTCCCGAGGCGGGCTGCTGGGAGGTGACGTACACCCTGAATGACCAGTACCCGTTGCCCTTCGTCCTGCGCGTCCAGAACTAGAAGAAGGCTCAAGACCTCAGCCCGCTCGTGGATGGATCGGCCGACGTCATTACGACGCACTCAGTAATCATTTACCTGAAGCCCAAGGCAAATCGAAGATGAACGCGCTGGCTCGCTACATGGGCAAGGCGCCGCATTCGTCTGGGGCGTCTGGCGCCGGCGGTGACTTCGATCCGTCAGCGCCTGCATTGACAGCTCCCTGTGGTACTTAGTCGGCCTGCGACCACGGCTGCTGCCTCGTCCCCGGCGGGAATCGCATGCCAACGTCAAACCCAGGTAGTTCAGCCTCGACGAGGGCCTGCGTCTCTTCAACAAGGCGCTCGAGTTCCGCCGCCGCCGCCTCGGGATTCAGGTCGAAGAGTGATTCAAGGCGGTCAGCAAATCGTACCGGAGCGAGATTCATTCGCGCGACGTACGCGCGCGCTCCCTTGAACTGGAAGCGCGTGAAGTAGAGGCGGTTGAGTCCCGCGAGCACGCCGACCAAGTTGAACGCCGCTTCGAGCAGCATGTCGAGCCGCCAAAGCTCTGCGTCACGCTTCACCATCGCGGCGCTGCCATACCAGAGCGGAAAGAACTTCCAATACCGTTGCACCATCGCCCGCCGCATCGGTTCCGGGTAGTGCGCGATCCGCGTCTTCCATCCATCGATTAACTCACGTCCGTGGAGCGGCAATCCTTCTTGGACGCCCGACAGGATTTTCTGGCTGGGTGTGTCGATATCTACCAGCCGCTCCAGTAAGTCGTCGAGTCGCGTCTCCATCGAGCGCATCGTGGTGAACGAGAGCTCGACCCGGATGCCCTTCACATCGAACTCCTCCGATGAGAAGTCTTCCGTCGAGGCTCTCCGGAGACCCTTCGTCCCACCGACGGCCTCGCGCAGCGCTGCCCCGACCTGGTGCGTGGGAATCTGGTCGACGTAGCAGAGCAGGTCGATGTCGGAGTAGTAGTCGGCGTCACCTCGCCCCGCCGAGCCCGTGAGGAGCGCTGCACGCAGCGGTACCCGCTCGCGTGTCTCTTGGACGATTCGCGCAGCCACGCCGCGGAGGTGCTCGCTCGCCGACCCCATCCGGCGATGATGCAGGACACGCTGAAGCGGCGCGGGGGCCAATAGACGCCAGCCGCAAATGGACCGGTCGTGTCCTCGGGGTACCGCGGACATGGTCGGATGCCGGTAAGCCCCTTGCAGCCGACCTCGTTGCCAGATCAAGCTCATCCACCTATACACACCGCTGCCAAACTGCATGCGGCCGCCCATCGCGCGATCATGCGTGGCTTGGCCGGGTCCGGCCCGCGACGGGTTCGAGGAGAGAATCGTGGAAGGCATTTAGCAGAAACTCGCGCAGGCGGCGCCGATCGCTCTCGCGCTCTCGCGCATTCCAGATGATCGCTCCACCGCCGACCGCGACGAACGCGCCGAATGCGAGAAAGGCTGGTTGTCGCAGAGCTGCCAGCAACGTACCGGCCACAAGGAGGAGCGTGAGGATGCGCATGAACCACACAAGTCCGGTCGCGAACCGATTTCTGCGGAACCTGACTCGCACGACACTACCAATTCCCTCATTCACGATTGAGCCAAAAGCCTGAACGGCGTAAAGCCGGGGAATGTTTGTGGCGCGTCGAATGTGGAAGCCCTCGGTCCGGACAGCACCGACATACCCATCGATCCAGTCCCCCGTAGTGAGCGCTAGCGGACGTTCGGGACGCACAAGCGAGCCGAGGCGGTCGAGGGCTTCACGGGATGACATCGTCAGACGTAGCTCGAAACGCTTCGCGTCGATTCGCGGTGTCATGCTCATCGGGACGGCACATTACGCGACGCCGTGCTCCGGAGCGTCACTTCCAGCGGCATCGCTACCCGATCGATTCGGGTCGACGATGTCCGCGCCCAATCTGCCCTTAAGTGCCGAGCCATGGCTGACCAACCTCCGGCGTGTCTTTGCGGCGATGATGGATAGGTGAGCGATGCATGCGTCAGGCGTCAAATCTTTCCGCTTCGGTGCCGCAACAGCACCCGAGGAGCCCTCCGTCCTCACGATTGACGAATCTGAGCGTCGGGGTTAGGAGTACGGCGATGGTTTCATTGGAAATCCGTCGCCATGCCGAACCTGGAAGCAAAAAGGGATCTGAGGGTGCCTTGTCCGCGGCTGGCATCGCTGCGGCCCGAGGTCTGCACCGCGGCACCCGTGAATTCGCCCTCGTCATAAGCAGTCCACGGGAGCGCGCGCGCGAGACAGCGGTCGAGATCGCCGGACATGTGGATGAGACGAGCGAGTTTCTCGCGGGCTCACCAGACGAAGCCCTTACGCAGCACCAGTACGACACGATGCGCTCGCTACAGGACGTTCTCGAGCTCATCGGTGGCAACGAGCACGCGCTCCGCTTTGCGCGGCAACAGTTGGCGACATGGGAGTCAATCGCGCGGCGCCTGCGAGATGGCACGACGGCTTTGATCATTACGCACGGCGGCAACATCGTGCTGCCGGCGGCGCTTCTCGCGCGCCGCCTCGGCCATGACGTCGCGCCGCTTCCACTTGCTCATCTGGAGGGCGTGCACGTCGACTATTCGCAGGGTCGTTGGCAGGGCGTCAAACGACTTCCCGCGAATGGCAATTCACCCATCGCCCAGACGGAGATCCCGCTCGGTGGAAACCTCAGTCAGGCTGTGAGAGTCGGCGCCACCGTGCGCCGACGGGCCGGCCCATGGACTCCGTCAGTCCAGTCGCTTCTGGCGCACCTTGAAGCCGTCGGATTCACCGCTGCGCCTCGGAGCCTAGGCTTTGACGAACGCGGCCGCGCGGTGCTCGCGTATCTGCCGGGTGACATACACGGCGGATGGCCCGAGCCGATGCCGGCTTGGATGTTCGAAGACGTCACGACGTTGAAGCGCGCCGCCGAGCTACTCCGCCGTTATCACGATGCCGTCCTAACGTTCCGGCCGCCACCGGACGCCACATGGCATCAGGTCGCGCCCGGGAGGCATGAGCTCATCTGCCACAACGACTGGTCGCCATACAACGCGATCTTCCGGGAGCACGAGCCAACCGTGATGCTTGACTGGGATCACACGGGGCCAGGCAGCCGGGTGTGGGACGTCGCGAGCTCGGCATACACCTGGATCCCTCTCTCTCCGAAGTCGGGCCAGCTCTCGCTCGAGCAGAAGGCCCAGCGTCTGTCCGTCTTTTGCGACACATACGGTGAGGTCGAGCCGGCTGCGGTGCTGGATGTTCTGCCCGAGCAGCTGCGCTTCGTCGCACACCTCGTTCAGACGAAAGCCAGCGGGGGCGATCCAGGGGCTCAAAAGCTCGCAGGTTGGAACGTGCCGGCTCGACTGCACGAGGAAGCCGACCTACTGGTTCGCCAACGGTCTGACCTTATGGGTGATCACTGGCGGTGAATCGGCGAGTCCGGCACGGTCCCCGCCAACCTTTCGGGCGTCTGTCGGGGCCGATGATTGAATAGATGAGCGAGTTGCACACCTCAGGCGGCAAACCCTTCCGCTTCGGCGTGAACACGTGGGCAGCGAGTTCGTCTCGCGAATGGATCGATAAGGCGCGGCGGATCGAAGCTCTTGGCTACAGCACGCTCTTCATGCCCGACCATCTAGCGGACACGCTGTCACCATTCAGTGCGTTGGCCATCGCTGCACAAGCAGCACCGACGCTCCGCGTTGGCCCTTTCGTTCTCAACAATGATCTGCGCCACCCGGTCGTGGTTGCCCACGAGGTCGCGACGCTGGACCTGCTGACTGGTGGACGGGTCGAGCTGGGACTGGGCGCGGGCTACGCCGACGCCGAATACCGCCAGGCTGGACTCCGGTTCGAACGCGGGCGTGTTCGGGTGGCCCGCCTTGCGGAATCGGTGTCGATCATCAAGAGGCTCCTTAGTGGTGAGACCGTGTCCTTCACTGGCGACCACTACACGATCGCGGGCCACCGGATCGAGACGCCGCCGGTACAGCGGCCACGGCCACCGATTCTGATCGGTGGGAACGGTCGAGAGCTCCTGACGCTGGCCGCGAGGGAGGCCGACATCGTGAGCTTCACTGGGGCAACCTTTCCACCGGGCGGGAGGCCGGTGCAGCTGAGCGGATTCGCCGAGAAGGACTTCGCGGAGCGCATCGGCTGGGTCCGCTCAGCCGCGGCGCAACCGCCACCTGAGTTGAACGTCCTCGTGCAGCACGTTGTCGTCGAGGAGACGCCACGCAAGGCGGCTGAAATGCTGGCATCACAGTTCGCGCGGTTCACTCCTGATGTCGCGCTCGAGAGTCCATTCCTGCTCCTTGGTCCTCCGGAACATCTGGTGGAGACCTTGGAGGCGCGACGGGAACGCTGGGGCGTGAACTACGTCGTTGTTTTCGAGCGGGCACTTGAGGACTTCGCGCCCGTGATCGCGCGGCTCGCAGGCAATTGAACGTGCGCCGGTCAGTTCATCGTTCAGGGGAGGGTCGTTCCTCCGACCCTGACTTTGTAGGTCGCTTGACTCCTCTGACTTTTTCGAGAATGGGCTTCCGAGTTTGTTCGGAAATCCGCGAATTCAGCGCGCCGGTGGGTCGCTCACTGTAGATAAGCCGCCGCACTGGTCGGTGCTGCTGACGAGGGCGCGTTCCCGCCCAGTCGCGCCCGACTTAGTCGAGTCGGCGAGGTCGGACACATCGTTCTCGATCCCGCTGGGCAACCACGAAACGGACGTTTTTGTGTGCGGGGCTAACCCCGCCGAGCCTGGTTGATCTGATTACGAATCAGGTCACGCGCGATGACTAACGGTACAAGCAGCCTCAGCCGATCGCAATCAGTCCGTCATGTCAAGCGGAAGACCGGGGTCAAGCATGCGGAAGTGATAACAGCTCGGCTCGTGCAGGACGAGCGTGGATGGCTTCGGCGCGCCGGCTGAATCATCGCTTAAGTCCGAGACGCAGGTAAAGGAGCAGACCCATGCATGAGACGAGGAAACTCGCGATCTCTGCCGCGAACTGCCCTCGATAGTCACGCGCGATACAACCGACGGCGGGGCCCACATCCTGGCACAGCGGTAGGAACGATCGAGAATCGACGAGCAGCGGCATGAGAAGCGCGCCGACGACGAACATGGACCACACCGACAAGTTTGGCCGGCCGCGGACCCCTCCAATGAGACCGGTGAGCGCCAGCAGCGCGATCACAACCTGGACCAGAGCGACGGTGCTCAGGGCAAACTCCGCGAGGAAGAGGAAGCCGACCCCCACGCCGACCGCGAAGTACAGGAGCGCGCGTCCGAACCACCAGCCCGCACGTCCCTTGGGACTCTCACGTTCTACAGCCTGCCCAGAAACCACCGTGGTTGCTCGGATTTCATCGCGTCGCATCCAGGCAGCGAACCCGAGCCCGGCGCCGACCGCTATGAGGATCACTGATGCAGGAAGCACGGGGTTGTCGCTTGGTGGTGCACACGATGTATTCGAGATGCACCGCTGCTGCGCATTGATGAGTATCAAGAGCACCGCCGCGCCAGCACCAACAAGCGTGCCCGATGCCTTCGCGAGCCTTGGCGGGCGAAGCTCCGCCCAGATGAAAAGGACGGCCGCCGGATAGATCGCGATCGGAATGACCATGAACGCGACGCCCGCGACGACACCGGCGAAAAGCGAGACGAGCCACACGCCGACCTCCGGTGCGGTTCGCACTCGAGACCGGACGCCTCCCCGCACTATGGCTTCGCTCGACGCGCGCGATACAGCCACCAGGTCGCGGCAAGCAGGGCGAGCAGGCCGGCGACAACGAGCGGAATCAACGGCGGGCCTGAGTCCGTTGCGTGTGCAAAACCCGGATTCAAGGTCGGTGGCAGTGATGCGGGAATGATCGAGCTCGATGCGCTGGCAGCGGTCACCGGTGTCACCGTGAAGTCCGTGAGCAGGTTCGCCTCCGTCTGAGAGTTGGCGACGTTTCCGTCGAGGCACACCTGCGATCCCGAGACCACTCCTGACGCCACAACTTGGTTGAACGTATGCGGCGTGCTGCCGGCGGGACCGGTCGATCCCATCCATGCTGCGGCATAGGTCGTCGAGCCGATGACCAGCACGCCCGACCGAACCGCCGTGGGTGGCGTGTACGACACGAAGCTCCCGCACTGATGAACCGGCCCGGGTGCGACGGCGGCCGACGGGATTCCCGTTGCGCCTGGACCGGCGGCAACGCCGCCACCTCCGCAGGAGATCAGCGCAGTCGCGATCGCATCACCGAACACGTCGACGCCGACTGAGTAGCAGTACGAGCCACGGCCGAGATCCACCGCGTCAGCGATCGCCGGCGGAACCCGCAGCTCGGAATGCGAGCGGAAGCTGAGCACGATCACGCCGGCGCTCGGGCCCGCCGGCGGCGTGTACTCCGACGCCGTTCCGGCGAGTTCGATGGGCATGGCGGTCGTGAGGTAGTCGATGATCGCGCGCGTGTCCCCGAGCGTTCCCTCAAGGCACATGTTCGATCCCACCGTTGTGCGATCGGTACGATCTCCGGCCGGATCGCCGGTGTAGCTGGTTCCCGCGGCGATCGTGCGCGTTGCGGATCCAATCGTGATCGAACCGGCGGCGGTAGGCGTCGCCCGGGTGTACGACTTCACGGTGCCGCAGGGGCTGATCCACTCGCGCTGGTTGGTCGTCGTGATGAGCTGCAAGCGGACCGCGGTGAGATCACCGCTCGGTCGCGCAGCCTCGACGATGTAGCAGACCCGCGCGTCGTCAGCCGGTCTGCTCAAGCCGGAACCAAGCGTGAGAACCAGCGCGCCAAAGTCTGCGTTGATCGTCACCGGTCCGCTGGTCTGCTGAGGGGCACCGCCCGACTGATGCTGGACGTTGCCGCAGATCTGACCGTCGGGCGGGAGCGGGAAGAAGAGGTAGCGGACGAGCTGATTGCTGAAGCGACCGAAGCTGCCCTCGACGCACAGGTCGCGATCGATGGCGACCTGAACGCCGCCGTTGCCGGCTTGGATGCCGGGTGCAACGGCGTAGGTACGGGTGCCGATCGTCAGGCTTCCGGCAGCGCTCGCGGTCGCGGCTTGATGGCCTTTGAGTGTGCCGCAGACCTCGAGCGCGAGGGTGCCCTCGGACGCTGCCGCGACGGGTTGCGCGAGCGGTCCGACAAGCGCTGCGAGGATGAAGAGCACCGTCCGAAGCGCCGAAATCACCACAGCACCTATGGGCACGAGCTGCTCGCCGCGGGACGTGCGGGTTGCGTGAGCTTCGGATATCCACCCGGTCCGCCCGCGCCCTCGGCGATTGTGAGTCGGGCCGTGTCCTTGGCCCAGGTCGCATTCGCGGTCACTGCTCCGCAAGAGGTCCAGCCCTGCTGCGTGAGTGGGTACGCGAGCGTCCCGCGGGCGTCGCGCGAGGCCACGCCGCAGTCGAAGCTCCAGGTGGTCTGATCCGCTCCGACGATGGGCTGATCGATGTACGCGCAGCCCAGCGGAAGCGTGAACCCGATGCGTCCCGATGAGGTCACCAGACCGGGTCGCGGATTCACGCTGCTCGTCGGCGTGCACGCGGCGACCCGCGCGACGTTGTAGTCGCGCAGGCTGATGGCGTTCGGCGAGCCCGAATCGGGCGGGACCTGGCGGCCGGTAATCAAGAGCGGCTGGGGCGTACCGGCTGAGAGTCGCGTCCCGATGTCCGTGGGCGCGGTCCCGCCGATGAACTGGAACTGCAGGTTGTACTGCGTGGCGATCCCGCCAGCGGTCAGGGTGACCAACATGTGCGAACCATCCGCTGCGTAGGCGGTCACCGACCCACAGGAGTCGGTCGCGACCGTGGGCTGCGCGACGTAGCCCGCTTCACCGGGACGGATGAGTGAGTCGAAGGCGACGAGCGGCGCGCCGGGAATGAAGCGCGCGCAAATGTACGTCCCAAGGACCGATTGGCCGGAGTCCCACAAGAAACGCCCGACATTGATTCCGGTGGGCGAGATGAGCTCATAGGTGTTTGGACCCGAGCCCTGACCTGAGGTGATGGAGTTCACGACAACGGTTCCGCACGACACGATCGTCGTGGCTGGACTATTCGTTTTCGGGGGCGTCGCGAGTGGAGTCGAGGTGGCCGCCGTCGCGGTTGGAGTCGGACTCGGCGATGCGTTCGCGGTCGCTGGAGGCACCGCTCTTGCCGCGTAGAGGAGCGCGGCACCGAGAACGATCGCAATCAGGGCAACCAGCACGATCGCGGCGGCGCGCGTTTGTGGACGCACTATGACGAAATCCGGCAACCGCTATCAGCCAATGGAAGCGTGACCTGACCAGCGGGGATGCCGTCGGCAATCACCCGATAGCTCCCGTAGCGCTGCACGAACAGATCAAGTGTTGCCTGGTCCACGGCGATCCACGTCGAGTTCTCCTGCGGCTTCCGCACGCGTGCCATGCACGTCTCCGGACCGAAGATCCCCGATCCTGCGATGGGAAACCGCAGGACCACGGTCCCCGCTCCATCGACCACGCGGAAGCCAAGCGCGTTTCCATCAAAGAAGAGCTCGAGGAGCGAGCGATGCTGCGGGTCGTCGGGACTCCCCTTGTCGACGGCCCAGCGGACGGCGGTCGGCAGGGGCAGCTGCGGCTGCGTCGTGTCGATGCCCGGCGGCTTCGTCTGCTCAGGCCTGACGGTCGCGCTCCCCGACGGAGAGGCCGTTGCGGCTGGAGACACGGCCGCGGGCGGGACCTGCGATCGCAGCGCATACACGAGGATCACCCCTGCGACGAGGATCAGGAGGAACGCGGCTCGCGCGACTCCGGTCCGGCTACTCACGTCTGAGCCACAGCAGGAGCGATGCCCCCTTCCCGCATGAATGGTTAACGCCTAGGCTTCGGACGCCGTGACGCCAATTCCGGCATCACGCCCGCCCGGAATCATGGGCACGGCATCGATTTCAGAGCGGGAGTAAAGAATCCGGGGCCGCCACGGCATTTACTTGTAGAGGTGGACGACGCCCGCGACTGGGAAGTGCTTTACAGGAACGCCGTGCCCCGGGTTTACCGGGCGCTATTGGCGACTCTGCGCGACCCCGAGCTCGCGGAGGACGCGTTGCATGAAGCCTTCGCCGAGGGTCTCAAGCGCCCGCCGGCGACGAATGAGAATCTGCCCGGCTGGCTCTTCCGCGTCGCGCTGCGGCGGGCCCGGCGACGGCGCTGGGGATTCATCTCAATTCACGGTCAGGAGAAACGTGCGGCCGCCGATGAGATCGATGCTGTGCTCGATCGCCTCGAAGCCGGCCGTCTGCTCGCGCTGCTCACGAAGCGCCAGCGCGCGCTGGTGGTCGCGCATTACTACCTCGGCCTCACCCAGGCGGAAACGGCAAATCTCTTTGGCGTTCGCCTGGGAACGGTGAGCGCCACGATCGCGAAAGCCCTGACCCGCATGCGAAAGGGGGCCACCAATGCCTGAGGACGACACGATCGGCCGGATCATCCGGAGGGACCTCGACCGGCTGCCGATGCTGCCGGCGGATCGCTGGGTGCCGCGCACACCGCCCAAGCGTGGCCCGCTGCAGCTCGCGCGGCTGACCTCGGTCGCCGTGGTGGTGTTGGGCTTGGTCGTCGCGCTCGGCATCGGGCAGGGCGTGCGCGGTTTGCGCGAGCGAGCGGCGGCGACTCAGTCGCCTGACGCCGGTTCGGTGGGAGCGAGTGCCCTCGTGCCGCCGTACCTCGCCAGCCCGGACTCGATCGTCGCGGTATCCGATCCGAGCCGTGGACAGCGGCAAGGCGCGCCCGATACCGCAACGGTGCAGGTGATCGACAGCCAAACCGGCGCGATCCGCTACACGGTGCCGGCTGACGGTGGGGCGCAGGCAGTGTTCCGCGCCGCTGGCAGCGAACTCATCGTGATCGACTGGCCGCAGGCACAGGGGCTGCGTGTGGACGTTTCGACGACGGATCAGCGGATTCGGTTCATCGATGCGCGCACCGGCACGGTCACCGCGACCCTCACCGAACCGCGCCAGCGTCCGTTCATCGGCGACTGGCCCGCGCTTGGTGCAGCCGTCTCGCCCGACGGAAAGGTGCTCGCGCTCCAGCAGCTGGGGCCCACGCAGCAGGGACCGAATCGAGGCGGGCCACCCGATGTCATCGCCTTCTACAACCTCGAGACGCACAGCCGGACCCCGGATGGCGTCGTGTTCACACCCGGCTGCGGCGCCGGGCAGCTCGGCTTCAGCGACGATGGACGCCACCTCTTCCTGGTCTGCTCAAGCATTTCGTTCTTCGTCATCGACCCCGCCACTCGGAACGTAGCCGCGAGTGGCACGCTTCCACCGCAAGGGCGGTTTCCCCCACGCGCTCCGGGGCTCGGCGGAATGGTGGTCATCGGCAGCTCCGCGACCGTCGTCACCCGCGATGGGCAGGATCGCTTCGTCATCCGGGCCGATGGAAGCATCAGCGGCATGAACCTCGGTCAGCTGTTCAGCGATGCGCTGGTGGTCCCCCCCGGCTCGGTCGTGCGGGTCCCGCGGCAAGCGCGCGCGTTCGTCGGCTACGGACCGGCGACGCCGGGAACTTCGGTGAACGACGCGCGAATCATGGACGAAGGCAGCAGCGGTGGCCGCTTCTCGATCACCCGCACCAGCATCGGCGGGATCCTCGCCGACGACCGCGGCAACCTCTTCGGCGCGGACGCGGACGGTTCGATCTGGCGCCGTGGGTCGACCACGGTCTCAGATGATGTGACGCTCGTGCCTGGCACTCCGAACCGCTTGGTGCGGCTGCTCGCGGTGCTACGGGTCAACCCGCCGACGATCCTCAACCGCGATCAGGCGATCAAGAATGTGAACGCGCCGAACATCCGGATCGACCGCGTCGATCGGGTCGAAGCGAAGCTCGTCACCTTGGGCGAAGTCATGGCGGCGATGCAGGCTCAGGCGGGATCTCTGAACGGGTTCGATCCAGCGACACCCGTCTGGGCGATCGCGCTGCGCGGCGAGATGCATGCGATCCGCGGACTCGTCGATGTCGGACCCGGCTCAGCGCTCTTCGTCCTGGATGCTCAGACCGGCCAGTTCGTTATCTGGTACTCGTCGCCACTTGCATGGCCAGCTGGCTTCGACATGCTCGTTGACCGCGCTGTCGCGACGCCAGCGCCGAGCTCATCGCCGCCGGCATCGACACCCTCAAGCGCGAGCGCGACGCCGACGTTCACCGTTACCGCAAGGCCTGGATGCGGTCGCGTTGAGACCGGTGACATTCAGGTGTGCCCCGGCTCTGGACCGATCGGCTCATCCCTGACCGTTCAGGGACGCAGTTGGAGCTGCACCGTGCAAGGCGCACGCGTCGATCTCGTCTTCGTGGGGTACGAGGGTGAGGGCATCGCGACGGGCGCGGAGGGCGGCTTCAGCTTCCCTGGGATTCAGCCCGACGCTAACGGGGACTGGTCTGTCACCGTGACGATTCCTGCAGCGCTCGAACCCGACCACGGTCGCGGCGGAGGTCCGACCACTCCAGGCATCTACCGCATCATCAGCAAGCCGGCCTATTGCACCGCGGACTTCAGCGTGACGCCGTAAGACTCGCCCGTCGACCCTAACCTCGGCGGCTCGCCTTTAGGCACGCATCACACGCCTGCGCCGGCGAGCTGCACCTCGCCTGGGGATTTGCCACACCAGCTGCAGGAGGAACGTCCGCGCTCGACCGCCGTGAGCGCGACGTCGACGACAAGGCGTCGATCGGCGGGCAGGCAGCCGCGGTGGTGCAGCTTCGTGTCGCGCTTGCGGCCGGTGTAGGTGCGGTACTGCGTCACGTTGATCGCCGGCACGAGGTCGCCGCGGCGGATGAGCTCCGCGGTGCGCAGGAGGTCCGGTGCGAGCTCGGGGCGCGAAGAGGTAGGCGCGGGCGAGATCCGCTGCCTTGCGCATCCAGGTGCTCCGCGACGTGCGGCCGGCCCGCGGCGAGCGCCTCGTGCGCTTCACGGCGCGCGTGCCCGATGAGGACTCAGGCGGTCAGCCTCCTGCACGGGCGAATGCTAGGAGCGGGCTCGCCCTCGCTCAGAGCGCGCGGCTGCGCGAGGCGAGCCGCCGGGCCACGACCGCCCACATGAGCGCAACGGCGAAGGCGAACACGAGCAGCCCGAGATGGAGGGTGAAGTCGTTAAGCCCCTCGACCAGGTGGTTGAAGTAAAGAACTCGGGGGCCCTCAAGCGCCTCGGCTTCCGCCATCGTCGGCGAAATGCTCGAGAACGGTGACCGTATGAGGTCCTGGATGAAGCCCGGCGGCAACCACACTCTCCAGTCCTCAGCGCGCCCGAACCAGAAGTTGAAGATCACCATCGTCGCAGCGAACACCGCAACCAATGGCACCCACCTGGTCAGACGCAGTGCGAGCGCGGGTCGGGTAGCCAGCGGGTGAAGGTGGGCGGCGAGAGCTCCGCGTAGAAGGTCAAGCCAAGTGCCGAGACCCAAAGGCGATTGGGTCTCGATCAGGGCCGACAGCTCTTCTCCGTAGCGTTCGCGCCATGCGCGGGGATAGAGCCGCAGGAGCAGTTCCGGCCTCATCGCGACGCCAGTCGGCGTGTGCCGGTACGGGTCAGGGTCTTCAGCGACTCGAGCTCGGCCCCTAGCTGCTTCGCGCCGGGCGGAGTCAATCGGTAGGGTCGGCGTGCTCCGCTGTCGCTCAGCGCCTCGATCAGGCCTCCGCCCTCCAGTCGAGCGATCGCGCCGTACAGCGTGCCGGGTCCGAGCCGCCGGCCACTGACGAGCGCGATGTCCTGCTGAATCGCGTAGCCGTGCTTGGGAGCCTCGGCCAGGCTCACGAGGATGAGAAGCGCCTCGGTCGAAAGCTTGGTTGGCTGCGTCACTACTACGCCCGACGATACTACGCGTCGCGTACTACGGCAAGTCTCCAAGCAGTCCGCAGGCCCGAGATCTTCGCTCTGATCTGCGGCATCCGCATTCAGCGACTCACTGCGTGACGGGACACGGTTCGGTCGTCCGCGTGACGGAGTAGTCCGTGACGGTCACCTCGCGCGGAGTGGCTGGGCTTGGCGGTGCGAACCAACCGCGGACGAACAGCACCTGTGGTGTCCCCGCCGAGAACTGCGTGCCCAAGTCCGACGGCGTGGTTCCGTTACCTGCGAGGCGGTACCGAAACGCATTCGTCGTCTGGTTCACGCTGCGAAGCTCCAGCGTGAGTACCCGCTCAGTGGGGTTGAGAGACGTCGGACTCACGGCGTAGTCGGTGAGCCGGCCGCATGCCGACGCATCGGACCCGAGGCGGACCGTCAAGGTCGCGGTCGGTGCCGTCGTGGGGGGCGCCTGAACTCTGACCGCGTAGAGGAGCGCGACCCCGGCGACGAGGATCCCCAGGACAGCGGCGAGAATGGCGAAGCGACGGGTCTTCTCAACGTCCCCCTGAGTCGTAGCGGTCGTGCGGCGATCGCTCAGGACAAGCGAGACGGCCGCTATGAACGTCAGCGCGAACACCAGGGGATGGAACGGCATGAGCGCATAGCTGCCGGTGAACAACGGCAGGTTCGGCACGAGCGCGACCACGGCAACGATCCGGCCGCGCCAGATGGAGCCGCGCCCGACCAGCCAGACCGCAAGCAATGAGGTGAGCGGCGCGATGACGAGCGACACGACGAGCCACACCGCCGCGGCCGGGCTGTCGCCCGTAACGTACTGCGCTCCCGTGAGCTGCCCCACGGTGCACTCCTCGAATGGTGGTCTGAGCTTGCACAGCATCACCGGCGACGGCATGGTCATGATCACCGGAATCGCGATGATTCCGAGGGCCGCCGCCGCGATCGCCGAAAGTTGCGCGAGACGCAGTGCCATCGATTGATCGTACGCAGGTGGGGGGTCCGAACGTTTTCGCGGTTCGGCCTCGGGAGCAATGCTGGAAGCGGCAGGTGCTCGAGCAACGAGCACCTCACCACTCGCCTGGCTCTCTATGGAGCCCGCCGGGACCGTCGCGCGCACTCAAGTCACGCTCTGGCCAGGTGGGGTGACGAGAGTTATCGGCACTTCTCCATTCCACGGTTTGCCGACGACGCTCCAGGCACTGTGAGCACACAAGGCACGATCGGGCTGATCAATGGCACGGTCGTACGATCCAGCGAGCGTGACTGAGAACCGTGCGGCGGCGAGGAAGATCGTCGAAGCATTCTCGACCGGCGATCTCTCTCGAGTGGAGTCACTCTTTGCCTTGGACTATGTCGACCACCAGGGACTAGGCGGACACGAGATGATCGGTCCAAGTGGATTCAGCGATGTCGTCAGAGCGGCACGCACCGGATATGTCGATCTTGCGGTCCGAATCGACGACCTAATCGCTGAGGGCGACAAGGTCGTTGCGAGGCTTCATTGGCGTGGAGTGCGTCCAGCAGGGGAGATCGTTGAACGCGAGACGATTGAGATCCTTCGGTTCGTAGCTGGCAGGGCTGTCGAACACTGGGGAGCGCGGGCGAAGGGGTAAGGGCCCGAAACTGTCGCCCGTATCCTCGAAGGCAGCGACGGGGGGCGGGTACCGGTCGTTTCGCGAAAACGTCGCAGGAGCATCGTTCAGTCATGACCGATTGCGGGGCACTCACGCGCACAGCGTCATCGGATCGCTGCGCGGCCACCGCTCCGCGCCGCGGGGACCGACCACGTAGATGGCTTCGTCCTGGTCTGACGGGCTGAGGTAGATCTCGATTGATCCGAGGTGGTAGCCGGTCGGCCGGGCATCTCGTGGCGGATCGATATTCATGGCTAGGCGCTGGCGGAGAGAGCCGCTGATGGCGCCCTGTGGATCGCGCACGTACTGCCGCGCGAGTGCTGCGGTGTTGGCGAACGTCCCAGGCGGCCACCCGATGGAGAGGAAGGTCGCGGACTGCCAGCCGCAGTGTCCCGGCCCGGCGCTCGCGGCGATCTCCTCGCGCGGCACTGTCTTGCCGTCGCGAGTCCATTCGTAGCCGGGATACGCAGGCGGCGAGTCGAAGGCGATAGCTACGGAAGCCAATGGCGATGCTGTGCGTATGCCCAGTCCATTGAAGCGCCAGCCGAGAACGACCAGCGCAGCGATCACAAACACACCGACGCCCGTAAACAGGAGACGCCGCACAGGTCTATTCATCGGCGTGGACCACCGATCGCTGCCGCCGCGCCCTCTCGCACGTGCCGCCCAGCTCCCCGCGGCGCCGCTCAGAGCCGTCCACGGAACACCGATGCCCAGCAGGCCGATGACCGCCTCCCACGAACCCTTTGCGTCTGCAGGACCCCAGCCGATGACCGATGCGATGAAAGCCCACGGCGGTGTTGGGCGAAGATCCACCAGGGCGAAGAGGACGACGCCGCCAACGTAGGCTTCCGAAGCCACGAGCCACCCGCGTCGCTTGGCCACGAAGCCAACGAGGAATGCGATGAGTGCGAGCGAGCCCAATTTGAGCACCCACCCAAGCACCGGCGTGGGCGTCCCAAGCCCGGATAAACCTGAGCGCGTCTTGCTGATGAAGACCGCGAAGGCGACCGCGCCAACTAAAACCGCAAATAGAGACGGGGCGAGGCGCACTGCCATCGATTGATCGTAAGCAGGTGGGGGGCGGGTCCGAACGTTTTCACGATCTCGCCAAAGGAGCATCCTCTCGGCTCACGCACACGCCCGCGATATTCGCGGTTTCCGTATTTCAGCCCGCCTGGCCCCCCGCCCCAAGACCGAGGGGGGTTCGTCAGGCGCCAGCGGAGGCCCCGTTCCCGCGCTTACGGGCACGGTCCACCGACTTCACTAGGGTCCGCAAAGTCTCGACTTCGGAGGCCAAAGCGGTGCGGCCCGCAGCCGTCGCCGACACCCACGTTCGCGGCTTCTTTCCCTCGAAGGCCTTCGCGAGCTGGACGTAACCGCCCTCCTCGAGCACCCGGAGATGCTGCGAGAGGTTGCCGTCGGTGAGCTCGAGGGCGTCCCGAAGGTACGAGAAATCGGCCCGGCGCGACTCCAGAAGGAGCGCGAGGATCCCAAGCCGGACACGCTGGTGAATCGTGTCATCGAGCTCAGTTGCGGGGTGCGTCATGGCTGGCTCGGCTTGGCGAAACGCTGCCCGATACGCGCCGCGAGGAGGGCCAGGAGATAGACGAGTGCGAGGACGGCTTGGCTCAGCTCGGGGTCGCCCTTGAACATCACCATGCCGAAGGTCGCCAGGAGCACGCCGGCCCCAGCGGCCGTGATGATGAGGTTCCGCTCGAGGTACGCGAATGCCAGGTATCCCGCGGCAACGACGAGCGACGGCAGGAATCGGGCGATGCCGGGCTGCCCCAACCTGAACGCGAGAGCGCCGAGGGCGAACGCGAGCGTCAACAAACCAAACGGGATCACGACCCACGCGAGAGGGCGCCCCTCGATCCCACGGTCGCGCCCATACCGATACGCGTATAGCGCCGCCAGACCGGCGACGATCGGTGCGCCGACCACCCACAAGAACTGTCCCTGGCCGCCGTAGCGCGGAAGTGCGATCCCCACGACCGCAAAGGCGACATAGAGAAGGATCGGGAGCCACGACAGTCCCACGTCCCTGCGCGCTCGGTGTCGCGCGTTGTCCACGAAGAGCAACGATTCTTTAGCCTGGCCTGCGTCCATGACGTCTCCTCAGTTCCAAAGTACTTTGCAACGCAAAGTACATCAGGACGGAGGCGCCGTCTATGGCCAGCGCACGACACCAGCGGGGATCCTGGTGCGGCTCGCGCATCGCGCGCGTCCAATCGTCGAGCGCATTGAAGCGCCGCGGACGGGATAGAGAAAACCACTAGCAGTGAGCGTCGGATTCGCCGACGCGCACGAGGTCACCGCGCCACGCTGACAACGATGGTCCGCCTCGGAACGCGACAAGGGTGATTGCCGCGCCGACCGCGGCGTCCCTGCCCGCACCCCGGCTGCCCGCGCTTCCGGCCGTGCGTGCTGCACCGCACGTCCACGCACGAGACCGCCGAGACGACCGTGCGCCAGAAGACAGCCGGCGGCAAGGGATAAGGGAGGGACATGCGTGGTAGAGAGCGCGGCTGTCACCAGCCCAGCAGAGGGTCATGCAGCGGCGCGTGTGAACCAAGATGGACGACCTACCCGCATGCGCGTCGCGGACCTGCGTCCGTCCGACCGCAACCCGCGGACCATCTCGACCGCCCGGCTCGAGAATCTCAAGCGCAGCCTCCGAGAGGATCGTGCATTCCTCGACGCGCGCCCGCTGCTCGTCAACTCGCATCCCGGCCGAGAGAACATGGTCATCGCCGGCAACATGCGCCTTCGCGCCGCACAGGAGCTGGGCTGGGAGGAGGTTCCCGTGCTCGTCGTCTCGGTCCCCCCGGATGTCGAGGCGCAGTGGAACCTGAAAGACAACAACCAGTGGGGCGACTACGTCGATGAAGATCTCGCCGAGATGCTCCAGGGCCTCGACGCGTCGGGCGTGGACATCGGCTTGCTCGGCTTCACGAATGACGAGGTCGAGCGCTTGCTCGGGCTCGTCGGCATCGGCGCGCAGGCGGACGACAATGGCTTCGATCCGACGCCACCAGCGGAACCGGCTTCACGGGCAGGCGACCTCTACGTCATGGGCCCACATCACCTCATCTGTGGTGACGCGCGGGACACCGCGACGTGGAGCCGGCTCTTCACGGCGCTCGGCGTCGAGACTGCCGACGCGATGTGGACCGATCCGCCCTACGGCATCGACCTTCAGGTGGACGGCGCGACGGCGATGGGTGGGGATAGGCCTGAGGAGATCGGGCCGCTCCTCCGAGCGACGCTGCCGCTGGCTGATCAACGCCTCACTCCGGGCGCGCCTTGGTATGTCTGCGCTCCCACCGGGAGGACGTTCGCAGAGTTTGAGCAAGAGATTGAACGTGTCGGCTGGCACCACGCCCAGACGCTGGTGTGGGTCAAGAACGCGTTCGTGCCCGGCCGCGGTGATTACCACCACCAGCACGAAGCGGTGCTCGCCAGCAGGCCTCGAGCCTCGCCACCGCGGAGGCCGTGCAGGAGGATGCTCGCTCGGCGGAAGTCATCGCAACATCATCCCGCCAGAACGTCGAGAGAAGGCCCACCTGATCGTCGAAACGTCGAAGACTCGCAGACTCCACGATGGAGGCCTACCGCACCTGGCAGCGCCACTTCATCGCGTCGCCACTTCGTGAGCGTGCTTGCGGCCGGCATCGTGGTGATCAGGGAGGGACTACCTGCTGACCCTTACCAGATCGCCGACCATGCCCAGCATCGAGAACAGAGCGGCGAGGACAATCGCGCTCGCTCCGAGGGCGACAGGGTCACGGCTCGCGATCGCCTGGAGCGCGAGAAAACCCAGCCCGTTCCAAATGAAGAGGTATTCGATGATCGGCAGACTGGCAATCGAGATTCGCAGTCCGCTGCCGAGGGCTTCGACGACGACGGGCCATGCATGCGGCAGGACGTGCACGCGGGCGATCCACGATGGCACGAGGCCCTTGGCGTCGGCGGTCACGATGAAATCGGCATCCAGGACTTCGCTGATTCGCACCCCAACGAGCTGCGCCGTGACCGTTACGGCCGGGATTGCCGTAGCGAGCAACGGAAGCACGATGTGCTCGTCGTAGCCAAAGCCAAAGACCGGCAAGAAGCGCCGGCCCGAGCCTGCGGCCAGCAGGATTACGAACAGCTGGAGGAAGTACGCGACGAAGAACGACGGGATCGCCGCGAGGAGGCTCGCGGCCGCGACGAGCGCCCCGCCCGCGATCGCCCGACGGCGCAGAAGACCGATGCAGATACCGACCAGCGTTCCCAGAACCAGACCGAGAACCGCAGCGCCGGCGAGAAGCGAGAGGCTCCGCAGGGTCGCGTCGGCGATCAGTTGGGGCAACGGCTCCTGATAGACCTCGGCGAGAGAGCGGGAGCAGTCCAGCTGTCTTGCGTTGAGACTGCCAGCGACCGGCTGGAATTGGCATCCGAGGCCGGCGCCGCGTCCAAGCGAGAACGCAGCGTACCTGGTCATCGCAACCGGTGCGGCGACAGCGACCAACGCCCACACGACGAGTACCACCGCAGGAATCCGCACGAGGCGAAGGGCGGCCGCATTCACCGTCGTATCTCCGGCGCGCCGAGCTCGTATCGGGCGAAGGCGTAGGCGAGGAGTGCGGCGGCGTCCGAACGAAGATCGGTCTCCTCACTGGAGTTCCCCGCTCCTCGCAACCAAATAGTCCGCGCCGCCGCGTATGCGCTCACCCCGGGCCAGGTCCACGCTGAGTCGCCGGCCAGAGACAGCGTTGGTTGATAAGGGATCTGCATCAACTCGGCGT
>Ga0307312_10000123_pt1 | contig 29843 bp, 29 predicted proteins | sample ER_DNA_202_FD_194489 | JGI IMG/M metagenome (GOLD analysis project Ga0307312, IMG submission 194489) | Bulk soil microbial communities from the East River watershed near Crested Butte, Colorado, United States - ER_DNA_202 | ecosystem: Environmental > Terrestrial > Soil > Floodplain | place... | reverse complement strand
CGCAGATTGGCGCGATTTCGACGCAATATTTTGCCGGCCCGAAAATTCGACTCGCCTTTGTGCCACTGCCACTGATTGGCGCAGCCATCGTGATTTATACCCTGTTCACCGGACACAAGTTGTAACGCTCGATGAAGACCTTGATTTGCAGTGATGGAACGTCGCCCGCGGACAGCGCAATCCGGATCGGCGGCCTTTTGATCGGTCCAACTCACGCTGAAACAACGCTCCTTGGTATCGCGGAAAATCCGCAGGACGAACGTCCATTGCGTGATGCTCTGGAGGCGCAGGCGCGGTCGCTCCGCGCGCACGGGGTCGCGCCAGAGATTGTTGTGCGACAAGGCGAGCCGATTCGCCAAATTCTCATTCAAACATCGAAAACGACCTACGATGTCGTTGTCATTGGCGCGCGGCGAAAGGGGGCGACCGGACTCTACTGGCGCTCGGAGAAGACCTACGAAGTAATCAAGTTGATTCCGCCCCCGGTTCTCGTCGCGATCGGGGAATGCACGACATTAAAGAAGTTTCTCGTTTGCACCGGCGGAAAAGAATTCATCGAGGAAGCGGTGCAACTCACCGGCAAATTGGCTGCCGCTGTTGGAGCATCGGTGACATTACTGCATGTAATGGCCGAGCCGCCGGCGATTTATGCCGATTTGGTGCAACTCGAAGAAGATGTCGGTCGACTGCTCGAATCAAAATCAGAACTCGGAACAAATCTCCGCAGGCAAAAAAGAGAGCTCGAACGCCTTGGTGTCTCCGCCGAAGTGCGGCTTCGGCATGGCATTGTGATTGACCAAGTTTTCGAAGAAGCGCGTGATGGCGACTACGATTTGATCGTGACCGGCACGTCGCAAGCACGCGGGCTGCTTCGCCATTACATTATGGGCGATCTCACACGCAGCATTTTGAATCATGCGAATTGTCCCGTGCTTGTCGCACGCGGCAGGCGGCCGGGAGCCACCGGCGGTTTTTGGGATCTTCTCAAACGCCTCTTTCGCCGTAAGCGAAGCTGAAGGCGTTTTTGCGGAGTGCTTGCGAGGCTTTGATCCAATCCACGAGGGTCGTGCAAGAGAAATTTGAGCAACCAACTTTACGCAGTTCGCGCGTGCGCCGTTGGCTTGGGCATCTTTGGCATGAATGGACGATCGAAAGTTGGCGTCCGATTGCTCCGGCTTTTGCCAAACCGGAGCCGAGGAAGTGGAATGACGCGCGAGTGACGGTGGCGTGGCTCGGTCACTCGACTGTTTTAATCAATTTTTTCGGCATAAAGATTCTCACTGACCCAGTACTGTTTCCACGCATTGGAATTCGATTACCGGGATTCACTATTGGCCCGAAACGTTTAATCGCGCCCGCGCTCAAATTCGACGAGCTGCCCAGGATCGACATCGTTCTTTTGTCACACGCGCACTTCGATCACTTCGATCTGAGAACGCTGGAACGGTTTGACGAACACACCACCGTGATCACCGCGCCGCACACGACGGATTTGCTTCGTTGGACGCGATTGCGCGACGTGACTGAACTTCGCTGGGGCGAGCGCAAGTGGGTCGACACTTCCGCAGGCGAGATCGACATTCTCGCTTTCTGCGTAAAACATTGGGGTGCGCGAAAGCAGCGGGATACTCACCGCGGTTACAACGGCTATCTTTTAGAAAGAAATGGCCGGCGCATCATTTTCACCGGCGACACGGCCCTGAGGAACGGTTTTGCCGAACTGCGTGAACAAGGCGGCATCGATCTCGCGATCATGTCAATTGGCGCTTACAACCCGTGGATCCGATCGCATTGCACGCCCGAGCAAGCAATCGAGATGGCAAACGCTGCCGGCGCGCAATTTATCATGCCAGTGCATCACCAAACATTCCGCCTCAGCTTCGAGCCGTTGCGCGAACCGATCGAGCGTTTCGAAGGTGCACTGCGGGCTCAGTCCGGGCGCATCGCACTGCGGGAAATCGGCGAGACATTTGTCTTGCCGATCTAGAGGCGCTTGCGTCAAGCGCCTGGCAAAGAATCAGCCGGCTGAAACAGCCGCCTCTACAACCTTCGCGCTTGCTCACGCAATCCGCGGATGTCATCTTTGCCGCTCGCGCCGACGTAGCTCAGCTGGTAGAGCAGCGGTTTCGTAAACCGCAGGTCACGGGTTCGAATCCCGTCGTCGGCTCCACGTACCAAATGTCCAACACCGACAGTTCAGTCTCAATCATCGTCCCCACGTTGAACGAGGTGGAAAACATCGCGCCGCTCGTGTCGCAAATTATCGCGAGCGCAGTCCCTTTTCGCGAAATTCTGTTTGTCGACAATAATTCAACCGATGCGAGCCGAGATATGATTCGGGTTCTCGCGGCAAGTCATCCAATTCGATTAATCGAGCAAGATCACGCAGAGCTTGGATTGACTGCCGCCATTATGTCGGGTGCGCTCGCCGCACAGGGGGAAGTTCTTCTCGTGATGGATGCAGACCTCAGCCACCCGCCGGAACGGATCAAAGATTTGCTGGCGCCTCTCTTTGCGGGCACGGCGGACATGGTAATCGGAAGTCGATATGTCACCGGTGGATCGACACCGGGCTGGCCGCTTTGGCGGCTGTTGTTGTCCCGAACCGGTGCGGCGCTCGCGTATCCACTCACCGGTGTGCATGATTCGATGTCCGGATTCTTTGCCATTGCGCGTTCTCGATTACTAGAACACGCATCGCCAGCGGCGGGCTTTAAAATTGCCTTCGAGACGATTGTGCGAAGTGGTCGCACTTTGCGCGTATTTGAAATTCCCATCGCTTTTCGTAATCGCGTACGCGGGAAATCGAAAATGTCGTTCGGCATTGCGCTGAGATTTTTTTTCCGATGGCTGCTCGCGATGTTCCGGCATTTCGTCTGGGGACCGTATCGTCCCACCGAAATTGCAAGATCGACAATAAGCAACGCCTCGATCGATTGATTAGGAACCGGCCGGCCTCTGCGGAGTCGGAATGGCTCAGACCGCTGCCATTAGCTGGCTTGCTCGTTTGCAGCGCAAGAGCTCAATCGAGAGTCCGATAAATAGCAATAGGGCAGCAAAAAAAGTATTGCCGTAGATCTGCGCGCCACGTGGGAATGGCAAAGCCAGAGCGAGGATCGCCAGTGCCGGCAAGCTCCACCACAGAATGGTTGAGCTCTTCCCCGCGAGCGCCCATTGCGTCACGACCGCAAACGGCAGTATGAGCCATGAAAAAAGATACCCAAACGAGAGCGGTGTGATCATCAGCATCATTAAGATGAGCAGCGCGAATTCAATTGCATCACTTTCTGCCGTCCGCATTGCGCGCTGAGGCATCGCTGCGATAAACAAGATTCCCAATGCCAACGCGGCGCTTATGATAATCGCATTGACCGTCGCAAATTTAAGGTCGACGAGGTTTACGTAGATGGGTGTATGCGGCGCGGAAGCAGCATCCGCGTCCACATGTCGAAAAAATCGGTTACTGACGCCGACAAGGGATTGATTTTTCCACGTATAGCTGCGCATCGGGCGCTGCGCCACACCGGCCGAGTCGTATTTTAACATCCCGACGCTCCATTGCTCCAGGTCGTGCCAAGCTCGTCCCAATCCGCGGAACGCCGCCGGCAAAACGAGAAGCAAAAACACCAGCGCCACGACAAGACTGGCAGTCGCCTTCCAGTGACGCCGATAGATTAAATAAATAATTGCCATTACCGGAAACGCTTTGATCGCCGCCGCGAGCGCAATCAGTGCGCCGGCGGAAATTTCCCGTCTCGTGCGCAACAAAACGAACGCGCCAAGCATCAGCGCGAATAGCACCAGACTCGGCTGGCCAAGGTGGTAGCTGGACCAGATGTAAACGATTACCAACAGACTCGGCATCAGATACAGCCAAGCATTTTTTGCGTGACTCTGGCCGGCCGCGAGCGTTGCCGCCAGTTGAACGCTAGCAAACCAAGCGGCTGAGTTGATCGTGACGAGCAGAAGAATCAATCCCGCTTGGCCCAGCAGGCTCGCGCCCGCCAGAAAAATCGCGCAGGACGGCGGGTACATGAAATCGTATTTTCCAAAACGGAGAAAAAAGATCTCCTGACCAGCGAGCACCTGTTTGCCGGTATCGTACCATAGTTTGTAATCCATGGTGCTACGGCCACGGAAATAATGGAGGAGCGGAACGCTCGAAAACGCGATCGCCATCACGACAAAGAGGAATATCAACACGCGAAATCCAACCGCGCTGTTCAGGCGCCGATCGAGCGCGGCCCAGCCCCGCTTTACGGCTGAATCGTTCACGCGTTTGGCAAAGTCGCTGCGATTGGCGAACGGGCTTTGTGCCAATCGGTGCTCTGCTCGTAGGCGTGCGCGATTTGCAAAATGCGCGCTTCATCGAGCGCTTTGCCTAACAACTGCAAACCGATAGGCAAGCGATTCCCATCGACGGCGGCAAATCCGCACGGCACGCTGATTCCGCAAATTCCGGCGAGATTCGCGGGGCTGGTGAAGATATCCGCGAGATACATTTGCAACGGATCATCCGTGCGTTCGCCCAGTTTGAAAGCGGGGACCGGCGAAGTCGGCGAGATTAACGCGTCGACTTTCGCGAACGCCTTTGCAAAATCCTGCCGGATCAACTCTCGCACTTTTTGCGCGCGCAAATAATAAGCATCGTAATAACCGGAGCTCAAAACGTAAGTGCCGAGAATGATGCGGCGTTTTACTTCCGGACCGAAACCTTCCTCCCGCGTGCGGCCATAATGATCGAGCAGATCTCTTGGATTTTCGGCCCGGTGTCCGTAGCGAACGCCGTCAAAGCGGGCGAGATTCGCCGAAGCCTCTGCCGTTGCCAAAATGTAATAAACTGCAATGGCGTAATCGGTGTGCGGCAAAGAAACATCGACAATCTCTGCGCCTAACGAATCCATGTGTTTCACCGCCGCATCGATGGCGGCTTTCACTTGAGGATCAATCCCTTCGATCATGTATTCCTTCGCCAAACCTAACCGCGCGCCGCGCAAATCTTTTCCCAGCCCCTTAGTGTAATCCGGCACCGATTCGTTCAACGATGTTGTTTCCTGTGGATCGTGGCCGGCGATCGCGTTCATAATCATCGCGGAATCGCGCACCGTTTTTGTTAGGGAGCCAACTTGGTCGAGCGAAGAGGCGAAAGCGACGACGCCGAAGCGCGAAACGCGTCCGTAACTTGGTTTGAGACCGACAACACCCGAAAGCGCGGCTGGTTGCCGAATCGACCCGCCGGTCTCAGTGCCGAGTCCCCCGAATGCTTCATCGGCCGCAACCGCCGCGGCCGACCCGCCGCTGGAACCACCTGGCACGCGCGATAAGTCCCATGGATTTCGCGTCAACTTTACGCCGGAATTTTCGGTCGACGAACCCATAGCGAACTCATCCATGTTGGTTTTGCCGAATGGAATTGCGCCCGCGGCCCGCAATTTTCGAATGACGGTCGCGTCATAAGGCGCGCGATAACCGTGCAAAATCTTTGACGCGCAGGTGCAGGGCTCGCCCTCTACGTTGATAATGTCTTTAATCGCGATCGGAACTCCGCCCAGCGGAAGATTGACATTTGCTTTTTCCGCCTCCTTGGCGGCAGTTTCAAAATCGATTGATAGATAAGCGTCGATTTTTCCGTCGACATCTTCAATGCGCGCTCGCAAGACATCGAGCACTTCCCGGGGCGAGACTTCCCGGCGATGCAACAGAGATTGCAGATCGGCGATATTTAGCGCCGGCAGATCTTTTCCCGTCATTCCACGACTTTCGTGACGATGAAAAGACCATTTGCCTGGCGTGGCGCATTGCTCAGCGCTTGTTCCGCCGTAAACCAATCGCGCCTTTCATCTTCGCGGAAAACGTTGAAAATTGGGATCGCATGCGCCGCAGCTTCCACGTGGCTCACGTCCACTGCGCGCAGTTTGTCGGCATATTTCAACACATCGCCGAGTTGCTTCTGGAAAAGCTCCGTCTCTGCGTCGGTCAAATTTATCCGCGCGAGCTTAGCAACATATGCGACGTCGAGATCAGACGGTTTGAGCATGATTTGTAGATCAAAAATGCAGATGACTCAGTAGCCAGATGACCACGGCCGCAAGCCCGGTCACAAGAATGAGAAAGATCATCCGCCCCTCCCGTCGTTCTTTGCGCAGCGAACGTGGCCGGCGCGTGCTTCCTTTCTCATCGAAGTAGCGTCTGTCTTGCAGCGCGACCGAGACGTGGAGCTGGCTGTCGCCCACGTTGGGTTTTATGCACTGCTCTTCTCGTCCCCGACGAGACGTCTCCTCCGTGACGCGTGGCGCGTCGGAAATCATCCGTTCGAGTTTGTCGACCTTATCGAGCAGCTCCGATTCCCGACGGGCTAATTCTTCCTGCCTACGGCGAAGGGGTGGAGCCGATCTAGGCGAACGACGAAACATGGCCATCACCGGCTGGCCATCCAGAAGAAAAGAGCAAGAGCAACAAGACCAAAAATGATCAGCGGCAAAGTGAGCGCGACGCCGATTTGCATCCACTGAGAAAAAGAGCGTCCGCCGTTGAGCCCGTAACCCTCCGACGCAACGTCAGGTAATGACGTACCGCCGGCGTTCTCGTCACCTGCTTGCAGCCGACTGCGCTGCTCGCCGTACTCCGTGCGCGCGTCATCCACTGTGCTCAGAGCCCGGCTCAATTCCTTGTGCAAATCGGCCGGATTCCAGCTTTTCGGATCGATGGCTTCAATTAATTCCAAGTGCTGCCCGAAACTTTCCCGAGTCGTACGAAGTTGTTCGAGTCGCCTTTGCGCGTTATATGCTTCGCGCTCGAGCACAACGAGCGAGCGCGTCAACTTATCGGTCATTTCCGCGCGGCCGCGATCCAGTTCTTCTTGACGATGGCTCAGTTCTTCGAGCTCGCGCTTTTGTTTTTCAATTTGCTCCTGCTGGCGCTTAAGCTGAAGCAGTTGCTCCTGCGCTTTTTGCATTTGCGAGTCGAGATGCTCGGCAGAGAGCGCCTCTTCCTCGCTCAGTTCCAGCATTTGTTCGATCGGTCGAATCTTTTCTGCCATAACGAATCGTGACTCGCCGCAGCTCGATCGCTGGAGGCTTGCCCTGACGCCATATTAAGTGGCTCACTTGAGAATTCCAGATATTTCCAAAGGGAAATTTGCCGCTGCCATTCATCGACTTCGGCTCACCGTGCCGGCATCATCTCGAGCAAGACGCCTTTGAAGTATTCCGTTTCCGGCAAAGTGGGAAGCACCGGATGATCGGGTGCCTGCTCAAAACGGCGAAGCCGGCGCGCCGAACACCGTGCGTCCACGAGCGCAGCGGCGATCATCTGCGCGAACCCATTTTCGCTCACGTGATGCGAACAAGAAAACGTCGCGACCAAACCATCTTTCGAGAGAAGTTTGAAAGCGCGCATGTGCAGCTCGCGATAGCCGCGCATTGCGTCGCCTATTCCGCTCTTCGTCTTTGTAAACGAAGGCGGATCGAGAATAATGAGATCGTATTGCGCTTGGGCCCTTTCGGCGGCACGCAGAAATTGGAAAACATCCTGCTCGATCCAATTCACTGATAACTCGTTTCGCTCGGCGTTGCGTCTCGCTGCGGCGATATTTTCCGCGCCAGCTTCCACCGCTGTGACCTCGCTCGCGCCGGCGCGGGCGCAAACTAGCGCGAACGCGCCTTGATTCGCGAAACAATCGAGAATGCGGCGATCGCTTGCCTGTTGCGCGATGGTTTCATAATTGCGTAATTGATCGAGATAAAAGCCAGTTTTCTGCCCGTGCAAAAGATCGACAGCGAACTTTAAGCCGCCGATTTCGATGTCAATTTGAGAAGGAGCATCTCCGCGCAAAACGCCGCTGTGCAATTCAAGCCCTTCCGCGCGGCGAATCGGCGCGTCATTGCGCTCGATAATGTTCTTCACTCCAAAAAGATCGATCACCGCATTCGCGATCGACTCTTTTCGCATGTCCATGGCGAGCGTCAGCGTTTGCAGCACAAAATGCTCAGCGTAACGATCGATTATTACCCCTGGAAGCCCGTCGCTTTCGCTCCACACGACCCGGCAAAGTTTCGGATCGACGTCGCGTCGCGCACGGTATTCGGCTGCTTGTGCGATGCGCCGCTTAAAAAAGTCCAGATCGAGATCCTGTTTCCGCCGTGAGAAACGGCGCGCCACAATCTGAGATTTTGAGTTGTAAAGTGCGCTTCCGATCAAATGATCTTTACCATCCTTAAGCGAGATCACATCGCCGTCGGCGGGATTTCCAAAAAGTTTCAGAACTTCGCTGGAAAAAACCCAGTCGTGTCCGTGTAAAACTCGCGCACGTGGTTTGACGACGATTCCAGCCATGCAGTAATGATGTCGCACGTATGGCGGCCTCTCCACAATCCTTTCTCGATCTTACCGGCATCAAAAAATTGCGCAGCGGAAAGGTGCGCGAAGTTTTTGATCTCGGGGAAACGCTGCTCTTCGTCGCCACCGATCGCCTCTCCGCGTTTGATGTGATCTTGCCAGATCCGATCCCGCACAAGGGCGCAGTGCTGAATCAACTCTCCGCGTTTTGGTTCAAGCGCTTCAGTAAGATCAAGAATCATTTCGTCACCGCCGATTTCCGTGAATTTCCGAAAGAATTACAACTGTTTCGCGATCAGCTCGCGGGTCGCTCGATGATTGTGTGTAAAGCAAAACCATTGCCGGTGGAATGTGTGGTGCGGGGTTATCTCGCTGGTTCCGGTTGGAAGGAATATCAGGAATCGCAAAGTGTTTGTGGCGAGAAACTGCCACCGGGACTGCAGCTCGCTTCGCAATTGCCGGAGCCGATCTTTACGCCGGCAACAAAGAGCGAGGCCGGCCACGATCTCAATATCGACTGGAAAGAATGCTGTCGAATCCTTGGTAACAAGATCGCGACTCGCGCCAGGGATCTCAGTCTCCAAATTTACGCGGAGGGTAGAGATCATGCTGGGCAACGCGGAATCATTGTTGCCGACACAAAATTCGAATTCGGAATTGTGGATGGCGAATTGGTCCTGATTGACGAGTGTTTGACCCCGGATTCGTCTCGCTTCTGGCCCGCCGATCAATATGTCGTTGGCCAAAGCCCGCCCAGCTTTGACAAACAGTTTGTGCGCGATTATCTCGAGACTCTCGATTGGAACAAGACGCCGCCGGCGCCTTCGTTGCCGAAAGATGTGATTGCGAAAACGTCGGCCAAATACGTGGAAGCGTTCGAGTGGTTGACCAGCGAAAAGCTTCTGTAGCGGCGCTCTATGAGCGCCGAACCAATTGAAAACGGCGGTCATAGACCACCGCTACAGCAAATCGCTCACGAGCGATTTCTCTGCCTTCAATTCCGCGACCGACTTGTCGATCTTATCGCGGCTGAAGTCGTTGATTGGCACCTTCTCCACAATTTCCCATTTGCCGCTGCGAACACGGACAGGAAACGACGAAATCAATCCTTCCTCGACATTGTAACTTCCTTCGGAACAAACCGCCATGCTGTGCCAATCGTCGCCCGGCGTGTCTTTGGTGAACGAGCGCACGGTATCGATAATCGCGTTCGCGGCCGAACCGGCGGAAGAAAGGCCGCGCGCCTTGATCACCGCGGCGCCGCGCTGCTGCACCGTGGAAATAAATTCCTCCTTCAGCCATTTCTCATCGCCGATGACTTCGTTCGCCGGGCGATTGTCAATCTTCGCATTATAGAAATCTGGGTACTGCGTCGCAGAATGATTGCCCCAGATTGTCATGTTTGTGACCGAGGTAATCTTCACTCCGGCTTTGTGCGCAAGCTGAGCACGCGCCCGATTTTCATCCAGGCGTGTCATGGCGAACCAGCGATCGCGCGGAATGTCTTTTGCATTGTTCATCGCAATTAGACAATTCGTGTTGCACGGATTTCCGATCACAAGCACGCGGACGTCGTCGTCGGCATTTCTTTCGATTGCCTGACCTTGTCCGATGAAAATTTTGCCGTTGATCCCGAGCAAGTCTTTCCGTTCCATGCCGGCCTTGCGCGGAATGCTGCCGACCAGCAACGCCCAGTTAATATCGCGGAATCCTTCGTCAAGATCAGCGGTCGGCACAACCGATTCGAGCAACGGAAAGGCGCAATCGTGTAATTCCATGACCACTCCGTCCAGCGCGCCGAGCGCATTTGGAATTTCAATCAGGTGAAGTGTTAGCGGTTGATCTGGTCCGAACATCTCTCCGGAAGCGATGCGAAAAACAAGCGAGTAACCAATCTGTCCGGCCGCGCCGGTGACAGCGACCTTAAGCGGAGACTTCATTTCCGACTTTCAACGCTCAATGCTCAACTCTCAACTCTCTTAAAGCCACAGATTCACGCAGATCTTTCAACGCTTGCTCGATGATGATGATTCAGCTGAAAACCTAGCTCGCCTTGCCCAAAGCGCTTGAGGAAGCGCATCATCTAATTCACCCGCGCTTATTCATTCGCGCGACCTTCTTCGCGAGATAAGCTGAGAAATATCCGGCATAACGTTTTTGCAATTCCGGGCGCTGCCAATCTTTGCCCGTCAGTGTGCCGCGGCAGTTGAGCGCGCCACATTTGCACTTCACTGAATAATTATCGTCATCGGTCGTCGCCCAATCGTGAGTAAGTTCTTCGCCAACGCGGATGTCGCGCATTGCTACGAAGGTGATCTCGCCGCGAATGCCCAGGTTCGCGTCACACGAATGGTTGCTGTAAACCATCGAGCCTTCGCGCTCATCATCCGTCACCGGCGCGATGAACAGGTCATCGTCGATCTGAATTTCCACAGGGCCGAGCAGCGGTGTGATCTCGCGCAACTGTTCACGGGTCACGATGTGACCGCCTTTCACTGCGACGGTTTCGTCTTTGGCAATGTCAGCGGTCGCAAACAAACCGCGTCCGTGGATTGGACTCGGCCGCACTGCGGTCTTCGCCGAACGATAAGAGAGCGAATTCATCCAGAGACTTACAAAGATTTCACTACGTCAAAGAAGGCTGGTGGCGCGCCGATTCGCTTAGTCCCGATTACTGCGCCACGGCCGAGACATGGCCGGCGGCGAGACGCCATTGGCCGTTTTGTTTGACCAGCGTATCGGTGAATTGGACAACCTTGTCGATCGTCTTGCCGTTGTAGACGCCCTTTAGTTTCGTGCGGCCTGTGACAACAGCGGTAGACTCGCCATAAAGACGCACCTTCATATCGTAATTCTCAAATACGTCGTAGTGAACTTTTCCCGACTTCACATCGGCGATATCATCCGCGCGCGAGCTAATTTCGCCCTTTGAATTGGTGAGCGTGTAATCCGCCGCTAAGAAGTTTGCGATTTTCTCGGCATCGCCGTTCAAATAAGCGGCGCATCCGTCGCGTTCGGCTTGGAGGACCGCAGTCGTTTCCCCGGCGGGCGCTTGGGCAAAAATGATTGCAGCGCAGATGAAGGAGAGGATCAACATGCCGGGAAATAATTTCATCCGTTGAAGATAACGCCGGCAGAGGAATTCTGCCGACCAAAAACTTGATCGGAAAAGTCACAAGTGAAAAGGTTGCTGGTCTCCAATTCATCACTCATCGCTCGTCAGTCGCCACTGTTTACTATTTCAGCATGAAAGCACGCAAAGCCGCGGTCGTTTTTATCTTCATCACGGTCATGCTCGACATGCTGGCGCTCGGGTTGATTGCGCCGGTACTGCCGAAGTTAATCCTGAGTTTTCTGAATAACGACATGACGCGCGCGGCAAATTGGAACGGGATTTTCCTGACCGTGTTCGCGGCGATGCAGTTTTTTTTCTCGCCGGTGATCGGGGTGCTGTCCGATCGATTCGGACGCCGGCCGGTCCTCTTGCTCTCCAGTCTCGGTCTTGGTCTCGATTATGCCGTGATGGCGCTTGCGCCGACGATCGGCTGGCTCTTCGTCGGCCGCGTTATTTCCGGAATTACCGCGTCCAGTATCCCGACAGCAATGGCTTACATCGCCGATGTGACTCCGAAAGAGAAGCGCGCCGGAGCTTTCGGCATGATCGGCGCCGCATTCGGGATTGGCTTCACCTTGGGGCCGGTGATTGGCGGTTTCGTCGGCAACACGAATCCGCGGCTGGCATTTTGGGTTGCGGCCGGTTTTAGCCTAGCGAATTGGCTTTACGGATTTTTGTTCGTGCCGGAATCGCTGCCGCAAGATCGACGGCAAGGATTCAGCTTGCGCCGCGCCAATCCGGTCGGCTCGCTCGTCTTGCTTCGCTCGCATCCCAACTTGTGGAAACTGGCGACGATTCAATTTCTCGCCTACGTGTCGCATGAAATTTTCGCCATTTGGGCGCTCTATGCGATCTACCGCTTCGCGTGGGATCCCTGGAGTATCGCAAAATCACTCTTCGTTGTTGGCGTCTGCACAGCGGTAATTTCCGGCGGGTTGACCGGGCGAATCGTGGCGTGGTTGGGTGAGCGCCGCACGCTTTATATCGGCCAATTTTTTGGTGCGCTTGGCATGATGGTCGCCGGTCTCGCCCGTAGCGGCGCAGTCTACGTGGCCTCGATCCCGATCATTTCCATGTGGAATATTTCCTTTCCCGCCGCGCAAGGAATAATGACGCACCACGTGAGCGAGCGCGAACAAGGCGAATTGCAAGGCGCAATCAGTAGCCTGCGATCGATTGCCTTCGTCATCGGACCGTTTTTGTTTTCGTGGACGTTTGCTTGGTTCATCAATCCGAAACATTTGTTTCAAGTTCCCGGCGCGGGATATTATCTCGCGGCCGCGCTGCTCTTCACCGCGATGCTGATGGCAACGCGCATTAAGCAACCGCAATTTCCTGCAACATCGACAACTCCATCCGAAGTTCCCGACGTTGTGCCGCCGGAAGGCGTGACCTCCGGCTCGATCGCGCCCGAACCGCCCCATTCGAATTAGCGCGTCTTTCTTCTTTTCTGGACTTCGGACAGCTCCTTGGTCATTCGCACAATCTGCAAACTCAACCCGTTGGCGAGCGGGACGTCAGATTTTTCGCCTGGAACGTAACCCAACGCAGCATAGAACGGCACGCCCGGTAATGTCGCGGCCAGTTCGATCGCCGTGAATCCAGCGTCGCAAATTGCCTTCTCACATGCTTCGAGAATCGCGCGCCCAATACCGCGGCGTGCGTGATCGGGATGAACGAAGAATGCACGAATGCGCGCGGCATCTGTCATTGGATCGAGTTCGGCATCGTCGCGAGTCGTGTGATGATCGCTGCCGAAAAGTGTTTTGCGTTTGCTCCAGCCCCCGCAGCCGATGAGCTCGCCATCAAACTCGACGATGAAATAAGTTCCATCGCGAATCAATTGTCGATCCACGCCGAAGACAGAGCCGAGCGCGGCATCCATTTGCGCAATGGAATAATGCGACGCCTGCAATCCGCGCACCGAAAGCGGGATCAACTTTTCCAGTGCGGGAATGTCATTTTCGCGCGCGAGCCGCAATTTCCAATTCTCTTTCAACAAGATTGATGTGTACTCCAGCGAAGGTGAAAAACCGAGGGCGATCGATGATCCCAAAGAAAACGGTTGAGCGTTCGCCACGATTCGGCGAATAAAGCAATCGTGACCGCGAAACCGACTCCGGCGCGCTGCGGGATCGCTCTGGTCACGATCCTATCGTGGTTCGCGATTTCGAATCATTGCGTGCTCAGCGTGGTGATTGCGCAGAGTGCACCGATAAAAAGCGAATGTCCTTTCCATTTCCATCCCTCCAAACCGGCGAAGCAAAAAGATTCGGGCGCTCAGCCTTGCTGCAAAATCTTGCGCGCAGTTGTTCCAACCATCGCAAAAAGCTGGATGCGCCACGCCGATTTTTCCGATGTTAATTTCTATTTCGAAGGATTCGCGCTCGTCGCAAACTCGCGAAACGCATCGTCGCCGTTGTTGCTCGGTACTGGACCACCCGGCACGACTTCATTTGCTGAATTGATCGGGAGCATTCGCGCGCACGCTCCGCCATTTCGCGTTTAGCCGTAGTGACAGGCGTCTAGGCTGTATTCCAAGAGCCCGCGGCCGACACGGTCGCCGCTACAGCTTTTTTTCGGCAGGCGGAGCGCCTGCCCCTAAATCTTCCAAACCAATTTCAACATCGACATGGGAAAACATATTTTAATTCTAATCAGTGCAATCACACTCGGCACGAGCGTCGCGATTGCGCAAGGGCACGAGCACGAGCAAGCGAAGCAGAAATACATCTGCGTGATGCATCCCGAGGTTGTGATGGATCATCCCGGAAATTGTCCGAAATGCGGGATGAAACTCGGGCCGCTGAAAGAAGAAAAACCGAAACCACCCGCGAAGATCGACAATCATTCGATGCACGCCATGAAACACGACGAGCACGAGCAAGAGGTGCATGGCGAGCACAAGATGCAGATATCGATGCAATCGTCGCTGAACATTGCTGATCCAATGAGCCGCGAAAGCTCGGGCACGAGCTGGGTCCCGGATTCCACACCAATGTATGGCAAGATGTTCATGTTTGGCGATGACATGCTGATGTTGCACGGCGCGATTTTCCCGCGCTACACAAATGTGAGCACGCGACGCGGCGACGACCGGATCGACGCGCCGAACTGGATCATGGGAATGTACTCCCACCCCCTCGGCGAGAGTGCGCAACTTGGCGGCCGCTTAATGATGAGTCTGGATCCGCTAACTGAAGGCGGCCGCGGTTACCCGCTTCTTTTTCAAAGCGGCGAATCGTGGCATGACGAACCGCTGCACGACCGGCAACATCCCCACGATTTGTTCGATGAATTGTCGATCAGTTATTCGCAGAAGCTTGGTGGCGATCTTAGCGGGTATCTGTATTTCGGTTATCCTGGCGAACCGGCGCTCGGCCCACCCACTTTCATGCACCGCGCATCCGCAATGGATGATCCGGACGCGCCGCTCGGTCATCACTGGCAGGATTCAACGCACGTCACGTTCGGCGTCGCGACCGCAGGGCTGCAATGGCGCAGCGTGAAAGTCGAGGGCAGCATTTTCACCGGCCGCGAGCCGGATGAAAATCGTTACGATTTCGATCGGCCGCGCTTCGATTCATTCAGCGGTCGCATTTCCTGGAACCCGACGCAAAATCTGGCGCTGCAAGTCTCCCACGGTTATATCAAGGACCCGGAAGCGCTCGAGCCCGATCTCAAACGGCATCGCACGACTGCGTCGATCATTTACAACCAGCCACTCGGAAACGATAGCAACTGGTCGAACAGTTTTGTTTGGGGACAAAACAACGATTCCGGCGAGAAGACACAGTCGTTGCTATTCGAATCAAATTATCAACGCGGTCGCGATACGGTTTATGCGCGCTGGGAACGCGTGGAGAAATCCGGCCACGAACTGGTCCTCAATCCTCCCGATGAAACTCGCATCTTTCCGGTGAGCGGTTACACGCTTGGTTACGTCCGCGATTTGTCGCATGGCAACGGTATCGATATCGGGCTCGGCACCCAATTTACGATTAACGATTACCCAGACAGCCTCGATGGCTACTACGGCAATCAACTCGGCTACGCATTTGAGTTCTTTTTGCGCATAAGACCGTCGCGGCACGATCACGGCTCGCACGAACCCTCCGAACATGGCGCCACCGGAATGAAGAAATAGCTTTGGTGGCAGGCGTCGCGACTGCAAAAGTTATCGAACGCAGCGAGCGTCGCCTTGTCATCGTGAATGGGTGATGTGAATCTTATCACTCCGCATGGCGCGATTGCATCGACAGAATTATTACGACATCGAGCGCATCATCGAATTCGATTTTGTGCGCGCGACGGAGGCGGCGGCGCTCAACTCGTTGCGTTGGCTGGGGCGCGGCGACAAGGAAGCAGCCGACGCGGCGGCCTGCGACGCAATGCGCGGCATGTTCGATCTCATGAACATTTGTGGCGAAGTCGTGATCGGCGAAGGAATCAAGGACGAAGCGCCGGGCATTTTTAAAGGCGAACAACTTGGCACTTGGATTCCCGGTTCGCCGCAATTCGATATTGCGATCGATCCAATCGATGGCACGACGAACATTTCCAAAGGCGCGCCGAACTCGATCAGTTGCATCGCGGCGGCGAGTCCCGAGGAAGGAGTAAAAGTGGCGCTGCGCGATGTGCCTTCCTTTTACATGATGAAGTTATCTTACGGGCCGCGTGTGATTCAATACACGCAGAAGCGCGGCGATGCATTGCAACTGGAAGCTCCCATCGCCGAGACGCTCGCGATCGTGGCCCGCGCCCTTGAGAAACGGGTGCAGGACGTGATCGTGATGATGCTCGATCGGCCGCGGCACAAAGAGATCGTTGATGAAATTCGCAGGGCTGGTGCATCGTTGCGCATGATCAGCGATGGCGACATTGCGGCAGCGATGGCGCCGTCGATTCCCGAAAGCAATGTCGATCTTTACATGGGCATCGGCGGCTCACCCGAAGCAGTGTTGGCGGCGGCTGGAATCAAATGCCTCGGGGGCGAGATGCAGTGCAAAATGTGGCCGCGCGATGAGAAGGAACGTAAGAAATTGATCGATGACGGTCACGAAAGAGATCTGGGCTGCGTTTTCTCGGCTGACGATCTGGCGAACGGGAGGAACATCGTTTTTTGCGCAACCGGAATCAGCGACAGCGCGCTGTTACGCGGCGTCAAAGGGCAAGGTGCCGTGGCAACCACGCATTCCATTTTGATGCGCGCGAAGAGCAGGACCGTGCGCTTCATCCGCGCCACCCACGATCTGCAGACAAAGACGATCCGGCTTCGCTCTGATAATCGTGAACATCTGATTTGATTGAAGCGGCGCTTCATGAGGGTCGACTTTCCCCGAAAGAATTGAGTGACGATCACAGACCGCTGCTACAGAAGAACGATCTCTCCGCTCGACAGCACGATTTCCATTTGTTTAAATCAGGAAAACCGCTGCTTACGCTTATGAGACAAATACCTAAAACTGAACTGTCGCCGGACAACGGCTGTATCATCGATATGAAATGGAAACTCGGTGCGCTGAGCTATCATGCTTCCGCAGCCGGGAAAGTACAAGTGCCGCTTGTGACAGAAGTCATTCGCCTGCCGGAGCTGGTGCTTTATGATCATCCTGGTTTCAAGGGCGCTTTCGCGCGCACCAACTTGAGTTTTAATTATGTCGGCGATTACTGGAACGATCGGATCAGTTGTCTCGTCGTCGTGAGCGGTGTCTGGCGATTTTATCGCGACGAATATTACAAAGGCGATTATTGGGATCTTGGCCCCGGCTTTTACGAAAGCTTCTTCACCGAAAAAGGTCCCGACGACGTCGTCAGCTCCTTTCAGGCAATCGCACTGACGTAAGATTGAATAATTGGCGCGCGTGTGCAGAGAGCGCCATGAAAACGCAATCGCTTACTCTGCTGGTCGGCCAACTGCTGTTGCCAATCTTTTTGCCCTTCGATCTGCGCGCCGTGCCGCGTGACGAAGCAGCATTTAGTGCACACGCAGGGCAGGTCATGGGCTGGCGCGATTTGTATCAGCTCGTGAAGCGATTCCAAAATTGCCCTGATGATGCGTTCTTCGTCGAAGGCTATTCTGAACTCGTCGTGCACAATCTTGCGACGAGGTGGGAGATGTTACACGAGCTCGAAATTTTGACGGAATCGGATCCGTCGTTTCGCAATTTCGTTTTGAAACACATCGATGCGACTGCTGATGAAACTGAATTAAAAGCCGTAGAACAGAACGCGCTGGAGCGATGTGTATCGCCCGGCAAGAAAACTCTGTAGACAAATTGCAGAAGCCGCAGCGCGAGCTTTGGCGCACATCAAGGCGGACCGGGAGAAGCCACGGCGCAATTCGTCGGCTCGACAGGGTCTCGCCCTACCGACTGGCGAGTGCGAAAACTTTTCGTGCGCAGCCCCAGGAAAGAGTGAAGCCAGAGCCGCCGTGGCCGTAGTTGTGGATGACGGCGCGGCCGTCTCGAAGCTTTCCGCGTTCGAGGCGCACACCTGACTTGCGGAATGGACGAAGGCCGACTCGCTCGGCTCGGACCTTTGGCTCGTCGATGTTCAAAACGCGGCTGCATTCAGCGACAATGCCCGCTGTCGATGTCGGATCGACATCGCAGTTGTTGCTCACCTCATTTGTGCCGCCGAACACGCAATCGTTTCTGCGCGGGATCGCATACATGAGCGGCGGATCGTCGCAAACAACTGCGCATGAGAGATTATCGATCTTTGGAACGATTACCACCTGGCCGCGATGGGGCTCAAGATCGACATCGGGAACGAGAGTCTTTGCGCCAATTCCGGTACAATTCACGACAAGATCGAATTCAGGACTGACGTCTTCGAGTTTATCGAAGTGAACGTTGTCGGCGATTTCGCCACCAGCAGCCAGGAAGCGCTTTGCAAGATAATCCAGATAGATGGTTGTATCCATTAGTGGAATATTCATCGTGAACCCGTGCATAAACATCGGCAGCAGTTCATCGCGGTTGATCTGTCGTGCGCCGAGCTGGATGGCCCACTGTGGAATTTGAATTTCACCGGTACGTGAAAATTGGCGCAGCTCAATCATTGATACGCCAGTGCCGGGGTCGCGGGCGAGATCGACAAGTAACTTGTAGGTCTCGAGCGCCCACGCGATCACATCATCGGCTGGTTCGGCGTCATACGGAAACCAAACCGCCGCGGCAGCAGCCGATGTTGTGCGTTGAGCCGTCTCCTCAGCGAAAATCGTTGCGCGATATCCACGCTCAGCAAAAACAACGGCGCAAGTGAGCCCTGACACGCCAGCACCGACAATTGCCACGCCTTTGACCATCAAGAATGATCTACGTGCAATAAACCGGCGCGTCATTTAAAATAGGCGCCGGTGGTTTTGTTAAACCGAGATGCGTTGACAGAAAAAATTTTCGCGGGCAAAAGGATTTCGCGCGAAGAAGCGCTCGAATTATCGCATTGGCCGCTGGAGGAGTTGGGCGTTCTGGCGAATGCGCGGCGAGATCTGGCGAAGGCGAAAAATTACAATGGCCGCGGCGGCGAGATCGTAACTTACATTGTCGATCGGAACATTAATTACACGAACGTCTGCAACGTTTACTGCAAGTTCTGTGCATTTTATCGGACGGAGCGGGATGAAGATCATTACGTCCTGTCATTCGAGCAAATCGATCAGAAGCTTGATGAGCTTTCGGCCGCGGGCGGCGTTCAAATCCTGATGCAGGGTGGGCATCATCCCAAATTGCCGTTTCACTGGTACGTCGATCTTTTGCACCATATTCGGGAAAAATACCCGCACATTAATATCCACGGATTCAGTCCACCTGAATTCCAGCATTTCGCGGAAACCTTCCGAATGCCGCTGCGCGAAGTGATTGCTCAATTCAAAAACGCCGGACTCGGATCAATCCCTGGCGGCGGCGGCGAAATTCTGGTCGACCGTATACGCAAAAGAATTTCGCCACTAAAAATTAATAGCAATCAATGGCTGGAAGTGATGCAAGTCGCGCACGAGCTTGGATTGAAGTCGAGCGCGACCATGATGTTCGGTCATGTGGAGACGATTGAAGATCGGATCGAGCATTTGCACCGTATTCGCGATCAACAGGATCGCAGCGGTGGATTCACAGCATTCATTTGCTGGACGTTTCAACCGCAGCATACCGTTCTGAAAATCAAGCATCCGACCAGCGTAGCGGAATATCTGCGGACGCAGGCACTCTCTCGGATTTTTTTAGATAACATCGACAATGTGCAAAGCTCCTGGGTAACGCAGGGGCCGGGGATTGGGCAGATCGCGCTCAAATACGGTGCGAACGATTTCGGGTCGGTGATGATGGAGGAGAATGTCGTGAGCAGCGCCGGGACAACATTTCGGCTAAACGCCGCAGAGATTGAATCGCTCATTCGTGATGCCGGTTACGAACCGCGGCGGCGAAATAACTGGTACGAGCTTGTGAACTAGACACTGTGGCCGAGTTGTCTATAGACAAACAACGTGCTTCCGCGGAAAATCTTGCCTTGACACTGCCTTCTTCTTTCCGATATAGCCGCCTGTCCCGCGTGGGTTCGTTGCGCAGGACTGCGCTTCTTAACTTATGAGACATTTTTCTGGATGGATGCGCCCGCAGCCCTTTGTAATCTCGCTCGCGTTTATTTGCGCACTGCTGGGCGCGGGATCAGCCCAAGCACAGGGGCCTCCGATCGTCCGATCTATCGACGTGGAGTACACCGGGCCGGCGACGGTGAGCAAGGAGCGGATTCTCGCGCAAATGCGGACCAAGGTGGGCCAGCCCTACTCCGATCAAGTGGTCGAGCAGGACATTGAGGCTCTTTACAAGACCGGCTCCATTCTAAACGTTCGCATCTTCGCTCAGCCGGAAGGCGACGGCGTAAAGGTAACCGTGGCGGCGCAGACGCGTTCGATCGTGCGCGAGATCGAAATCAATGGAGCCGAACGGGTCAAAGCGAAGAGGCTCCGCAAAGAAATCAAAGTAAAACTCAACCAGCCGGTGAACGAGGAACAGCTGGAGGAAGCGCGCCAGAAAATCATTGAGGTCTATCAGGCCAAGGGCTTCACGGACATTGACGTAACGTACCGTGTCGATGCGATTGATGAGAAACGCGGCACCTCGCGGGTAGTCTACACAATCAACGAAGGGGTCAAGGGCGCCGTGCGCAGGATTCGTTTCGAAGGCAATGAGCATTTCAGCGAGAGGGTCCTGCGCAAGCAAATGAAAACGAAAGGCAAAACGCTCATTTCGTTTTTCGATAAATCCGGCCGGCTGGAGGAGACGCAGTTGCAGCAGGATCTGGACAGCATTCGTGAGTGGTATCAGAACCACGGTTACATCGACGTAGAAATCAAAGACGTGCGTAGGGCACGGAGCGAGAACGGTCCGATGATCATTACGATCGTGATCGCGGAAGGCCCGCAATATCACGTGGGCAAGATTTTAATTTCGGGAGAGAAGGTAACGACGGAAGAAAAGATTCGAGCATTGTTGAAGATGAAGGAGGGCAGCGTCTATTCGCCGAAGGCGCTGCACGACGATGCGAAGGCGCTTGCGGATGCCTACGGCAGCGGCGGTTATGTCGATCTTGTGGTTTTGCCGGAGGGTACGCCGGCTGGTCCTGCCCGAGTCGACGTGCACTACAAAATCGAGGAAGGCGACCGCTCGTTTGTACAACGAATCAACATTGCCGGTAACACGCGCACTAAGGACAAGGTCATTCGCCGCGAAGTTTTGGTCGCACCCGGCGATGTCTTTAACACGGTTCGCGTAGATATCACCAAGAAGCGCCTCGAGAACCTGGGCTATTTTGCGAAGGTCGAAACTTATCCCGAAGATACCGATGTTGCCGGCCGCAAAGATCTTACCATCCTGGTGCAGGAGAAGCGGACCGGGTCGTTTAGCTTCGGCGGCGGGTTCAGCACGATCGACAAGCTGGTCGGCTTCGCGGAACTCACGCAGGGCAACTTCGATTTAATGAACTGGCCGGGATTCACCGGCGCTGGTCAGAAGTTTAGACTGCGTGTACAGTATGGCACGGAACGCAAGGATTTCATCCTCGCATTAACCGAACCCTATTTCCTCGATCGCAGGCTGTCCCTGGGTGGTCAGCTTTTTTTTACCGAGGCCAACTACTTGAGTACGGAGTATGACCAGCGGAATTACGGATTTTCTATCGAGGTACGCAAACCGATCATCGCATACCTGTACGCGACTTTGGGTTACCGTCTGCAGGACGTCGACATTTTCAACGTCTCCGTAGGCGCGCCGGAAGCGATCCAGCAGGCAAAGGGTTCGACCGTGGAGAGCGAGATTTTGACCAGTCTTGTATTTGACCGGCGCGATAATCCCTTGCTGACCAGGCGTGGGCAACGCGTCGCCCTTTCGCCTTATATCGCGGGCGGTTTTCTCGGAGGCGACGCGCAGCTTTACGGAATCGACATCGAGGGGTCCCAATATTTCCATCTTCCGTGGGATACGATCCTGCTCATCAACGGCGAAATCGCGACCGTCAACACCTGGGGAAGCGGCGATATGGTTCCGATTTTCGAACGTCTCTACCTCGGAGGCTCGAACAATCTCCGTGGATTTCCTTACCGCGAAGTCGGCCCACAAGAGAATGGTGAACCGACCGGTGGCCAATCAATGGCTCGCATGACGATAGAATATACTTTTCCAATTGTCGAAAAGGCGCGCGGCGCAGTTTTTTATGACACGGGTTTCGACAACAGTGACGCGTGGTCTTTTGGCTTCAATCATATAGCGTCCGATATTGGCGTCGGAGTTCGACTTGATTTGCCGATCGGTCCGCTCCGGTTGGACTACGGATATCCGCTGCAGCGTGATGGCTACCACGGTGGCGGGCACTTCAATTTTAACGTTGGGTATCAATTTTGAACAAATCTAAATAGTTGCAGTCTAATGCGGTTCCAACGACCGTTACCTCTGTCTTATGAAGAAGCTTCTCTCTACAATCCTGGCTTTAACGCTGGCGTTACCACTTGCGGTTTTCGCTCAGGGCACACTTAAAATCGGAACAGTCGATATGCAGCGCGCGTTTAAAGAATATAGCAAGACCAAGGACGCGGAAGCGAAAATCAATGACGCCAAAAATGCGGCCAAGAAAGAGTACGACGATCGCGCGGAGTCCTACAAGAAGGCGCTGGATGAAATCAACACCTTGAACAAGCAGCTCGATGCTCCAGCCCTAAGTGCCGATGCCAAAACACAAAAAGCAAAGGAGCGCGACGATAAGATCTCCAACATCAAGAACATGGAGCGGGAAATCAGTGAGTTCCGTCAAACCCGCGAACGGCAACTGCAAGAACAAGCGATGCGCATGCGCGAAGGTATCGTGAAAGAAATCACCGACATCGTAATGGACAAGGTCAAGACCAACCACATGGACCTGGTATTAGACAGATCGGGAATGAGCCTGAATGGAGTGCCTGTTGTAATGTACGCCCCTGACAATGTCGATTTTACCAGCGATATCATTACCGTTCTAAATAAACCCGGCCGCAGCACTGCGATTTCAACCGAGAGGACCTCAGCGAGTCCATCTGCGACGCCGGCAAGAGCTTCGAAACCTTAGTTTAATTTCGGCACGTCAGAAATCCACGCGAGCTACAACTCGCGTGTGTTTTTCGTACAGGTGAAAAGCAGACGCGCACGTCGCGAAGCAAAGATCCGCAGGCGGTTGCAAGCCGCGAACGCTTCGATTGGGTTTTCAGGGCAGATTGCGAGAGCTGGATTTCCCGGAAAACAGTCGGCTGCTATCGTTCTTCTTCTGCTTCTGCTTCTGTCTTTCGGCTCCCGCTCAGTCGCGGCTAATTGGCAGTCAACGCTTACTAAAGATCCGCCCGGCAATTTCCCGGAGCTTCGGCCTCTCCGTGCAACCTATCGTTTTGGCTGGTCTGGATTGACGGCTGCCACTGGAGAAGTCCATTTTGCAAGAACATCCGAAGACAGGTTTCAACTCGACGGAACAGGGCGGACGATCGGCTTCGTCCGCGCCTTGTGGAAATTGGACGTGAATTATCGTGCGCTCGCCCATGCGGAAACGCTGCGCCCAGTCGAAACGTTGCAAACGGAGGATTATCGATCAAAGAAAATCGCTACTCATCTCACCTTCACAAATAACGGGGTCAGTCGGGCAAGGACAGAAGGCCAAGGTGGCTCTGCCGGCACAAAGACGCGCGAGTTTAGTTTTCCCAACCTGTTCGATTTGCATTCGGCGATGCTTTATCTGCGGAGCCAGCCACTGTCGGACCGCAGCGCCTACCGTGTCGTCGTTTATCCCGCCACGTCTGCATATCTTGCCACCATCACCGTGCTGGGTCGGGAAAAAATCTCGGTCCGCGCCGGCACTTACAGTGCGATAAAAATCGATTTGCAGCTCAACCGAATTGGCAAAAAGCTTGATTTGCAGCCACACCGGAAATTCCGGCGCGCCACGATATGGGTCTCGGATGATGCCGATCGAATCCTGCTTCGCATCGAAGCGCAAGTTTTTGTCGGCACAGTCTTCGCTGAACTACAGTCGGCACGCTTCGACAGCACAAGATCGTGATGAAATCGTGACTGCCATCCGATAAACATTCCACGACGCCTATTCAGGAATCCAGTCGCCTCGCACGGGCGGCTCGGGCCGAGGGACGCGCTGGCGGAACGGATTGAAGATCGGTGCACGTGCCCGCGGCAACAACTGGAGGGCGCCAAGTGTTTCCAAATCGAACCGGCCCGTAACCGGAAGTCCTGTACGCGCTTGATAGGCGCGGAGCGAAAATTCCATGGCCGGTCCATACATGCCGTCGATCTCACCGCGATAGAGGCCGCGACGCGCCAGCGCTATTTGTGCGGAGAGCACGACATTGCGTTGCACATCAGGCAATGCACTCGCGTATGGAGTTCCAGCAAAGAGTAGTCCTGGTGAAGTGTCAGGAGCCACAGGATTTGATGGATAGAGTTGTCGATCTTGCGGCGGGTTGGAGAAAGGCTGCACTGGCACGGGAGCAACACCAGCCGTTTCGCCGGCGCCAGACGATTCCTCTTTGAGACCCGAAGCGCCAGGGCTTGGCGATGGGCTAACCTTCACCGTCGGCTGTCCAGACGCAGAAGAATTAATTCCCAGTGAACGAAGCGTTTCACTATTCAGCTCACCGTTCACCGCGAGTCCATTGCGAATTTGATAGCGACGAATCGCCGCCGTTAGATTCGCATTCGTCTCCCCAGTTATCTCGCCATAATAGAAACCCTGGTCCTTTAACGCCTGTTGCACGCTTTCGGTCATTTGGTCCCCTCGAACCAGCGCAACCGATCCCAGAAGAACAAGCGCGGCCACTTTAGCTTTCATCTCGATCTTAGTTTTGACGCCACTACTTTTTTGCTTATTCAGCGCTTTTCCGAACCGGTCAGCGCTACGGATGATTGACGCTGCTTTAAAGCGTCGCGATAACGTAAAATTCCGTCGCTGACAGCTGCGGCAATTTGCTCGCGATAATCTTCGCTCGCCAGCCTGGAAATATCCTCTTTGTTGGTGAGAAATCCTCCTTCGATTAAAACAGCGGGAGAAGTCACATTGGCGATCACAAAAAACTGATTGGCCTTTGTCCCCCGATCAAACGCCTGGGTGCGGGCGACCAGCGCTTCCTGAATAAATCCGGCGAGGCTTTGACTTTCCACGTTCGGCGATTCAGAAAGTGCTCGCCACAAGAAAGGCAACCACGAAGTTACGAATGATCCCGGAGCCATTTGGTGGGCGGCATAATAGGTCTCCACTCCACTCGAAACCGGCTGATTGTCTTCGTTAAAATGGATGCTGATAAAAATGCAATCGCTCACGCGATTGGCGAATGCTGCCCGATCTGCCAGGGACACATAAGTGTCGCCCAGGCGTGTCATTACGGTCGCGATCCCTTCCGCCTCCAACAAGCGATCGACGCGGTGTGCCACGTCTAGGGTCAAATCTTTCTCAAGCACGCCGCCGCACATTGCGCCGGAATCCTGCCCGCCATGCCCAGGATCAAGGACTACGACGGCGAATGGCCCCGGCGCTGCAGAAGGTTGCGGCATTCTCAACCGAGCGGATTGCGGTTTCGACATCCGCTGCATCCAGACAAAGGATGCGATCATCAGTAGCAACCCAATTAAGGCTAGTATGTTCCGAACCGCTTGTCTCATTCGTGATCTTCGGGCGAACATTTCTCTCCATATTTTAATCGTGAATCAACGCGCGTAGTTCCTTATCCAATAACGCGCGATAACGAATTCCCCGGCTCGGATCTCGCTCGAGGATTCCTGCTTCGATTCCGGTGTTGGCGAGCTGTTCTCGTCGATATTTAGCAACCGCCGTGCGCACTGGCACTTCCTTGGTGTCGCCAGTTTGTAAAGCCATCTGTCCGACGCTCCACGCGTCGAGTGCGGATCTCAGCGTCGCTTCAAAACTGGTGTCCGGAGCATATTCGGCTTTGAGAAATGATTCCATTAGCTCCCTTGATTGCCGTGTCCCGCTGAGCGCGGCGAAATCGTTCCGCGCTTGCGCGAAGGTGGCGCCGCCGGTTGCAATCTCGCCATCGTACTCCACCCGCAGAAACAGATCTTCTTCGGGACGTTCTCCGACCTCCGCAAAGAGCATCCGCGCCAGATACGGCGCGCCATAAACTTGTTCGAACGCGCTCTTCATCACCGGGCTGAGCGAATAATGTACCAGCCGCCGCAGTGAAACATCCGCCGCCGAGCGCGTGAAACCCTCCGTGCTGGCCAGCTCGATGGCTGCCATCCGCAACCGCTCAATGTCTCCCGGATGACCGATCGCTCCCATGGCAATGCGATCATAAATTTCGAAAATTTTCTGCCGCGTCTGGCCGAGTGTGAGAAATAAAATGCCGTCGCGATAACCCAACGCCGCGATCGGACTCCCCGAAGCGAGCTGCGCCTCGATGTACTCGCGACGGTTCGCGATTGCTTCAACCCAACGATACGGCTCTTCGATCATGCAACCGTTTGCTTGAAGACGGCAGCGATCTTGGTCTCCGCCAAAGTCGTGATGCCGTCTCGCGACACAATCTTGATGAGCGGGTAAATTTTGCCGCTGCGATCAACACCGCCAGTCGATGTGTCGGATTCCGCGGCGGTATCGAGGGCGCGTAATGCAATCGATACTGCCTCGTCTTCGTTCAATTTTTGCAGCGGCTTGGCGCCCCAGTTGTTTTCGTAATAAAGAATACCGCGCACGGCGGGCGATCCCGATCCGGTTGCGGCGTAATCGGTCACTTCAAACTGCGCACCCATCGCATCGTAAAAATAGAGTCGTGCCTCGGGCTCCGGATGGGAACCGTAGGTCGCGAAAATCGGGACCACCATTCCGACGCCTTGCATAACAAATCCGAAATTGTCGCGCAGCAACTTGGAAAGAGCGCGCACTTTCCCGTCGACACTCATTTCCTGCAATTGCGTTCGCCGAAAATATTGGAACGAATGTTCGAGCACACGCGCCATTTCCCAGGCCGTCGCCGGCACGCCGGCGATTGCCATAATCGAGTGGCGATCAATTTCCAAAACTTTGTCGGCGCGATCGTAAACCACGGTGTTGCCGGAAGTCGCACGCCGATCGCCGGCCACGAGCACGCCACCTGAAAATTTGAAAGCAAGAATTGTGGTCGCCTCCGTCGGCTCCCAATTTCTTTGGTGCAGCCCTGCTACCGGTCTAATTGGATCGACAATCGCCGCTGGACCGAGCAGCCCTTTGCGTCGTAGCAGCGTGGGGAAATCGTCGGCCGCGCCAGCAAAATTCTGGTCAAGCCTCACCAGAGACGGCTCCATTATTGGCCGGTGCGCTGGCGATAGCGCTTGGATTGATTGGGATCGACCTTGCGCATTTTTTTTAGAAGATCTTTTGTGTCCGGCCTCGAAACATCCGGTGAACGCGGCCCACCTCCGTCGCCTTCCTTTGGGCCCCACGGAACCGGATCGGCTGGCTTTTGGATGCGCTCAGGCATAAAAAAATTTAAGGGTAAAAATTGGAAAGGCAAGCTGCCACCTATGTTGTCGCTTGATTTCCAGAAGCTTGCCAGGCACAGCCGCTGATGCCAAAATTTAATGATGAAGCTGGCTGCTACTTTCTTTGCAACGCTCTTTTCCGGTTTCTCTCTGCTTTGGACAGCTGCAGCCCAGACGCCGTCGCCGGAACCGTCCAAATCTTTCGACGTGCCTCAACTTGAAGCGTTGGCAAAAAAAATCGACGAACAGAACGCGAAGATCGACTCTCTCTCTCAGGAAATCCTCAAGTTGGAGCAGCAGATTGCGCATATCCGTCCGGGCGTAATGGTCGGAGAGAATACGCCTTCACCTGCCACGTCTATCGCTCCGGCTGAGTCTGTCTCGCGTCCGATGAACGGGAATACACATACGGTTGCGCGCGGAGAGACGCTTACCTCCATCGCCAAGACGTACAAAGTGGGTGTCGATGAATTGCAAAAGGCCAATAATATCGAAGACGGTCGGAAATTACAGGCGGGACAAACAATCGTGATCCCCAGTCCGCCGCCGACAACGCCTTCTGCTTCACCCGCACCGGCCAATTGACGGAGCTCCGCTCCGGTTTGAATGTCGCGCGCGCTGGGCAGCCACTGCGGATTATATCGACAGTTGCTCGTCGGGAGCAGAAATCGGCAAAGTCGCTATTTCCTCCGCCGTTTCCCGTTCAGGCTGCGCCGAGGTTTCAAGTAAACTCTGCTCACACAGCCGGGTATATTTTCCGCCGAAGGCGAGCAATTCATCGTGTCTGCCGCGTTCTATGATTCGGCCGTGATCGAGCACCAGAATCTGATCCGCGTGCACGATGGTTGAGAGCCGATGCGCGATTACGATCGATGTCCGGTGAAACATCAGGCGTTCGAGCGCTTCCTGAATCAACCGCTCCGTCGCGGTGTCCACGCTCGCTGTCGCTTCATCGAGGATTAAAATTGGTGGATCCTTTAGCAGCGCCCGCGCGATGGATAAGCGTTGTTTTTCGCCCACGCTCAATTTCACGCCGCGCTCACCGACAACGCTTTCCAAAACAGCCGGCAACCTCTCGATGAATCCCCGCGCATTGGCTGCGTCCACTGCGCGCCATAGTTCGACATCGGTCGCATCCGGTTTTCCCATCAAAAGATTTTCATGAATCGAGCCGTTGAACAAAAAACTCTCCTGCGTCACGACGCCAATTGCTTCGCGCAAGCTGCCCAGCCCATATCGACGTATCGGTCTTCCATCCACGTAAATTTCGCCGCTGCTGAATTCGTAAAATCGAACGAGCAAATTCACCAGAGTCGACTTTCCTGCCCCCGTGGCGCCCACCAGCGCGATCGTTGCACCCGGCGGCGCGTGAAACGAAACGTGATCGAGCGCGGGAAGCCCATCTGCATAACTGAAGCTCACGTCTTCGTAGCGAATATCGCCCGCAACGCGCGCCGAAGGTTTCCTGTCTATCCAACCGGGCTCGATCCGTTCATCAAGAATTTCAAAAACACGTTCGCCCGCGGCGCGTCCGGCTTGGACAAGTTGATTGAGCTGATGCAGCCGGCTGATTGGATCGTAAAGGAATGCCGTTAGCATAAGGAACGCGACCAAATCGCCGATCTGCATCCCACCCGCCAAGACGGCGCGACTCCCAAACCCAAGCACGAGCACTGCGCCAAACGCCTCGAACATCGACATCGAGGGGCTATAGATCGCCCAAACCCGCATGACCACGAGCGTGGCGTGCCGCAACTGATCGCTCACCCGATTGAACCGCCCATGCTCTTCCTTCTCGCGCACGAAGCTTTTGATCTGGCGAACACCGGAAAGATTATCGTGCAACAGCGCGTTCATGGCTGAAGCGGCGCGGCGTTGCAAACGATAACGGCGATGCGCAGTCAAAGTATAAGTGAGCGCGCCGGCGACCAGCAATGGAAACGGCGCCAGCGCAAGCAGCGCGAGCTTTGCGTTCAAATAAAACATCACGACCATTACGATTATGACCTGCAACAGCGCGACCACGCCTTGCTCGATGCCGTCAATGAGCACGCGCTCGACGGAGTTCACGTCCTCGATCACGCGCGTCATCAGATCGCCTGTGGCCCGATTGTCGAACCAGCGAAGTGGCAGCAATTGAATATGTGAATACAAATCACTACGCAGATCGAAGATCACTTTTTGCTCAAACGTGTTGTTCAGCACAATCCGCAGCGCGTTGAACCCGTGCTGAAGCAGAAACGCTGCCGCCGCCAATAAAATCAATGGCAACAATTTCTCGGGATGATTCGCCCGCACGACGTCGTTGATGATCCATCTCGTCACGGCCGGGAAAACAATCACCATCAAGGTGCCGGCGATCGCGCATCCCAGCGTCCCGGCTGCGA
>Ga0307312_10000122_pt1 | contig 30141 bp, 31 predicted proteins | sample ER_DNA_202_FD_194489 | JGI IMG/M metagenome (GOLD analysis project Ga0307312, IMG submission 194489) | Bulk soil microbial communities from the East River watershed near Crested Butte, Colorado, United States - ER_DNA_202 | ecosystem: Environmental > Terrestrial > Soil > Floodplain | place... | reverse complement strand
GAACCTGGATAACCATTAATTTATGGCAGCAGACAACTTGTTTGGCTTGTATGTATAGCGAGAGACAGGCTACTTAATTCCAAGAAAATTGTTTGAATTATCTTTTGTACTATTTCTCAATCTATTTTACTGCCTCAGCAATGTATGCTCATACATTGCTTCCAGGAAGTGGCTACCAAAAGCTGATGTAATGAATTAACCTTATAACATACTTAATCCTCACATTAGAAGGAAGACTGATTATAATCCTTGACTAATAATATGCAACATCATGAAATCGCAATTAGAAATACTCGATCAGAAGACATTCCTAAAATAGTAAATCTACAAAAAGAGTCATTTCCATATCTAGCTCAGTATGGAAATATATGGCATCCAAGTGAGCTTGAAAGCCATCTACATGTTTTCCCTGAAGGGCAATTTTGTGCTGAATTAAATGGGGAAGTAATTGCTTCAGCTACTAGTCTGATAGTCACTTTGAATCCTGAATATTTAGAACATACTTGGAAACAGATTACCGATGATGGCATGCTTACAAACCATAATCCCAAAGGAAATAGTCTTTACGGAGCTGATATATCCACACACCCAAAAGTTCGACATGAAGGTATTGGAAAAATGTTATACGATAAAAGAAAAGATTTAGTCATGAAATCGAATCTACGAAGAATGATAAGTGGGGGTAGGCTATTCAATTATTGTGAACATGCAGACAATATGTCTGCTTTAGAATACGCTGAAAAGGTGATAAAAGGGGAGCTTAGAGATCTGGTTCTTTCATTTGAGCTCGAGAACGGGTTCAAATTCATTAAAATACTTCCAAATTATCTAAATGATATCCGTTCACTTAACAATGCGAGTTTTATAGAATGGATAAATCCAAACTACAGTACTGCTTCTAGTACCCCTTGATTGCTGGCGTTTAGATGTAATTAAAAATATAAATATAAACTAACGTAGTAGTGGTAGTAGTGTAATAGAAATAGAAAACACATCTACTATGGTGGCTCTCATAGAAATCGGATAAAGCAGATACCGTATCCGAATTCATTTAAAATATTAGAGTATAGTATTAGTCACAACAATGGCACTTTTCTACAATCATCATTATCCCTCTTTCCGTCATGCCGCTGCCCAGCGGCCCTCCGAACTACGAATTTTGTTGTAATCCGTAATAGTTTTGTTAGCATAGCAGGATAGATGTCCTACTACAAAGAACTTGGGATCTTAGCTTATAGTTGTGATTGTTTTTACACTTCTTCTCTTGATTGCAATGATTGAATGTTTTGCAATTAAAGTAGCAAAGAAAGTAGCTATTGACATAAGTACAATTGTTCCACCTGGAGCCAAATTTAGATAATATGAAATTATTATACCTCCAAGTACCGAATAAACTGCGATCAAAAACGATATTAGTAAGGTTTTCTTGAAACCTTTTCCAAACATTATGGCAGTAATGTTTGGAATTACAACTAATGACGAGATCAGCAGCACTCCTACCAATCGAATTGATGTGATTACCGTTATACTAGCAAGTACAATGAAAAGATAATTAAGATTTGTAACTTGAATTCCACTAACTTTTGCCTGCTGCTCATCAAAAGTAACGTACAATAGTTTTCTATAAATGACCGATATAATAGATAGAACTGCTGCACTTAATATCAAAATCGTTAAGGTGTCTTGAGGACTCACTAGTAGGATGCTTCCAAATAAGAAGCTGTACAAATCAAGAGTGAACCCGCCGGCTAAACCTATCAAGACAACACCAACTGCAAGTCCTGATGTCAACAATACCGCGATAGCAGAATCAGGAGGGATCTTTGTGGACTCTCTTAATTTAGTAATACCTAGAGCTCCAAAGATGGAGACAATGAATGCGGTCCATATCGGATATAAATTGATAAATAGGCCTATAGCGATTCCTCCAAATGCCACGTGTGATATAGCATCTCCAAATAGTGATTGACGCCTTAGCACAAGAAACAGGCCAATTACTGAGCAGGTTACAGCTACTGCAAGACCGGTGATGAGAGCACGTTGCATAAAACCGAATTCAAGAATTTCAAATCCCACGATAATCTTGCCCACCTGTATTAGTCCCTTTATTATTGCTATTGCTATTGCTGTTGTTGTTGTTGCTGCTGTTACTGTTATCGCCCTTCCTATCTTCCTTCCTTAAATGCAAATGCATATGTGCTTGCATAGCTGATTCAGAATATGTTTTCAGCAATTCGTCATTTTCGAAGAATTCATGTGCATCACCATGAAAGAACATGCTTCTGTTAATGCATGCGACCTTGTTTGCTAGTTTATTGACCGCATCCAAATCATGAGAAGCCCATATGATAGATATCTTATTCTTCTGGTTTAACTTCTTTAACAATGCATAGAATTTGTCTTGTGTATCCTGATCAATACTTGTAGTAGGTTCGTCTAAAATCAATAATTTAGGATCGTTTACTAATGCTTTTGCAATTAGAACTTTCTGTTGTTGTCCGCCTGAAAGTTCACCGATCCTTTTATCGATCTGTCCAGATAAATCCACAGTTTCAATGGCAGAAATTATTTTATCGTGTGAATTTTTTTTTCCAATTATCCCCAATGAAACAATTTCTTGTACCGTTGCTGGGAAATTTTGATCTATCGAATTTTTCTGCGGTATGTATCCTACTTGTTGTAGAACCTTTTTATTTTTCCTGATATCTTGATCAAATATTGTAATTTCACCTCTATAATCTTCGAACAATCCGAGCATACAGCTAAACAGAGTAGTCTTACCTGCGCCGTTAGGGCCAACTATTCCCAGCAGGTCGCCCTCGTTTACTACAAATGAAATATTATCTAAAACAACCAAGTGGGAACTGTATGTATATGTTAAATTCTTAACAACTGCTACTTTTACTGCTGCTAGGTCTTGCAATCAAGACCCACCTTAAGATTATTAATATCTTGATTCATCTTATCAAGATATCCAATGCCAGCTTTTTGTTCCTCTTGATTTATACCTTCAATTGGGCTTAGAATAAGCACTTTACCATTCGGGATCTCCCCAGCGATAACGTTTGATAGACGTGGATCAACTAAATCTTCAGAATAAATGACATTCAGTCCCAAGTTGCGAGATAGTTGTATGATCTCTTGTAATCTTTGAGGCAATATTTCTCCTTCTGGTGTTAATCCTTCGTGAATGCTGTGCTGATTTAAACCATATCTCTTTGCAAAATAGCTAAATGCATTATGAAATACTATAAAGTCTTTTTTTGGGCACTTGGACGCAGAAAGTTGTGATCTTATAGAAGAATCAAGCGAATAGAGCTGTCCTATGAATTTTTGAGCGTTCATATTATAATAGTCCTTGTTCATTGGGTCTACTCTTAACAGTGCATCACGAATCTTTTCAACTTGGTGTTTTGCAAGGATAGGATCTAGCCAAATATGGGGGTCAACGACTTCTCCTGGTGCTCCACCTCCTCTCCTTGTGTTTACTTCGTTGCTCATTTGAAGAAGTTGCAAACCCTGGCTAGTATCAACTGCAAATTTTGCATTGATTTTCTTAATCCAAGGTTCTAGCCCTGCTCCGTTATACACCAATATGTCAGACGATTGTGCAGTTAGTATTTGTTGTACCGTAGGTTCGTAATCATGCGGCTCTACGCCAACAGGGATGAGATTTGATACTTCAACTTTGTTTCCTCCAACCTGTTTAGCAAATTCATATATTGGATAGAATGAGGTAACGATCCTTATTTTAGATGCAGGAGTAGTTCCGCTTACGGTTCCAGCAATGCCGCCACCACTACTACTATTACTACTGTTTGCCTTAGAAGGAATGGTTGAAGGGATAGTAGACGGGGTGACTTGGTCGGTAGTAGTAGTAGTAGTAGTAGTAGCAAGTACTACAAATTGAGTTGATGAGATGGCAACTAATGATAAGATAATAAAAAGGACTATAGGCAGAATTATAAATCGAGTCACCAAATATGCTGTAAAAATTAAATAATAAGAATATAAACTTATATTATTAACTCTTATGCTGTATTATATAAAGATGTTAATAAGATCAGCCGGTCTTTAAACGTAAGTTTGAAGAATATTAAACCATCTTTTATACGAGCCAAGTAAATTTACAAATTCATGCCAGGATATAATCAAGAGTATGAATAAGGAAGCTGAATACTGGAAGTTGAAACTTGGACTTTCAGAACTACTAGGAGAAGGTGGATATTATAAGGAAACTTATAGATCTGATAAAGTGATTACGTTGCAATTTGAAAAAAATGGCGAACGTTCAATTTCAACTTTAATATATTATTTGCTTGATGGGAATCAATTCTCAGCTTTCCACAAATTGAGATCCGATGAAATATGGCACTTTTATGTAGGAAGCTCTCTCACTTTGTATGTTATAGATAAGAAGGGTGATCTAGAGCATATCAAGTTGGGTAATAATTTAGAAGATGGCGAGTGTTTCCATGCAGTAGTGAAAGCACACTGCTGGTTTGGTGCAAAGGTCAATAACCGATCTTCATATTCTTTACTAGGATGTGTCGTTTCACCCGGTTTTGATTATAAGGACTATGAACTTGGGGAAAGAAAAAAACTTGTCGAGGCTTATCCTCAACATAGATCAATTATAGAAGAGCTTACAAGAATTCCCGATGCCTAGTAGTAGGCGCTGTTGGCTAGGAATCATATCATTTTACCACGTGGTAATCAGCTCGACTAATGGCTCACATGTCCAATTTGAAGCGTAGAGTTCATTTTATCCTAGCATACATGCATATAGACATTATCAGTCCCTAAGAAGTAGTTGTCGGTAGTGGATTAGTGGTGTCAATAGTATTAGTAGTAGTAGTAGTAGTGGTAGTAGAACTAGATACCCTCATACAACTTCTCTATTAGATATTACGACTTTTTTTATTATATCAAAACTTTTGTTAGACTGGGCATCTTTAATAGTATATAGAATTTTATATTCTCCTTCAGGTATTGGTGTATTCTGAGTCACAGTGATTGTTAGTTCTGCTTCCGTATTCTTACGATGTGAAGTAAATGCAAATTGAGGAAAATCTATGCTTGCAGACTTATTATCAATCTTGGAGGAAATGATCACACTTGGAATTAGTTTTACATTATACAATGCGTTTCCGCTCTCATCTGTCAGTTTTTTATGTGTAAATCCAATGGGTTCCACGTATAGAACTATGGGTTCTCCAGGCTTGAAGATGTTTGATCGATGCTCATCGTATATTCCATAACCATTAACAGAATTTGGAATAACAAAGGTAGCAAATTCAGAGCTAAAGTTTGATTGTTCCCAGGATCTTAAGTACTGTTCTCTTGCTTTTATAAATTGACTATCAGGACTGATAGTACTGCTATTATTACTATTATCATTTAACCCCTCTATCGTAGTCTCATTTCGCGATACGTTTGTAGCGTTTGTAGTGGAGTTATTGTTAGTAACATTCCCGTTAATATTAGTACTGTTATTACCACCACTATTATTGGATGGTGCTGCCTCAGCTTTATTGCTAGATATTACTGAAACCGCTACAATTATTGTAGCAATCATCACAAGCATACCAATTGTGGCTATTAGCCCTTTATTCGGGCTTGATTCTTTAAACATTAAGAAAAGAAGTCTATTGACGCTTTATATTTTTATATCGAGTGAGATCTAGTGAATATAATTTCATCGATAGATATAAGAGGAACAAGCTCAAGCAATAAGCCTGGGATGAGGCATTAATAGATCAAGCCACATAGCAAAAGATTTGGAAAACAAATAACAAAAAAATACCATAATGCCCAAAACATATCCAAATACACAAAAGGTACACTCCACTTGGCCCTCAAGTAACGATCACTCTATCATAATGAATGCTATTGTGACATATAATAAATAACGATCTATCTTGGTTTATCATATCCATTTGATATTTAGTCCTACAGTTCTATATTGATAATAAGTGACATCGAGAGCTATTTATTATCGAGTGATGCCATAGAATAATATGAATATGTCACACGGTAAGTCAGATGCACTCCAACCTCTTTTGCTAATTTTTGTTTTATCCTTTTCTATAATATTAATAAATATTCCACAAGCATATGGACATGCGGCTGTCGCTGCGGATCATGGGTCGGTAAAGATAATAAATCAGTTATCCTTTAGGGGCTTGGACGGAAAAATAAATCTTATTGGTGAAGTGCAGAATCCAAGAAGTGTACCTGTTGAAGTAGAATTGGGGCTAAATGTTCTGGCCAAAGACCATATCAGCAGCCTATTTTTAACTGCTATCAAAGAACCAACTTATGGCAGAATTATTTATCCATCTGCTGTTTCGCCCTTTAAATTCACAGTTGGATCTGACAAGTCAGTTATAGGAGATCCATATATTGTCAATATAAAAGAGGTGAGCCTACCAAGATACGATAATATCGTATTCTTAAACTACTCTAATGTGCCTCGTCCAGCAGATGGGGCATTTATTGGAACTGTAAAGAATACTGGTCCTTTTGACCTTCACAACGTGACTGTCTATGCATCCGTACACGGCATAAACGGCACGCAAATTGATTCAGTTAAAAGTAATGCATTTCCTCTTCTAAAGCCAGGTGAAGAATTGCCCTTTATTGCAAGGCCAGATGGCGCTTTAAGATCAAAGATACTTTATTTTAGTTGTGCAGCCTTCGATATTAATCCGAAAATGAATACATTGGATACAGGCAAAGGTCATTTCATTTCATACGATCTGCAGGGTGCAGTAGCGATAAGTGATTTGAGGTATGATACTAAAACGGATAGTATGGTGTTTGATGTAAGGCATTATGATCAACACGGTGGGCCGCTTAATCTAAAGGTGATCAAGGTTTCTCAGAATCATCCCGTCTCAGTTATAATGGATGGGCAATTAGATAAAAAAGCATTGATAAGAGTGGATGGAAAAATGGTGCATATAGACATATTCGTTCCCTCATTATCACCGTCCACGTCATCACCATCATCATCCTATCATAATGTGCAGATCAAAGGAATATGACACATCGTTTATGTTGTTCTTTTTTGTTGATAGACACTATTTTATAGGCAAGCAATCTCAGAGAAATAGACTTAATTGCCTGGGGTAATGATGATTTCACCTACCAATCCAGCATTAGATTAATAATTAGCACATATGTCACAATATTATGATAGTACCATAGCAGACATCTTCGAAGTGCTGATCAGAATAATTGATTGATTGACTGATTATTCCTCCATAATAAACTACAGTTCTTTAAGCTTATCTAGATCTGTATTGCCAGAATAGACCCTTATCAACTCTTCATCAATATCGTTTTCTGGTACTCCAAAAAAATTTAAAGCTTCTTTTATTCTTAGATTTTGCTGTGAGTAGCCGGCTTGAAATTGGTCACTACTATTACTATCATTATTGTGGCCCTCCTTCTTCTTCATTTTATTTCGAGCTTTAAGAAGAGTTTCAGAAGTCTCTACTAACAGAGAATTGGCAAACGAGTTCCATTTCTCTAATTCAGCTGATAAATTATCGGCATCCTCTAATATAGCAACTAATTTAGCAAAGGCTGCTATCACTCCTACCCTGTATTTCTGTAATTGTATTTTCAATGGATCAAAGTCAGGTATCGATGAAATTTCACGGCAGACAAGGAATTGATATTCATCAAGATTCTTTGCAATGCTAGCCGTTCTAGTTATATTAGGATATTTTCCACGAAGCAAATTGATGTTAACTGACATTTCTCTGGATAATCCATCTAATTGAGAGATAACCAGTTCTTTAGAGGTAATGCCATCTTCAGCCAATACCTTCGTGCATTTTATGCCCGAGGTGATGTATTTATAGATAATCTGCTGAACTAAACTAGACAACATATATCCTTCTTCTATCTTTAGATAGACACATATTCTTACTTATGGTTACAACAATAATAATAAGGATAACAATGTCGTTTCTAAAATTAGGTTTTCAGAAAAAATTTATTTCGTTAAAGGCTTCTTGAACTCTATGTCTCGTTATAGATGTCCTAACTGCAACTCTCATAGTTCAATAGATGTGAACAAAGTGCATGACGGACGGCTGATGTTTGCTTGTTCTAGGTGCAACGTTTGTGCTCTTGTGCCTTCTATGGTTACCCACGATGACGCGTATATGGAATTCTTGGATATGTATGATAATGGACATATCACAAAGGTCGAAGATCTAAAATCGCTGATGCAACAGGAAAGACTTTTGCGTCCATATTCTGAAATAGACGCCATGATTTTACATAATAATGCTAGCGAGAACGAAATGCTCAAAACCGTATTATATTCCCAAAAAAATTATGTTGTTGACTATAGGGTAATTCAGGAGCCCGAACCTGAACCTGGAGGCGCACTTACAGACCTTCCAATAGATGAGGCTATCATTACTGCTTTAGCTGGAAGGCAGATCAAGAAGCTATACAGATTTCAAGAAGAGTCAATAAAGAAAATTCTGCAAGGAAAAGACGTAGTTATTGTTGCCCCGACTGCTTCTGGCAAAACAGAGGCATTTTGTTTACCTATTGTACAAAAAATCGCCGAAGAAGGTCAATATCAGTTTGCGCCGCTGTCGTCTTCGTCGTCGACGTCATCTTCTAGAATAAAAAGGCCAGGAAGAGTATTTGCGATATTTGTTTATCCTACAAAGGCTCTCGCTAGAGATCAATTACCTAAGATAAAGCACTTTGCAGAACCTCTAGGATTGCATGTCAATATTTTTGATGGAGATACCTCTAAGGAACAAAGGGAATACATCTTGTCCGTTAGTGTCCCTGAGATTATCGTTACAAACTTTGACGTACTTCATTACCATCTTTTGAACAGAACAAATTTTTCACGTTTAATTAGGACAGCCAAGTTTTTAGTCATAGATGAGGCACATATCTATACTGGTGTATTTGGAGCCAATGTTCATTATATCATAAAGAGACTTGAAAGGTTATCTACAAATAAGAAGATGCAAATAATAGCTGCATCAGCAACTCTGCCAAATGCAGGTGAGTTCTGCATGTCCCTCTTTGGAAGAAAAATGGACGTTGTATATGGCAAGGGACGAAGAGGTAAAATTAACTTTGTGATCTTATTTCCATCATTACACTCTCATAGAACATTGATGCTTGATCTTGTCAAGCAGACAATTTCAAGAAATCATAAAACAATTGCCTTTAACAAGTCCCATTTGAGTTCAGAGCTCTTAGCATTTTATTTATCTAAACAAGGAATACGAATAAGGGTACATAGGGCTGGACTCTTACCGTCAGAGCGTAAAATAGTAGAACATTCATTTAGAAACGGCTCATTATTAGCGATCTCTGCTACACCTACATTGGAGTTAGGCATAGACATTGGCGATATAGACGCTATAGTGTCAGATATTGTTCCCATCAACAGATTGACTCAACGTCTGGGAAGAGCAGCAAGAACTGGGCAGGAAGGATACGCCTTCCTTGCATTAGGCAACGACCCTATAAGTCAATATTACAAAGCACATCCAGATGACTATCTTGCTGATCAAGAATTGGCATATACTGATCCTTCCAACCCCTTTGTACAAGAGTACCAAGTTCTCGCAATGGCTTGTGATAGGCCTATATCAGTTGCAGAATCATCTCCTATCATAGAAAATGCTATTCAGAAACTTATTTCAAATGGGCTTCTTCAGCTCCAAAACGGCAAATTTATACCTGACTTTAAAAAGTCAATGGAGATTTTAAGAGACTTCAGCATTAGAGGTATTGGAAGCAGTATAGATATAATCTTGGATGGGAAATTGATTGGTGAGCGGTCGTTGCCGCAAGCACTTGAAGAACTTCATGATAACGCCGTTTATTTTTTATCTGGAAGAAGATATCAGGTTAAGAAACTTCATTTTGATCGTAGAAACCAAGAAAGATACGAACTGCATCAGCAACGTCAACAACAACATCATCGCCAACAACAACAAGAGCAAAAATCATCAATCACATCATTAACCTCAGCTTATGCTGAATTAATACGTCTTCCTAGAGACTATCCATACTACACCAGGGCTGTTGTGAATGAATGGCCTAGCATCCTTGAAACTTATGAACAGAAGAGAGTATTTGGAATAGAGGTAGCATATTGTTCTTTAAAAATTCAAAAGAAAGTAATAGGCTATTCCAATATTGAGATCGGACAGGAAATTACAAAAGGAACCAAAGTTATGCTTGAAAACCCTATAGAATTTGAGTTCATCACAAAGGGACTTGTATTTAGAGCACCGAGGCCCTTGGATACTTTGAAACTAGTTATGGACGACGAGCAATATATAGAAATGAGTGGATATCATGCTTCTGAGCATGTAACGATAGAGGGAAGTTCAATGATAACAGGAGGAGCATCGCAGGACTTGGGAGGAATATCTCTTGGTTCGTCAGGTTTGATTTTCATCTATGATGGCAGCATTGGTGGAAACGGTGCTAGTAGAGCACTTTATGACAAATTTGACAAGGCATTAGGAAGGACATTAAGAATATTGACAGAATGCTCATGCAAAAGTGAAAGTGGTTGTCCTAGATGTACGTACTCTTACAGATGCGGAAATAATAACGAATACCTCCATAAGGTTGCAGCTGCCGAAGTGTTAACCAGAATAGTCGAAGGACAGAAGACAGAGATTATTGGGGACGATGTGCCTACAGATCGTCCTCTTGTATGAGATAGAAACATAGACACTTAAAACGTATATCATTTTAGCCTACAATAGAATAACAATACAGGAAACAATTCTTTGTTTTTAAGTTAATAAATTTAATGGACTGGTCATCTGAGCATTCAAATTAGCTTTGTTGTTAGGGTCGTTAGTACTTCTGCCTGAAGAATGTTGATAATCAAAAATATAGATCATAAATATGAATATTAACCCGCTGATAATTAGGGCTATACCAGCATATATTAGCAGCCTTTTGTTCTTTCTTATGTCCACCATACATATACATCAATCAGAAGGACAACCTTATACGTTTCCCTCTCATCATTCATTATTCGCTCTTCAAGTGTTATTAAATTCAAGACATTCTAGTCACATTATAGTGAAACGAACACTGACATTTCAGGATTGATTCAATATACTTAGGATTGTTATTACTGAATTGTTATTCTTTTATGTGAATAATGAATAATGATGTTTCAGTCACAAGGTAATCTTATTTATTAGTCCTGATAATCCTTCATTGTATGCCGATAGTTAGCATCGCAATGTACAGTGGCAGAACACAAAGAGAAAAAGACCGATTGGCAGAAGCAATTACTGAAGATGTTGCAAAGATATTGAATGTAGATAAAAAAGAAGTCATTATAGTAATTGAAGAGGCTCCGCATGGCAATTGGTATTCCTCTGGTGTTCGTCTTTAATAGATCTACCTCTTCATCTACCACTGCAAAATTGTAGATTTTGGGTTGCCTAACTTCTAGAAATAGAAGGCTTCTGCTTTCCTGCAGCCACTTACGAATACATTATTAGCTGGTGGATCCTAACAGACACTAGACCTTCGATTTAAATAATGACGTCCTAGTATCGTCGTTCGTCATTTTCAATGTTTCACTAAGTTTTGTCTTGATTTCTGATAGTTCTATCTTGACTCCTAACTGAGAAACACTCGCTAAAGATTTTGATATTGGATTAAAATGTAATGGTAATAAATTTTCTTATTCGTTATCATGATCTTAGATTTGGTATGAAAGCCACCTTTCGTTGGGTGCGAAGAATACCGAATTTGATTGTCGCTACATGTTCTCCAACGGTAGAAAATTGAGACCTAAATATTCATTATTTAATAGTATATATTATTGCTAAGTTCGATGTATATTGACATTAGAATATAATTAATTTTATTTCTTTTTTTTAGTATCATGTCTAAGGGATTCAATAAATATTAGAGATTATTGTTTGATTGTGAGCTCATTATGAATCAAAGGAACTTGGCTATTTATCTTATCGCGGTCTTTACAACTTTTATTCTTATTATACATGTTTTAGCTCCTATCCGAATCTACGCATACAATCAAACCTACACGAGTAACAATAACACATCAGGAGCATCTTCGATTAAACCCTTTGACCCCTTTTCAAATCGTCCAACTGGTGAGGTTATTACTACAATTCAACCTACAGTACCTCTGAATCCTCAGATAAGTGCAGGACCTCAAGCAAACAACACCTCAGTTGTCATTGATAAGGGTGTTGGAGATAATATCAGTAGCATTAGTAATCCCCCAGCCCTGAATGATAGTACCGCAGATGTCAGTGGCGTCCAAGTAGGTGATGGTCAAGAGATAGATACTGGGTCTGAGACTGAAGCGCTTACACCAGAGCAAGCGGCAGCAATAAAAGATAATCTTGTCATACCCGATACATCACCTTTCAAAAGTGATAAATGTATCCCTGCTGGCAGTCTTGAAAGATTTGTCCCAAATCCATTCATGAAAGACTTGAATTCCAATCGATTTATTGTGAAAGATTGCGTAACGGTCTCTGGTAAGGTAACATGGACACATTACGTTAACATTGACGGAGATGCTAATTTCAACCTTAAACTTGATAGCAAATATAAAGCTCTGCTTACACCTGCAAATAATAACCCGAAATTTAAAGGTGCGCTACATGTAGAAGTAGTTTGTCAAGGCAAAAATACTTCAAAAGACCCAGTTAAGGTAAATCAGTGCAAAGACCCCAAATACGATGGTCCAAACTTCAAAAAATTCTTGCCAAAGGTCGGAAAACATGTACAAGTTACCGGAATCTATGTGATAGATGTTCGTGAGGGTGGACATGCAGAACTACATCCGGCCTACCAGATTAAATAAATCTGATGAACACTTTAAATGAATCTAACGTAAACTACTGCCTCAACGTTACTGCCATGTAGTATCGTAAAACAACAATCACTCTCCGCTCATAGGAGCGATTAATGAACGATATGAACGTCAATCAACGTGTAGTAATGTCATGAATTCAATACAATTCTTCTAAATTCTTATGAATCAATTTGACTGAATGAATCACCTATATAATCTAAAAATTTAAAACTTGCATCAATAAATGTTAAACACCATTGCTAATAGGAAAAGGCTTCCGATTAAAACATAATAACTTAACACTATTAGTAATATTAATTCTATCGATTCTCATCACAAATTCCTTTGTAATTTTCTCCGGAGAAGGAAATAACAATTACAATAATACCAGCAAACGACTATCCATCGCTAGCTGGTCAACAAATGTAACATCCGCAATAGCCTTGGCTTCAGCTTTCGTAGGGTTATACTATAGGACAAAAAAACAACCTAATCCATACTACAGCAAGTACTACAACAGCAAGAAGATCCAATATTCTTTGTGTATATTTTTAACCTTATGGTTTGTTGCCCAGATTATTTGGGGGTATTATCAACAATCCCCTTATCTTTCTATTGCAGATGTGTTATGGTTAATTGGGTATGTGTTTTTTGGCTATTTCTTATTTAGCTTGTACAATATGTTAAGGAAGAAGTTTATTCAGTCACATGTTGTCGTTTTGGTATCGGTGATTATTGTCATATCTTTGGCTTACATGGTAGATCTAGTTGTAAGTACATCGCAATTGTTATCGAGTCACGAAGTAGCTTTCGGAGTATTATTAGTCGATATTGCATACCCGATACTTGATGGAATATTGCTTGTTCCTGCAGTCTTGATTCTTTGGAGTTTGTTAAGCGGTACAAAACAAGAACAAGGACCAAAACAACAACAACAACAGCAACAGCAACAGCAACAACATTATGCTTCTTTTAATTGGATACTATTGTCTTTATCAATGATAATTTTCGCTATAGCCGATGGTAGCTTTGCGTATTTTTCTGCATTCAACATAACTACGGTCCAAAATGAGGTGTGGATATTGGATATGCTTTATAATACAGCTTATCTAACATTAGCCGCTGCATTAATTAGATATAGCGACTTCTTTATTTTGACTGCAAAATATCCATATACCAGTAGCAAATCATTATAGATAGACGAATATCATTGGTTCCACCACAACCCAACTCGAAGTTACTATGTCAGCCTTGAACCCTACACTAAATAAAATAACTAATAGAACAATGTGCACACCAGGGCTATTAGTATTCTCAAGTATACTACATTAACATAAAATAGATTACATCAACGATTGTTTTTTATCTGTCGGTTGCAGAAGAATAAATATAATTATGAAGCCACTGGACGAAACTGACGTTAAAATACTTAAAAAATTGCTATCTGACGCCCGACTATCATACCGAAGGATAGCCGAAGAGATAGGCGTTTCACCACCTACCGTGCTTAAAAGAGTACAAGATTTAGAAAAAGCCCGCATTGTCAAATCGTATTCTGCAGTACTTGATCATGAAAAATTAGGGTATGACCTGACTGCAATTATTGAAGTAATAGCTGTTAAGGGTAAGATAGCAGATGTCGAAAAGCATATTTCAGATTTTCCAAACGTCTGTGGAGTATATGATATAACCGGCCTAACTGACATGACAATAATTGCAAAATTCAAAAATCGCAAAGAGCTTAGTAATTTTGTAAAAAAAGATTTGTCAATGCCATATATTGAAAGAACCAACACTCACATCGTATTAATAACTGTGAAAGAGGATTTTCGGTTTCTGGATAGTTTGCAAAAATAAAGTCATTCTATAAGTTTGAAAATAGATAAGCTTGGGCTCAAATACGCATATAGACAATACAGCCAGATTTAGTAATTATTTTTGAGCAAAGGACGACCCCTTTATACCTGATAAATATACTTATCAACGGTCAAATTGAAACTAACAAATGTCAAGTTCTTCTAAGGTTTGCCTTACATCTGTTTAGTCGTTGTTAAAAGAACTTTATATATATGTACGATCCATAGGATGGCATGTTTGAAAACATAAACCTAGTATTCGTATATGTGAGCCTCGGATTCGCTGTCGCATACTTGGCACTAGAAATAGCTTGGCACTATACAGCCTGCAGACTACCTGACAAATCAATAAAACCGTGCGTATTTAAGCAAGCCAAAATAATGGTTGCCCGTAACCAACCAAAAATACGGTAAAGCAGCAAATTACTATTGCTATATAGTATTACTGCTGCTACTACTGCTGCTACTTAGTTGAAACGCCCTAGATAAAAAAAGGGCTTTATTGCTTGAAAAACTGTCTTGATTGGACTGCTGCTGTAGAAAAGAACGAATTCCAAGCTTTTGCAGCACTTGTGTTAAACTCAGTTACGGCATCAATTGTTTTGTTGTAGCTTCTGAGATTCTCTCTTGCTGCATCTAGCATATTGGTTGTTAGCTGGTTGTTAACGGCAGCTGTTCTGATCATAGTATTAACAACTTCATTTGATTGCTTTGTAAATTGCTCTACGTAGGGTGTTGCTACTGGAGGGTTCCAGTTGCTATTATTATTACTATTATTAAACGCCTTTTGAAATGAAATTGCAGTATTTATGATGTTCCTAGTTGTATCAATATAGTCTAACTGGAGATTAGAGATTGCTTGTGAATACTGTGGTTGTGCCTTTGTCCACTCATTTACGAACTTAACAAGATTTTCGTTCAATGTGTCGTATATCGTCTGTGCGTCAGTTGTTAATCGAGCGTTAGTATTATTGGCATCTTTTGATTTATCGTTGTTGTCTACCATTTTTGTTGTCATCAGTAATAGACGAACCATGTATATAAACATTGGTAATAAACGGTAGTGATTGCCATCTAACACCCACAGATGTCCCAGAGCAAGAATACTTCTGGAAAATGACGAAAACTGTCTACTCTCATTATATCATTTGACGTATAAGCAGATCATGAATCCGTCCTTTTGAATAAAGTATTACCAATTATTAAAAAAGAAGGTTATCTGTAGAATGCTTTTTACTGCAGGAGGCTAGAGGTGAAGAAACTACGTTGTTGGTCATAACGTGAAAAATTGCTAGAGCTCACATATCTTTAGTGTATATTATATTAGTATTCAATGAAAGCATAGATAACTTCCTACTGGTGCAAACAATGCTTTCTGTTAAACTGATGGCTGAACGACTCTAATTTATTTGGGAAAATTCAGCTAATGACAATTCATATATACCTCAGTCTCAGTTTCCTTACGATATAATTGGCTGATAACGTACAAAATTGGGACGCTACTTTTCACAAAACAGTTAGATCAAAGGATGGAAAGCTTGTGGGAAACGTTGATGGTGTAGCTGAAAGTTCAGTATTTGTGTCTACTGAGGGTGCACGAACACGTTACAAGATACCGAAACATATTGTAGAAGGCTTTGATGGACACGAAGTACTATTAAAGGTGCCTCATTTAGAGCTGGAAAGATTTAAGGGCGGCGCCGATGAGGGCTTTAGAGAAGTAAAGTAAAGAAAAGTAAAATAAACAAAATGAACCAAATAAGACCAAGAGAATCAGAATTTCTACAGGACTCTTAGTTGTCTTATTTTTTTTACTATCATTATTATTGGCCGTTAGTCGATGATCTTGATACCTAGCTCTAAAACAAGAAGAACGGCAACAAAAGTCCGGTCTAGATTGAGCTGTATTAAAGCGAAGTTTACATTTCCCTGACCTATTGAAAGCAGCGATTCGTATGAACGTCAACAATACCATACTTCAAGGTTAATCTTTGGTCTTTGAAACAATTAGTCTATCTTTATCTATCTTTACAATCAACTTATCACCAGCCTTGAAAGGAAATAAACTATCCTCAACAAAGCCCTTTTCTAGAAAAATCGAATGCCTATAGGTTTTAACTCCAGTTTTTGCAGATTCAGACTCAACCTTATATAGTTTCGTTTTAGTCTGGTAGACCATTTTACATTGCTAAATAGCCTTATTATGAGATATATTTAAGTATATACATAAAACGTTTTTAGGTATATATGTAAGTATATAACTTTTTTATACTATATGGGATATACATATGTATGAACCTAATAAAATCTGCTAACAAAACCAGAGGCAGACGAAATAGGGTCGAGCGATGTCTACATCAATGCAAGCAGTGTGGCGTACTTTTTGAACACGTTGGAAAAGCTGTTGCCTCCGCTGCTGGATTTTCATGGGATACAAAATTTATGGTAGCCAAATGCCATGGATGTAAAAATTTCGGATTAGGAGCCCCCTGTTAGAGGAGGAAGAATAAAATTGAGTACAACAGTAAACCACAATATAGTAACAAAGCTAATTGAAAATTGCTATAACGAATCAGAGATAGACAAGAAGGTTCAAATTCTATACAGAATAAATTCGCTTCTTCCTGCAGTATTTCGTATTAACATACCCTCATTGATTACCGATGATTATATTGATACAGCATTGTATGGAATTGAAGAGAATATACGCCGAAGTGGATATCACTAGTTGCCACTGCCCATTACACTAATCCCAAATAACGTAAATCCGCTACTATAGCTACTAAGAAAGCTGCCATAAATACAATAGTTACAATCTGGGCTAGTACCTTATTCAAAAAGTCTGACAGAGTAGTTTGTGTTGTATCAGTAGATAATGATTTATCTTCTTCAGTCATAGCTGCTTTCTTATCCTTCTTTGTTGCTCCTGATTAGCCTAGCTCCTCCCCACAAAATTCAATCCTAATCATCATCATTATTTGATTCAAAGCATTCTCTACAATGCCCAGCGAAATAATAGAATTCCATAGTATCTATAAATTTCAAACAATTTTTACAGATCATTGCTGCTGTTATCAATCTAACTACTGACTTGTTAATCATTGTATGCTTTAGGGTTATTCTATTTACTCTATACCCTGCTTGCTTGCATTCTTTTGTTCTTACAGTAGTAGAATCTCTAATACCAAGGAGTTACATAATATCTCGAAGTTCAATTTCAATTCCCTTGACCTTGGAGGCATTACAGACATTTACATTCAGACGTAGTACTTTGCCAATTACGGAAGTACCAATGGGAGAGAAAATTAAGTTTTCTGGAAATTCAGAAAGTCTAAGTAGACTTGAGCTTATCATGCTAGATGGTTTGTGAAAATGAATATTCTCCTTAGAAAAGAGTCTAAAAGTGATTATACTATCCTTTATTACAAGATTTACATAATCAGGTAAACGCTAAACTCGATCATCTTCTTATCATTCAAAGTAGTCGTTTTCAGACTAAAATTATTTTTGTAATTAGATTTTTCTAGTCTTATCGTTGCGAACTATTATCGACTTAATTTGATACAGATACTAAGTAATAATCCTTTTTTAGCACCAGGTTAAATTAGTCTTATTGAGAGTAACAATCGCTGCAACGGCAGCATCTGCTATAATATTACTCCTTATCCTAGGAGCTATAATCACGCCTTTTAATATAGTATTTGCAAAGAAGAATTCAAATGGAGGCAATAACAACGGCAACGCTAATAAGCAAAAAAACGATCCAAACAGTAGTAGCAGTCCTCCTCCCGATCAATCCACTAATTCTGGAGATCATTCTTCTTCTGCAGATGCAAATCCATCATCATCACCACCACCAACGACACAACTAGACTGTAGTAAGACACCCAAAGACCCAGCGTGTCCCCCAAAAACAACGCCACCAAAGGAAGATTGTATTGCAAATCCGACAGATCCTCTCTGTCCACCGGCAACTCCAGCACCAAAAGAAGAGAATAATACCTCCTCAGTAAAGAAAGCAGCAGCTTCACCGCTAGTACCAGCTGTTCTTTCTCCAAAAGATAAGGGCCCCGACAATAGCTGTTTATTCTTCCCTGAGCTACCGCATTGTGCACCAGATAAAGAGGGAAAATGTCCTGCCAATTTCTTCATGAATGGCGATGGGCAATGTGTGCCGAATAAGAAATGTCCACCAGGCTTTGAAAATCATGATAACGATGAAAGTGGTACTTGTTGGCCTAAGGATAAGAATAGTCCATCTATAATTTGTCCTCCAGGAGTGAATCCACCACACTGCGTGACTCATTGTCCTCCAGGACAGCATCCAAACCAGTTCTTCATATGCGTTAAAAACAACGTAATAGTCATACACAAGACAGTAACGAAAGTCGTACACATCACATCGAACAATGATCAAAATTCCATGGTCACAAGAAACACAAAGATAACAGATAAGTTAACCGTGGGTCAGGCAATAGATGGATGCAAAGACCTTACAAAGAAAAGTCTAGACAATGCACTAAAGAAATCTTGCAACATAATGATGGCCGCGACCTTCAACTATTGCATGACACATACGAAATTGTGGCTGACTGATTCTAACATATGCTCTGACAATCTCTATCTCAAGAACGTGCAGCCCTATCTAGCAGAGAATGTGAACATCAAACTCTTTCCTGCTACAATATACAACATAAGGCCATAGTAGCAGTTGAAAGAGTAGTGACAAATGGAAAAGGGAATGCTTGAGACAGAAGGAGCGAGCGCTGCTAGATATCATACAAAATGGGTGCCCTAGCCTTGTAGCTCGTTATACACCAGCAAATATTTTACCACCATCTTTATCATAAGAACAGGTTTTGCTAGAGATCGGAAAAGGCTTTTATGCTTATTATTCTTCTACTCAACAAACAGGACAGACAGACACGAATTACATCCCTGCATTCCCAATGTCTATTCTCATTTCCTGTTTCCACAAAATATCGCATTTGGAATTCCTAGACTTCGTTATTATTTACAAAAGCGAAGTTATGGTTAGTTCATAGCTGTGAGTATAAATCTCAATGATATTGCCAAATGGATCTTCGCAAAAGGCTATCTTATAACTTTTATCTGGAACGATCTCCCAAATTTTAGTCCGCTGCTTTCCTCCACTTTCAGAAATTTTTTTGCATAATTCTTCAATATTAGGATCAGTTATACAAATATGAAAAAAACCAGATCTCCAGTATTCAAAGTTATCGTCAATACGCCGTTCTGCTCTTGGATCAATATATTCAAAGATTTCAAAACCTATTTGATTACCCGAACTAAGCCAGACCACTCGCATTTTCTTAAATTTTGGACCGTGAATGTCCTTGAGTGCCATACCCGTTAGTGATTCATCAGCCACAAATTCTACAGGTCCCCTTACTACATCAAATCCAAATATTTCCTTATACCATTTTATGGCTTTATCTAGATCAGGTACACTGATTGCAATATGATTTAATGTCTTAGGATATATTACTGGCATTTCCATTTTCTTATCACATCTCATGTTATGTCATTTCCTAATAATTCTTTGTTGGATCTTCAACTTCAGTTTGTTAAGTGGTCTATTAATTATTAGCCTAGATGTTACACGCTTAGTTTATCGACGTCACACTCATAATCATTAACACAACAAAGAAAGAAGGATCCGATCTCTTGAAAATGATGTATTATCATCTACCTGCTCCGGGTAAACCCAAGACCTTTGTCGGCGATCGATAATCACTTTGGGTGTGTATGCCTTCATTTGTCACAACTCTTACTGCACTTACTACGGTATCAGGCTTTGGATAGAAATAGTATGATTGACCAGGGTCGAGGAAAGACAAATGCTGTGTATCGTTCTTTCCTAAATCAACACTGATTCCTGTAAGTTGTTTTAGTCCTACATTTGTTAATCTAATTCTGTATTGTATACCAGAGATATCCGTAATATCTTTTGTTGGATCAACCTCTAGGCCAAATGTAGGTTTGTTTATTTGAGTGTTATAGAAATATAAAGATAACAAGGCACCAATAGTTACTGCGATAATCAAATAATAATATCTATAGCGTCTATTCATTTCTGTTGTTATTGTAAGTTTTCACTTAGCAATTATAAAAGCATCGTCTATTAACCTTGGCTACAAACAGGTTAGGGAATTTATTATTTTTAGATAATCTTCCGTAGAGTCGCCACTTCATTCAGTATTTGAGAATTTACAGCCTTCAATGATACCTCCTGAACCTCTTTTTCCTATGTGAATTCGTGTGGGAAGAAGTGAAGCAGCCACTGATTCATGATAATGAATGTTAATACAACTCCGCTCTTCTTTCAAAAAATCTTCGATTCTACCGTAATATCTTGTTATACTAGAGTTTTGTGAATTTATATTCTTTAGACTCATGTACTCGCTTACATTCAAAGATAAGCCCTTATCGTAATCGATCTCCCATAACTGCTCTTCCTGGTCGCTTTTCAAAATAACGTACTCTAATCCGTGTTCTTTAGCCTTATCTTTGACCATCTTTAGGTTTGAGATACGTAGTGACATATTTTGATTTATGCTTTTTGGTCAGCATTTCCCTGGGAAGGCATATTACATGTAGGATGATTATTTTTCACTGCTGCGCATTACATCAGTTCATTATTTCTAAAAGTGTTCTTTGTAAAATTACCATGAAGCTCATCCTTTTCGATATCATCAAGATTAACTATTCCTTTAGCTTGTTGTGAATTGATTATTTTATTTGAATGAAACATATTTTCAGACGAACCAGTATTGGCCTTAAGAGCAGATGAAGTAGGATTTTTTATGATGTTGTCATGTATAGAGTTGTTGAAGGACCTGTTCTTTAAATAAATTGCATTCTTGCAGTCAGTAGCTGTATTATTGTAAATCTCGTTATCGTGAGATTGGGAAACGAATATGCATTGAGTTTCATTGTGAACATTGTTACTTCTAGCAGTAGAGTTATACATATTCCTACTAAACATTATACCAGACCCATGATTATTGTACACCTCGTTATTTTCAATTAAAATATTGTAGCAATCTAAGGAGCATATTATACCCATGGCGCCGTTGTCATGAACGATATTGTTACGGATTATCATATCGTGAGTTCCGGTATGAGGATCTAAACCATAGTAGGTATTGTGATGAATTTCATTTCCCTCAATTACCATATTACCCGCTCCAGTAGAATAGAAGCCAAAATACAGGTGATGTATATTATTCCCTCTAAGTACGCTACCTTCCTCTCCGCCGCGGTAACTAAGACCTGTGAATCCTGCACCTATTCCTCCTTCAAACCCAAGGTATGCAATCTCTGAATTGGTAATATTTGATGTACCTCCGGCGTTATTATGATCATTATCATCATTTTCAACTCTAATAAATGCTCGAGGGGAGCCTTGCTGAATTCTATATCCATCGGGGCCCGGCTCTCTTGCTCCTTCATCCCTTGGATAATCATTTGTTAATGGATCCCATGAGGTTATCTTTACTGAATCGACCTTCAGACTACCTAATACTCGTATGCCGTGTGGGTCGGTCTCATCTGATACTATCTTCAGCCAAGTAGTATCCTTAGAATCAATAGTAAGGCTAGAACCCTTCTCAACTACTAAATTTGCGTTTAACAGCCAAACCCCTCCTTGTTGTTTATCCAGAAGGCTTTGATCGTTCAGCTGACTATCAATATCAGTTAACCTCGCAGATTTGCATCTAATTTTGATTAAACTTTCAGTAATATCATAATTTATACAAACTGAGGTAGCGGCAGCAGCTGCAGACGCTGTAGCGGCCGTATATACAAATGGGAGAAGAAGTAGTGATATTGAGAACGCGATTGTTACAAGTATTGATGTTATTACTGGCATAAATGGAGCGGTTATAGACCTTTCCACATTCAAAATCACCATTTATCTAAGAATTATATGCATTCTGCAAAACTCTTATTGTAACAGTTATCATTATTCAGAATAATTATAAGTAATATTTATTGGATAAATGAAGATGAATGAACGACTGATTATTTCATCGGGGACTTGCGCTTCATTCTATAATAATAGCCAGAAATGATAGCATTTATCATAACTTCACGGTTCTACAGAACGGTACAGCCATGTTTACACAGATAAAGATCTTGATAAAATAATATCAATAATTAGAAAGCTCGGGACGATGAGAAAATGATATGCCACAATAATGATCATGGTATACTTGAGAATGGGCTATACTTATTGAAGCTCGATGGAGCTTCACAGGTTGTAGCTATTGCCTACTATTAGCAATCATACATACATGTTAGCTTGAACTATTATTACATATACATCATAAGAGAGTTTTACTAGATTCTAATAATGACCCTGCACTAAATGATAATATGAACACACGAAAAACCGTGATAATTATCATCTCTGTCATCTCGATATCTGCCATAACAGCAATGGGAGCTACTAGTGCCTCGTTCAATATCGGAGCAAATTTAGGTCAAAACGGATGTGGCTTGGGTGTAAAGGTGTTTGATGAGGAAATCAATCCAAAATATCTTGTTGGAAGTGACTATAAAGTAATACCACTGAACCCTGAAACAACAACTATTGGCGATGGATCTTCTTGTTAGTAGTTTGGTTAAATATTGCGCTCGTTAGAAATTCCCTTTCGCATTGTACTTGGGATATCAGTATACATGCTAGGAAAGTGGCATAATACCTGAAGACATTACACCAACAGCTTTGCTGAGAATAAACCACATTTTGAAAGTCAGTTAGATTCCGTAGAAATCCTAATCCTTTACTTTGGCTATCATGAATAAGCAAAGGACTCGGCTATTTACATACCTACTAGCTGACTGGCTGACCTAGATATAACATACATACAATGGCGGAGAAAGAGACAAACACGCCTACTCACCCCCTTTTGACAATCATCTGACGGTGATTTGACCCGTTCGTGATATCAAAAATATAGTGTACTTTTTTCTACTTTTCTCGCTGATTTAATCTGCTTTTAAATCACGTTTTAGCTCCGTAGCCGCTTTTAAGCTATTTATTTGCATATCATTGCTTCTGGTTATCAATTTCGAGACGGTTGGCTTGGCACCCTTTCCTAATGTTATCGCTTCATTACCTTTTCTTAAAAAAGAGATTGTTACTCCATTTTCTGATAATTTGTGGCTAAATTCTTTTGCTGTTTTTAGTTTGTCAAATATGCCGGTCTCGTCGTTGGTTGTTTTGAAAAATGATGGCTGTATAAGATCTACTATTATTCTGTTATTATTGTCACCTTTGTTATTATTATCATCAATATTATCATTATTATTAACTTCAATCTTTACTGTTGGTTTGCCTCCTACATCGAGCTTGATAATACCCTTTGACGCAGATCTTAGAGATTTAGCAAGCCACTCTGCTATCTGATCATTTTCTCCAATATGAAGGTGATGCTGGCCCAATACCATATCTCTTACTAGCTAACTCCTTCTTTATCATGTGCTTCTGCAGTAATCATTATCCTGCCATTAATTGTCCATTTGGCACTACCTATATCCCTACCATCAGGTCCTTGAGCTTTTGGTAGATCAATTGTTAGATTCTCAAAGTTATAAGTAATTGACATATTCTTGCCTGTCAAATTATCAACAAGCTGTGTTATTATTTCAGTCCATTGGCTAGACGAGGATGGGGTTCCTTCTACCTGGTTATGATGATTGTTGCTCACATCTACTACTTCCTTTGTCATAGATATATAGGCAGCTTTGCTTTTAAAACCACCTACTGATGTAAGAAGCAATACTCACCTCCTTCTGATCGTAGGGTTTCTTTTGTTATCTTTGCCGAGGTCATGTATATTGTGATTCCATCAACGCAGAGCCACTACAAGGATAATGCTGTTGGTCCACAGAAGCGCAAGAGAGTGAAGTGTACATTGCACCAGCTGCACGTCCAGGCTGTCCGTATGTATCTGTTCGATAGTTGCTGCCATAATTGTAGCAATTATTATTGAATTGTATCTGGCCTCCATCATTCCACCAATCTGGCTCATAGAGGGGCGCACATCTACATTAAATTCTAGGGGCCAAGGATATGGCTTTGGCCTGTATTTCTTGCGCAATTCATGAAATTGTGTAATCTCTTTTCTAAGAAATCCGGGAAAGTTTCTTCCTAGGTTTATTTTTCTAGTCGGCCCTCTTGGACTACAGAAGAAATCCTCATAGTTTTCATCTGTAGCTCGATGCGAAAGCCTAGGACCAAACAAATCTCCATTGACTAATCGAAAAGTCTTTGGAAGATCCTTTGATTCCGATTTTTTGCCTTTTTGTTTAATTATTAGCCCTCTATATCCAAGAGTTGAGCTTGGAGGTATACCAAGATCATCTTTTTTTAGTTTGCGGGAAGGTTTCAGCCCTTCCAGTGTTTCTTTAGCCTCATCTCCCTCAAGTTCTATAACTGGATTCTCTCTACCACTGAAAATATCAATAATTATTTGAATTTCCATCTTACTTTACCAATTTTAGATATTCAAATATCTCTGTGATATATAAGTTGAATCATGCGAGCTAAATTACTGGCTAGTTTCAATCTTAGCTCCCACTAAAGATAGGGACAAAAAGTTCTCTAATTGTTAAACCTTGTAAACTACAAGACTATAGAAGAAGAAAGATCCATTCATCTGGCGAATCCTAAAATGATGTCCTCCTCTGGTAAGATGGCTGAAATGCTATTGATCAATAGCACCACTGAAAGGAAGAGGACCAAAGCTGTTGTTATCAATTAAACACTCTACCGTTGTACTTGAGGAATCTGGATAGCTTGCCAAACGAACATTACATACATCTTTCTCTTTACAGTTGTAAGCTAGGCCTCCAGTTACGACTTTTTATCAGCTGTTGCCTAGTTCAAATTATACGTCAGTAATCATATCTATATAGCAGCGTTCGATTAGAACCGTTTTTAGAGTTTATATGAATTGGATGTAATCTGGCAAAAATCTGGAAAAAAGTATTAATAGTTTCCGGAGATGTTTTAATTTATGGTTGGCAGTAATAACGATGATAATTCATCGCTGCTGACTTTGGAATGGAAGAGAGCTAAATGGTAGAATCAAGTATCTTGGTTTCCGGATTGGCAGGATTAGCTTCCTTTTTATCCCCATGTATTCTTCCTATATTACCAGCATTTGTGTCATATCTGTCTGGAACTACCATCAACGAAATTCAGAATGATTCACCAGCTACTATCAATGAAATTCGAAGAGTGAATGCAAAGCCTAGTGATATAAGTGGAAGGCAGCAACAACAACAACAACGAAAACCAACATCGGCGCCGTTAACTATCAAGAAATCGACTCAACTTAATATCTTTCTAAATACGGTATATTTTGTCCTTGGATTTTCACTAGTATTTGCAGTTTTAGGAGTAATCCTAAATAGTGTTCTTGTCACTCTTGGAGTTGGCTTTCAACATACACTTACATCGGTAGGAGGGATAGTAATAATTGCATTTGGAGCATATCTAATTCTATCCACAAAATTAAGGAGATTAAACTTTGAGAAGAGATTGACTAAACTACCTAGATTTAAGACAAGTTACATCACTTCGTTTGTGTTTGGTGCCGCATTTGCGGGGTGTTGGACTCCGTGCGTAGGCCCAATATTAGGTAGCATATTCGCATTAGCAGCTACTTCTCCTGGAGCAGCATATAATTCGTTACTAGCGTACTCTCTTGGCTTAGGGATACCATTTCTGATTACAGGTGCTTTCTTTACTAAGGCTACAGGATTAATTCGAAGGATTGTAAAGCATCTAAAATATTTCAACCCAGCAATGGGTGCTATGCTGATTATAGTAGGTATACTAGTGTTTACCAATACATTGGTGCTTCTTGGAAACTTTCCTCTAGCCAATCAAATTGCTAATCTGGAAGGGAATTTGTTCAGCCATTAGTAATAATTATTGAAGGAAAAAAAGGTCGAAATTAACATAATGAATAAAGACAACTTGAGTGCATTAATGATGGCAATTGCAGTTGTATCACTGATTGCTGGATTTGCCGTATATTTCAATAGCCCTGGTCTTAATAAAGCTACGTCATCACAACAACAAGTAGAAAAGTTCGTATCAGCAGCTACTACCCAAAATACAACTACAACAACTATTAAGCTTGACAAGGGCAAATTCCAGCAGATAGACAAGTCCGAGTTCAGAAAGGCACCAGAATTTGCTCAAATTAGCGGATATTTGAATACAAGCCCAAACATAAAACTTGCAGATTTAAAAGGCAAAGTTGTGCTAGTAGACTTTTGGACATATACATGTATCAACTGTATACGAACCATTCCTTATCTTAATGACTGGAATCAAAAATATGCTGATAAAGGATTAGTAACAGTTGGAGTTCATTCACCTGAGTTTGAATTTGAAAAGAATTACGATAATGTAAAGGCTGCTGTCCAAAAATTTGGAATAAAGTATCCTGTAGTACAAGATAATGATCATGGGACATGGAATGCCTATGCCAATCAGTATTGGCCGAGGGACTATCTTATTGATGTCGATGGATACATTAGACATGATCACATCGGCGAAGGTGGATATGCTGAAACAGAAAAAGCTATTCAATCATTATTAGCTGAACGAGCAGTTCAAATGGGTATGAAAGAAATAAGCTTCAGTACTAAAGCAACAATACCAATTAAGCCAGGGAGCTTGCAGTCTGTAGATCTAACAAAAAGCACAACACCAGAAATCTACCTAGGATATTTCCTTGCAAGAGCACCGCTAGGTAATCCTCAAAATTTTGAGCCTGACCAGATAGTTTCATACACTATTCCCTCAAATACCAATTTCAAACCCAACATAGTATACCTTGATGGTCAATGGAAAAACAATCGCGATAATATGGAATTACAAAGCAACACTGGTCGTATTGCATTGACGTATTATGCAAAGGCTGCAAACATAGTAGCATCAGGAAAAGGTCAAACAGGTACTGTTACAGATGATGGAGGAGGAATAAGAGCAACAGCAAAGATGTCAAATAAATCGTTTGGTGTAGATTTAACAAAGGATGGACAATTTGTACTTGATGGTCAAAGATTATACAACTTAGCGTTGTACAACGATTATGGAGCTCATTCCGTTGTAATTGATGTTAAGGGTAAAGGGTTTCAGCTGTATACATTTACATTCGGATAGATTCTAGCTCTCGTGGCCTTTATGCCGATATGCTACTTTTTGACATCTAGAAATCCAGATTACAGTGTCTCCTTTTTTCACCCTGAGTGGACTTGGATTAAATGACTTATCACTTTCCTCATCAGTAATTGAGACTTTATTTTTCTCGAACGCAGTAGATGAAGTATTTGTATTTGTAAAGTTCGTCATCCTAAGAGACGAATTTGCTGAAAGGGCTATTAGATGGGGTTATTGCAGCTGCGGTAGGTTGGCACATCGGCTATATCCATATGCTCCCCAGGCTTAATTCCATTTTAGATGACGCTTATAAATTCTCAGCTTTACCCAAATTATTATTTATATTTTTTATTATCTGCTCAATTTTTTTGACAGGTTGTTTATGCTGTATGGCAGCTACCCTAGTAAGATTGCATAATATATACTTATGAACAGAACTGATAGGATCGTTAAATCTATATAAATTAGAATTAGAATTATAATCGAAGTTCGATATGTTTAATATCATATCTATATCGATAATTATTACTGTCTTTGCATTATGTATCCTTTGCACTCTTATTGTTACTAATGTAGCTAATGCAGAACAATACACAATCACTATAATTCCAGGTTCAAGCGATAAAACCAGCAAGACGTATTTTGATGTATCATTTTATCCCATACAGATAGGTAAACAAATACGCTGGTTCAATGCAGATGATCTTGATCATAAGATAATTATAACTACAGAAAACGGGACACAACAAGTGCATCAGTTAGCAGAGTCTGGAATTATAAAACCGAAGGCTTCTTTTTCTCATAGATTTGATAAGCCAGGCATGTATCATTTTTCCTCTCCGGTTTACCCATGGATGAAAGGCACAGTTCTAGTATCTAATGATATTGCTTCAGAGACTGTAACAAATTTAAAAAATAAAGTAGATGTTCAGCTATCGTGGTTCCCCTCCAAGCCCAAAGTAGGTGAAGAAACTCATTTCGCGATCAATTTTATCAATAACAACACTCACAGCAATCAAGAACATGTTGACTATGAATTTATTATAACTGATAACTCAGACAATAAACGAGTATACCGCCAGGCTTTACATTCATGTTGTGGTGCAGAACAAGGGAGTTACAAGTTTATAAAAGCTGGGGATTTTACATCTGAAATTACTATATATAATATATTATTTGCACCAGTAGAACCGGATTTAGCCAGGTTTAATATGACGACCAAGTCATCATAATAGGCGGTTTGCCTATATTAACTCAATTTGAAGTAATTAACTGTAATGGCTAGGTTCGGAATCATGATCACTATTATCTGTGCTGTAATATTATTTGTTTTTGCTGATAACTTTCTTAATCTTCCCAGTCAATTGAATAAGAATATTGCATATGCGCATTTCTTTGGAAAACAAAAAACTATTGATAATTATCGCATAGTTTTTCAACCCTCTTCTTCGACCCCTTCTGCTGGCGAAAATGCTACACTTAATTTCAGTATTCTTGTTAAAGACAACTTAAATGTCAATAATGTATACGCGGCTCTTATTATAAAAGAAAAGAATACAGGCAAAGTTGTAGGACAAATACCATACAAATTCTATGAATTTAGCGATATAACTTTTCCATATAAATTTCAAAACAATTTAGACTATACTGCTAATTTGGAATCAATCTTCACTTATGATCCTGCTTATTATTGTCATTGTCATTGTTGTTGCTACTACTTGAATTATCAGCTAATGCTGAAGGAGGTTGTATTTGTCTCGAATGGTACAATTTGTCCAATTGGTAGTTGAGGTACGTCAAATTCTTTGTCAGGATTTTGTTCATTTGCTGCTGTTTCATTGTCATTGCGGGCATTGGCTTGTTGCTGACTAACGTTGACTACCCGAATTAGGATAATTGCTGTTGTTATTATAATAAGTTTAACCTGCTTCATCGGATAGGAAGTTATACAAATATAACATTAGAATCTAGAGAGTCAATCAGCTTATAGATGGATCATGAATGATTGATAGCAATAATATTATGTGTGTACATAATATTATATAATAATATTATGTGTGTGTACAGCTGTTATTTTTTTTAGAAAAGCCAACAAAGCATTATTATTAAGCAGGCAAATTATTTGACCTAAACATTGCTGATCATTCCGAGAGTTCCTATAAGAATCAAGTATATTCTTGTTATTGTCCTAATTGCTGTTG
>Ga0307312_10000121_pt1 | contig 30158 bp, 33 predicted proteins | sample ER_DNA_202_FD_194489 | JGI IMG/M metagenome (GOLD analysis project Ga0307312, IMG submission 194489) | Bulk soil microbial communities from the East River watershed near Crested Butte, Colorado, United States - ER_DNA_202 | ecosystem: Environmental > Terrestrial > Soil > Floodplain | place... | reverse complement strand
GCTGTGGTGAGAACTTCCATCGCCAAATCCCTGGTACAAGCGCCTTATTCTGAGGCACTTCCTGTGCCGCGCGAGCCCCAACCCCTGGGGTATGCATACCGATTGACCGGTTTGCCTATTTCACAGACTGCGGTATTGTAACCTGTTCGTTCCAACCCCCCGTCAATGCCTGTTAAAAGTCTGATAACATTTCAAAAATCAGCTGCCTTAACAACTTGGCATAGACCCTGCTTTTGAGGAAGCCGGCTCCTGCTTCGTCGATTCACGGCCATGAACGAATGTACTCGGCTGCTCGCCCAAAGTGGGACGGCCCCGCGAGGGGCCGGGATAAACGATCGAACAACCCGCGCGATCTTCGCGCAACGTGAAAACGAACCTGCAGTCTAAAATATGGAAGTGCCTGGGAGGCGTTCAGTGAAAAAAATAGAAGCCATCATCAAGCCATTCAAGCTCGACGAGGTGAAAGAAGCGCTTCAGGAAGTCGGATTGCAGGGCATCACCGTCACCGAAGCCAAGGGTTTCGGCCGGCAGAAGGGTCACGCCGAACTCTATCGCGGTGCGGAGTACATCGTGGACTTTCTACCCAAGGTCAAAATCGAGATCGTGATTTCGGATGATCTGGTCGAGAAGGCGATCGACGCGATCAGACGCGCGGCCCAGACCGGGCGCATCGGCGACGGCAAGATCTTCGTGTCCAACATAGAGGAAGCGGTTCGCATCAGGACGGGGGAATCCGGGCTGGATGCCATTTGAATCGGCCTTCTCCATAGTCTGATATTGTATTGAGCATTCCCCAAATGTATTGAGCATTACCCGACGGTCGCTGCCCGCGGCCAGATCGACCTGTAGCCAAAAGGGGTATTCATGAAGACCGCCAAAGACGTCCTTAAATCAATCAAGGACAACGACGTGAAATACGTCGACCTTCGTTTCACCGATCCGCGCGGCAAATGGCAGCATGTGACCTTCGACACGGGCATCATCGACGACGATGTTTTCGCGGAGGGCTTGATGTTCGACGGCTCTTCGATCGCCGGCTGGAAGGCGATCAACGAATCCGACATGTGCCTGATGCCCGACCCCATCACCGCGACAATCGACCCGTTCTTCGCGGAAACCACCATGGTCATCATCTGCGACGTGCTGGAGCCGACCACCGGCGAGCCCTACAACCGCGACCCGCGCGGCATGGCCAAGAAGGCCGAAGCAATGGTGAAGTCGATGGGCGTCGGCGATGCGGTCTTCTTCGGGCCGGAGGCGGAATTCTTCGTGTTCGACGACGTCCGCTTCCAGACCACGCCCTATAACACCGGCTTCAAGCTGGATTCGTCGGAACTGCCGATCAATTCGGACACCGAATATGAGGGCGGCAATCTCGGTCACCGCATCCGCACCAAGGCGGGCTACTTCCCGGTTCCGCCGCAGGATTCGGTCCAGGACATGCGCTCGGAAATGCTCGGCGCGATGGCCAAGATGGGCGTCAAGGTCGAGAAGCATCATCACGAGGTCGCGTCCGCCCAGCACGAACTGGGCATGAAGTTCGACGCCATGACGCTGATGGCCGATCAGATGCAGATCTACAAATACTGCATCCATCAGGTCGCGCACATCTACGGCAAGACCGCCACCTTCATGCCCAAGCCGGTCTACGGCGACAACGGCTCAGGCATGCACTGCCATCAGTCGATCTGGAAGGAAGGCAAGCCGGTATTCGCCGGCAACAAATATGCCGACCTCTCGGAAACCTGCCTGTCCTACATCGCCGGCGTCATCAAGCACGCCAAGGCGATCAACGCCTTCACCAATCCGTCGACCAACTCCTACAAGCGTCTGGTTCCGGGCTATGAAGCGCCGGTGCTGCTCGCCTACTCCGCGCGCAACCGCTCGGCGGCCTGCCGCATCCCCTACACCACCAATCCGAAGGCGAAGCGCGTCGAGGTGCGTTTCCCCGATCCGATGGCCAATCCATATCTCGGCTTCGCGGCGATGCTGATGGCCGGTCTCGACGGCGTCAAGAACAAGCTCGATCCGGGTCCGGCGATGGACAAGGACCTCTATGATCTGCCGAAGGAAGAGCTCAAATCGATCCCGACGGTGTGCGGCTCGCTCCGCGAGGCGCTGGAGAATCTCGACAAGGATCGCGCCTTCCTCAAGAACGGCGGCGTGTTCGACGACGACTTCATCGACAGCTATATCCAGTTGAAGATGACCGAAGTCGAGCGTTTCGAAATGACCCCCCATCCGGTCGAATTCGAAATGTACTATTCGCTCTGATCTTTATGGCGGGCTCGTCCGCCGATCACTGCCTGAAAATTCAAAGGGGCGCTCCGTTCGGGGCGCCCCTTTCTGATTTTGCGGCAAAGCCAAAATGATCACGACTTCAGGCCCAATCGGATGGGCACAACGACCAACAGACCATCTCAACAGGACGATTTCCCGCTTCGATTGTCGTTTCTGGACAGTCTTTTCACAGTTTTTGCTCTTGATTGTTGTGCAGGTCAGCGCAGTATCTACGCAAAATAACGTCAAAGCACGATCATCTGGGGGAGGACTGTGATGCCGGAGCGCGCGCCCGCGAGGTCGATCTATATTCTCATTCTCCTTTTCCTGATCAATCTGATGAATTTCTTCGACCGCACCATTCCGGCGGTGGTGCTGGAACCGATCCGCAAGGAATTCGGTCTTGACGACACAGCCCTCGGAATTCTGGGCGCATCCTTCACCCTGATCTATGCGGTCGCCGGGGTGCCGCTCGGTTATCTGGCGGATCGTTTCCGCCGCACCTACATCCTCGCGGCAGGCCTGACAGCGTGGAGCCTCTTGACTGCGGCTTCCGGTCTCGCTTGGAGCTTCATGTCGTTCTTCTGGATCCGCTTGCTGGTTGGCGTTGGCGAGGCGAGTTGCGCGCCGGCGGCAAACTCGCTGATCGGAGATCTGTTCCCGTCCGAGAAACGCGCGCGTGCGCTCGGCGTATTCATGCTGGGCCTGCCGCTCGGCCTGCTACTGGCTTTCAGCATCGTCGGCGTATTGGCGCAGAATTATGGCTGGCGCGTACCGTTCTATCTCGCCGCGATCCCGGGCTTCGTCGTGGCAGCGATGATTCTGTTTGCCGCCGAGCCCGTTCGTGGCTCTCAGGAGACCTATGCCATCGACGCCACGACAGCGCTCGATCGCCCGATGCGCCGCATTATCGCTATCCCGACCGTGTGGTGGATCATCGCTTCCGGTGCGACCGTCAATTTCGCAGCCTACGCGATGGGCACGTTCCTCCCGACGATGCTGATCCGTTATCACGGCCTGTCGATCGGCAAGGCGGGACTGATCGCAGCCCTCGTTCTCGGCGCAACCGGCTTGATCGGTCTGACCGCCGGAGGATGGCTGGCGGACTACCTGCACAAGAAGTTTCTTCGCGGCCGGTTGCTGCTGGCCTCTTGCAGCATGCTGGTCGCCACCCCCCTGCTCTACTTCGGACTTGCGCAGCCGGCCGGTGCGGCCGATGCCGCGACGATTCTGCTATCGCTGGGCTGGCTGCTCTACTTCAGCTACTACTGCAGCGTTTATTCCGCCTTGCAGGATGTCGTCGAACCCCGGCTGCGGGCCACCGCTATGGCCGTATATTTCTTCTTTCAGTACGTTCTCGGAGCGGGTTTCGGCACCGTTGTCACCGGCGCACTATCGGACATGTACGCAAAGCAGGCGATGACCGCTGCTGGCACCGGTGAAATGACCGACGCGTTTCGTGCAGTTGGACTTCAGTCGGCGATGGCGCTGGTGGTGCCGCTGGCGATTGCCTTGACCTGCGTTTCGCTGTTCTTCGCCGCTCGCAGTTTCATCGCCGATGCAAGAAAAATGGCGTCGGAAGGAGAACGCATCGGTGGGCTCGCGACTGCATCCTGATCGCAGCCCGCCTCCCTTTGAAACGACGCGACCCGGTCGGCGATATCTCGCGGTCCAGCCGGCGGGTACTGGCCGACAGGCCAGCGCCAGCCGGCGCGAACGCGCCATGACATGCATTGGCCGCGGCGTCCCATGATGCGGTGCATGATTGCGGGGGCGCACATCACGGCTACAATGAGGAAATGGCGGCGCGACCGAATGACGCTGCCTTTACCGGGAGGCCGCAGATGGCAAAGTGGATTCGTTTTGAGCAGGGTGGAAAGACGGGCTTCGGCACGCTGGAAGGCGATACCATCGCCGTTCATACCGGTGACCTGTTCGCCGGCGCGAAGCCAAGCGGCGAGAGGCTGAAGCTCTCCGAAGTTCAGATTCTGACGCCGTGCGATCCGTCGAAGATGATCTGCCTGTGGAATAATTTCCACCAGCTCGCCGCCAAGAACGAGTTCAAGGAGCCGAAAGAACCGCTCTGGTTCCTCAAAGCCCCCAATGCCTATTGGCCCGCGAACCGGCCGATCGAGCGTCCGGCCACCTACGCCGGAAAGATCCTTTACGAGGGCGAACTTGGCGTCGTCATCGGCAAGAAATGCTTCAACATCCCGGAGGCCGAGGCTGGCCAATATATCTTCGGCTACACCTGCGTAAACGACGTCACCGCCGTCGATCTCCTGCGCAAGGACAAATCGTTCGAGCAGTGGGCGCGCGCCAAGAGCTTTGACACGTTCGGCGTGTTTGGTCCGGTGATTGCGACCGGCGTCGACCCGATGAAGCTGTCGGTCAAGACCATCCTGAACGGCAAGGAACGGCAGAACTATCCTGTCGCCGACATGTTTTTCCCGCCGCACAAGCTTGTCGCCGCGATTTCCAAGGACGTGACGCTGATGCCGGGCGACATCATCTCCTGCGGCACCTCGCTCGGCGCCGGCACCATGGGCGATGCCCATAATGTCGTCGAGATCGTGATCGATGGCGTCGGCACTCTGGGCAACGTTTTCGACCAGGTGCTGCCGAGCCCATATCTGCTGGGCGCGCCGCCTAAACAGAAAAAGATCTGCGTGGTCGGCGCGGGCGCCATCGGCGGCCTGCTGGCGGCCAAGTTTGCGCTTGCGGGCGAGGACGTCACCGTCATCGACCAGGGCGCACATCTCGCCGCGATCCAGAAAAACGGCCTCAAGCTCGAGTGGCATGACGGCAAGGTGCATACCGCCAAAGTGAAAGCGGTCAACAAGGCGACCGAGGCCGGCAAGCAGGACATCGTCGTGCTGGCGGTGAAGGCGCATTTCCTCGATCAGGTGGTGCGGGATATCGATTCGATGCTCAGTCCCGACACCGTCGTGCTGACCGTTCAGAACGGCCTGCCGTGGTGGTACTTCCAGCGTCTCGGCGGCCGGTACGACAATCACCGGCTGGAAAGTCTCGATCCGTCGGGCATCCTGACCAGGAAGATCGATCCCAACCGCATCATCGGCTGCGTGGTTTATCCGGCGGCGGCGGCCATCGCGCCCGGCGTGGTTCACCACGTCGAGGGCGATCGTTTCCCGATCGGCGAACTCGACGGCAAGGAGACTGAGCGCGTCAAGGAGCTTCACGACCTCTTCATCAAGGCCGGGCTGAAATCGATGGTGCTGCCGGATATCCGCTCGGAGATCTGGCTGAAGGCCTGGGGCAATCTCTCGTTCAACCCGATCTCGGCGCTGACCCACGCCACGCTGGTTGACATCTGCCAGTTCGCCGAGACGCGCGAACTGGCCGCGACCATGATGAAGGAAGCGCAGGACATCGCGCAGAAACTCGGCGTCACCTTCCGCGTCAGCATCGACAAGCGCATCGCCGGCGCCGAAGCGGTCGGCGCGCACAAGACGTCCATGCTGCAGGACGTGGAGGCCGGCCGCTCGCTGGAAACCGAGGCGCTGATCGGTTCGATTCTGGAAATGGCCACACTGACCAATACGGCGGCGCCCTCGATCGAGGCCGTCTACGCGCTGGTGAAGCTTCTCAACAAGGTCATGCTGCTGGAAGGCGGCGGCGTGAAAGTGGAGAAAATGAAGGCGGCCTGAGCAGATTTTTGCACCATCTCGGATGAATGGCGGCGCTTCTCATGCCGGAGAGCGCCGTCGCGCCAGGCGCTCGATCGTCGCCAGCTAGGTCGCCCGGCGGTGCGCCGATAGCGCCTCGCCGAACGCCTGAAACAATGCTCGGTTGATGGGATTGCGCTGCGGATCGTATTCGGCATGCCATTGCACGCCGAGTGCGAAGCCCGGCGCGTCGGCAATCCGGATCGCCTCGATCGTGCCATCCTCCGCCACGCCCTCGACGACCACCCGTTTCCCCGGCTCGAGGATGCCCTGACCGTGCAACGAATTGACGCGGATGGTCTCGCAACCGAGCAGCCGGGCGAAGACCCCGCCGGGAACGAGACGGACGTCGTGACGGTCAGCGAAGACCACAGTGTTGTCCGGATGGACTTCGCCGTTTTCCAGCCGCGGCATACGATGGTTCATGCGTCCGGGCAATTCGCGGATTTCCGGATGCAGGGAGCCGCCGAATGCCACGTTCATCTCCTGCAAGCCGCGGCAGATACCGAACAGCGGTATGCCGCGGGCGACGCAAGCTTCCGACAGTGCCAGCGCCAGGTCGTCACGATGGAGGTCGAAGGGTTCGTGCCGCGAATCCGGCTCCGTGCCAAAGCGCGCCGGGTGAACGTTGGCGCGAGCTCCGGTCAGCACTATGCCGTCGACCGCATCCAGCAGCGCCCCGATATCCGTGATATCGGGGGCAGCGGCAAACATCAGCGGCAGCGCGCCCGCGACTTCGGCCACCGCGCGAAGGTTTCGCTCTCCGACCAGCTGTGTCGCAAATCGATCTTCGATGCGATAGGCGCTACCGATCACACCGACCACCGGCCTCCTCATCGTCTGATATCCAATCTTTCCCGCAAATATGAGGCTGATCATGCCCGCCAGCCAGCACCGGATCAATATCTCGCGGCCCGGCGCGTGGCTGCATTGCTATTTCCGCGTGAAGACCTGTTTTGGGTCGATCGCCTCGCCGCCCTGCAATCCCGCGGCCTGAAGCGCCTTCCCCGCAGGATCGTCAGGCCGATTCCACCATGGCAATCTAGCCTCGATCCCGCGTGTCACCGGCTCGCCGAACGGGCCACCGAAATCAAGCGGCCACAAACCGTTCGGCACCACCTCGGCCGAGATGCCATGGAGGTGAAATCCCTTGCCTAATGCGGCTTCCACTCCAGCCGGCGGCACCGCGCGCGCGGTCGCGGGATTGCCTGAAACGGTGAAGGTCACGAGCACCGGGATCAACGCGCCTTGCACCGGCACCGGCCCGGTCATCCGGCTCATATCGTTGAATGACACTTTGCGGCCGGCCGCGTTGTAGGCGCGCAAGGCCAGAAAGTTCATACCGTCAAGCTCGACCGTCTTGTCGACATGCGCCAGCAGCGCGATCAGGTTTTTGCCGCCGCCGAGATCAAGCAGAACGGCATCACCCATGGTGCGGGTGTGCCCACTGCGGCTGTAACCTCTGTCGGGTTGAACCGCCAGGATTCCGGAGGCCGATTTTACTCCCTCAGGTGTTTTTACCTCGACCGTTAGTCGGTATTTGTGACCGGGCCGGTTGATGCGAATCTGATCGGCGATCACCAGCACTGCCAATAGTGCGAGCGGCCCGAGCCATCTAAAGTTCATGCCATCCGCCCTCGCCCGCGATCCGATTCGCTCACGCTTTGCACAACGAACATGCCAGCGTCAAACCGGCGGGCTTCTCCGCTTGATCCCGGGCACGTTTTGGCGAAAGAGTGCTGTTGGAAAACCGCTGTGAGAAGGAATCAACGTGACAGTCCGGACTGGCGATCGTCTTGCGGCCCGCAACGACCTGGCATGGGCGATATCAGTCGGCGGCATCGGCATGGTCGCATTTGCAGCCCTGTTGCTGTTCACCTGGCATTTCGCCGCGACCCTGTTTCTGATCTTTGCCGGAATGTTGTTTGGCGTCGCGCTCAACGCCATGACCAATGGGCTCGGCCGCCTTGTCAGGTTGCCGCATTCGCTGCGGCTGACGATTGTCTGTCTGGCGCTCGCGGGCCTGCTGTCGGGCGTGATCTTCCTCGGCGGCGCCACGATCGTGCAGCAGGCCACCGCCCTGAGCAATACGATCAAATCGCAACTGGTAAACGTCAAAAGTTTCCTTGATCGAAACGGGATTGATACCAGCTATTTCGACCTCGGCAGTTCCGGCGCATCAGCGGATTCGTCGGCAACGCCCGGCGCGGCGCCGACGCACAATCTTCCCAGCGCCGGCGCGCTCGCCTCAAGCGGCGGCGCCATTGTCAGCCAGACCTTTAAATTGCTGTTGGGGACGGTGAGCGCCGTCGGAAACTTCTTCATCGTGCTGTTTCTCGGACTAGCCTTCGCGGCCCAGCCGAGCGTCTATCGAAAGGGACTGTTATTCATGGCTCCGGCGCGGCATCGCGCCCGCGCAACTGTGATCGTCGATCGGATCGGTGAAACGCTGGAGCGCTGGCTGATGGCGCAGATCATCACCATGTTCGCGGTCTTCCTCGTAACCTCGATCGGCCTCGCAATCATCGGCATCCCGAGTTCGTTCATCCTGGGCATCCAGGCCGGCCTGCTCGCCTTCATTCCAACGGTCGGTGCACTGCTCGGCGGGCTGATCGTGGTGCTTGCGAGCCTCGCGTCCGGTTGGGTCGCAGCCGCCAGCGCATTCGTGCTCTTCCTCGGCGTTCATGCGCTGGAAAGCTATATCCTCACGCCGATTATCCAGCGTCAGGCGCTCGATATTCCCCCCGCCACTCTATTTGCGTTCCAGATCCTGCTCGGCGTCGTGTTCGGCATCTGGGGGCTGGCGCTCGCCCTGCCGTTGATGGCGGTCGCAAAGGTTGTGATCGACTATTTCAAGGCTGACGACACCTCGCCCGAGGCGGTGGCGGCCTGAGGCCGCGCATCGCTGACGAGCGTTCAGCCGGAGGCAAATACCGTCTGGGTGTGTTCGACCTCGGGCGGCGACGCAAAATACTGCCCGACCAATCCGCGCCATGCCGTGAAGTCCTCAGAACCCCTGAAATCGACGGTGTGATTTTCCAGCGTTTCCCACTTTGCCAATAGCCTGTAGCGCGACGGCTTCTCGATTGACTTGTGCAGTTCAAAACCCTTGCCGCCCTTGGCGCGCAGGAACAGCGGACGCGCCTTGGCGACCGCGGCTTCAAAATCCTTCTCGGAGCCGGGCTTGACGTCAATTTGTGCGATTTCGGTGATCATCGGGGTGCGGCCTTTCTGTGACAACTCGTCTCTAGCCTAGCCGTTGCCAAAGAAAAAGGCGCCTTGCGGCGCCCCGGTATCCCCTACCGCATGGTAACTCAATTCAACAGCAGTACCGTGCCGGCGACCATCAGCGCACCGCCAACTAACATCACCGCTGGCCAGCGGCTTCGTCGCCGACCATAGCGCCCTTGGGCGCGCCGCTCCGCGATCAGCGCCGTCTCGTATTCGTCCGAGGTCGAGAACATGCAGGCAAATCCGCCGCGCGCCGATACTGCCTTGGTCTCCAGCGACATCAGGGCCGCGTGGGCATCTGAGCTACGGGTCGTTTCCATGACCAGGATGATATCGATCGAATGGTAAACGGCGGGTTACTGCCATCACCCGGCGGAAGCGCCCTGCGCTTGCTGGGCGACGCCAGGCTGCAGCTGCGGCCGCCGCGCGGTCGCCGCGGTCTTTCGCCGCCAGTTCTCCAGCGACAGCGGCAGCTCCTCGGCGGCCTCGACGCGATTGCGGCCACCGCGCTTGGCCTGATAGAGCGCGGCATCGGCGGCCGCGAGCAATACCTCGAGCTCGGTGCCCGCCGGCCCGCCGGCAACGCCGATAGACACGGTGGTATCGACCGGTCCGTCCTCCACCGCGATTCCCGAATTGGCAAATGCCTCGCGCACGCGCTCGGCTACAACCACCGCTTCGTCCAGTGAACAGGTCAGCAATGCCGCGAACTCCTCGCCGCCAATTCGCCCCGATAGGTCGGTGATCCGCAGCGAGTTGATCACGATGGCGGCGAATAGCTTGAGGATCTCGTCACCCGCCGGATGGCCAAAGCGGTCGTTGATCGATTTGAAATGGTCGATGTCGAAGATCAGCACCGTCACCGGGCGGCCGGCTGTCGCTTCCCGCTCGATCACCCGCGACGTTGCTTCCGCGAAGCCGCGGCGATTAAACATGCCGGTCAGCGGATCCATCGACGCCGCCGTCTTGTGCACGGTCACGGTGCGCTCCGACACCAGAATGAAGATGACGAACACCGTGCCGATTGCATACAGCATCAGCTCGACCGAGAATATCGTCACCCAGATGCTGCCGGAGAACATACCGCCATCCGGGTACAACAGATTGCCAAGCAAGATCGGCAGCATCAGCGCGAAACCGTGCGCTACAGGCACTGCGATCGCCGGCCAGCGCGCTTGCATTGTCCTGCGGCGCTCGGACCACAATTCGGCGGCCGTCAGCGCCGCATAAACCGCAACGATACCGGCGCCGATCGTCAGACGCATTGCGGCGGCCTCGGGCGCCAGCGTCATGGCCGCAGCTATCCAGGCGATCGCGCCCAGGAACAGTCCCGGCAGATTGGGCTTGCGGCCGTAGAACACGCGTGAGGCGTTCCAGACCATGCCGCAGGCCACGAAACCGAGGGCACTCAACGCCAGCGAAAACATCTCGCCAAACGCGTTACCGACGAAGGTCCAGAGTGCAATGGACGCGGCGCCGAGCAGATAGGCGGTTCCCCACCATTTCAACGCAGGGATATTCTCCTGCTTGCCGAAGAACAGCAGCATGGCTCCCAGCATTGCCGCAACCATTGTGGCAACGAGATAAAGCGTGACAGTATCGAGCGACATGGGCCACCGAAAGGTTGTGATGCAGCGTACCCCGCGTGGTCAGAAAAACGGAATACGCACCATTACCGCCCTGCACTCTACGACCCTCGGCTTGGCGATCCGTTTGCGCACATGCGCAAGTTTTCAGGAAAAAACTGCATCAACTCGTTGGCAAATCATCAACAAAAAGGGCGCCCGCAAGCGCCCTTTCCGAATTGTTAATGGTGCCGCATTCGCGGCAAGTTTTAGCGAAGCAATTAGCGCTTCGAGAACTGGAACGACTTGCGCGCCTTGGCGCGGCCGTACTTCTTGCGCTCGACCGCGCGCGAGTCACGGGTGAGAAAGCCGCCCTTTTTCAGGACGCCGCGCAAATCCGGCTCGAAATAGGTCAGCGCCTTGGAGATGCCATGACGGACGGCGCCCGCCTGGCCGGATAGACCGCCGCCGGCCACGGTGCAGATCACGTCGTATTGGCCGGCACGGGCTGCCGCCACCAGCGGCTGCTGGATCATCATCCGCAACACCGGACGAGCGAAATAGATTTCGACTTCGCGGGTGTTGACGGTGATTTTGCCGGCGCCGGGCTTGATCCAGACCCGGGCAACCGCGTCCTTGCGCTTGCCGGTGGCATAGGCGCGGCCCTCCTTGTCGACCTTCTTGACGTATTTCGGCGCTTCTGGAACTGCCGGCTTCAGCTGTGACAACTGGTCGAGAGACTGCATGGTGTCGGACATCTTATGCGGCCCTCATGTTCTTGCGATTCATCGAAGCGACGTCGATCGTCTCGGGTTGCTGGGCCTCGTGCGGATGCTCGGGCCCGGGGTAAACACGTAAATTGCCGAATTGCACGCGCCCCAAGGGCCCGCGCGGGATCATGCGCTCGACCGCCTTCTCCACCACGCGCTCGGGAAAACGGCCCTCGAGGATCGACTTTGCGGTGTGTTCCTTGATGCCGCCGATGAAGCCGGTGTGATTGTAATAGACCTTGTTGTCGCGCTTGCGCCCGGTAAGCACCACGTGAGCCGCGTTGATGATGATGACGTGGTCACCGCAATCGACGTGCGGTGTATAGGTCGGGAGGTGTTTGCCGCGAAGGCGCATCGCGACCAGGCTGGCGAGCCGGCCGACCACCAGACCTTTGGCGTCGATCAGCACCCATTTCTTCGTCACCTCGGCAGGCTTTGCCGAATACGTTTTCATGTGAGGAAATCCGTGAAAGGGACCGGGCGCGTCTGCGCCGAACTGCGGGGTTTCTAGTTAAGAGCAAGGCCCGCGTCAATGCCAAACAAGCATAATTATATCAGTGAAAACAAAAGGTTATAATTACGGTTCTATATTACCGTAGAAAACCCTAAGTATTTGGAATGGAATAGGTCGATATTGCATGGGCGATCGGGTCCGGCCAAGTTCCCGACAGCAAATTGACCTCGCCCACCGCAAGCCGCTTGCCCAGTTTCAAAAGCCTCGCTGCCGCAAGCACATCCTGCCCGGGCTGACCCTTGCGCAGAAAATTGATGCTGAGATTGGTCGTCACCGCGAGGCCGACCGGGCCGATCGCCGACAATAGCACCACATACATCGCGCAATCCGCCAGCCCCATCAGCGTCTGTCCCGATATGGTCCCGCCCGGACGCAGCATGCTCTCACGAAAGCGTTGCCTTATCTGACAGGTCTGACCATCGGCATACTCGATTGTGAGATCGTCATGATTAAACATTTGCGGAAGCTCGGTGCGCAGGAAAGCACCGAGTTCAGCCGAGGTCATTCGCGCTGCTGTCATTGCTGATCGTCGGACTGTCCATTGGAACACCGCCGGACCAGGTCCGGCAATCATGGCAGAACCAACCTGCCGTCAATTTCTCAGCGGCTCAAATCACTACTGTTCGAAAGACCAGCATGGCCAGACCGCTTACCGTATCTTCCCGAAATCGCCGTGCCGCCCGAGTCCATCGCTGAAGCGGCTTGCCCCCGCCACGCCGTCAGCGATCAAGGCCTCGCGGCCGTTGTACCATTCCTGAATCAGACCCTCGCGCACGCTAAGCCCATGGCTCTTGATGGCAGACCGGCGGTCGGCGCGAACGCAAACCTGCGGAAAGCGCGCGATCTCCCGAGCCACTGCCTCCGCCTTCGCGCGTGCTTCTCCCTTCGGGGTGAGGTATTCGCACAAGCCGATCGACACGCACTCCTCGGCAGGCACCTTGCGTCCGGTAAGGATAATTTCGAGCGCGCGGCCCTGCCCCACAATGCGAGGCAGTCGCACCGTACCTCCATCGATCAAGGGCACGCCCCAGCGACGGCAATAGACGCCGAAATAAGACCCCTCGGCCATCACCCGAAAATCGCACCACAATCCCAGTTCCATGCCGCCGGCAACCGCCGGGCCTTCAATCGCCGCGATGACCGGCTTGTCCAATTCCAGACGAGACGGCCCCAGCGGGCCACGTGGAATTTCGCCGCCGTTGCCGCCCGGCCGGGCTGTTGCAATATCAAGCTCGCCTAGCGGATAAGCGGCGTTGAGCGAGCTGACATATTTGAGATCCCAACCCGCACAGAATGCACCCCCTGCGCCATAGAACACTGCGACCGAGGCGTCCTTATCAGCATCGAACTCCAGAAAAGCGGTTGTCAGCGCGTCCGCGCTAGCAGGGTCCACGGCATTGCGGGCTTCGGGCCGGTCGTGAATAATGGTCCATACCGGTCCGGCCTTCTCAATTTTCACCGCCATTGCAGCCTCCTCGCATGGTGACCGTCAATTTATACATTGTTAAATAATCTAACGATGTTTAAATTATCGGTCAAGTGTGCTATTTGAGGAATCGAGATGGCGAAAGAGCGGAAAATCGGCCGGCAGAAGGCTGTAAGCGACCTCAAGCGCGAGTTGATTCTGGACGCGGCACGGAAGGTTTTCGAAGCTGACGGCTTGGACGGAGCGTCGCTGCGCGCGATCGCCGCCGCTGCGGGCTACACGCCCGCGGCGCTCTATTTTCATTTCGAATCCAAGGAAGCGATCTACGCGGAGGTTCTGCGATGTTCACTGACAAATCTTCGGCAGGCAATAAGCCGCGCGGTCTCGCGCGCTAAGACCGCGACCGATCGGCTGCGGGCTGCGGCGACGGCTTTCTTTCGCTATTATGCCGACAATCCGAGAGACCTCGATCTTGGCTTCTACCTGTTTCGCGGCGGCATGAAGCCACAAGGCCTCGGCAAGGAGCGCGATGACATGCTCAACGCAGCGCTGGAATCGGCCATGCAACCGATCGGCGACGCCGCACAAGCGCTCGGCGCCCGGCGCGAGGAAGCCAGATCGATGATGGCGGATATTTTCGCTCATGCGGCAGGGCTTCTGCTATTGGCCCACACCGGCCGTATCCGCATGTTTGGGGCATCGGCGCCGCACCTCATGGAGCGCTTCATCGAGGCCAAGGTCATGGCGCTCACCGAAAAGCAGCAGAAGTGAAGCCTTGAATCCCAATCCGCGAGGGCCCACTCTCCCGGCTGAACCGCTCACCCTTGGCTGATCATGCGCTAACATGGCAGCCTGCCAGGGAATGGATTGCCCGATGACCGCGAGGCCCGCACGCGTCGCCACACAAGAACCGCCAATTCTCCTGCGCGAGACGCTGGGCAGCATCGGCGTGCTCACGCTAAATCGGCCCGAAGCCCGCAACAGCCTCTCGGAAGGCCTGATTGCCGAACTGCACGCGGCGCTCAGGGAAATTCACGACGATGCAAGCGTGCGCACGCTGGTGATCGCGGCCAACGGCCCGGCCTTCTCCTCTGGCCACGACATGAAGGAACTCACAGCCCGCCGCACCGATGCCGATCGCGGGCGCGCCTACTTCGCCGAGATCATGAATGCCTGCAGCGCGATGATGCAGGCGATCGTGCATCTGCCCAAGCCGGTGGTGGCGGCGGTCCAGGGCGTCGCCACCGCGGCGGGGTGCCAGCTGGTGGCAAGCTGCGATCTCGCTGTCGCTTCGGAGGCTGCGACGTTTGCCACGCCTGGCGTCGATATCGGACTGTTTTGTTCGACACCGATGGTGGCGCTGTCGCGCAATGTTCCGCGTAAACAGGCGATGGAAATGCTGCTCACGGGCGAGCCGATTTCAGCCACAGCCGCGCGGGAGATCGGCCTCGTCAACCGCGTCGTTGCCACCGGCACCGAACGGGAGGCCGCGATTGCGCTCGCCGAGAAAGTCGCGCTCAAATCCGCCTACACCGTCAAGCTCGGCAAGGCAGCGTTCTACCGTCAGGCCGAAATGAGCCTTGCCGACGCCTATCGTTATGCCGCCGAGGTGATGACCGAGAACATGATGGCACGCGATGCCGAGGAAGGCATCGGCGCCTTCATCGAGAAGCGCGACCCGAAGTGGCACGACAAGTGACCCTTATCCCCGGATGAGCGCATTTGCGCTCACTCGGGAGGGGCGGCGTCTTCGCCGCATCTCGAAGGATGAAGCCCCGCGTGGTGACCTCATGGTTCGAGACACGCGAAGACGCGCTCCTCACCATGAGGAACTGGGAATTTCGAGATGAACCATGACAGCTACTCCGACGATTACATCCGGGAGATCCTCAGCGGCGTGAAATCGATCGCGATGGTGGGGGCGTCGCCGGTCAATGTGCGGCCGAGTTATTTCGCCTTCAAATATCTGGCGCAGCGCGGCTACGACATGATCCCGGTCAACCCCGGTCAAGTCGGCAAGAGCCTGCTCGGAAAACCCTTCGTCGCCTCGCTGTTGGATATCGGCCGCCCGGTCGACATGGTCGAGATCTTCAGGAATTCGAGCCACATCATGCCGGTGGTCGATGAAGCCTTGAGAATGACGCCGCTGTCCAAGGTGATCTGGATGCAGCTCGGCGCGCGCGACGATTTGGCCGCCGCAAGGGCGGAAGCCGCCGGCCTCAAGGTCGTCATGAACCGTTGCCCCAAGATCGAATATGGACGGCTGTCCTCGGAAATTTCGTGGATGGGGGTCAATTCGCGAACGCTCAGTTCGAAGCGCGCGCCGATGCCGGCCCAGGGCATGCGGCTTTCATTGAACCGGATGAGCGTCAGTGGCGGCGAGACCACCGCCTCCGACCGCGCCGCGAAAAACAAGAACGGCCTCGTGTGACGAGTATGCGGAACGGTTCTTTCGATAACGCTGCAAAGCGAAGCGGAAGCGTTCCGAACTCCAGGTGAATTCTCACACCGCCTTGACGCCGGCCACCCCGGCCATCAGCATGAGCCGCGCGATTTCAGATAAGCAGAACAGGACGCAAGAATGACCGATCGTCTTCCGGGATTTTCGACCCTCGCCGTGCACGCCGGCGCACAGCCCGATCCGACCACGGGCGCGCGGGTGACACCGATCTACCAGACCACCTCATTCGTGTTCAACGACGCCGACCATGCCGCGTCGCTATTCGGGCTGCAGGCATTCGGAAACATCTATACCCGCATTGGAAATCCGACGAACGCCGTCCTGGAGGAACGCGTTGCAGCGCTCGAAGGCGGCACCGCTGGGCTGGCGGTCGCGTCAGGACACGCCGCGCAAGTCGTTGTGCTTCAGCAGTTGTTGATGCCCGGCGACGAACTCATCGCGGCGCGTAAACTCTACGGTGGCTCGATCAACCAGTTCACCCACGCCTTCAAGAGCTTCGGCTGGAACGTCGCATGGGCCGACCCCGACGATATCGGGAGCTTCGAGCGCGCGGTCACGCCGCGCACCAAGGCGATCTTCATCGAGTCGATTGCGAACCCCAGCGGCAGCATCACCGATATCGAGGCGATCTCGGCCGTGGCCCGCAATGCCGGGGTACCGCTGATTGTCGACAACACGCTGGCGACACCCTATCTGATCCGTCCGATCGACCACGGCGCCGATATTGTCGTGCACTCGCTGACGAAATTTTTGGGCGGCCACGGCAACTCGATCGGCGGCATCATTGTCGATGCCGGCACCTTCGACTGGTCGAAGGACAACAAATATCCGATGCTGAGCGAGCCGCGTCCCGAGTATCACGGCATCAAGATTCAGGAAACCTTCGGCAATTTCGCCTTTGCGATCGCCTGCCGCGTGCTGGGCTTGCGCGATCTCGGTCCCGCGCTCTCGCCGTTCAACGCGTTCCTGATTCTCACCGGCATCGAGACGCTGCCGCTGCGCATGCAAAAGCATTGCGACAATGCGAAAGCGGTCGCGGAATGGCTGACGGCGCATCCGACGGTCGCCTCGGTCAACTATGCCGGCCTGGCCGGCGACAAATACAACAATCTCGCGCGCAAATACGCCCCGAAGGGCGCCGGCGCGGTGTTCACCTTCAGCCTCAAGGGCGGCTACGAGGCCGGGGTCAAGCTGGTCTCGAACCTCAAACTGTTCTCGCATCTCGCCAATGTCGGCGATACCCGCTCGCTGGTGATTCACCCGGCGTCGACCACGCACAGCCAGCTCGACGATGCCGCCAAGATCAGGTCGGGCGCCGCGCCCGACGTGGTGCGGCTCTCGATCGGCATCGAGGACAAGGAAGATCTGATCGCGGACCTGGATCAGGCGCTGAACGCGTGAGCCGCCGTCATTGGCCGTCCTTAGCCATATTTTCAAATGGCGGCCACCGGACCATGCCGCGCCCGACGGGCTGCGCTATATTGGGCTAAGGCCGAAACCATTATTCGGAGCCGCCAATGTTGCGCTTCACGATTGCAATCCCGCTGGCGATGCTGGCCAGCGGCACAGCTATGGGCACTGAGCGAAGCGTCGCCCGCCAGGATTTGCATCATCGCGTGCATCGCACGGCCGTCATTCTGCCCGCCGGACTGCCGCGGCCGCACTACAAATTCCGAACCACCATTTCGTATGGCCCGCGATACTCCTATCAAAGGGCTTACGTTCGTCCTTTCTACGGCTATGAATCCGACGTCCTGTTCACGCCTGTATACGCCGACGTCCCCTACATCCCGCCTTTGATAGGCACGCCGTTTCTCCCGGGATCTTGGACGCTGCCGGGCTATTATGGGTGGCCTTATTCCTACGATTACCGGGGCCCCTACTACGGCGGTCCTTATGTCACCTATTGGGACCGCCTGCCCTACGCCTGCGGCGTTTACGGTTATTGCTAGGGATTTTGCGGCTTCACCGTGCGCATCGCCGCCTTGCCTTCGCGGGCGAGCCGGCTGTTGCGCTGAAGCACTGAATAGGTCGCGAGCGCAAACACGATCACCAGTAGCTGTACCGACAGCGCTTCTACGCTCGGATTCAATCCGATGGCACGGAGCCATGCCGCGCTCTTTAGTTCGGTGAACGGCAGCATCGACTGCTCCTGGAACTCCTGCACGGCTTCGCCGATAAATTTGAGCGCCATCGCAAACAGAAACGCCGATGTGATGATGAACAGCGGCCGCAGTGGAAGCTTTTGCGCGATCAGATTGATGAAATAGAACAGCACCACGAGCCCGGCTGTCGCGGCGGCAAGCCCCGCGAACAAGCCGACGCTCCAGCCGCCCTCGGCTGACGCCAGCGCATTGATGAACAGCACGGTTTCAGCGCCTTCGCGAAATACCGCCAGGAAGGCGAGCGCGGCGACCGCCCAGACGGTGTCCTGCGCCAGCGCGTTGTCGGCCTTGTGCGCGAGATAATCCTGCCAGCCGCGCGGATCCTGCTTCACCATCAGCCAGCCGCTGACATAGAGCATCAGGCTCGCGGCAACAAGAATGATGATGCCTTCGAGCACATCGCTATGCTGGCCTGAATTCAACACCGCAAACAGCCACGCCGCGATGATGCTTGCGCCCACGGCGGCCAGCGATCCGCCGTAAAGCGCCTGGATGCGATGAGCGGCGCCGGCCTTGGTGAGATAGCCGGCGAGCGCGGCAATCACCAGCATGGCCTCCAGTCCCTCGCGGAGCAGGATGACAGCGGCTTGAATGAATGCAGACGGCATGAGCAAACCCGGTGTTTGACTCGTTTTATCGTCCAAGCGCCCTAAGTAAAGCGGTGCCGTTCCACACAACTTCGTTAGCAAGCGCGCAGATGCGCGAACGCCCTGCAAACAAGGCGTTTCCACGCAGGCGAAGAAAATTAGAATCGTTCAATTCAGCTGATTTGCGCGGCTGGTAACACCAGCTTTTGCTGCGGCTGTTCCGATCGCCGCGGGGCCAATCGGTCGACCTGAAAAATCGCAAGCGTCAAAACCGCAATTGCAACGGCCTGGTGAGCCAATGCAAGGAACGTCGGAACCTGATTCAACAAGGTGAGAATACCGAGGCTCGCCTGCAAGGCGATGACAGCGGCCAGCCATAACGCGCCGTTGACAGCGGCTGCGCCGGCGCGCGACCGAACCGCGTCGAGCGCGTGCAGGAGGGCAATCGTAAACAGCAGGTAGGCCGTCATGCGATGCTCGAACTGCACCGTGAGCGCGTTATCGAACAGATTGCGCCACCACGGCGCTTCGAAGAACAACCGCGCCGCGGACGGAATCAGCGCACCGTCAATGTCCGGCCAGGTGTTGTAGACACGCCCCGCACGCAGGCCCGCGACCAGTGCGCCCAGATAAAGCTGCACGAAGGTCACCACCACCAGAACCACACTGGTGATCTTCAGCCGCGAGGATGCCGCCAATCGCGGCCGATCCGCCAGCCGGCGCAGCGTCCAGACCACGGCCGCGAAAATGAGAAGCGCCAGCACTAGATGAGTGGCCAGACGGTATTGCGAGACTTCCACCCGCTGCGAAAGTCCGGACGCCACCATCCACCAGCCGACCCCGCCCTGCAGCGCGCCGAGACCGAAGATCAGCCACAGCCGTCGCCTCAGCTCCGCGCTCAAAGCGCCGCGCCACAGGAACCAGAGAAACGGCAACAGATAGGCAACCCCGATCGCGCGCCCCAGCAGCCGGTGGCTCCACTCCCACCAGAAAATGGTCTTGAACTCGGCAAGACTCATGCCGGCGTTGAGTTCGCGATATTGCGGGATGGTCTTGTAGGCTTCGAATGCCTCCCTCCATTGCTCCTGACTGAGCGGCGGCAGCGTGCCGGTGACCGGCTTCCACTCGACAATCGAAAGCCCGGATTCGGTCAGTCGCGTGGCGCCGCCGACCAGCACCATGATCGCGATCAGGGCGGCGATCGAGACGAGCCACCAACGGACGGCGCGGTGATGCGAGGTCTGGGACGCGGAAATATCGGTCATCGAAGCTGCGCTTGAATGAATTTGCGCGCACCTTATAGTCCGCCCCTTCCCGCGCGCAAGGCGGGTCACTGAAACGAGCTGCACATTTTCCGCCATGACGATACGCACCCGCAAATTCTTTGGAACCATCGCCTTGCTCGTGCTGGTGGTGGTGTGGTCGCTGATGGGAATGACGGTGGCGCAGACGCCTTGGCTTGCGAATTCCGGGCTTTTGCAGGCAATCTTCTACGTCGTGGCCGGCATTGGATGGGTGCTGCCGGCGATGCCGATCATCAGCTGGATGGCGCGGCCGGATGGATAAGTGACGCGCCGCGAGTACTCTGCACCGGAGGGAACGTGACGCCCGAGAGAATCACGCGCATGGCGCGCAGCGAACGCTGCCGCCCGTCCCAGGCGATACGGGGAAGCACGTGCAGGTTGGTTCGGCCTTCCGCTTCCACGATGCCAGATATCGCCGACGCCGCGCTGACGAAGCCGGCCTCCGCGGCCATCACGACATGTTGCCGGCGAAAGGCGGCGCGATCGCCGAACGGATAAGCGAAATGCCTGACGTCGCGCTGGAACGCGGCTTGCGCGACAGCCCTCCCCATGGTCATCTCGCACAGCGCAGCCGCGTCCTTCAGGTTCGACAGAACAGGATAGTTCACCGTCGCGCTTCCAATCGTGACAAGCGGATCGGCCGCGAGCTTCGCCAGGTCGTCCCAGTCCATCGATGCCTCGCGCGACAGCGCCGCGAGGTCGACCGCGTATCGCCTGCAGAGATCGTTGATCGCGGACGAAACCTCAGGAGGCGCGAGCGAGCGCATCCAGTTCTCGAGAAATTCGTAGAGCTGATATTTTTCGGAGGTGTTCCCGATGCTGAAATGCCGCTCGGTGCGATCCATCACGAGGCTCAGGCGATTCTCGCGCGCGATCACCGCTTCAAGTGCGAGCCACCATGCCTCGCCAACGCCGTCCGGGAACGCGGACGGCACATAAACGGTGAAGGGCACACCATGTCGCGACAGCACCGGATAGGCCGCCGTCACCAAATCCTTGTAGCCACCGTCGAATGTCAGGCACACAAACCGTCGTGGCGAAGTCAACGTGACCGCGCGCCGGCAAACCTCGTCCATTGAGACGATATCGAATTTCCAGCGCTTCAACGCCCGGATCGTTCGATCGAGAAATTTGGGCGTGATTTCCCGCGATTTGAACGGCTGAAACCGCGTCGCACGTCGCGGGCGCACACGTTCAAACCGCAAAACCACGCCGGCGCCGCCGGCCCGGCGTCCCCGCAACCACGGCACGCCGCTGAGATAGGCGAGTTCCAGTCTCAGGCTCGCCAAAAAACTGACATCGGATGGCAACGTCTCGCCCCTGGATGCGGCTGGCTCCGCCCCACCGCGGCCGCGTTGTTATTACTGTAGACAGGTTTTGCAAAAAACCGAAGCGAACGCCGGCCTCAGGCAGCCGCCAGCCCCGCGGGCCGGGCTCAAGGGCATCAAGGGCTCAGACGCTTTGCTCAGCATCGTCACCTTGATGAAACCTCGCTGTTTTGAGCTGTTCGCACATCAGGAAGCGGGCGTCATCACCCATCGAGGGCATCCGGCACCATCACGGCGCGCGCTTGTGCCGTCAGCAGCTCCGCAGACAGATTGGAGGCGGTACCGGCGTCCAGCAACACATGATCATAGACCCGCAGCAATGCATCGACCGCGAGCGGGAGTCGCGCCGCTGCGTTAACGCAGCCGATTCCGCGTCTATTGATGTCGAGTCCGGGCGTTGCGATCATGCTTTGTTAACCATGGAAGTCCTTAATCGGAATTGATATTCCTGTGGATTGCAGCCCCGACGGCACCGCGCTCGTGGGCGAATGTTGGTTCTGATCATGCCCGCGACTACGGATCAGCCGCTTCGTATCCTGCACGCGGTGCGCGCACCGGTCGGGGGAATCTTCCGTCACGTCCTGGACCTCGCCAACGGCCAGGCCGATCGTGGCCACCACGTCGGCATCGTCGCCGACAGCCTGACCGGCGGCGAACGCGCCGAGGCGGCGCTCAAGGAGATCGCGCCACGCCTCAAGCTTGGCGTCCATCGCCTCCCCATCCGTCGCGGACCATCTCCCGCGGACATTCTGGCATGGCTGCGCTTCATGCGCCTGACCCGGCGGCTGCAGCCGCACGTGCTGCATGGACACGGCGCCAAAGCCACCGCCTTCGTTCGCCTGAAGCGACGCGCGAAAGGCGCGATTTGCGTCTATACGCCGCATGGCGGCTCGCTGCATTATCGGCCGAACACACTGAAGGGCGCGATCCATCGCCGCCTCGAACGCGCGCTGATGAACTCTACCGATTTGTTCCTGTTCGAAAGCGTATTCGAGCGCGACACCTATCAGCGCACGATCGGCACGCCGAGCGGGCTGGTACGTTGCGTGTTCAATGGCGTAACCGCCGACGAGTTCGATCCCGTGGTCAGGACGGCTGATGCCACCGATATCGTCTTTGTCGGTGAGTTCAGGCATATCAAGGGCGCCGATCTCCTGATCGATGCGGTGGCGCGGCTCCACTCCGATGGCAAACCTTTCACGCTGACGCTCGCCGGTGACGGTGAGGAACTCGAGGCTCTCAAGGCTCAAGTCCGAAAGCTCGGTCTTGCCGAGGCGGTGCGCTTCATTGGCCACGTCAAGGCGCGGTACGGCTTCTCCAAGGGCAGGCTGCTGGTCGTTCCGTCTCGCGGGGATTCGATGCCCTATGTTGTGATCGAGGCGGCCGCGGCGGGAATTCCGATGGTCGCCGCGAATGTCGGCGGCATTCCGGAGATTTTCGTTTCCCATACCGAGGCGCTGTTCGCGCCCAATATCGTGGGTGCGATTGCAGACGCAATCGAGACCGCGCTCGAGGATCCCGTCGCCGCGCAGGCGCGGGCCAAGTCGCTGCGAGAAAGAATCTTTCTGCATTTTTCCCGGAAGGCGATGGTCGAAGGGGTGTTGACGGGTTACCGATTCAACTTCGGAGATACCGAGTGCGCCAGCGGTCGCATTATTCGACGCGCCCAATGCGATCATCGCCCGCACAAAGCGCCGCTCGGCCTCGCAGAAATTCGAGGCATCGCTACTCAGCGCCGCCAGCGCGTTCTTGAGCGCCTCCACACGCGGTGTGATCACTTTCCGCTTTCGACCCGATCCAGGCCTCGCTCCGCCTCGACCGATTCCTCTGGATTTCACCATTTAAAAACCTCTTCGATCGGTTAGGCCTAATGGTCGGCGCTCATTCGTAGCTCGCGGCTAACAGAAGAACGCCACGGTGATCGATGGCAAACACGGGCGTAAGGTCCGGGACGCGAGAATCTTCGATCAGCTCGGAACGCTGGCTGTCGAGAACCAGCCAGCGGCCGTCGAGGCGCGCGGCGAGTATGGCATGGTCCTGCCGCATGGTGCGGTCGCGACCCATTACCACCCGCAGATCATCACTCGGAAATCCGGCAGCCCGCAACGCGACGTATTTGGCAAACGCGTAGTCCTCGCAATCGCCCTTTGCAGTCGCAAAGGTGGCAAGCGGCGCGCTCCAGCGATCGGCCTCGCCGTATTGCGCATAATCGCTAACAAAGCGGATAGCCGCGTTGACGCCTCGGTTGGCTTCCTCGAGCTGAGCGCGGCCGGATTTTGACTTGACTGCGTTGATCAGCCGCAAAAATTGAGCGGCATATGAGGGGCAATCGCTAGCGTCGTCCCGGCATCGCTCCAGAACCTTCTCTTCCTTGATTAAATCTGATTGTAGGCCCCGCCATTTGCGCGAGAGCAAACCTTCGGGAGCGCGGAACGTAAACAGTCCAAACGGCTCTGCGCCGCGAGCCGAAACCTCCGCGAGCGGAGGTCGTGCATCTGTCACAGTGTTCGAGGACTTTAGCGAGACGAGACGAATTGCATCTTTGCCTCGCCCCTGTGCGCGATCCGACTTTGCGAGAACGCTATTGATCGTGAAGAACTTGGCAGGGGGCTGTGCCGACGTCCGGATCGGCGGTGAATCCCTAAGCGCTTCGGCGGCGGCTTTCGGATCGTCTGCGTAGGCAGCAGCAGATAACGCACAGATGCAGATCGAGACCGCAAAAACTGCAACGCGCGCAGGCCAGCCAAGCTTCAGGAATTTTCGGCGCAGTGTCATCCATCTTATGTGTGGAAAATTATCCGCCGCAACCATTCAGCTTGATGACCTAGGACGTGTGATCCGAATGACCTAGGACTCCGACCCGGTCCCGGATTAGGCCAAATGCCTTGCAACCGTTGATTGAACTTGCCTTGGGATCGCTTGCGCCGCGCCGAAATCGGCATCCACCGCCATATTGTGGTGCGCATCCGTTCCGCTATGCGCAGGAGTCGTCAGGGCGGCAGGATAATTGCCACGTCTCGAATGGCGATCAAGTGCGCCGCGTAGCGGCGCTGGCGGCGAGAGCCTCGATTTTAGCGGTTATTGGCACCGACATTTCGTCGATTGGAGACAGCGCGGGATCGCGCCAAGGTCCAAGTGGAGGGTGGTCAATTTTGCTCAGCTCGGCAAAGGCCGTCGCTAGGCGTAGCTCAGCGGCAAGCTCAAGGCATACGGGATCACAAGGCCGATCAGGACAATGGTGATCTTGAACGAGGGATCCTCTTTCTCAACAAGCGATTCCGTTGCCGCTTTCATGCAGTCTCCATCGTCCATAATCTGAACTCGGCGTCTAACGGGCATGTATTCTAGAACGGTCATTATTTGTCCTTCACGTGGGGAACCTTCCGCCGAATGGAGCTGCGGCCCCTCACAACTTACGCAAACGTGCAGCCTGCTGTGAAAAATGCAGGTGACCTAATCCGTCTAGTCTATGCCAAGCGGCCGATGAGCAAGGTTTTTGGTGGGAACTATGTCGGAACACCAACGTTAACTTGCGTTAACCCAAAGTGATCGGGCTATTCCGATCTTGGTGTTTGGACCCTGAGGCAAAGTAGTACTGGAGTTTTGCTATGGGACGCTCCACCAAAACCGCGCTCATCGCGGACGATGACGAGTTCTTCAGAATGGCCCTACGGACCATTCTCACGAATACGCTGGGATTTTCGGAGGTGCTAGAGGCGGAAACTTTTGACCAGGCTACCGCTCTGTTATCTGAGAAACGCATCGATCTTGCCGTGTTTGATTTGATCATGCCGGGCATGGCTGGCCCTGGCAGCCTGAAAAAGTGCGCGACCGCTATCCCCATTTGTGCCTGGTCATGGCCTCCATCTCAACTCGGCGGGAGGATATCCTGCTGGCGCTTCAGGCCGGGGTAAACGGGTATGTTCCGAAGAACATCGGGCTAAAGGAATTTTCGTCTGCGCTAGCTCAAATCCTCGGAGGTATGGTTTACGTCCCGCCTTCGATTGCGAGTCCCAGCATCGCTGATTCGGCCGACGAAATCGCCATCGCGGAATCATCAGAGGTGGCCGCGACTCTTACGCCTCGGCAAAAAGACGTTCTCACGCTCGTCGTGAAAGGCAACTCGAACAAGGAAATAGCGAAAGAACTAGGGCTCGGCGAGGGAACCGTCAAAGTCCATCTGTCGTCGTTGTTCCGAACGCTTGGCGTCCACAGCCGCTCCGCGGCCGCCGCCAAAGGCGCCGTTATTGTCTGGGAGAATGCCCGAAGCTTACATTGAGGCGCCTCACAATTTGGCAGCGCGTGCGCGAAAAGGAATCTGCCAACGTGACATTTTGAATGTGGCCTGAGGCGGCCCTGGTATCTGTCACTCTCATTATGCGATTTCGCCACGACTTGATGCGGTTGCCCTGGCAACGCGCCCAAGAAAGAATCGCGGGATTTATGCCTCGACCTCGAACGTCAGGCCGGCGTGATCGACGAGCCGCTTGATCAGACGGTTGCCCATGGCCGCGCCGGGAGTCCAAATACCGCCCAAAACTTCCGGCGTGTCGCGCAACAGGCAGATCGCGCATTCCGCCATCATCTTCGAGGTCGATCCATAACCGGGATCACGATCGCCCTTCACCGACGCCCGGACATGGCGGCCATCGGGCGCGATCGCGATGTACAAGAGATCGTAGCGGCCGTTCTCGCGTTCCTCCTTCGAGGGGCCCTCGCCCGGCCTGGGGGAGTTGGGACCGGCCTTTTCCGTATTCGCGGCCATCACGCGCTTGGCGTTGGCCTCGCCCTTCTCGCCGGGACCTGTCAGCACCATTTCGTCGTAGATGAATTCTTTCCCGTAGGGAAAGCCCATCAGCATGTTGGAGCGATGGATGTTGCGGGTGTTGATGGTCGCCATCACAAATGGCGCGGTCCAGGATTGCAGATCTGCCTCGAACACTGGCCTGTTGCCGGGCGGCTGTTTCGGACCCTCAAATCCCGGAGTCAGGACGAACGGATCCTTCAGGAGCGCAACCAGACTGAGATCTTTTGCCACTGCTTCGAATGTTGCTCGCGCGCTCGCCGCGGTGCCGCCGGAGAAGGTGCCGCGCATGTCGCGCACACGGCCCTTTACTCGCGCGGCCGGGGCGCCAAAGGCGCGCTTTGCGACGTCCTGCACAAAGTACGCGCCCAGCTCGAACGGGAGCGAATCGAAGCCGCAGGAGAACACGATGCGCGCACCGTTCGCTTTGGCCGCGGTTTCATGCTTGTCGATCATCTGCCGCATCCACAGTGGCTCGCCGCAGAGATCGAGATAATCGGTCCCCGTGGCGGCGCAGGCCGCGACCAGTTCGGTGCCATAGAGCTGATACGGGCCGACGGTGGTCAGTACCGATCGGGTCTGATCGACCATCGATTTCAGCGATACCGGGTCGCTGGCATCGGCCTGGATCAATGCCGTGTCGGCGGGCGCGCCGATCGCATGGCGCACGGATGCGAGCTTCTCCAGGTTGCGCCCGGCCATCGCCCATTTCGGGTCGCCCTTTCCGCTGTAATGCTGCGCGAGATATTCAGCGACGAGCTGGCCGGTGAAGCCGGTGGCGCCATAAACAATGATGTCGAATTTCGACGAAGGCTTCATATGCGATTCCCCTGAGGTGACTTTTAGTTTTCGTCATTGCGAGGAGCAAAGCGACGAAGCATCCAGTCATTGGTTTCCGGGCTTTGGATTGCTTCGCTTCGCTCGCAATCACGGTCCATTTGAAATGACGATCTATTAGAACTGACGATTACTTCCTGGCATAGGAAGCGCCCATGCCGGCGCGCACGTCGCTTTGGATCCCGTAGGGCGGGATCGGGTAGCGCAAGCCGTTCTTCGCAAGCGCCTTCATGCCGGTGATCGCCTTGGCGAGATGCGCAGGCGACAGCGCCATCAGCATCTCTTCATCCGGCACGCCGCCATAGCGGCGTTCGGCGTAGCACGGCAGCGACAGGCTGGGCTCGGCGGTCTTGAGCGCCCGTCCCCATGAATCGGCGCATGCAGTCTCGCCGACAACACCCCATTCGAATTTCTTGTATCCTGTCCATTGCAGGCCGTTGATCAGAATGATCATCTGACCCGGCGTCGCATAGACCAGGCAGATATCGGGCGGGTCGAGCCGGCCGCTGGCGAGCGGGCTCACCACCAGCGCCTGGTATTTGCCGAAGGCGACGACATCCAGCGCCTCCTGGCGCTTGCGCGCATCCTCGGCATTCTCGTGCCACACGCCGACGTAAGCCTGACCGGCGAGCCACTTCTCATCCTGCGGGGCGAGCCCGATCACCGCGCGGCATTGCGCGCCGACGAGGTCGTCCGCGGTGATGCCGACGGTCCAGCCTAGCCGCGAGGCCATGCTGACGATCTGGTCGGTGGTGTGGACAGCGCTCGGCCGCCTGATTTTCGGTATTGCCGCCATCTCATCCGCGCGCGCGAACATTTTCATGCCGATCACGGTGGTCTTGAGGCGAAGCAGGCTGTTCAGATCGGCAACCATGCCGGCCAAATCGAACTTTTCCCCCTGGATTGCTGCTTGCTGCATGAACTGAGACTCCTGAAGGGCGATTGACTGTAGTTAACCTTAGCCGGATTGTTCGTTCGTTGCGACAGGCGCTTCTACCCGCTGGTGGGCCCCGGCAGCAACCGATCGATCTTGCCGGTGGCCCAGTAGGCAACGAGGCCCATCCATTCGCGGATGGCAACGTCCGTGCGTCCCAGCCCGTCAAGCGCAATGGTCGAAAACATCAGAAGGTCCGAGCGCTCACCCACCCGCCAGTCTACAGGATAAGCCTCGACATCAAATCCAGCCTTTCGGAACAGGCCGACCGCGCGCGGCATGTGGTAGGCCGACGTGACCAGCAGCCATCGCTCGCCGCTTTTCGGGGCCACAAGCGCTTTGGAGAATTCGGCGTTCTCCTGGGTGTTTCGCGAACGCCGCTCCATTATCAGACGCGCCTTGGAAGTGCCGAGGCTTTCGAATATCGCGGCGGCGAAATCGGCCTCCCTGGCGTCGTTCGATATGAGATTCGAGTTTCCTCCGGCAAAAATAACGCGGGCATTCGGGTATTGATGGGCAAGTGCTGCTGCCGCGATGATGCGGTCAGCCGCGCTCCTGACGATCGCAGTGCCATGGGCTGCCGAAAGATCGGCATCGATCGAGCCACCGAGGATGACAATGCCGTCCGGTGCACCCCGCGCGGCATCCCACGGGGGAAATCGGGACTCCAGCGGATAGAGCAACAGCTTTCCCAGCGGCGAAAATCCGCATATTGCAAGCAATACGACGGCAGCCACCATGAGCTTGCGGCCAAGGGAAGCCCATCGCGTGGCCAACAGAATCGCGCCGAAGAGACCCACGCCGATCAGGAGATTGGCCGGCAACAGCATCTGCCCGAGGGTTTTGGAGAGCACGAAAAAAGAGAAGATCTCTTTCGGATGCGAAGGCTGCGACGAAGGCTTAGAGCGTCATACGCGGGCTTGACCCGCGTATCCATCTATCTTCACAAGATGCACTCCAAAATGATGGAATGCCGGGTCAAGCCCGGTAACTGCACATTCGCCAGAACGCCTCAACGAGGGCATATCGCCCTGCCCCAGCCAGAAGCTTCCCTCATGACGCATCATCATCTGCATTCCAGCCCCGAGACCTGCCATTGGGGCTTCTTCGAAGCCAGGCTGAAACCCGTCCTCACCATCGCCAGCGGCGACGAAGTGACCATCGACACCGTCAGCGGCGGCCCGGACGTGGTGCCGGACCGGAACAGGTTTCACGTCCCGCCCGAACTCGACCAGGTTCACGCGAAGAACGAACGGATGGTGCCCGGCCACATCCTGACCGGTCCGATTGCCGTTAAGGGCGCCGAGCCGGGCGACGTGCTGGAAGTCGAAATTCTCGATGTCCGGCTGAGGCAGGATTGGGGCTATAACCTGATCCGTCCGCTGGCCGGCACCCTGCCCGACGATTTTCACGAGACGCGGCTGATCAATATTCCGCTCGACCAGAAGCGGATGGTGGGCCGGCTGCCATGGGGGCTCGACCTGCCGCTGAAACCGTTCTTCGGCGTCATGGGCGTAGCGCCGCCCCCGGCGTGGGGCCGCATCACCTCGCTGATCCCGCGCGCGATGGGCGGCAACCTCGACAACAAGGAGCTGATCCCGGGCGCCAAACTCTATTTGCCGGTATTCGTGCCGGGCGCGCTGTTTTCCTGCGGCGACGGCCATGGCGTGCAGGGCGACGGCGAGGTCTGCGTCACCGCAATCGAGACCGCGCTGCAGGGACGTTTCCGGCTGACGCTGCGCAAGGATTTGCGGCTCGACTATCCCCGCGCCGAAACGCCGACACATTACATGACGATGGCGATGGATCCCGATCTCGATCAGTGCGTGGTACGGGCGCTCCGCGACATGATCGTGTTGCTTGGCGAGAAGCGAAACCTGTCGCGCGAGGACGCCTACACGCTTTGCAGCCTGGCCGCGGATCTGCGCGTGACCCAGACCGTCAACGGCTCCAAGGGTATCCATTGCATGATCGCGAAGTCCGTCGTGCATGGGTGAAAGTTGCATCGAGTGCCAAGCGGCGATTGAATTTTCAAACGGCCGACGGATCGGCGCGAATGAGCAAGTCTCTCTCTGTGTCGTCCCCGCGTAAGCGGGGACCCATAACCACCAAAGCCTGTTGTAGACAGCGCCGAGGCCACAGCTTCACGCAACATGGACATTGGTGGTTATGGGTCCCGGATCGCGCTCGCTGCGCTCGCTTGTCCGGGACGACAAAAATTATTCTCGCGGCGCGATGCGTCCGAGTTTTACAAAACTATCCG
>Ga0307312_10000119_pt1 | contig 30317 bp, 36 predicted proteins | sample ER_DNA_202_FD_194489 | JGI IMG/M metagenome (GOLD analysis project Ga0307312, IMG submission 194489) | Bulk soil microbial communities from the East River watershed near Crested Butte, Colorado, United States - ER_DNA_202 | ecosystem: Environmental > Terrestrial > Soil > Floodplain | place... | reverse complement strand
GCAAGCTCGCGGGAGTGCGTCATCGACAGGTCGATCGCGCCTGCGCCCACGCGTTCGGCCCAGCCGGCCACGCGGCCGCTGAGGCGCACCGAAGGCTTGGGACGTCCGGCGATCTCGATGTCTCGCCACGCGAATGCCCGCGCGACGCCGAAGCCGAGCGCCTTGCCCACCGCCTCCTTCCCGGCGAACCTGCCGGCGTAGCTCTGGGCCGGGTTCGGCCGCGAATCGCAGTAGGCACGCTCCGCGTCGGTGAAGCAACGTTCGCGAAAGCGTGGGTAGCGGTCGAGCGCACGCCTGACCCGCTCGATCTCGATCAGGTCGACCCCGACTTTCAAAGGTGATCCTCTAGCCACTCGGGGAGTTGGGCAATCGACGAGATGATCCCGTCGGGCCGAATCCGCGACGCCTCGACCTCGTCGGGTCTGAACTTTCCGGTCCGAACAAGGATCGTCTTCATCCCGTGACCTTGCGCGCCGGCGATGTCGGCATCGATGTCGTCGCCGACCATCCAGGTCATGCCCGCTTCGGCGTCGAGCGCCTGCAACGCCGCCTCGAAGTACTGGCGTGACGGTTTGCCGAGCACGATCGCCTCCGTGTCGGCGGCGTACTCGAGCCCCGCGACGAACGCTCCCGCGTCGAGCAAGGGTCCGTGCTTCGTCTGCCACCAGCGATTCTTGTGCAGTGAGTACAGCTGCGCGCCGGCCTCGAGCTCGTGAAATGCGCGCGCGAGATTCATGTAGCTGAACACGAGATTCGTCTCGGGCGTCTCGTCGGCGCCTCCGATCAACACGGCCTCCGCATCCTCGCCGACGAGCTCGACGCCCTCGAGCTCACCGACGATCGCATGCATAGTCATCGCGAGCACGCGCCGGCCGGCGAGGGTATGAGCCGCGGCTCGTGGCGTCGTCTGGAGCTCGTCGTCCTCGAGCGGGATCCCCATCGCACGGAGCTCCTCGGCGAGGGTCGCACGGGCGCGGGTCGTGTTGTTCGTGACGAACCGCAGCCGGTGCCCGGCCTCGCGCAGGCGACGGACGGCGTCAGCCCCACCGGCGATTGGATCGCCGGAAACGTGGAAGACACCGTCGACGTCAAGCAGAATCGCTGCCATGGACGGCGAGTCTATTCGCGTGACCCGCTCGGTCGTTCTTCCGCGAGGCGAAGTCGAGTTCCGCTACTCGCGTTCGAGCGGCCCGGGGGGTCAGCACGCGCAAAAGTCGGAGACGCGCGTCGAAGCCGTCTTCGACGTGGAGGCCTCGGACGCGCTGACGGACACGCAGAAACGCCGCGTCATCGGCCGCTCCGGCCCCGTGCTCCGCTCGATCGCCCAGGACGAGCGCAGCCAGCTCCGGAACCGGGAGCTGGCCCTCGAGCGCCTGGTCGAGCAGCTGCGGCAGGCCTTGCGGGTCGAGCGGCGGCGTCTGCCGACGAAGCCGACCGAGGCCTCGCGCCGGCGCCGGCTGGACGAGAAGCGGCGCCGTTCGCAGACGAAGCGCCTTCGCCGGGACGTCGACGACTGAAAGGGCCGTATCCGGCTCTGGCCTCTTGCCGTTGCAGACTTGGAAGTCATGGCGCCGATCTCCGTCACCTTGGCCCGCCGGGACCCGCCTGCCGCCGTGGTCGCCCTCGTCGGGGAGCACGACGCCTACTCCGCATCGCGGCTCGAGAACGAGCTCGCAGTCCTCCTGGACGCGAATCAGCGGGTCGTGATCGACCTTCGCGACGCGAGCTTCATCGACTCCACGACCTTGAGCGTCCTGCTGGCGGCGCGGCGCCGCGCGGAGGAGTCCTCACTTGGGTTTGCGCTCGTGCTGGACGACCGCCATTACACGCAGGTCAATCAGATCCTGGAGTTGACCGGCCTAGGCCCCACGTTCGCCGTCTGCGGGGAGCTCGAGGATGCACTCGAAGCGGTGCGGGCCGGCCGTGTCGCTGCGGCACACGCCGCCTAGCCGCGCCGTCCGACTCCCCCCGTACTTTCTCCGTCGATGGACCACGACCCGCTTCGGCGTGGGCTCGCCGAGTTTGTCGGCACCTTCACGCTCGTCTTCATCGGCGCCGGGACGACCCTGACGATCGCCAAGACGCTCAGCCTCCCGGTCGGCAACACACCCGCGATCGACTTCTACAGTGCGCTGACCCTCGTGAGCGTGGCGCTGGCGAACGGCCTGGCGATCGGAGTGATGGTCTCTGCGGTCGGCCACATCTCCGGTGGGCACTTCAATCCCGCCGTCACGTTCGGCTTCCTCATCACTCGCCGGATCGTGCCCTCGCTCGCCGTCGTCTACTGGAGCGTGCAGTTCGCGGCCGCTGGAGCCGCTGCCGCCCTGCTGCGCTGGTTCTACCCGGAGAGTGCGCGCCAGATCACGAACCTCGGCGCCCCCGGGCTCGGCAGCGGCATCACCGTCTGGCAGGGCCTCGTGATCGAGATCGTGCTCACCTTTTTCCTGGTCTGGGTGATCTTCGCGACAGCCGCCGATCCGGGCGGCACGTTCAAGTCGATCGCCGGGCTCGGGATCGGGTTGACGATCACGATCGACGTCCTCATGGGGGGCCCACTGACCGGCGCCGCGATGAATCCCGCCCGTGCGTTTGGTCCTGAGCTCCTGTCACGGGACTGGACCGACGCGTGGATCTGGTACGTCGGCCCGGTCGCCGGCGCCACACTTGCCGCGCTCGTCTACGAGTACCTCTACCTCCGGCCGCCGCGGCCGATCCCCGTCGGCCCGCCGGACACCGGCGTCATCGAGCCGCGGCCCGGCGACGCAGCAGTCTCCTAGCGGGCGAGCTACTCGACGGTGACGGTCTTCGCGAGGTTGCGCGGCTGATCGACGTTCAGCCCGCGTAGGCGGGCGATCCGATAGGCCAGCAACTGCAATGGCAGCACGGCGAGCACCGCCTGTAGGAAGGCGGGCGTGCGCGGGACATAGATGACGTCGTCGGCATGGTGCTGGATGTCCTCGTTGCCGTCGGTCGCGATGGCGATCACCTGCGCACCGCGTGCCCGCACCTCCTGGATGTTCGACACGACCTTCTCGTAGACGATCTTCTGGTCGGTCGCGATGCAGACGACCGGCGTCTCGGAGTCGAGCAGGGCAATCGGCCCGTGCTTCATCTCGCCGGCGGAGTACGCCTCGGTCGGGATGTAGGAGATCTCCTTCAGCTTCAGCGCGCCCTCGAGCGCGACCGGAAGCCCGATATGACGGCCGAGGTAGAGGAAGAACGGCTTGTTGTAGTGGCGTTCGGCGATCTCCTCGATCGGATGGTCTCCGTCGAGGAACTGCTCCATCTTCTGCGGCAGGTCGTAAAGCGCCTCGAGGATGAACTCGATCTCGTCCGCGGGCATCGTGCGGCGGACTTGTGCGAGCTTGAGCGCAATCAGCGAGAGCAGCGCAACCTGCGCCGTGAACGTCTTCGTCGCGGCGACGCCGATCTCGAGCCCGGCGCGCGTGTACAGAACGGCATCGACCTCGCGCGTCACCTGCGTTCCGAGCTGGTTCGTGATCGCGAGCGTGCGCGCCCCTTGCTGCCGGGCGAGCTGCATCGCGGCAATCGTGTCGGCGGTCTCTCCGGATTGCGTGATGCCGATGACGAGCGTGTCCTTCGACAGCACCGGATTTCGGTAACGCCACTCGCTTGCGATGTCAGGCTCGACGGGGACGCGGGCCCACTCCTCGATGATGTAGCGACCGACGACGGCAGCGTGATAGGCGGTGCCGCAGGCGACGATCACGATGCGACGGAGATTCTGGATCTCGAGCTCGTTCAAACCGATGCCCTCGAGGACGAGCTTGCCGCGCCGGGCGCGGTCGCCGATCGTCTCCCTCACTGCTTCCGGCTGCTCGTAGATCTCCTTGAGCATGAAGGTCTCGTACCCGCCCTTCTCGGCGACCTCGTCGTCCCAGTCCACCGGCTCGACGTCCTTGTGCTCGACCTCGCCTTCGGCGTCGAAGAACCGTGCGCCCTCGGGCGTGATCGCGACAACCTCGTCCTCGTCGATCAGCTGCACGCGGCGCGTCTCGCTCAGGAACGCGGCGATCGAGGAAGCGAGAAACATCTCCCCGTCCCCCACGCCAACGACGAGCGGGCACTGGCGGCGCGCGCCGACGAGCAGACCGGGATGGTCGTTGTGGATGACGACGAAGGCGTAGTGACCTTCGAGCTCGCGATAAGCAGCCCGAACCGCCTCGGTCAGGTCGCCCTGGTAGTTGTGCTCGATCAGATGGACGACCACCTCAGCGTCCGTTTCGGAGCTGAAGCGATGGCCCGCAGCTACGAGGGACTCCTTCAGCTCGCGATAGTTCTCGACGATGCCGTTGAGGACGATGGCGAGGCGACCATCCTCGCAACCCGTCAACGGATGCGCGTTCAGCTCGTTCACCGCACCATGCGTTGCCCAGCGCGTGTGCCCGAGGCCGTGATTGGACTTCGACCCGTTCGGGCCTGCGGCGTCCTTCAGGAACTGGAGATTGCCGACTGCGCGCACGTACTCGAGTCCGCCGTCCTCGCGAAGCGCGATCCCGGCGGAGTCGTAACCGCGGTACTCGAGCCGCTGCAGGCCCTGAAGGAGAAGCTCCTTCGCGGGCCGACTACCGACGTATCCGATGATCCCGCACACCCGAAGCTCCTCTCAATTGCCGCCCGTGACCTCACGGCTAGGTCGAACGCTGCAGATTCGCGGTTTTTTTGTCCGAAACGCACCCTCGAAAACGGCAAAAGCCCGACTGAGCGATCCGCCCCTTCGTCGAGACGGTCAGCCGAGCTCTCGTCGTACGAGGGCAGCGATATTATCACAGAGGTCTTCGGCTTCCTGAGCCGTCTCGGCCTCTGCCAGAACGCGAATGACGGGCTCGGTGCCGGAGGGACGCACGAGGACCCGGCCTCGCTCGCCGAGCTCGGCGTTGAGCCGTGCGACCTCTTCCCCGATGGCGGGCGTGAGCCGTCGATTGGCGACGGCGACGTTTTCCATCTTTTGCGGAAAGCGAGTCAGGACGCTCGTGACCTCGGCCAGCGGGCGACCGTGCAGCGCGGCGCAGAGCAGGAGCGCGGCAACCAACCCGTCGCCGGTCACGTGACCGTCGAGCCAGATCAGGTGGCCGGATTGCTCGCCGCCAAGAATGCCGCCTTCGCGGCGGAGCGCCTCGAGGACATAGCGGTCGCCGACATCGGTCGTGACGACGCGGATGCCGTTCTCGGCCATCAACCGGTGGAGTCCCATGTTCGCCATCACCGTCATGGCCACGAGCTCGACGTTTCGGTCGAGCGCAAGCACCCCGACGATCTGGTCGCCGTCGACGACGTCACCGTTGGCGTCCACGGCGAGCATGCGGTCGCCGTCACCGTCGAACGCCACGCCGAGGTCGAGGCCGAGCTCGGTCACGGTTCGCTGAAGCGCGCGTAGATCGGTCGCGCCGCAGGCCACATTGATGTTCGTGCCGTCGGGCTCGTTTCCGATTGCGGTGACCTCCGCGCCGAGCTCCGTAAACGCCTGCGGCGCCAGCCCGGAGTACGCGCCGTTCGCGCAGTCGACGCCGATCTTCAGCCCCGTGAGGTCCGTGCCGAAGCGTTCGACCACGTGCTCGAGGTAGCTATCGGTCGCGACGCCGACCTCGTCGATCTCGCCGCCTCCGGTCGAAGGCTCGTCGAGCAGCGCTTCGATCTCTTCTTCCTGCGTGTCGGAGAGCTTCTGACCGTCGCGGTCGAAGAACTTGACGCCGTTGTACTCGGGCGGGTTGTGCGATGCCGTGATCACGCAGCCGAGGTCGAGGGTCAGGAGCGCGACGGCGGGTGTCGGCAGCACTCCCGCCACGACCGCGCTTCCGCCGGCAGAGGCGATGCCCCGCGCGAGGGCGTCTTCGAGCTCCGAACCGGATGCACGCGTATCGCGCCCGACGAAGATGCGGCCGCGGCCGCACCAGACCGTCGCGGCACGGCCGAGCCGCTCAACAAGATCAACGGTTAGGTCCTTGCCGACGACGCCACGGACACCGTCCGTGCCGAAGTATTGGCGCGCCACCTACCGCTTGCTGAACTGTGGCGCCTTGCGCGCCTTGTGCAGGCCCGCCTTCTTGCGCTCGACGATCCGAGCGTCGCGCGTCAGGAAGCCGGCCCGCTTGAGCGGAATGCGCAGCTCCGGGTCCGCCTCGACGAGCGCACGGGCGATTCCGTGCCGGACGGCGCCTGCCTGGCCGCTCGGACCGCCGCCGTGCACGCGCACCCGGATGTCGTAGGTCCCCTCGGCTCCGGCGATCTGGAGCGGCGCGAGCGCGGACGTCCGGTGCGCCTGGCGCGGGAAGTAATCCTCGATCGTGCGGCCGTTGAACCAGGTGACACCGTCGCCGGGCCGGAGGATGACGCGGGCGACCGAGGTCTTCCGCTTGCCCGTTCCACGGTATTGCGCGATCTGGCTCATACGTCCTCCCACTTCAGCGGCTGTGGCGCCTGCGGCGCGTGCGGATGCTCGGGACCTGCGTAGATCTTGAGCTTGGTGATCTGCTGGCGGGCCAACCGATTCCTCGGAAGCATGCCTTTGACCGCCTTCCGCAGGACCTCTTCCGGCCTCCGCGCGAGCTGTTCGCGAAGCGTCCTGCTGCGAATCCCACCCGGATAGCCCGAATGGCGGTAGTAGCGCTTCTGGTCGAGCTTGTTGCCGGTGACCTGGATCTTCTCCGCGTTGACGACGACCACGAAGTCGCCGGTGTCGACGTGGGGCGTGTACTCCGGCTTGCCCTTGCCGCGGAGCATGTCCGCGATGCGGGTCGCGAGCCGGCCGAGCGTCTGCCCGTCGGCGTCCACCACGTACCAGTGGCGCTCGATCTCTCCAGGTTTGGCGGTGTAGGTCTTCATCTCACGGAAAAGGCGGACTAAGGCGTCCGCCGGCGCAAAACTGTAGCAGCCCGGCCCGAAATTCGGCCGCTCCGCCATGGGACGGATGCCGGATATAAGGGGCATCGGTAACGCTGGCCGCGAGCCGGCCGACGGCGACCAGGCGGCGGTTCTCGGCGAGCTCCTCGAGGAAGGGCGACGAAGCCCGGATCTCGAGCCGGGTCGGACGGCGGTTCGACGTCTCCGTTCCTGGGTGGGTGGGCACGACGTTCCAACACAGGGCGTCCAGCTCGAGCTCGGCGAGGACGCGCTGGACGACCGTGGCCGTCGCCTCCGCCGGCCCGTTGCCGCTGAGCTGACGCTCCGACGTGAACGGAAGACCAGAGATCCGGGCACCTCGATACCCAGGAGCCTCACCCACGAGGAGGAGCGATCCGCCGGCATGGTCTTCCAGATAGGCCCGTAGCCGGCGGCGCCGGGTCTGCGCGCCTGCTCCGTCACGGTAGAAGTTGAAGGTCGTGCCGATGCGCGCGGCCGCGAGCCGCCTTACGAACCTTTCCGGTTCCACGTCGTCACTATGCTCATGCGGGTGAGAGGACGCACCGCTGCGCTCGTTGCTGTCTGCGCGGTGGTCGGCGCCCCAGCGGCAGCCGCCGCACCGCCGCAGGGGTTCCAATCGAACGCGAGCTTCGCCGCCAGCTATGCGCAGCGCGGCGTGACGGCCGCGGCGGCGACGACGCAGCGAGTCAGCTGCTACACGCCGGAGGTCTTCTACCCCGCGAGCCTGAGCCCGTCGCAGGGATATCCCGACGGCGGCACAACGCTCTGTAACGGCGCCGCAACGACAGGCGAGGACATCGGCCCGTATCCGATGCAGGACGTCAAGAACCCGCCGGCCCGCGCGAAGGACTTCTCCGAGTCGGATCTGCACGTCGACCCGACGAACGGTCGCCACCTGATCGGCGTGAGCAAGTGGATCGTGAACGCCGAGGGCTACAACCACCTGGCCGGCTTCTTCGAATCCTTCGACGGCGGCGCGACCTGGCCGCAGCAGGGTCACATCCCGGGCTACGAAGCGTGGACGGACAACTCTGATCCGGTCGGCGCATTCGACCCCTGGGGAAACTTCTACGCCGTCGTCTTCCCGTACATGTTCTCGTACCTCCCGAGCGGTCAGCATTTGTTCCTCTCGCCCGACGTCAACCCGACCCTGCCGCGCTCGGGCCTCGGACTGGCCGTCCGGCCGAAAGGCACGGCGAGCGCAGCGGCGTGGAACACGACCCACGGTGGTCAGCTCGACCTGATCGAGCGCACGCCGTTCAGCGGAAAGGACGTCTTCGACAAGCAATGGTTGGCAATCGACACGAATCGTCGCAGCCGCCACTTCGGCCGGGTCTACGTCTCGTGGGCGATCGGCAACGACGACAGCGGACTTCGGATCTATCTCTCGTACGCGGACGCGCGCCGAAACGGGACACATTCGAACTGGTCGCGGCCGCGCCTCGTCCTTCCTCAGACCCAGCGCGTCGGCGACAACGGCTCGCTCCCCCGCGTTGCACCCAATGGAACCGTCTGGCTCGCCACCTCGAGCTTCCGCGGCGGAGACGAGCCGTTCACGATGTCACTGACGTCTTCGCGCAACGGAGGCAGAACGTGGGCTCGTCGCAGCGTGATCGTGCGCCACAGCGTGAACGGGTATCGAAACACGAGCTTCCGCGCGGCATTCGGGGAAGCATTCTTCGTCGGCCCGCGTAAGGTCGGTCGCTTCTATCCGCTGTACGCGGCGTACGAGCAGTCGAGCCCCAGCGGCACGAAGGTCTTCCTCCGCGGCTCGTTCGACGGCGGCCGTCGCTGGGGCCCCTCCCGGCAGGTCAACGACGCTTCCGGGGAAGGCGACGCCCTTCAGCCCAATCTCGCCGTCGCGCCGAACGGGACCGTCGCCGTGGCCTTCTACGACCGACGGCTGCCTTGCCCGGCGCGTGACACCACGGACGCGACGATCGCCGGACTGCTCTTCGATCCGCGGCTTCCTTTCGGCGCCACGAACTACTGCATCAATACGGCGGTGCAGTTCTACCGCCCGAAGCTCGGGCCGGTCGGGCACAACATCCGGCTGTCCGAGCACACGTGGGACCCGCAGTTGTCGTCGCCGCGGTTCGACTGCATCTGCAATCCGGCAAGCTTCATCGGGGACTACTTCGGCATCGACTCGCGCGGAGGCTTCACCTACACGGCGTCGGTGGAGACGTTCAATGCGGCCGGAGAGAACCCCGGGTACCACCAGCAGCAGCTGGTGTCGAAGCTTCGGACGCCCTAGCGGTAGGTCTCCCAGCGCACGAGCTCGTCGAGCGGCTTGCGGGGACGCGTGGCGCGGCTCGACAACCTGTCCGAGGCGGTGTCCTCCGCCGGATAGCCGAGCGTGATCACCTCCACGATCGCGATCTCGTCAGGGAGCTCGAGCAACGCGCGGACGTCATGCATGCGCTCGACCGGGACGCCGAACACGCCGGCGCCGAGCCCTTCGTCGATCGCCGCGAGTAGGACGAGCATCGCTGCCGCGCCGGCGTCAGCGTGCCAGTAGGGGACAGGCCACTCGATCTCGTCGCCGTCGACCACCTTGTCCGCCTGCCTGTACCGATCGTGGTAGTCGTCTTCACGCGTGCAGACGACGACGAGTGCCGCCGCGCCGCTGATCCACGGCGGGAAGCCCTGCTCGACGTAGAACGTCTCGCCACTCGCCTCCGCGATCGCCTTACGGCGGCCGGCCTCGGTCACGACGACCAGGCGCTGGCCCTGGCTGAAGCCGGCGCTCGGAGCGCGCCGCACCGTGCCGGCGATGCGCTCGAGTGTGTCACGCGGAACCGGCCTCGGGTCGTAGGCGCGGACCATCCGTCGCCGCTCGAGGATCTCGCGGAAGTCCATCAGGTGAGAATACGGCGCGTGATCCGCCGCCGCGTCGTCATCGAAGGGCTTGTGCAGGGCGTGTTCTTTCGCGATTCGATGGGACGGCTGGCACGACAGCACGGGGTCAGCGGCTGGGTCGCGAACCGTCGTGACGGAAACGTGGAAGCGGTCTTCGAAGGCGAACCGGACGCGGTCGGACGCCTCGTGTCGTTCAGCCGCGAGGGACCGCGCGGCGCGCGCGTCGACTCAGTTCAGGTGGTGGAGGAAGAGCCCGAGGGGTCGGACGGGTTCGACGTCCGCTGACGTCATTCCCACTCGATCGTCGCCGGCGGCTTCGAGCTCAGGTCGAGCGCGACACGGTTGACGCCGGGAATCTCGTTGATGATCCTGCTCGAGATCGTCTCGAGCACGTCGTAGGGGAGTCGCGCCCAGTCGGCGGTCATCGCGTCCTCCGACGTCACCGCGCGGATCACGATCGGATAGGCGTACGTTCGCTCGTCTCCCTGTACTCCGACCGAGCGGATGGCGGGAAGGACGGCGAAGGACTGCCAGAGCTCACGGTAGAGGCCGGCCCGGCGGATCTCGTCCTGCAGGATCGCGTCAGCCGAGCGGAGGATCTCGAGCCGTTCCGACGTGACCTCGCCGATGATGCGGATCGCCAGCCCGGGGCCCGGGAATGGCTGACGCCAGACCATCCGTTCCGGCATGCCGAGCTCCTCGCCGACGCGGCGCACCTCGTCCTTGAAGAGCAGGCGCAGCGGCTCGACGAGCTGCATCCGCATGTCGGCCGGCAGGCCGCCGACGTTGTGGTGCGACTTGATCTTGGCCGCGACACCTTCTTCGCCGCCGCCCGACTCGATCACGTCCGAGTACAGCGTGCCCTGGACGAGGAAGCGCGTGTCGCCGATCTTGCTCGCTTCCTCCTCGAACACGCGGATGAACTCTTCACCGACGATCTTGCGCTTCTCCTCGGGATCGTCGATTCCGTTCAACCGCGCAAGGAAGCGCTCTTGCGCCTGAACGTGCACGAGCGGAACGTGGAAGTGGCCGTCGAACGTCTCCACCACCTGCTCCGCCTCGTTCTCGCGCATCAGGCCGTGGTCGACGAAGACGCAGGTGAGCTGGTCGCCGACAGCCTTGTGCACGAGCAGCGCAGCAACAGCGGAGTCGACTCCGCCCGACAGGGCGCAGAGCACGCGCTCACGGCCGACCGTGGCACGGATGCGCTCGACCTGTTCCTCGATCACGGCGGCGGGGGTCCACGCCGAAGGTGCGCCGGCCACGTTGTAGAGGAAGTTCTTGAGGAGCTCCGTGCCATGCGGCGTATGCACGACCTCCGGATGGAACTGCACGCCGTACAGGCTCCGCTCCGGATCCTCGAACGCCGCAACGGGCGTCGACGGGGACACCGCGACGACCCGAGCGCCTGTCGGCGGTGCGGTCACTGTGTCGCGGTGCGACATCCACACCGTTTCCTGCTCGGGCAGCCCGGCGAACAGCTCCGACTCGACGGCCGTGAGATCGGTCTTGCCGAACTCCGACGTGCCGGTTCGCTCGACTGTGCCGCCGAGATCGAGCGCCAGCAGCTGTGCGCCGTAACAGATGCCGAGCGTGGGGATGCCGAGCGCAAAGACTTCAGGGTCGACGTGTGGTGCGCCCTCGGCGTACACGGACGCCGGGCCTCCGCTCAGAATCAGCGCGTGCGGGTTGCGCGCCCGCACCTGCGCGGCCGTTACGCCGTGACCAACGAGCTCGGAGTACACGCGGCACTCACGGACACGCCGCGCGATCAGCTGCGCGTACTGACCGCCGAGATCCACGACGAGCACCGGCCGCTCCTCGGCAGGACGTTCGGGCAGAGCCAGAACTTCAGCGGCGATAGTTCGGAGCCTCTTTCGTGATCGTCACGTCGTGGGGATGGCTCTCGCGGAGGCCCGCCGCCGTGATGCGCACGAACTGTGCGTCCTTCATCTCGTCAATCGTCGCCGCCCCGCAGTAACCCATCGCCTGGCGGACGCCGCCGACGAGCTGGTGCAGGATCCCCGCGACCGGCCCCTTGTAGGGAACGCGCCCTTCGATCCCCTCCGGGACGAGCTTCTCGACGTCTTCGACGTCGCCCTGGAAGTAACGGTCGCGCGACGAGCCGCGCGCGCGCATCGCGCCCAGCGAGCCCATGCCGCGGTACTCCTTGTACCGCTCGCCCTGATGCAGCACGACGTCACCGGGGCTCTCGTCGGTCCCCGCAAGCAGCGACCCCGCCATCACGGAATCGGCCCCTGCGGCAAGAGCCTTCGCGATGTCGCCCGACGAGGTCATGCCGCCGTCGGCGATCAGCGGGACACCTTGCCGGGCTGTGACCGCGGCGCAGTCGTAGATGGCCGTGATCTGCGGGACGCCTACGCCCGCAACGACCCGCGTTGTGCAGATGCTCCCCGGCCCGACACCGACCTTCACCGCGTCGGCGCCTGCCTCGATCAACGACTCCGTCGCCTCGGCGGTTGCAACGTTGCCGGCAACAACCTCGACGTCGAACTCTGACTTGATGCGCTCCACCATCTCCGGAACCGATGCGGAGTGTCCGTGCGCGGTATCGACCACCAGCAGGTCGACCCCTGCATGCACGAGCGCACCGGCGCGCTCCCACGCGTCGGTGCCGACGCCGACTGCGGCGCCGACGCGCAGGCGACCCTGCTCATCCTTTGTCGCCTTCGGGAACTCGATCCGCTTCTGGATGTCCTTCACCGTGATCAGTCCAGTCAGCCGTCCCTCGGCGTCGACGACCGGAAGCTTCTCGATCTTGTGGCGATGCAGAATCGCCTCCGCCTCGGCGAGCGTCGTTCCCTGGGGCGCGGTGACGAGGTCGCGTGACGTCATCAGCGCCGACACCGGCTGCGACGCGTCGGGCGCGAAGCGGAGATCGCGGTTGGTCAGGATTCCGAGCAGCTTGCCGTCGGCGTCTGTGATCGGCACGCCGGAGATGTGGTACGTCGCCATCAGCTCGAGCGCATCGGAGACGAGCGCGCCCGGTGGCAGCGTGACCGGTTCGACGATCATTCCCGACTCGGAGCGCTTCACCTTGTCCACCTCTGCGACCTGTGCGTCGATGGAGAGGTTGCGGTGAACGATCCCCATTCCACCCTCACGCGCGAGCGCGATCGCAAGGCGCGCCTCGGTGACCGTGTCCATTGCGGCCGAGACGATCGGAATCTCGATCGTGATCGCGCGCGTCAGCCTCGTCGCGGTCGAGACGTCGTTTGGGAGGACTCGCGACTCGGCCGGAACGAGGAGGACGTCGTCGAACGTCAGCCCCTCTTTCCCGAACTTCCGGTCGAGCTCCAGTAGCCGCTCGACCTGCCCTGTCTCTAGCTCGACTCCCATCGGGTCACGCTAGCACCCCGCCCCGACGTCAGCCGGCCACGGGCTCGAGCTCGCGAACGTCGACCGAGCTCTGCAGCTTCGACGCCTCGCGCGGCTCGAAGCGACCGGCTCCGACCTCGAGCGTAGAGGCGGCTCCGGCCGCCACCGCTGCACGGAGCGCTTGCTCGAGCGGCTTCTCCGCGAGGCGCGCGGCAAGGAACGCCGCGAGCAGCACGTCCCCGGAACCGACGGCGGAGACCGGCTCCACCTGCGGCGCATCGGCGCGGAACGAGGTTCGTTTCCGGTCCGCCCGGAAGAGGCCGAAGCTGCGCGTGTCGGAGGTGATCAGGACGTTCCGGGCGCCCATGTCGGCGATCCGATCGAGCGCCATCGTGTAGTCCTCGTCGTCGCCGAACTCCTGTCCGACGAGGCCCTCCGCCTCCCGCTGGTTCGGGGTCACGAGGAATGCCTCCGCCTCCACGCCGAGGCGAAGCGGCGGCCCTTCAGAGTCGAGGACCGCCGGGACGTTGCGCCGGTTGAGATCGCGGATCGCTTCGGCGTAGAAGGAGTCGTCGACTCCGCGCGGCAGAGTGCCGGCAAAGACGACCATGTCTGCGCCGCGCGCGAGGTAGCTGATCTTCTCGAGCAGCATCGCCAACTCCTCGGGCTCGACGTGCGGGCCCCATTCGTTGATCTCCGTGTACGTGCCCGCCGTCGGGTCGACCACAGCGCTCGACGTGCGCGACTCGTCTGCGATTCGCACGAAGTCGTTCAGGATCGCCTCAGACGTCAGCTCCTCGACGATGCGCGTGCCTGTTCGCCCACCCGCCAACCCGGTCGCCACGACGGGAACGTCCAGCCGCTTGAGCGCGCGCGCGACGTTGATTCCCTTTCCACCCGCGAGCGTGAGCCCCTGGCTCGCGCGGTGCCGATGGCCGAGCTGGAAGTTCGGCACCGTCAACGTCCGGTCGATCGCAGCGTTGAGCGTGACCGTCACGATCACGAGAACCAGTCTCCCACGTGACTGAAGGTTCTGCCCGCGTAGAACCCCAATCGACCGCCGAACGACGGCTTGGCGACGCCACGCCCGGCGACGAGCGGTTGACGCGCGACCAGGCGCCGGCCGGAATAGATCCTCACCTCGCCGACGCGCTGTCCTCGTGCGACAGGAAGCGCGAGCGCGTTCGGGGCGATCACGCGCTCGACGAGCGGCCGGTCGATCCGGACGGTTCGTGCCACTTGCTGCGCGGCAACGATCGGAACAGCCGCCTTGCCGTAGCCGACACCGGCGCGCAGGTACACGCGCCCACGCGGCACCACCCACACCGGCCGGTAGCGCGAGATCCCCCACCGCAGCAGCGAGGCGAGATCGGCATTGCGTTGCGAACGAGTGGGACTTCCGAGCACGGTCGTATAGAGCGTGACACCGTTGCGCTTCACCGCGGCGACCTCGCACCAGCCCGCCGTGCTGGTGTGGCCCGTCTTCACGCCGTACAAACCCTTGAAGACGCCCAGGAGATCGTTCCACGTGTGCAACCGGCGCCCGCCCGCGATCGTGTCGGTCCTGAGACGCACGACCGAGCGGATCGCGCGGACGCGCATCGCCACTTCCGCAAGCCTGGTGACGTCGTACGCACTGGAGTAGTGCCCGCGGGCGTCGAGCCCGTCAGGGCGGACGAAGTGTGTTCGCTCGAGCCCGAGCACCTGAGCCTTCGCGTTCATCATCGCGACGAATGCGGCGCGGTCGCCGTGGCCCACGTAGTCGGCGAGCGCCACGGCCGCGTCGTTCGCGCTCTGGATCAGGGCCGCACGGATCAGGTCGCCGACGGTGATGCGCTCACCTGCGCGCAGGTGCACGGTCGACTCGCCGACCGCTGCGGCATCCGAGCGGACGCGCACCACGTCGTTCCACTTCGCATGCTCGAGCGTCACGACCACGGTCATGAGCTTCGTAATGCTCGCGATCGGAACGCGTGTCCAGGCGCTGTGCTGCGCGAGGATCTCCCCGGTCTCCGGGTTCTCGACGATGAACGCGCGCGCCGACACGGGCGGCGCAGCCGCGTGCGCAGCAGCGGTGAAGGCGAGCGCCGCGAAGACGACGGCGCTGATCCGCAAGAACACGAGCGGGAAGGGTACTTGAGGCGCTATTTGATGCGGATCTTCTGGCCCACGGTAAGCGCCGTGGGGTCGATGCCCGGATTGAGCGTCGACAGCTCGTCCACCGTGGTGTTGTACTTCTCGGCGATGGAGCCAAGCGTGTCCCCGCTAACCACCACGTAGTACTCGGCGCCCGGAGTCGTGGTCTCGGTCGTCGTGGTCGTGGTCGACCCTTGCGGCGCCGTCAGGACGAGCTTCGTCGTGGTCGTGGCTGTGGTGGCCGTCCGAGCCGTGCTGGAAGACGTAATGGCCACAGTCGTGCTCGAATTGCCGTTCAGACCCGCCTTGACGAGGATCGCCGCGATCGTCACCGCAGCGAGGAACGCCGCCGGCGCGCCATACCGCGTCAGCTCCTGACGCCTGCGCGGATCCACCGGCCGTCCGTTACCAGCCGGACACGGCCCACACTTCGCGGGCGTACTTCGAGGCCTCGGCGGCGGCGGCGCTCCGCCAGTCCATCCCGGAGACCCGGAAGGCGTAGATCACGTCGCGCGAGACGTTCACCAGCGCACTGGCCGGCCCGCTGGTGAACGCGCGGGCGACGTCCGCCGGTGTCGCGCCCTGCGCCCCCACGCCGGGCAGCAGCAGGATCGCGCGCGGCAGCAACCGCCGTGCCTCACCGACGGCCCGCGGATGCGTCGCGCCGATGACCGCGCCCACGGAGGAAAGCCCGTGCTCGCCGACGAGGTCGGCGCCCCACTCCGCCACGAGCTCCGCGACCTGCTGCCAGACGTGGCGGCCGTCGGAGAGCACGAGGTCCTGAACCTCCGCGCCGCCTGCGTTCGACGTCTTGACGACGCAGAAGATGCCGGCGCCGTCACGGCGGCAAACGGCGAGGTAGGGATCGATCGAGTCGCGTCCGAGGTAGGGGTTCACGGTCAGCGCGTCCGCGAGCGGCGCTTTGCCGTTCGGCGACTCGAGGAACGCGGCGGCGTACGCCCGCGCGGTCGAGCCGATGTCCCCGCGCTTCCCGTCCGCGATCACCTGCAGGCCTGCGGAGCGCGAGTAGGCGCAGACATCCTCCAGCACGCGCAGCCCGTCCGGGCCGAGCGCCTCGAAGAAGGCGACCTGGGGCTTCACCGCAACGACGTACGGCGCGACCGAGTCGACGAGCCCACGACAGAAGCGTCCACACGCGTCTGCCGCGTGTTCCCGGTCGAGATGGGCATCGCCTTTCAGCTCGACCGGCAAGAGATCGGGCCGGGGATCGAGCCCGACGACGAGCTGCGAGCGCTTGCGCTCGACGGCCTCGGCGAGGCGGTCGGCGAAGTTCGTCGTCGCGACGGCGGCCACGCCTTGAGAGTACTGCCCTCCAAAGACGGCGAAGGCCGCGATCTGCGGCCTTCGCGGTTCTTGGAGGAAGGGCTTGAGTTAGCCGCCGCCCTTGACGGCTGACTTGAGCTGGCTCCCCGCGGAGAACTTCGGCACCGTGGCTGCCGGAATAGTCACCTTCTGCGTCGGATTGCGGGGGTTCACGCCCTGACGTTCCTTGCGGTGCTGGGTCGTGAACTTCCCGAAGCCCGTGAAGGCCACTTCGCCGCCGCCCTTAAGCGTGTCTGTGATCGAGTCGAGGAAGGCGTCTACGGCCTTCGCCGCATCGCGACTCGAGAGGTCGGCGCGCCTCGCGACCTCGTTAACGAACTCCTGTTTCGTCAAGTCCCACTCCTCCTGTCGACGGTCGGATCCACGGAAAAGGACCCTAACAGCCGCATCGGACTGGCTCAACCATGCGGTTTTGCGGGTCTTTTCGACGCCTCGAGGACCTCGTTTGCCCTGAAAATGGGCCGCAGGCGCACCGCTTGGCGCGCGAGGGCGTCGGCCCCGCCCTCCTCACGGTCGACAACGCAGACGGCCGTTCTGACCGTGAGACCAGCGTCCCGCAGGGCCTTCACGGCGTCCAGAAGTGCTCCCCCGGACGTAACGACGTCCTCGACGAGGCAGACAGTTTCGCCGCGCTCGTGGACGCCCTCGAGCCGATTCGAGGTGCCGTAGTCCTTCGCGGCCTTGCGCACGATCAGAAACGGCAGGCCCGACGAGAGCGAGCCCGCCGCTGCCAGTGCGACTGCGCCGAGCTCAGGGCCGGCCAGACGCTTTGCCTCCGGCTCGAACTCGGCAACCGCCCGGGCGATCCGTTCGCCCACGGCGGCGAGGATGTCGGGCCGCGTCTCGAAGCGGTACTTGTCTAGGTAGTACTTCGAGCGTTTCCCCGAGCGCAGAACGAAGTCGCCTTCGAGATAGGCGTGCTCGCGGATCGCGAGCTTCAGCTCGTCGTCGGTCAACGAGCTCTGGCGTTCCGGATGACTTCCCGCGCCAGCGGCAGCAGTCTCTCGGCACCGGGAGAGCCGTTCGTGAGCGACAGCATCGACCCGTCCTCGAAGTAGAGGTCGGCGCGCTCGCGACTCGCGCCCTGTCGACGGATGAACGCTGCGCCGGCGAGCATGCCGCCCGCGACGCCGAGCGCTGCGGCGATGCTACGACGCATCCGGCTTCTTCCTCGTCGCCGGCTTGCGTGCAGTTGTCTTCTTCTTGGCGGACGCAGCGGTGGACGTCTTTTTCGCGGCCGCCGCCGTCTTCTTCTTGGCCGGCGCACTCTTAGCGGCGGGCTTCACGCTTCGGAGGGCTGACTTCAGGTCATAGAAGACGAGCCCGGCGGTCGGATTCCCGCCGGTCGTCGCAGCGATGAACGTCTTGCCGTCGCGGACGACGAAGACGCTGCCTTCTCCCGTAGAGACCTCGAGCTGCGTGAGCACACTGTCGTCGGTCTTGACTCCCTCGGCTGCGGCGAGCAACGCGCCTGCCGCCTTCGCAAGCTCATGCGCCCGCCCGCCCTCGGCGAGCGTCGAACCGGCGACCTTGCCCCGGTCGTCGAAGACGACGGCGGCCTCGATCTGGGAGGAGATCTCCGTCAGGTCCGCGAGTGCCTGCTGGGCGTCCATGTTCGGTGAAGCATAGGGATACTCCGGCGGCATGCGAGTCCGCCGAAGGGATCTCCTGCAGAAGTTCTTCGCAGACCGCGGCCCGCATCTGGCTGCGATGATCGCCTACTTCGCTCTCCTCTCCTTCGTGCCACTGACCTTCCTGTCTCTCTCGTTGCTGGGTCTGACGGGGAGAGCCGACGAATCGTCCTTCCTCGTCCGGGAGATCAAGAAGACACTGCCCGGCACGCCGATCGACCGCATCATCGATCTGGTCCACAGCGTGCAGGACAACGCAGCGACCCTCGGGATCATCGGCGGCGCCGCCCTCCTGTGGGCGTCGCTTTCGCTCTTCAGCGTGCTCGAGTCGGCGTTCAACATCGTCTACGGCCGTTCCAACCGGTCGTTCCTGCACGGCAAGGCACGGGCACTCCTACTCATGGTTGGCTCGCTCGTCACGCTCTTCGTCGCCCTGCTCGCAGGATCGCTCGGCGTCGCCGCGCTGCAGGAGTACGCCGCGGGCTTCATCTCCAATGCTGCCGTCGCCTACGCGTTGTCGATCGGCGTCTCCCTCATCGGCGTGTTTCTATTCCTGGTGTCCTGTTACTACTTTCTGACGAACGAGGACCTGAGCGTCCGCGAGGTCTTGCCGGGGGCGATCTTCGCCAGCATCCTGCTGGAAGGGACGTTCCAGGTGCTGCCGCTGTACCAGCGTTACGCCGACCTGAACCCGGCGCTCCGCGCTTTCGGCGCGCCTGCGATCCTCCTCGTCTGGTTCTACGTGATGTCGAACGTGATCGTCCTCGGCGCTGAGATCAACTGGTGGCTCGCTCGCCGCGCCGAGCAGCGGCAGGTCGAGGAATTAGCCGGTCTCGCCTAGGGTTGCCAGCAGCGCGCGGGCGGCATTCGCGCGATGCGAGTTCTCCCGTTTCCAGTCGTTGCCCAACTCGGCAACGGTCTGATCTCGGCCGTTCGGGACGAAGATCGGATCGAAGCCGAACCCTTCGGTGCCGCGAGCCTCTACCCCGATCCGCCCCTCGAGCGTGCCGGTGCCGCGAAACTCCTCACCAGAAGGGGACAGGGCCACGAGCTCGCTGATGTAGCGCGCGCCTCGCTCCTCCACACCGTCCAGCTCACCGAGGAGCCAGCCGACCGGATCGTCGCCGCCGGACCGAGCCGAATGGACGCCGGGGCCACCGTCGAGAGCGTCCACCTCGATGCCCGAGTCCTCGCCGATCGCCCACTCGTCCTCGTGCGCCTGAGCGCGACCGAATAGGGCCTTGCCCCGCGCGTTCTCGTAGTAGGTCTCGCCGTCCTCGGGCGGGTAGTTCTCTGCCGCGAGCGGCTCGATCGTCCAGGTCGGCAGCAGGTGCTCGAGCTCACGCGCCTTCCCCGGGTTGCGCGACGCGAGGCGCGCCTTCAGTCCGTCCACCGCACCTCGACGACGCTCTCGAGCTCGGCGAGCTGCGAGACGAGCGCAGGAGGACGAGCGTTTCGCGCAAGGACGACCTCGAGCTCGAGCCTGCGCCGAGTGCCCTCCTCACTGACGACGAGCGAATCGAGTCGGGCTCCCGTGGCCTCGACTGCATCGATGACCTCGCCAGGAGGTGTACCTCCGGGAAGGTCGACGATCAGACGGCCATCCTCCGGCCGGAAACGGAGGAGGCCGTGGTAGGCGATCATCCGCAGGGGATAGAGCGCGAACAGCACGAGCACCGTCGTGAAGACGGCCGTGCTGTAGTAGCCGGCGCCGCACGCGAGCCCGACCGCCGCGACCACCCAGAGCGTCGCCGCCGTCGTGAGCCCGCGCACCGAGAGGCCTTGCCGGATAATCGCGCCCGCTCCGAGGAAGCCGATGCCGGTGACGATCTGTGCCGCGATGCGCGTCGGGTCGGCCCGGACGACGTTGGCCCCGGAGTCGAGAAACTCGTGGAATCCGTACGCGCCGACGATCGTGAACAGCGCCGACCCGAGCGAGACGAGCAGATGCGTGCGCAGCCCGGCCTCACGCTCGCGCAGCTCGCGCTCGATGCCGATGAGCCCACCCAGGCCCGCGGCGAGCGACAACCGCAACAGGGCCTCGCCCCAGTGCAGGGTCGGCAGAGAGCTAGCCGCGAGGTGCAGCAACAGCTTCCTTCTGTGCGGTCGCGAGCTGACGCTCGCTCCCGTGGTGGAAACCGTGTTTCCCCCACGAGCCCCCTTCTCTTCCGTACGCCTCGACCTGCGCGCCGCTGAGATCGCCGCGCATGCCGAGGAGAACACGAGGGGAAACCTCCCGGTTTCCCCCAGGCCCCTTCCTCACGGCCAGCCAGACGCCCGCGGGAGGCGAACTCATGCCCGAACCTTTACGGCGTCTGCCTGTGCGACGGCCAGGTCTTCGATCCCCTCGGCCGCGAGCTCGAGCAGCTCGTCGAGCCGCGCGCGGCTGAACGGTGTCTTCTCCGCCGTCGCCTGCACCTCGACGAGTGCACTGTCGCCCGTCATGACGACGTTCATGTCCACGTCAGCCTGCGAGTCCTCCGAGTAGTCGAGGTCGAGCAGCGCCTCGCCGGCGGCGATCCCGACGGACACCGCCGCGACGGAGCCGCTGAACGCCTTGGACAGCCCGAACTTGTCGAGCGCCCGGCGTGCGGCGACGTACGCGCCCGTGATCGCCGCGCAGCGCGTACCGCCGTCCGCCTGCAGGACGTCACAGTCGAGCCAGAGCGTCCGCTCACCGAGTGCTTCGAAGTCCGTGATCGACCGAATCGACCTGCCGATCAGTCGCTGGATCTCGATCGTCCGGCCGCCCTGCTTGCCGCGCGACGCTTCCCGATCCGTGCGGTCGCCCGTCGAAGCGGGCAGGAGCGAGTACTCGGCGGTCAGCCAGCCGCGGCCTTTGCCGTACAGCCACCGTGGCACGCCTTCCTGGATCGACGCCGTGCACAGCACCTTCGTCTTGCCCTGTCCGTAGAGCACCGAGCCATGCGGCTGCTCGAGGAAGTCGGGAATGAGCTCGAGCGGGCGCAGCTCGTTCGGTCGCCTACCGTCGTTCCTCACGCGGGAGCTCCGAGCGCGGCGAGCTCGACGTGCTCCACCTCGGCCACGGGCAACTGCAAGAACCGTGCGCCCATCTCGCGGAACGCCTCGGGGTCTCCGGTCGTGAGGAAGCGGTACGACCCTTCCCGGTCGACGTCGTTCTCGTAGCCCTTGCGGGCAAGAGTCTCGGCGACCTCGCGCGCGGTTTCGTCGGCGGAGAACACGAGCGCGACGTCGCGTCCGAAGACACGCTGGAAGATCGGCCTGATCAGCGGGTAGTGCGTGCAGCCGAGGATGACAGTGTCGACCTGGGCCTCCTTCAACGGCGCGGCGTACTCACGTACCGTGTCCGTCGTCGCTAGGCCGAACGGGTCGTCGCTCTCGATCAGCGGCACGAGCCTCGGGCACGCAACGGCAACGAGCTCGACGCCGGCGTCGAGGGCATGCACGAGCTCGGCATAGCGTCCGGCGGCGACCGTGCCTTCGGTGGCGAGCAGCCCGATGCGCCGGTTGCGCGTCGCCTGGACCGCGGCGTGCGCTTCTGGGGTGATCACCCCGACGACCGGGACGTCGAGCTCCTCCTGCAACTGCGGCAGGGCTGCCGAGGTCGCCGTGTTGCACGCGTTGACGACGAGCTTCACTCCCTGGCCCTGGAGATAGGCCCCGATCTCCCGCGCGAACTGACGGACCTCCGCGAGGGGCCTCGGCCCGTACGGCAAGCGTGCGTGGTCTCCGAGGTAGACGAAATCCTCGTGCGGCATCGTGACGAGGCATTCGTGCAGGACGGTCAGGCCGCCCACGCCCGAGTCGAACACGCCCACCGGCCGCGGATCCACACGGCGATCGTATCGCCGGGATACGCTATGCAGCTCGTGCGCCGCCTTTTTGTGCTCGTCTTTCTCCTCGGCCTCGCCCTTGCCGGCCCGGGCGGCGCGTATGCGAAAGAGGTTTCGCTGACGATGGACGACGGGGTCCGGATCGACGCGTCGCTCCTCGTGCCCGACGGCCCTGTACCGGACGGCGGGTGGCCGGCGGTGATGCTGTTCCACGGCCTCGGCGGCAACCATGTGGCTCTGGCCGCCGGACTGGCACCGCCGTATCTCGCGAAGGGATACGCGGTCTTCGCCCCCGACGCGCGAGGACACGGAACCTCGGGCGGGTTCGTGTCACTCGATGGGCCGCGTGAGGTCGCGGACGTGCGCACCGAATTTCAGTGGCTCGCCGCACGACCGGAGGTGAGCGACACGCAGATCGGTGCGTGGGGAATCTCGCTCGGGGGCGGGGCAGCGTGGAACTCCGTCGTCGCCGGCGTTCCGTTCAAGGCCCTCGAGACCTTCGAGACGTGGAGCGACCTCTACCGGGCCCTTTACCCGCAGAACCTCGGAAAAGCAGGCGCGATCTACAGCTTCGCGCAGAGCGTGCCCTCAGACCGCATCGATCCCGCACTGCGTCCTTACGTGCCGCAGATGATCGGCAACGAGAACCTGCCCGGAGTCCGCCAGCTCCTCGGGACCCGCTCGAGCCTTCAGTCGCTCTCTGCCGTAACGACGCCCAGCTTCCTCTTCCAGGGGCGCCGCGATTTTGCGTTCGACATCGATCAAGCCGCCGATGCCTACCGCAAGCTGGCAGGACCCAAGCGCCTGTACGTCGGCGACTTCGGCCACTCGCCTTCGAGCTTCCCCGGTCCTGACCTGACGCACATACTCGACCTCTCGACCCGCTGGTACGACCGCTTCCTCAAGGGCATCCCCAACGGCGTGGACAAGGAGAAGCCCGTACAGGTGGCATCGGATCCCTGGAGTGGAAAGACCGCGAGCTTCGCAGCGCCGCCCTCTGTCAAACGAATCACACTGACGTCGAAATCGCGTGCGACACTCGAAGCACGGGGCAAGCTCGTCCGCATGTTCAGGTTGCCGAAGCGCAACGTCGAACAGTTCGGGGCGCCGGTGGTTCAGGTCACCGCTGCGACCCCGACCCAGTGGCCGCACCTCGTGGCGGTTCTCACCTCGGTCGACGCCCGCGGGCGGGAGACGGTCCTGAGCGAGGGCGGCACGCTGGCCGCGTTCGGTCGTGGGGCGCGCACGGTCTCCTTCAAGCTCATCTCGGACGCGAATCTCATTCGGAGCGGCTCGACGCTCCGCGTGTACCTCGGTGCGACGTCGACGGTCCAGAACGTCGCGAACCTGCTCTACCTCAAGCTCGTGCCGGACGGGTCGCGGCTCACGGTCGGGAAGGTGACCTTGACGCTGCCGATTCTTCCGAAGACGATCTCTCGGTGATCTCGCACCTCGCCGCGGCCGCGGCCGCGATCGCGTTGGGGTCTCCCGCCGCGACACCCGGCGTCACTGCGACCCAGATCACGCTCGGAGCGACGATCCCCATCACCGGCCCCGCCGCCGCGTACGGATCGGTTGGCCGCGGCGCCGACGCGTACTTCAAGTACGTCAACGCCAAAGGTGGTGTCTTCGGCCGCAAGATCGACTACAAGTATCTGGACGACGAGTTCGACGTCGCGAAGACGATCACGCTCACGCGTCAGCTCGTCGAACAGGACCAGGTGCTCGCCATCTTCAACAGCGTCGGCACCGAACATGCACTTGCGATCCGCTCATACCTCAACGACCGCAAGGTGCCGCAGCTCTTCATCGGCAGCGGCGTCTCCAAGCTGGCGACTGAGCACGCGAGGTATCCGTGGTCGATGGGCTATCTGCCGAGCTTCGCCGGCGAGGGCGCGGTCTACGGTCGCTACATCGCGGCGCATCGGCCGAAGGCGCGCATCGCGGTCCTCTACGAGAACTCCGACTTTGGCAAGGACATGCTCAACGGCCTGCGCCGCGGCCTCGTGGGCAAAGGGAAGATCGTCGGCACGCAGGCATACGAGGTCGCGGACGCGGACGTCGGATCGCAGCTGGCGACGCTCAAGAGCAGCGGCGCTGACACGCTCATGCTCTTCGCGACTCCGAAGTTCGCAATCTTCGGCTACGTCGAGGCCTTCCGCCGCGGGTGGCACCCGCAGGTGTACGTCACATCGGTCTCGATCTCGCCGGACATCATGAAAATCGCCCGCGTCGCAACCAGCCGCAAACAGGTCGAGGGCTCGGTGTCGATCGCCTTCGTGAAGGATCCGACTGCGAAGCAGTGGGCGAAGGACCGGACCGTCCGCCTCTACAAGTCGATCATGCAGCGCTTTCTACCGAGCGCGAAATCCGACGACGTGTTCAACTACTACGGGATGGCAGTCGCCTACACGATGGTGGACACGCTCCGGAAGGCGGGTCGGAACCTGACCCGCGCAGGCGTCCTCAAGGCGGCGACTCATCTCAACGAGGTGAATCCGTTCCTGCTCCCGGGGGTGCGGATCCAGACCTCGCCGAGCGACTACTACCCGATGGACAAGGTGAAGCTGGCGCGGTACAAGAGCGATCACTGGCGGTTCTTCGGGAACCTCGTGCGCGCCCGGGATTAGTGTGGTTTTGTCTGCATTCAGGCGGATAGGTGATTCATTTCCGACGGGCGCGCGGGCAGAGCCCGCACTCCCTGAGGGTCGGCACCGCAAGCGGCGCCTCAGTCAACTTCAAGGGGAATGGCGCGTCTAATGGAGGGGCTTTTCTCATTTCGAAGTAGGAAAGGAAGGGGTATGAAAACCATCATCAGGCTGGCCGTGCTCGCACTTGCGGGCACCTCAGCGCTGGCTCTGGCGGGGAACGCGCTCGCGACCCAGAAGCTGAGCGTGAGGCAGACAACCACGTCGCTCACGATCAAGGTGTCGCAGGCGCAGACCGACGCGCAGCCGGCGCACATCTCGATCTACGTTCCGAGCGGCTACACAATCAACGCCTCGGCAGCTCCGGGGACGCGGCTCGGGTCGACGAGCGGCACCGTGTTCTCGCGCGACGCGAACATCCCGCTGCCGCTGTCGGGCGACGTCGTCGCCGTCCCGCCGACAACGAACGCGCCCGGCTGCGACCCGGTTCCGCACATCGCGGTCTGGAACCTCGCACTGTCGGTCGCCGGACAGGCCATCAACCTGCCCGTGCACGTCGACCAGACGTCCGGCGCCGAAACGGCGCTCGGTGCGTACAAGCTGGTCGTCTGCCTGGCCCCGGACGACGTTCCCGCGGGAACGCCGGGCCGCTCGCCGAACGGCGCTCGGCTGCTCGACGCGACGTTCACGGTGGACAACGTCTTCACCGTGCCGGCCGGTCAGAGCATCTGGAAGGCAATCACGACGCCTTGGGCGGGGGGTGTCCCGAACGCGGCAGGAACCGTCGAGACGCGGGCCTTCGTCGCCAATGGCACGGTCACGCTCGCCAAGGCGGTCAACGCGAAGAAGCGACTCGTCAAGTTCTCCGGCAAGGTGATGCAGGCGGGCGCTGGTGTGGCAGGCACCAGGGTCACGATGCTTCTCAATGGGAAGGCAACGAAGTTCACGGCACGGACGAACGCCTCAGGCGCCTACAGCGTCGTGCTGAAGAAGACCGGCAAGAAGTCGACCTCCACGTTCCAGGCACGGACGGTAGTCGCCGAGCGCGACATCACCTCCGTGGGTTGTGCCTCGCCGACCCCCGGCATCCCGGGTGGCTGCGTCAGTGCAACGGCCTCGCCGTTCACCGCGGTGAGCGCCAGGATCCGAATCCGCATCTAGGCGGACTGGCGCAGGCGATTAGAGACGGGGCCCCGGGTAGGGGGCGGGCCCCGTCTCGTATGCTGGTCTCGTGGCTGAGATCCGGATCGGCACCTGTTCCTGGGCCGACGACGCGCTCTCGAAGCACTGGTATCCGCAGGGCGTCAAGGCGGGGGAGCGGCTGGCGTACTACGCCGAGCACTTCGACACCGTCGAGGTCGACTCCACGTACTACCGCCTGCCCGGCGAGGAGATGGTGCAGCGCTGGGCCGAGCGCACGCCTGACGGGTTCGTCATGCACGTCAAGGCCTTCGGCCTGATGACGCGCCATCCGGTCAAGGTGGAGTCGCTGCCGCCCGACTTGCGCGACGAAGCGCCGACGGACCAGCGCGGGCGCGTCGAGCGGCCGTCGAGGGAATTTCGCGGCGAGGTCTTCCGTCGGTTCCTTGCTGCGCTCGAGCCGTTGCGTACGACAAGGAAGCTCGGAGGGATCCTGTTTCAGTTCCCGTCGTACGTCGTCTACAAGGACCGTTCGCTCGACTATCTCCAGTGGGCGCGGGAGCAACTCGGCGACGACGATTTGCTCGTCGAGTTCAGGCATGCGAGCTGGCTCGACGACGAGCACCGCGACGACACGCTTCGGTTCCTCGAGGAGCTCGGCGCGACGAACGTGATCGTCGATGCCCCACGCATCGACGGGGCGAAGAATCTGATCCCGACGATCCCGGCGCTGACGAGTCCGACGGCGTACATCCGCTTCCACGGGCGGAACGCATCGACCTGGAACAAGCGGGGCGGCAGCGCCGCCGAGCGATTCGACTATCTGTACTCCGACGACGAGCTGGAGGAATGGGTGCCGACGCTGCGCGAGCTGTCCGGCGAGGCCGAGCAGGCCTACGCGTTCTTCAACAACAACGCCACGAGTCCCGACGGGCACGGTGGGCGGATGGCGCAGGCTGCGGCGAACGCGAAACAACTGCAGCGGCTCCTGCAGGAGGCGAAGGTGCCGGTGAGCTCGAAGAGCTGATGGACGTTCTGGCGATCATCCACGGCCAGAGCGTTCGCTCAGGTGTGTTCGGGGACGTCGTGCGCGAGCGAGGCCACGGGCTCGAGGAGTGGAGCCTCGCCTGGGACACGCCGCTGCCGAAGCCGGTCGACGCGTACGGGGCCGTGCTGGTCTTCGGCGGCGCCATGCACGCCGACCAGGATCTCCACCATCCGTGGCTCCGCGAAGAAGGCTTCTTCCTGCAGCGGTTGCTCGACCTCCACCTGCCGGTGCTCGGCATCTGCCTCGGTGCGCAGCTGCTTGCGAAGGCCGCACAAGCGCCCGTCCAACCGGCGAGTGAGTTTGAGATCGGCTGGTTTCCCGTCGAGCTCACGGACGCCGGCGTCGAGGACCCGGTGCTCGGCCGGCTACCGCAGAACTTCGAAGCCTTCCAGTGGCACTACTACGACCACGGGATTCCCGCGGGCGCAGTCGAGCTCGCGCGGAGCCGGGTCTGCACGCAGGGATTCAGGCTCGGCGAGAACGCGTGGGGCGTCCAGTTTCATCCGGAGGTGACCCTCGCCCAGGTGGAGAACTGGATCGAGGAAGAGGAAGACATGCCGGTCGACAAGGACGTCTTGCTTGCGGAGACCCGGCAGCGGATCGACGGCTGGAACAAGCTCGGCCGGGACGTGTGTGCCGGCTTTGTCGAAGCCGCAGAACGCGTAGCCGCCCCGGCTTAGCCCAAAAGAGCCAGGGTCTGACCCCAGCTCCATCGAGGGCTAGCCTCGCTCGAGCGGCAGGTCGTCGTGGCGCGACCACTCGTGCCACGAGCCTGCGTAGTTGCGGGCGTGATAGCCGGCAGTGCGGAGCGCGAACGTCGCCAGCGAGGACCGCGAGCCCGAGTGGCAATAGGCGACGATGTCGTTCGGATCGCCGACGCGCGCACGGATCTGATCGGCGGGAAGAGGCTGGCCGGGACCGGCGAACAGATCCTCGACGGGCACGTGGCGTGCACCTGGGATCCGCCCCTGCCGCGGGTCGCAGGGATAGCCATGCTTGCCTCTGAACTCGTCCTCCGTGCGCACGTCGAGGATCATCAGGGTCTCGTCGTCGAGCCTGCCTGCAAGCTCCGCTCGCGTCGGGATCGCGTCGAAACGGGGCTCGAACGTCGTCTTCACCGGGTGCAGCTCCACCTGGCCGACCTCCAGCTCGTGAGGCCACGCCGCAACCCCGCCCAGCAACACGGCGACGCGCGGATGACCTGCGAGCTCCGCCATCTGCACGGCAGGCATCGCGCCGACACCGTCGCCGCGGTCATAGAGCACGAGTCGCTCGTCACCCGTCACTCCGTGACGCCGAAGCCTGAGCCCGACCTCCGGTGCGAGTGCCTGCAGCATCTCCGGGTCGCTCATGGGTGGCGGCGATCCGAGCACGAGCGGTCGCGAGCCCGGAATGTGGCCGCGTGCGTGCGCGTTCGGCCCGCGCACGTCGCCGAGGAAGAGGTCCTCGCCTCCGAGCTCGGCCTCGAGCCAGGCGACGTCGACGATGGAGGGCAGCTCAGACACGTAGCAGGAATTCGCCGAGGAGCTCGTTGAACTCGGTGGGCCGTTCGATGTTCGCCAGATGACCGGCGCCGCTGAGCTCCACCACATCGAAGCCGCCGAGCTCGCTCGCGGAGACGAACGGATCGTGCTCGCCGATCACGAACCGCACGGGCCCGGAAAAGGACCGGGCCGCCTCGGTCGAGTCTTCGCGGTCACGGATCGCCTCGACTGCACCGACGAGCCCGTCGGCATCTCGATACAGCAGCCCTTCGTCCGCCGCGCCGTCGTCGTGGAACAGTTTCGGCCGCATCATCCGCCACAACCCGTCCGCCCCGTCGGCTCGGATCAGCTCGATCGTGTCCGCCCGCCCCTTCCTGCGTTCGTCCGAATCGGCATCCGGGCGTGCACCGAGGAGCAGCAGTCCGCGCACCCGCTCGGGCGCAAGCCGCGCCAGCGCGAGTGCGCAATATCCGCCCATCGACGCTCCAACGACGGCGACCTCCTCCCCTTCGGTTTCGGCTGCGATCGACTCCGCCCAGGCGTTCATCGTGCTACCCCGGCCGTACAGTCGCGGTGCGACGACGTCGTGACCCTCGAGCACGGGCCGCTGGAACTCCCACATCCGCTCGTCGAGCGGAAAGGCGTGAAGCAGGAGAACCTTCACAGAGATGCGACGACTTCGATCTCCGCTGCAATGGACGGCCGCTCCTCGAGCCGCGCAACCCAGTCCGCCAACGCGGAAAAGCGACTCAGGTCGACGTCGAGCCGATCGCGGGCGCGCAGAATCCAGGGCACGTACGCAATGTCGGCGAGCCCGAACTCGCGTCCGCTCAGAAAGGGCCGGCCCTGTAGGAGCCGGTCGAGCTCTCCGAGTGCGACGTCGAGCCGATCGGCTGCACCGTCCTCACCACGCCGAAGCGCGTAGTACGGCCGAGAGAGCTCGTCGAAGCGGAAGACGAGCATCCGACCGAGGGCACGCTCGGCGGGATCGGCAGGCCAGAGCGGCGGCTCGGGATAACGGTCGTCGACGTACTCGTCGATCACCGCAGACTCCGCGAGCAGGAACGTGTCCTCCTCGAGGACGGGCACTCGGCCAAGTGGGTTCTTCTCGTAGATCCACCCCGGCCGGTCATCGAGGTCGACCTCTACCGTTTCGTACTCGATTCCCTTTTCCGCCAGCACGATCCGCACGCGCGCGCAGTAGGGGCAACGATCGGCGTCGTAGAGTGTGATCACCGTTCGATCCTAGCCTCGAGGCCGAGCACGTCGGCAATCTGACCGAGCAACTCCCGCGCGGGAGGAAGCTCGGCCGGAGTAGATGCCGCGCGCGCAACAGCGCGGACCTGCGCGGGATCCGCTCCGGTCAGCCGTGACGCGAGCGTCGGGTTCGCGGAGAGCGAGAGCTCGTCGGCCTTGTTCAGCTCGCCGTAGTACGTCGGCACCGACAGATACTCGTCGACCATGCGTCCGCGCTCGAAGAGCAGGTACCGGACGACCGCTTCCTCCTCGAGCGCAAGTGCGACGACTGGGACACCCATGCGCTCCGACAACTCGGTGCCGAGTCGCCGCTGTGCGCTGCGATCGTGGTCGCACAGCTCGTCCACAACCGTCACCCAGCCGTTCTTCGATCGGGTCACCTCGGAGAAGGAAGAGCGCCCGATACGCGGCATGAACTGCGTGACCGCGCGCTCGACTCCGGCCTCGTCGTCCGTCTGCACGTGGATCGAGCCGAACGAGTCGGGAGGATCCTCACTGACCAGCTGCTCGGCGAGGACGCTCACAGGTGCGACCATGAAGAGGTCGACGGGCGTGAAGCCGAGGCGCTCGTAGAGCCTGCGCGCATCGGCGTTTCGGAGCAGCACCTCCAGGCTGACATGGTCGAGCCCTCGTTCGCGTGCCGGCTCGAGGACCTCCGTCAGCAGGGCGCGGCCGATCCCTTTGTTCCGCGCGTCCGGGCGAACGTAGAAGTCGGTGATGTGCGCGGTCTT